>Ga0208821_1000064_pt1 | contig 90931 bp, 69 predicted proteins | sample June2015DPH_20_5_FD_184720 | JGI IMG/M metagenome (GOLD analysis project Ga0208821, IMG submission 184720) | Peatland microbial communities from SPRUCE experiment site at the Marcell Experimental Forest, Minnesota, USA - June2015DPH_20_40... | ecosystem: Environmental > Terrestrial > Soil >...
CGATTCCGAACACTTACTCCACAATCACCATGCCAGCGTCGCTTCGCTCCGACTGCTGTTCACCTTCGCTCCGGAACGCCGTTCGGCTTCCTTCCGGAATCGATGTTCACCTTCACCGGAATACCCAATGAAACCATGAAAACGTCATCTCGGTCCTTCCGAAAACAAACGTAGCCGTGCGCTGGCAGTCCGGGGTCATTCGCGATGAGTAATTCTTCGTAAGACTTGCAAGCCTTCTGCGCCTCTAGATCTGGACAAACGAAGGACGACTGTGGGTGCTGTTCTGTTTTTTGAGTGGGCTTCTTCGATCCGCCAGTCGCTTGGCCTACGCAACTGGTTGCGATTATCGAGAAGGTGAGAACGCCAATGGCAGTTTTCATTCGCGCAAATTCTAGCACTCGTCTCGAATGGAAATCACAGAAATGAGCGGCAGAAGCACAACAGAGCGGGAAAGCCGTTTTTGATCTAGATGCCTCCAGGATACAAAATCTGGGCCTCTAGAAGCCCCGTAGCGCGATCACTGGAGTCTCCCTCATAGTTCACCATCCCCAAATTGTTCCTGGCGCCTGGGAGACGATCTCGATCATCAAAAGTTAGCCAACTATGGGTTAATCTCGATCGGTTTAGTAGACTTGGGGCCAACTTTGGGGCCAACTAGCTCCGAACAGGCTGATTTAGAACTTCAACATTGGCCGTAAATCCATGAAAAATATAAAATGTGGATCGGCTCATACGCCTTAAAAGGGCATACGTCCCGTGTATCCGCCGTGTACCTCAGTTTCGCGATTCAGGCCGACGCGCTTGTGGTGAAAGTGACTCCGCATTTTGGGCAACGCACTTGAGTCGAACTGATTCGGCGCAGTTCTGCCGGTGGAATCTGGTATCCACAACTTGAGCAGGGAGTGGCGAGTGACGCGTTCACTTTTTCCAGATTGATCTTTTTCCGGGCGGGCATTTGGGGATTCTATAGCGAAGCGGGCTTGCCGTCAGCCCGCGTCAGAATGCCCCGCTTTTACGATTGTGGCCCCGCTGAGCGCGTTGCGCGTGGGTGACCCTTCTATGCTTGCTGCGGCTTTTCTTTTGCCATTGGAAGCGAAAAAGCAAACGGCTGGGAAAAACTCCCAGCCGTTTCAGGAGGAAGTACCGCAACAGCTTTATCCCCACGAAGCTACTTCAGCCCTACCTCACCGCCCTTCAACTCGGAAGCCATTCCTTTTTACTAAAATTCATAGTCTTCTAAGTTGCAGGAGCAAACGCCAGACCCGCTGCCCAGCGTTACGTCAAAAGAACACAGGGCCCCGAGTCTTTCTAGTTCATCCGCTGAGAGGTTCGAGTCGGCCATCCTGGTTTCGCTAACGTAGAAAGGCGACTTCTCCACAGGGACTTTTCCAGCCGCAAAAATGACCGACGTTGCCTGGATGTGGGTGCTCCATGCCCGCAGCCCGGGTAGCGGCACGGGGTCGTACGCGCAACCCGTCGGGTCCGAAATGACCTTGATGACGCCACGTGTGGGCACCCTGCCGGTCAGGGTGTTAGACGTGAGGTTTAGATTCACGGATTCGGAGAGCAGACCGTCTGCCGTAATTTCGCAGCTGCAGCACTCCTGCAGCTCCTGGCTGTCATCGAACACGTAGATGTCCGCCCAAAGATTTCCTCCGCACTTGGCGCCAATACATTCGCCTGTACCTGTGCTAATGTCGCCATCGTTGACGATACGCAACGTTGCATCCGGAGCGCCAGTGGTATGTGCATTGGAAAAGTAGGTGACGAAATAGACACTTGTGTCAACGACACTTGGGTCACCTTGAGCGAAGGCAGTCCCCCCCAACATCAGGGTAATTGCCAGTAGTGGAAACAGCAACAATCCGAGCTTTTTCATTTTTTAACCCTCCTGGTTTTTGTAGCGCCTGGGGCTGGGGGAGGAGGAGCTCTGGGTGCTTAAGGGAACTCTTAACCTTTGGTGAGTTCCTTACAAGTACCCAAGTGGCTTAGCCTAAAACACCAAGGCCGGGAGCTACTACTTGGCGAGCCGATTTGTTTTTTTGTGAAGGCAGACTTCGCCGCAACTTCACCGCAGAATTCTCATTTCGCCGCAAAACGCCGCAATTGCATAGGTCAAAATGTGTTAAAATCACGTCCGAAAGAGCGTAAGTGCTTTGGAATCAGCGAGCCATTTTGTAGTCCGATGGGTTCCCTCCCATCGCGTTCGCAGCGTGCTCACAATCTTGGCTTCTATGAGGAAGATAGCTGTTTCGGCACTCGTGATTTTCATCTTGGTCGTTGGCGGGCTCAAGGCGCGGGAGATATTGGACGGGCTCGGCTGGATTCCACATCACGAAGTCACAGCCACATACATCGGACAAAACGGCTGGATGCCAGGCGAATACCGCGACTGTATTGCTGTCCCAACACGGGAGGGAAGACTCAGCCCCTATGTAGGAGTCTTCGGGGGATATTTGTCCTGTGACGTGGAAGGCCACGCGAAAGAAGACCGCAGTCTCATGATTCCGCACCATTTAAGTATTACTTTCTGGGGTAAGATCACGCGCTCGCTGGCGGGGGGACAATCTCAAGGCAATGGAGAATCGGCATGGAGATGGAGCTGCCGTCTGAACGAGGCGTCCGTCACATGCTGGGCGGTGAACTGAACGCGATTTTCGGCACAGGTGAAGCGGCAGCGCACATTTTGAAAGAGCTGGGGGAAAGTGGGGGTTTGTCGAAATTGCGGAGGCGCGGATGTTCTGTAACCACTGCGGCGCTGAGAATCCCGACCAAGCACTTTCCTGTTTGGCGTGCGGCCAATCTCAGACCCAGATTCCTTTGTCCAGTGTGACCAGCGATACACGGCGCTTTTATGAAGAATCTGAACTGGAGGCGGATTCCAAGCGGGACAGACCCTCCAACGGCGGAAAGTACGCTATTTTCGTGTCAGTTATTCAGTACCTTGTTGAACTAGCGGTCGCGTTGCTTGTCCTCTTGCATGACTACGCGAGCAAGGACACGACTGTAATCGCGAGCCTACTGGTAGTGGCCTACGGCATGATTAGAGCGCACCTGTTTAGCGAGGGCGTGATCTCTGCCAAGTTTTTCCTAGACTTGTCAAAGCTGATTCGGCAGAACGCGGTGTCAGATGAGCGACAGGATGAAAGTCACGAAGACCTCGTAAGACGCGATTTGCCCTACACGTGGGTGGGTGTCTTCTTTCACATGGCGCTCGCAGCACTAGGGGCGATAAGGCTGCTCGCGGCCCTCCTGTTTATGACCGCTTCGCACTTTGCACACTATAATTTCTGCCGCGTGCATTCGTCGCTGCGGGTGACGCCTGCGATGGCAACAGGCATAACCGATACGATTTGGCCTTTGACTCAACTCTTAGCGTGATAGGAGCCGTACATGCCCGACGATCCAATGCAACGACCAGTAAGCCGAGAATTGGAGATGCTGATTCCTGTCTTGGCCGATACGATGAAGTTTGCAACCCAGGCGCTTGCTCAATCGACGGCTGTTTACGAGGTTTTGATTTCAAAAAAGATCGCCACACGGCAAGAGCTGGAAAAAATGGCGGAATTGGTCTAGCCGCGCTTCCGCAATTTTGCAGAGGACTGTAGGAGTGAGGCACCCCGCCGCTCGCAACCGCAGTGTCAACTTGCCAGTCGCTTTGGTAGTGTCTCAGTTTGAATTCTTTATTTCCTTCATCATCTCCTCAAATCGCTCTCGCCACGCGTCGCGCTTTGTTTGAATGTGTCGTGCTGCGTCGGCTATTCGTTCCTCGCGATCAATGCCGTTCGGTATGTATGCGCGTTTGAGATAATAGTTGCACTCATTGCATGCTAAGGCTTTATTTTCGTCAGATTCGTCCCCACCTCGGGAACGAGGGATGATATGGTCGATGCCGAGTTGCATCCAAACATCGAAATTGTCAAGACCACACAAACCGCAATAGCGACAGGTGCATCTGTCGCGTTTCCAAATCGCCGAGTCAATGATCCTAGTGTCCACGGCAAGCTCCTTTAGTTTGCAAGCAGCACGATTTCCTCAAGACTCCAAACGTGATCGGATAAGCCAGCGGCCATATGCCACAGCCGCCGCCATTCACGGCGCTAAAATCGAAACTGAGACACTACCGTCGCTTTCCATCCCCCCTGGAGAGCCGTAAACGCGGGAGTATGCCCCATACGCCCGATCCCGTCAATGGCTGGGAACGAGATCACGGGAGTTCGGAGCACACTCCCGTGTTGGTCTTAGCGCTCTCGGCGCGCGCGCCCGCGAATTGTGGCGGGGGAGTGAGATGGGAGGGTGACAAAGCGCGCGATGGTCGAGTGACAGATCGTCAGCGCCTTTGCCTCGCATTGCGCAGCCCGCATCCGGATACCTGTCCTTCTCTTAATTCTTGGCCCCTTCGAGAGCGGAAATCCTGCGCTTACACTCCCTGACCTCTTCGTTCAGCTCCTGTATGCGCCGCCATACACCGCCCTCCGTCGCTTCGCCGAGGTCTTCGATGTAAAACTCGCGCTCCCATTCGTCCGGGTTACGATTACGCTGGTCCCGTGCTTGCTTGCGTCTCGCGCCGACCTGGCCCCGTAACGCACCTAGAGGGCTGCGAACGTCCAAGCGCTGCCGATGCCACGCCAACAGCAAGCGCGCCAATTCGAGTGAGTCTTTGCCCTCAAACCAGACCTGCGACCACCAGTCGAGATAGATCCGCCACGCGAAAAGCAAGTCCGTCATCTCCATGACATCCAGCCTTGGTATGCCAATGTTCAAGTTCCTCTGAAGCCTAAACCAACGCCGCTCCATCAACTCCGGGCGGAACTCGGCGCCGCTGCCCACGGCCAGCACCATTGGGAAAGCCAGTTGTGGTGGCGTCTGACACCTTAATGAAGATATGGGCCCCTCGGGTTCCTATGGTGTTAAACGCCACCACACCGCCTGTGGCAACGGATACCTCGCCCAGCCACTCCGTTCCGGCGATGATTGGGTGATGGCGCCCGTCCCGCCGGCTCATCCACGATCCGAAGCGAATGCCCCCTGACTGCCGACCGACGTAAGACGCGGCTTTTTCGACCAGATTTTTGGCGGAGGATTCGTCCGGGAGTTCAATGGAGGGAATCACAAGCCAGAACTGCGGGTCCGCCAGATCACTTACAGCAGGTTCGATGACGTCGCGGTAGTCGGCATAACGGTGCCCTTCGACGGAACCGGGGCAGCACGACTTGGGGCAGACCGGCCACTGGCAACGCCAGAAACGCGGCTTCCGCATACTCGTGAGGCGGTTTCGCAGGACATGGCCGGTGGGCGCTCCCCGAAAGCAGGTGGCGCCGCGGCGCAGCAGACTTGCTGTGTCGTCATCGGGATCCGGACCAGCCAGGGTGCTCATGAGCGCCAGCACTTCGCGATTCCCCTTGGACATGGACCGTGACCACTCGGGGTTGATGTCGCCTTCCTTCGTGAACGGATTACGCCGCGCGTCGTGTTCCCCGAGTTCTTCGCGGAGGCGGTCGCAGGCCGGTTCATCTCCGGCAGTGGCTGCCAAGTCGGCAAGGATGGCCCCACGGGTGCGAACCCCTACAGGACCGCGGAATCCGCCTTCCAAAAGCTCCTCAGGTAACAACGTTATCGGTGAATGTTCCGTGAGCGGCGAACGGCGCAGTGGATTAGAATTAACGACGGGTGGTTGCGTCTGCAACACGCACCTCCCGCTCTGCTGCCGACCTCGAATCGGCAGCTTTTTTGTTGCCTGAGGCGTTTTCTGATAGAAAGCGCTCGATAGTGCGCACGTCATACCTGACGCAGCGTTCTAGGCGCACGAATTGCGGACCGCGTCTTTCGTGTCGCCACCTGCGAAGCGCTGCGACCGAAACTGCTAGTGTGCGAGCGACCTGTTTTTCGTCAAGCATCTGGGGCATTGTGTCCATTTGTGAAACCCTCCGTGGGCCAAGGTATCGCGGAGCAGTTCTCCAGAACAGAAGCGGAAATGCGCGTTTTCCGCCTTTTCCGCTTACGTGGAGACGGGCAAGTGCACGAGTTTCAGAGTGTGGGTACGAAATTCCAAGCGGGAGAGCCGCTAGGGTTTCAGGAATGCCGAACGAGCCCCGTTATCGGCCCCTCAGATACTAAGCTCGGGTCGACGTCCTTCAGGCGCCGGTAATGTTTCCTCCGCCACACACTGTGTGCGGTGGCATCGTAGTAACAGCCTTCATCGCCTGACAGGGACGAAATCAGAGCCGCAACTTCTTTGTCGTGAAAATTCCCGGTCCTACTCTTGATGTAGGTTGTCAGCCGGGCCTTTGCAATGTTGTGGTAAGTGTGTGTACCGGAACCGAAGTGGCGAGTGGCATACCGTAATAGACGCGCATACACGCGGAGTAGCCCCTGAAGAGACCAGAGCGGGCTAAGGGATCTGCTTGTCGAGAGCAGAACTCCAAACTGAAAGTGCCGATTCACCCGCTCGACATCAACGGCGACTTTGTTCAGTTGAGTAACCAACTTTCGTAGCTTCTTGGAGTGCATCCCCAGCATAGCTTCCGTCGTTCGCTCACCAGGTTTGTACATCCAACCTTCATTGCTCTGGAAGATTGTTTCATTCGAGAACCATTGCGAAAGCCACAACAGATCTTCTCGATTACAACTGGCTGAGCATAGCGTATCTAAGTCGCCTTTCGCTCCGTTCTGAGAGATCTTCTCCTCTAATTGTCGGAGTCCTTCGCTCAACTCCTGGGGAGAGATCTCCTTCAAAACTGATAGCAGAGCATAATCGCTCTCAACTAGCGCTTTCTCCAAAGCAAGCGAAAGATCGCCAAAACTGTCGTCAGCGCTCGCCCTAATCGGACTGTTGGAAGTCGTCACACCCCACCTCCCGCGTGGCATCCCGTTCCGGGGCATCGGCAGGCGGGCCGGGATGCAGCCGCTTTTCGGGAGCGACCCTAGCCGACTTCAGGCTGAGTGTAGCGCACCAAACTCAGTAGTCAAGCAGACGTGGCAAGATTTGACTTGCAATAACCTAACGTTAGGTTTATAGTTGTGATGTGACCGACGTGAGCAAGGCAGCTAGCCTGATGGGCTGCAAGAGCGCCAAGGCGCGAGCGGCGAAGTGGGGCAAGAAGGAATTCGTCCGCCGCATGCGGGAGTGGGGCAAGCTCGGCGGGCGTCCCAAGGCGAAAGGAACGAAGGCGAAGGCAAAAAAGGGAGGCAAAAAGTGAGCATATACAAGCGTGGCGAAGTCTACTGGTACAAATTCATGTGGAACGGAAAACTGGTGCGCGAGTCCACGAAGCAGGGCAACGACAAAATCGCGCGTCAGATGGAAGCAGCGCACCGCACGTCGCTGGCAAAGGGGGAAGTAGGGATTCGCGACAAGAAGATTGCGATGACGCTTGCCGAGTTCTGCGACGACCGTTTCGAGCCGTGGGCCAAGGCGACGTTCGGGCAGTCGTCACCCAAGACTTGGCTCGATTTCTACCGGGTTGGTCTGCGAGCGATCCGAAACTGCAGAGCCCTGGCCAGCCTTCGACTGGACGAGATAACGAGTGAGCGGGCTGCGGAGTTTGCGGCATATCGCCAGTCCCAAGGCTTGCAGGTGAGCACCGTCAACAGTTCCGTTCGCGTTTTGCGGCGGATGCTGCGACTGGCTGTCGAGTGGGGCGAGTTAAAGTCAGTGCCGACAATAAAGAGGCTACCTGGTGAGCGCCACCGGGAACGTGTTGTCAGTGACGACGAAGAAGTCCGCTATCTTGGCGCTGGGTCTGAATTGCTGGCTTCAATAGCGACCGTCTTGATTGACACAGGAATGCGCCCTGAAGAATGCTACCGCCTCCGCTGGGAGTCGATTACCTGGGCGAATGGGCGCAATGGGACGCTGCTTGTCACGCACGGAAAGACCGCTGCTGCACGCCGCGTGCTCCCGATGACCCCGCGGGTCAGAGCAATTCTAGAAAACCGCTGGGAGCGCGTGGCGAGACCTCTAGAGGGTTGGATCTGGACTGCGCCGACATCGAGTGGGCACGTCGAGCCGTCCAGCCTCAAGAAGCAGCACAAAAAGGCTCTCCTGCTGGCTGGTGTTCGTCCGTTTGTGTTGTACAGCCTCCGCCACACGTTCCTGACGCGGCTCGGTGAGTCGGGCTGTGACGCTTGGACATTGGCACGCATAGCGGGGCATAGCTCCATTGCGATCTCCAGCCGTTACGTTCACCCGTCAGAGGATGCAGTCTTATCGGCCATGTCCAGGCTGGGTGGGCACAAAACTGGGCACAGCGTTGAAATAGAGGATCGCGACACTGCATCGAAGTTACGGCTATCAGCGTGAAGTGCAGGGGGTTAATTGGTCGGGGCGCGCGGATTTGAACCGCGGACCCCCTGCGCCCAAGGCAGGTGCGCTACCAGGCTGCGCTACGCCCCGACTGTGATTCGATTATAAATGATGCGATGCGGGTGACCTTCGCCTTCGGGCCAGTGGCGTAAGGTGCTTGTGTAAATACGGAGCGGGTGCGGGTTTTCCATCCCAGATTGAATCTCTGGAAGATGGAATCGAGCCTTTGGTCATGAAGCAAAGTTCGGCCCACTCGCCGCGCTCTTTAGGCTTGCGGATGTTCATCCCGGGTGTCTTCATCGTGTCCTCGTTCAATGCGTCCTCAAATAGAAAAGGCGCGGCCGTTGGGCCACACCAGATTGCTGACAAACTCGTGTTGCGCTCCGCAGTCGCCGTCAGCGGCTGCGGAAAAACTAGTCGTAGGCAGACCTCAGGCGCCTATGCGGGCTGGACTCTTCGGGTCATCTTTTTCCAGTCAATTCTTTTCCAGTCGATTCTTGTGCGGAGGAGGGAGAGGATTAGCATGAATAGAAAAATTTCCAGCAATCCTCGCGAAGCGGTGGGGATGGTTTGGGCTCGTTTGGGGAGCAGGGAGAAGCGTCCGTAGACGAATTCCAAGTGGACCCAGTAGACGAGGAGGGACGTCTGGCCAAGTTGAATTAGCGGGCTGAAGCCGTGGGTTGCCAGTCCCCAGCGGCACCAGGCATAAGTCAGGAAGGTGATCACTAATAAAAGACCTATGCGCATCATTAGAAAGTTCGGGCTAGTGTGCCAGTAGTCATAGGTGGAATAAAGATGGAAGGAAGAGTGGTCGAGTTGGCGCGCTGCCAGGATTGCGACGGCTCCCGTGGCGGCGAAGAGGGCTAGCGCTTCGGCGGTGTGGTTGCGGGCCCGGTCGCTGAAGAGAATGAATCCAGTGGCCAGGCCGACGAAGGCGAAGGCGGCCCAGGGGAAGAGAGGGAAGAGCCAGTGCTGGGGGGCGCCAAGGTTGTGGCATCCGTTGATGTAGGACTCCAGCGGCCAGGGCAGCCAGGTTGGTCGCCAGGTGGTGTAGAGCGGCGGAGTTAGCAGGGCGATTAGAGCCGCGGCGGCGACGGCGGCAGCGACTAACATTCTTACTGGCGTTGTTACTTTATCTATTACTTGCGTTGTGCGGGAACGGTGGTGGGCGATGCTTAGGGTGATGCCGCAGGTTAGCGCCATCAGCATCATGGAGAGGCCGATGATGTTCAGGACGTCCACGCGGAGTAAGTCGGACCACGGGGCCCATCCCCAGGCGATGAGAAATTCCTGCAGGCGGAAGAGGAGTCCGAAGGCGAAGATTTCGGCGCCGCGGCGGACCATGGCGCGGGTGATTTCGGCGGGGCTCAGGTTCTTGCGAATGAGTTTGCCGGCGACCAGGGCGAAGGAAACTCCGGCTAGAAAAAGAAAAAGTGGCGCGGGCAGCGTGCCGAGGAGTTGCGATCCTTTGAGGAAGCGAGTGTTGCGGGCATTGCCGCCTAGCCAAGCGTCGTAACAGTGCGTCTGGAACATCAGGAGGCAGGCGAGGCCGCGCATCCAGTCGATCCAGGCGAGACGGGAAGAAGGGGCCGAGGTCACGGACGAGAGTGTAACGTGCGAGCCGGGGTGGGGCCAAGGTAAAAGGCGACGGGCGAGGACCCCGTCTCTCCATCGGCTATTCGAATGGCGCTTCTTCGCGGTCGTGGTTGTTTAGCCGCGCGCTGCCTGGCGTGCTAGCATTTTTATGGAAGGATTTCACCGTGAAGCGCTGGTTCGGTATCGGCACTATTGCTTTGAGTTTGCTGCTCGCGGGTTGTTTCTCGCGGCTGGCGTTCGCCAAGGATGAGCCTAAGTGGGTCGAAGTGCATTCCGCGCATTTTTCCGTGCTCACGGATGCGGGGGACAAGCGCGGGCGGGAAGTTGCTTTGCGGATGGAGCAGATGCGGGCGGTTTTTGGACTACTGATAATGAAAGACAAGTTGAAAATGCCCGTGCCTATCACCGTCATCGCGCTCAAGAGCGATAAGCAGTACGGCATGGTTGCTCCGGCCAAACAGAGCATGGCGGCTGGGTTTTATGTGCCGGGGTCGGATCGGGTTTATATCGTCCTGAATCTCTTTGAAGCCGATCCGTGGCGATCGGTGGCGCATCCGCTGGCGCATTATCTTTTGAATTACAACTATCCTCCGGCGCAGGGCTGGTTCGACGAAGGGCTGGCGGAATATTTTGGGTCGATACAGATCGGCAGGCAAGTGGAGATCGGAGGCGATCCGGAGCTGGCGCCGGAATGGCACGAGGACATCTTCGATGAACTGCGGCGGGACCCGAATACGCCACAGTCGCTGACGCAGTTGGTGAGTTCGCCGGTGTGGCTGTCGATGGTGGACTTGTTCACGATGAAGCATGACGGTTCGGGGGCGCGCGAGGGGACGCACAACACTCTGTACTATGCCCAGTCGTGGATGGTCGTCCACTATCTGGTGAACAAGAACAAGATGCCGGAGGCGGGGATGTACTTCGATCTGGTGCTGAACCAGAAAGTGCCGGTGGAGAAGGCGATGGTGCAGGCGTTTGATTTGTCGCCGGAGCAGATGGAAGAGGCGGTGAAGACCTATTTCAAATCGTTGAGCGGATTGGGCATTGCGCTTGATCAGGCGAAGAAGCCGATTGGAAATCCGGTGGACATTCAGCAACCAGATCATTTCGCTTTGCCGTTTGACGCGGACGACATCGGGATGGCGGTCACCTCGGTTAAGGATGAGGAAGCGAGAGCGGTGATTGACGACGTGATGGCGCGCGTTCCGGAACATCGCGATCAGGCGCTGCACGATTTGCAGCAGCTGACGGCGGATCCAAAAGATAATGAGGCGGCGCATCGCGGGCTCGCCTGGGACCATTTGCGCCAGAAGCGGTACGACGCGGCCGCCGACGAACTGGAGAAGGCGACGGAACTGAATCCGCGAGACCCGTGGATTTGGTATTACCGCTCGGCGCTGAAGTATCAGAAGGCGCAGGCGACGCGGCAAGAGATGCAGGGGCTGGCGAACATGATGCAGGATCTGCGGGCGGTAGCGGATTGGTATCCGGAGTTAGCCGACGCTTATAACATGCTGGCAATGGCGCGAGTGGAGGGAGGCGGAATCAACTCGGCGCTGGAGGCGCAACGGCAGGCGATCGCTCTGGCGCCGCGGAATGTGGAGTACCAGTTCAACCTGGGACAGATTTATGTTGCGGGGAAGAAGTGGGATCTGGCGCGGGGGGTGTTTACGCGGCTGAAGGCGGGACCGGATCGGGCGGCGGCAGCAGCAGCCAAACAGCAATTGGACGATTTGGAGACGCTGCAGAAATATGGAGTGCGTCCGCAGCGAGCGGGGGAAAGCGCGGCAGCAGCGGGCGCGGCGAGCACTCCTTCGGCGGCCGCGAGCGCGTCGGAAGATGAGGAGACGGATGCGACGCCGAAACCGGCGCCCGTCAAGCCGGGAACAACCGGGCCGGTGCAATTTCTGAAAGGCAAGATCGTGAGTAGTGATTGCTCAAAGCCTCCCGAGGCGACGGTTACTATCTTGAGCGGTATGACGACTTATAAGATGCATGCTTCGGATTACAAATCGTTGCTGGTGATTGGAGAAGATCAGTTTTCCTGCGATTGGAAGAATCGGGTCGTGTCGGTGAACTACCGTGCGGTGGGGAAGCACGAAGGAGAATTGGTGTCGATTGAAACGCACTGAGCGCGACGAACCGGCGCGGGCTGCGCGCAGCTTCACGGAAAGTGTGGGTTGAAGCGCGGGACGGTGTGCGAAGATGGAATCCGGGGAGCAAGCGGACGGAGAACCCACTCAAGCTGAAATGCATTCACCACGTCGAATTCTGGGTCGGCAACGCGCGGCAGGCAGCTTACTTCTACCGCAAGGGGTTCGGCTTTTCGCAGGTTGCTTACAGTGGACTGGAAACCGGCCAGCGTCAGCGAGCTTCTTATGCGCTGAGTCAGGGCAAGGCGAACTTTATTCTGACCACGCCCATGACGCCGGACGATTTGGCCGTGCGGGGCGGTTCTGCCCGCTTCCGCGACCTGACAAATCTGCACTCACCAGCGGTGAATCAGCTCACAGTTTGCTATAGTCCCCGCCCGGCCCGGATTCGCAACAGCACCGCGACGAGTGCATCGACGTCCTCACAGGTGTTGTAGAGTGCCAGCGACGGTGATGTCATGCGCGAACTGCTGGCTTCGAGTCTGGAGACCACTGAGTTGACTCCGAAGGGTTTCCGTGACGTCGAATCCTTTCGTAACCCCGCCAAACACGGAGAGACGCGCTCCACCTGCACTCTCTTCAGTGACATGCCGCCCAGAATCGATAACTAGAAGCTATCTCATAAATCGTTTTGGGAAGGGCACGGCTTCAGCCGTGCCGCCCAGAGCCAATAAAGACGCGGGCTTTAGCCCCTGAGGGATCCGGCGGTTTACTCCTTCGGTTCATTATGAGATGGCTTCTCGTTGAAATTGGGGGCTAGCAGCCTGTGATGAAGCTTGAATACCGAGATCCAGCGCCTGAAGGCGGATTCATTCTAAAGCGTTTTCGGCGCGCCTGAAGAGGCTGTGGAAAAAGGCAATCTGCCGAGGAAAGACGACCACCGGGGCTAAACCCGCGCTGATTTCACAAGGCTTACGCGGCCCTGAAGGGCCGCTCTTCCACGGTGATCCACACATTCGTGAATTTTTCCGCAGCCTGTGAAGGCGAGCCCTGATACGAATCGCACTTGCACCACGGGCCGCTAGGGATGTTGACCTGGGTATCCTCAAACACACTTAGGGGCTAACTATTGAATTTCTAACGAAACACGGCCTCTGGCTTGCTTCCCGTCCCAAAGGGAGATGGCCCCCTAATGAAAATTGCTTGAACAGACGATGGAGAGTTGAAGAGATTGAACTGACTATTCCCCACGAAATGAAAACTCACTTACCCAAGGAAGGCACGCTTCAAGAGGCGCAAGCAGGCAGGCAGCAACAGAGAAGTTACCCGCCGATTGGAAAGCACTCCCCATTTGGAAAGGAAGGGCAGCGCTCAAGCGCAGAGCAGGGCGGCTCGTGCGGGCTCGTAAGCTCGGCGCACCCTCTGGCTGCTCGGGTTGGGTGCTTTGTATTTGAGTGTTTCCGGCCGCGGTCCGTTGGCCGGTTGCCTCGATCATGAAACGGACAGACACGATTTGCTGTGGCTCCCATTCGCATTCTGGTAGTGGATGATTCGGTGGTGATTCGCAGGCTGCTCTCGGACACCCTGTCGGGAGACCCCGCGCTGGAGGTAGTTGGTACGGCCAGCGACGGGCGAATTGCCCTGGCGAAGATTTCACTGCTCAAACCCGACCTGATTACGCTCGACATCGAGATGCCGGTGATGGACGGCCTGGAGGCCCTGGCGGCGATACGCAAGTTGTATCCCAAATTGCCGGTCATCATGTTCAGCACCCTCACCGAGCGCGGAGCGGCGGCGACCCTCGATGCGCTCTCGCTCGGAGCGTCGGACTATGCCACAAAACCCAGCAACACCGGCAGTCCCACGGTTGCGCTCGAGCGCATTCGCATCGAACTCATCCCCAAGATCAAGGCGTTGTGTGGCATTGCCCCATTGAAACTCCTACCGCTACCAGCGGCCCGTCCGGCATTGAAAGTTCAACTACGCTCCAACCCACGCATCGGAATCGTGGCCATCGGAACTTCGACCGGCGGTCCGAACGCTTTGGCCGAAGTCTTGCCGCGGATCCCGAACGACTTTCCCGTCCCGATTGTCGTGGTGCAGCACATGCCGCCCATTTTCACCCGCCTGCTGGCGGAACGGCTTGCCAGCCACTCCGCCATTCCCGTGGAAGAGGGCCGTGCCGGCGCAATCCTTTCACCCGGGCACGCCTGGATCGCGCCGGGAAATTTCCATATGAAAGTGATACGCGCGGGCATGGACTGGCGTCTGAACCTGAATCAGGGCCCCCAGGAGAACTCTTGCCGCCCGGCGGTCGATGTGCTGTTTCGCTCCGTGGCAGCGGCCTATGGGGCAAATGTTCTTGGAGTGGTGATGACCGGCATGGGCTCGGACGGCGTGCTCGGAGCGCAAGATATTCGCGACGCGGGCGGAGATGTCATCATCCAGGACGAAGCTTCCTCCGTGGTCTGGGGAATGCCTGGCCTGGTGCACGGCTCAGGACTGTCCGATGCCGCTTATCCTCTCGATCGCTTGGCGGCGGAGATCACACGCCGCGTGCTGCAGAGCCGTGGTCCTCGAGCCCACTTTGACTTGAAGAGTTATGCCACCTTGGAGCCTCCGGCAAAATGACTATTGCCCCCCCACCGCTCCAGCGCCGCCTGCCCCTACCAAGAGCATCGAAGCCATTGACCCTGTGAACCGGCAAATCCGCGACACAAGATTTCGGGTATCTATAAGGCCGAGGAAAAACTGAAACTGCCCAGCCTCACGTGAGGCGTGGCTCATTCCGCACCCAAGCCAGAGCCAAGTCACCGCAGCTCAGTGGCTGGAGCCGCCCTCGGCGATTTGCAGATCGAGGGCAACACGTTCGCCATTGATTAGTACGGTTCCGGCGTCCAGAAGTTGCTGGCCGGTGCAATCGTACTTCTCGTAGCAGCGCAGAGAGGGAAGCGTAAAGAAGAATTCCACGGCTTCGGATGCGCTGGCGGCTGACTTGCCGGCAAGATGGATGTTCGTGCTGAAGCCGATCCCGTCAAACTCTTGCGCATCCTTGAAATAAGCCAGCAGCGGACGGATGAGGTGGGCAACGTGGTCATCGAAAGCCGTGGCTGCCAGCTTGTACCGCGATCCCGCGGCAGACACCGGCAACGTGGAATTCAGTGAGAGCTCAAGATAAATTCCCTGACGGAAAGCCACGAATTTCGGGGGCGCGTAGGAAACGAAGTGGGCTTGTGACTCCAGCTCTTTCACGATCTGATCGACCACTGGCTGGTTGGAGAGTTGCACGGCAGACAACGCCTGCGTCGAGGTATCGCGGGCCGGGGGCGCCGGCGGCTCTTTCGGTTTCACTGGGCTCAGGGCAGTAGCTATGCCACTTGGCCTTCCGCTGCCGTTCCCCGCCGGAACGATTTCAGCTCCCGTTTGAGGTGGATCCGATTGGGCGTTGGCGGAAGTTTCATCCGGGTGATCATTGGCGGGCAACGGGGGCCCTGCATCGTTGAGCCAAATTGAGATGGGTTGTGCATTGAGAAACACCTCTCCTTGCAGCAGCGCCGCCTGCTGTGATGTCTCATCCTTGGCAGCAACAAGCTTGAGAGCGCCGCTCCGCGGCAGAAACACCATCAGGTTTTCCGGGTGCTCCATGGCGACTCCCATGACTTTCCCCATGATGTGATGCGAAATCTCCACCGCGTACCCTTGCACATGCTGGTTGTTCTGAAAGCGCGGCACCGCCGCTTTTAGGATCGGCATGACCACGTTGAGAAAAGTGCTCCGCGCCCGCTGTCCGGGACTGATCTTTTGCGCGGAGTAAGCGGCATAATAGTTGCCCGTGATCGCGAGCACAGTCTTGCCGTTATAGCTGTCGAAGCGAATAGATCGCTGATCTGCGATTTGCTGCTGTGCCTGGTCGAGGTCGAGTTTGCGGCTGAGGTAGAACGGGTAATCGAACTGGGTTGCGAGAATGTCCTCGCCGGCCCGGCTCAAGTCGTCCATGTATTGCTGCTGCAGGGCGCGCAATGCGGGGTCTTTGATTTCGACCGGCGATACAACTTGAGCAAGCGAGGCGCTGGTAACGAAAAGAACAAGGCCGAGCCAACCGGCCCTACTTTTGTGCATAGACCATTCCGGAAGCATGATAGGGAGGATCGGAGATCAGGCGGATGTAAGAAATCAGCGCCTCGATCTCTGTCTTGCTGAGAGTATAGCCGTACGGGGGCATCAATGCAGACTTGTTGAGTGCGGGTCCGCCGTGACTGATGATGGCCGTCAGTTCGGCGTCGCTCATTTTGTTTAGGGTGTCGCCCTCGGTGAACGGGTGCGGCTTGACCTCAAGATTGTCGTAATTGGAAACACGCTCCGACGTGGACTCTGGGTCGTGGCAACGAGCACAATACTTGTTGTCGAGCTGGTATCCCACCTGTTCCTGATATCCCAACGCAATTTCTTCAATCTTCAGTTCGACTGATTTCTGAGCTTTCGTGAGTGTGTGTGCGGTAAGTTGATATCGGCCTGCCATGCTGCCCAGAGCGACGTTCGTGCTGAGCTGTCCGCTGGAATCGGTCAGGCCGCTCGGAGGATCAAAGCTGACACCCACAGGCCCGCTGAACTCGACCAGCGCTCCGGTGACGGCCGTCCCTTGTTCATCGTTGACCTGCACGACCAGGGGCTGAGCGAGAACTATGCCGGTCGCGCCGATCTGCTTGCCTCCACTCGACTCTACCAGGGCGGCGCCAAACCCGGAGGGTTTTAGAACAGAGGCTGGTCCCGGCTTGCGTGCGCACCCTGCACTTACCAGAATGATGGAGACCACGAAGAATGTCCGCCAGTGTCTGATCATTTCTTCGCCTCCTGCTTGCTGGAGCTCTTGAGCGTCATCAGGAATGTGGTCAGAGCGCGGGCATCTTCGTCGTTCATGTTGCGGTTCGGTTCGATGGTGCCGGGCCGCATGGTCTGTGGGTCCTTCAGCCAGTGGTAGATCCACGCGGCGTTCAGGCGCGAGCCTACTTGCGTGAGCGTTGGTCCGACGTAGCCTTTGTCGACCTTGGTATCGATGATGTGGCAACCCTGGCAGGCATACTTGGAATAGAAAAGCTGTTTCCCCTGCTCCACCTGAGCCGGCGGATACCCGCTCGACGGCATCGAGTCGCGATCGAATGCCGGGGTCTGATAAACGGTCATGATGTAGTCCGTCAGTTCCTTCGCGTCGTCATCGGAAAGGTTGAACCTCGGCATGCGGCGGATCAGCGCCGGACGCAGTGTGCCGGGGTTCTTCAGGAATGCCTGCAGCCACTGGCGCTGCACCGAACTGCCTTCCCAAGTCAGGTCGGGAGCCATGTCGCCGCCGCGACCATTGATGGCGTGGCAGGTGAAGCAGGCCATGTCCGCCATGAGTTGTCCGGCCTTGCCCGCGGGCTCGTAATTCGAAGGCGGTTTCGCCGGAACCGTCAATGCCAGCGGCAAGTCATGGGCCCGGTCGGTTAGCGCGAGCAGTGCGGTGGTCAACGCATCAATTTGCGCGGGCGCGAGGCTGAACTGCGGCATCTTCAGGGCCGCTCCAAACGAACGCGGTTGCCGGATCTTGGCCGCAATGTAATCCGGTATAGCGTGCGTCATCCCGGGCAGGAAAATAATCTGCGTCAGCGGCTTGCTCCCGATGCGGGTCAATTCCGGAGCGAAGTTATCCGGCTTCTTGATGCCGCTTACCTCGTGGCATGAGGCGCAGCCGTATTCGGTGACCAGGAGCTTGCCGTGCGTAATCTGCTCCGGAGTAGCGGCGTCGAGATGCACATTGGCCAGCAGATCGGAATCCGTCTTGTTGCCGAGGAAGGCAGTCAGCAGGGAAAGTTGCGGATCGGTGAAACGGTAGTGCGGCATGGCCGTTCCGGAATCGTAGACACGCGGATTGCGCAGCCATGCCCGCAACCATTCCGGCTTCACCTTGTTGCCGATCCGGGTCAGTTCCGGACCGACATCGCCGCCCACCACATTCCCGGCGGCGTTCTGCACGGCATGGCAGGAGGCGCAGAACGACTCGCCGTACAGGCTGGCTCCAGCGGTCGGATCGGGCGCCTTCTGGTCTTTCTCTTTACTGGGGCTGGCCGGTGCCGTGTCTCCAGGGATGGGCGTACTGCTGGCGATCAAGAAAGCCGAAATATCGCGCGCATCCGGATCGCTCAATTTGAAATTCGGCATCGTCGCGGTGACCGCGTAGGCCTGAGGATCCTTCAACCACGCATAAATCCATTCCCGGGTGGTCTTGTCGGCGATGTGCTCAAGCGATGGGGGATCATCGGTCGGCTTGATCGCGCTGCCATCGGGTAGTTTGATGGTATGGCAATGCACGCAGCCATAACGGCCCAGCAAATTGCGTCCTAGGTTCAGTTGCGGCGTGCCGGTCAGAGGAGAGCGATGGCATTGCCCACAGGAGGATTGGACGTACCGTGCCGGCAAAGTCGGCTGCTCCCAGGCCTCCGTGCTGCTGTGAGCTTGCTCGACGGTGGTCGCGGGGCCTTGCCCGCGGTGACACATCACGCAGCCGAACTGGTCAAGCGTGTGCGGGATTACCGGATGCCGGCGGAAGGGCTGGGGAAGGTTGGCATCGGCCAGGCTCGCTTCTTTCAATCCGGCGTGGCAGGTGGTGCAGCGATCTACGACTCCAAGCCCGGGAAGCCAGATCTGCTGGATTCCGTCGTGGAAGTGGCGCTGCAGGGTTACCGCTTCTCCCCGGCTCCGAACCAGCGCCAAGTACTGTTTCTGGTAGTGACGCCATTCACTGAAGTAATTCTTGGCCGGCGCAATGGCCAGCGAAATCAATAGCACCAGACTGACCACGCCAAAAGCGCTCACCGGATGGCCGAACAACGTCTGCCACAGGGAAGATAACGCGGTCTTCATTGATTGCAACGAGGATTGCAATTAGCTCCTCCAGGGCAACACCCAGGACCAACCCGGGCCGCGGAAGAAAGTGCCAACTGCCGTGAGTACGGCCAGTTCGAACAGAAACCACGTCATGATCCAGTATGAAAGTGGCTTATTGGCCAGATAACTCCGAAACGCCGAAGTCGATTGCGGAGAACTTTGCGCCGCCAGCACCATGAACCCGGCGACGATCAGGGTCGGCACCAACGCCACGTACACATCAAACAACAACAAGAACAAACAAAGCCCAGCCGCAGCCAGGTAGAAAATAAGCAGACGACGCTTGCGATCCTTCAGGAACAAACCTTCGGCCTCGACGTTAATGTTGAAATACGGGATCACGATCAGCGCGATCACGACCAGAGTCGGAACCAGAACACCCGCGACCACCGGAGGAAAGTAGTGCAGCATTTCCTGCAAGCCAAGGAAGTACCACGGCGCCTTGGCGGGGTTGGGGGTATGGGAGGGATCCGCAATGCCCTCCAGGGGCGCGTTGAACAGAAGAGACACGCCCACCAACGCGATCGTAAGCACCTCGATGGCGACGATGGCGCGGAAGAGGACTTCCGGATATGTCTGCACCTGATCTTCGTCCCTAACCTTGACCTGCGCCGAGGTGCGCCTGGTGACGAAGACAACACGCGTCGGCGACTTGCGGGCATTCGAGTCCATGCCAGCGATGAAATCTTTCGGATCGGTCATTGGAATCGGGCCCCCTTCGCGGCGGCGGTAGCCGGTTCAGCCGCGGCCGTTCTTGGCTCGCTCTGGTGGGCGTAGAGGCCGCCGTCTTTGCGGATACGCCAGAAATGCACTGCGACAAAAAGTATCGCAACCAGGGGCAGAATCATGCAGTGCAGCACGTAAAAGCGCAACAAAGCATTCGCGTTCACCACATTTCCGCCCAGCATGAGGAAGTGAACCTTGTTGCCCATCGCTGGCACAGCAGAAGCGATGTTCGAACCGACCGTGATCGCCCAAAAGGCCAACTGATCCCAGGGCAGTAAGTAGCCCGTGTAACTAAGCAGCAGAGTAATCAGCAGCAGGATGACTCCAATGACCCAATTAAACTCGCGCGGCGGACGGTAGGCGCCACGGTAAAACACCTTGAACATGTGTGCGAACACAAGAAAAACCATGGCATGAGCGGACCAGCGGTGCAGGTTGCGCAAAAATAAGCCGGAGGAAACTACAAACTGCAGATCCTTAGTGTCCGCATAGGCTTGTGGCACCGAGGGATGGTAATAGAACATCAGGGGAATGCCAGTGGCTACTAATATGAGAAACGTTCCGAAGGTCAGGGTGCCCAGATACCAGGTCGTGCTCAAGCTGAGCATTCGGGTCCGCACCTTGGTGGAGAAAAGGTGCAGAAATACGTTCTGCTGCACCGCGAGCGCTCGATGCAGAGTGCTGGATCCGGTCCCGCTCCGGAAAACCGAACGCCAAACCCGGGTGCCGCGTAACTCCTCGAAGTAGCTCGCGATTGTTTTCGCCACGCTCACACCCTCACAAACTGCATGGGACGAATGTCGATGGAACGGTCCACCATCAGATCACCGTCGTCGCTGATCCAGGTCTGCAGCCAGGGCAGCGGCCTGGGGGCCGGACCTGCAATCTTAACCCCGTAGCGCGTGAACTTGCTGCCATGGCAAGGGCAAGCGATGATCCCCAACTCAGGTTTCCATGCGGTCAGGCAGCCGAGGTGGGTACAGACGGCACTCAGCGCAAAAAAACCTTCTTGAGCATGGATGAGATAAATTCCTGCGTTCACGTCCATCGTCACGGAATCCACCGCATAATTTTCCGGCTTGCCGGCATTGACGATGGGAGAGGGCTCGTACAAAACATTCGGCGAGAGAAACTGGTATGAAAATGCCGCCGTGCCGGCAGCCGCGATACTCAGCGATCCCAATCCCAGCTTCACGAAAAAGGCGCGGCGGTCGAACTCCTTGCCTGGTTCCGCTGGCGTGACTTTTTTTTCTTCGGACATTGTTTACCTCGGACGACTACTTCGGGCCTCCAACCGTAACTGGCGATTTGGGTCTGAGTGGTCCATCAATGGCTTCAATTGAAATCAATCCGGTTCGCTCGGCGGAAGCCAGGTTGTATGACTCCATGGTGATAGTGCCGACCGGACAGCGCGCGGCACACAGCCCGCAGCGAATACAACGAGTCTCGTCCTTCAGCATGGCGGACCCGGTCACGATGCCGAGTTCGTCGGCCGCCACTTCGTCGAGCTCCACGCCAAACAATTCCTGGTGTTCGCGGATCTGCTGCACGGTTTCCGGCTCGAACTGGATGCGACCCAGTGATACGAGATCGAGGCAGTTTTCCGGACACACATCCACGCAACCGCCGCACAAGATGCACATGCTCCCATCTTCCGGGCTGCCCTCGAAGATCGTGTTCACCCAGCAGTGCAGACAGCGCTGGGCTTCTTCCATTGCCGACGCAGCGTCGTAGCCGACCTCGACTTCGGTCACCCCGGTACGGCGCTCCAGCGGCAGCATTGGAATGGGCGGGCGAGCCAGGTCCAACAACTCCAACGGCATGCTGTGGCGCTTAAAGATCTCGACTTCGACAATGGGTTCTGGGTGTTTCTGGCCACGCAGAAACTCGTCAATGCCCACAGCGGCGCGCTTGCCGTCCGCCACGCTATCGATGATCAAACGCGGGCCGAAAACGCAGTCGCCACCGCCAAAAATTCCGCTCGCCGAGGTCATCAGCGTTTGCGGGTTCACCGCGATCAGCCCGCGCGGAGACAGTTCCACGCCGTCTTCGGGTTTGAGAAAGTCCAGATTCGGCGCCTGGCCGACGGCCATGATGATGGTGTCGCACTCCAGTTGCGTTTCACTGCCCTCGTGGAACGCAGGATTGAAGCGCTTGTTCTGGTCGAAGACCCATTTTGTCTTCAGCGTCTCCAGCGCCACAATCTTGCCGTCCTTGCCGATCATGCGCTTGGGGCCCAAGCCGGGATGCATGACGATGCCTTCCGTTTCGGCCTCTTCAATCTCTTCCAGCGCCGCCGGCATTTCTTCACGTTTTTCCAGGCACACGAGATGCACTTCCTGCGCGCCCAAGCGAAGGGCAGAGAGTGACACGTCCACCATCTCTTTTGTGGCCACGGCACTTACACTCTCCAGCGAAGGCTCGAGGTCTTCGACTCCGGCGACATGCTGCCGAACCACTTCGCGAGCCGCCGAACGCGCCACGTCCATGGCCACGTTGCCGCCGCCAATCACAATGACCTTTTTGCCGATGGTGAACTTGTAGCCGAGATTCACGTTGAGCAGGAAATCGATGCCCTTGTAAACTCCGTCCAAGTCAACGCCGGGGATGGTGAGATCGCGGCTGCGATGCGCGCCCACGGCCACCAGCACCGCATCAAAACCCTGGTGGCGCAAGTCGGAAACCGTGAAGTCGCGTCCGGCTGCCTGATTGAGCTTAAGAGTAATGTCGCCGGTCGCAAGAATTTCTCGCACTTGCGCTTCCACCACGTCACGAGGCAAGCGGTATTCGGGAATTCCGAGGTAAAGCATCCCGCCGGCCACGGGAGCGGCTTCAAAAATCGTGACCGAATAGCCCATCAGAGCCAGGTCATGTGCCGCCGATAGTCCCACCGGGCCGCCGCCGACCACGGCGACTTTGAAGGGTAGCTTGTTCTGGCCGCGTCCCGCATTGATGTCGACAGGACGCTTCGATTCAGGACCGTGCCGTTCCGTCAGAAAACGCTTGAGAGCTCGTATTGCGATGGGTCGATCGATATCCCCACGGCGGCAGGCAGTTTCACAGGGATGGGCACAGACCCGACCGCAGATGCTCGCCAGCGGGTTAGGGTCGCGAGCAAACTTATAAGCTTCCTCGAATCGCCCTTCCGCAATGAGCGCCACGTAACGGCCCGCGTTGGTGTGGGCTGGACAAGCCATCATGCAAGGGAAATTGGTGTTCAACCAATCCCGGTCCACTTTTTTGTCTTTGAACCGTTTCAGCAAGATGGCGGTTCCCAGTGTGTTCGTTTAATGGAAAGCATTCTACTCGAAGAAGGCAGGGAGCGGACGTGGCCGCCCGCTCCCTGTTTCCCTATTTGCTCAGCGTGAAGTCCGCTTTGCTGTCGCCCGCCACAGCGACCGGCTTGGACTGGTTCTTGGCGCCTTCATGCCACGCCGTTACGGTATAGCTGCCGTCGGGAACATTCTCGATTTTGTAGGCGCCTGACGGATCCGTTTTAGCGAAGTACGGGGTCGGCGATACCACAACATAGCCTGACATCTCCGGGTGCACATTGCACAACAGCGGCACTGCCCCAGGATTGTCAAACTTGAACGGACGCTTTTCGCCCTTCGGCCAAGTGCCCAGGTTGTGGGTGAGTTTCTTGTTGCCGCCGACGGAAGGCCAGAACACATTGTGGGCAACACTATCGCTGTTGAGGAATTCCACAGTCGTGCCTTGCTGCACCACCATGATATGCGGCTGAAACATCAAGCCCTTCTGATCAATCACAGGCTGCTGCGTCGGAGCGGGGAAGGTCTTGCCTGCGGGTGCTTCCACATAAACCACGGACTCACCAGCGACGCCTGAAACTTTCCCGCTGATCGTGCCTGCGCTGGCAGCCAGGCTCATCATCGCTATCACTGCCATCACCATCACTAAAGTGCGTCTCATTTTTCTCTCCTCATCATCTTTTTCAAATCTCTCGTTGTAAGAAGTCCCGGTAATTAGTATACGAATTCTAGTGCACCGGTGGCGGTGTTCGTACGGAACGGGTTCACAGCCTGCCCATTAGCGTTGTAGGTGAGGGCCTGTTGCGGACGGAACTGGTACTCAAACGACGCCTTGATATTGGCGTGAATCAGGAACTGCGCGCCGGGAGTAAACCGGTTGCGCGTGGTCCCCACCGGCGAGAAAAAGTTCGTCGAGCCCGCCTGGTTCAGGAAATCCGCCGTGGACTGAACGCGGTCCCAGCGCATGATCGTCATCAGCCAAGGGTACAGCATGTAATCGGCCTGGATGAAACCGCCGGAAAATGTGGCTGGGCTCCCCGAGATCAATTCCGTGGGAAGCGTCTGACCAGCGGGAATGAATGGGACGATGTCCTTGTCGTGCCCGTACATGTAGAGTCCGTAAATGTTGAAATGGCGATAGTTGAAATCGAAGTCGCCGCCCACACGATAGAAGGGCTCGCGGGCCAAGAGAACGGTGGTTGCGGGAGTGGTGCCATCGGACGAGCCCTGGACACGCTGCACGGAGCGTCCGTAAAAATAGTACGTACCCAGGGTTAAGTAGGTGTGATCGCGGGGGCCAGCAGCGCCTGCAGCTTGCACCTCATGACGGCTGGCTGGATCGCGCTCAAGGTTGAAGCGATACGCAAAGCGTCCATACAGGTCCTTGAAATTCGAATCCGAAAAGAATCCCACGCCCCCGCCACTACCCCCCGTTCCCGAAGGAACGTATGGATAGGTAGTGGGCGCCGTCCCGCTCGTGTCCTGGTCCACCACAGCGATGGCATAGCGGTAGCCCCCGTAGTGGTGTCCTCCGCTTATTTCGATTCCTCGTCCCGGGCCGGCCAAGGTAAAACTGTTATTGACAAACTGCTGGGGATAGGCCGGGTTCACGGCCCCGATGTTGGCCTGACTATAGATGTCATAAGGACTGATGTCGTAGGCGCGAGCCTGCGTAAATGGCAAATCGAGTTCGAACTGTCCGACTTTTAGCGTGAGAGAATCGGTTGGCAATTTAAAAAAGCGGCTCACGTTCACGAACCTCAGGTAAGCGTCGCCCAAGCCTCCATTTTTGTTCGCGCCCGAGACGCTGATATCGTCGTCCACCCAGAAAGCGATATCGCTTCCGAAATTCCCCGCGGTGAAGATGCTAAAAAAACCCGGCTGAAAGTCCGTGCGCGGAACGTAAGGATTGGTAGGCCCGGCATTCAGCGCTGCTTGGTTGTAGTTGTTTGCGTTCTTGCTCGTTACTTGGAAAAACTGGTTGAAGCGCAGCCCGATCGGAGGCAGCCCCGGAATCGTTCCCGGAAAGACCGTGTGCGGCCACAATTCTTTCTGCGCCGGCGATCCCAGCATTGTCGGAGGAACCTTGATAAAGGTTTCGTCGTCTTTAGGAAACTTGAATCCGGCGTCTTTGAAGGCCTTGCCAAAATCGTTGAGCTTGGGAAAGTCCACGTGACAGGTGCTGCACGAAGTGCCGTACTGGCGTGAGAAAGCCGGGATAGCATAACTGCTTCCAGTCAGCAGTATGACCGTGACGACGAAAGCAAGAAACAGGGACACCCGACGGCGTGTATCCATTTGATCGCCTCCTTGGCTGTCGAAGTTTAGGGGTTATCGTTTCTTTTATCAAGGCCCAAGTCGAGGAGCATTATCGGGGCAGGTTTCGAGGCCTGCAGGAGCGGGTGTCACAAGCGCGTGTGATCACGATCACATTTTCGCAAACGGCTAACGTTTTCAGAGATGAAGCACGTAGTTCGAAGCAACGTCGCGAAACGCAGCCAACTGTTTCGTCCGGGTGACCTCGTCCCAACCCAGTTCTGAAGCCATCAAGTTCGCGACGGCGGGCGCCATTGCGAGGGCTGCGCGCGCATTCAAGAACAGCGCGCGGGTGCGCCTGGCGAGCATGTCTTCCACGGTGCGGGCCATTTCGTGTCGCGCCGCCCAGATCACCTCCGCCTTCACGTAGGGTAGCGCCGCATGCAGCGGTTCGCTGAGTCCAGCATTAGTCTCGATCAGCTTGCGAATCTCATCCGCATCCGATCCATAGACAGCCAGCGAGCCGAATTCTTTCGCTGCTTCTTCTTTCGCAGCATCGTGGAAGCCGTGGATGCGCAGGTGGTGCGTCACGCATGGTTTTTCCGGCAACTGCGCGAGCGTGGCTGCCTGATCGACGCAATCCTCGGCCATATGCCGGTAAGTCGTCCATTTTCCACCGCAGATGGTGACCAGGCCGGAGCGATCGATGTGGATGACGTGATCGCGTGACAGTGCCGCCGTCTTGGAAACGCCGCTAGCCACGCCGGTACCGCGTACCAGCGGCCGGATGCCGGCAAATACGCTCAACACATCGTCACGCGTAGGTGCTTTCGTCAGGTATTGCCCGGCGGTCGCGAGGATGAATTCGATTTCCTGCTCCATGGCGACTGGCTCGAGCGTTGCGGCTGCAATTGGCGTGTCGGTGGTTCCGACCAGCGTGTGACCGTGCCACGGAATCGCGAATAACACGCGGCCATCTCCGGTGTGCGGAACCATGATCGCGCTTTCACCCTGCAGGAAGCTCGATTCGAAGACCAGGTGAATGCCCTGGCTGGGAACGATCATCGGCGCGGCGGAAGGCTCCGCCTTGAGTCGAAGCAGGTCGCTGAAGGCGCCGGTCGCGTTGACCACAACCTTCGAGGTGGCGCGAAATTCGTTGCCGGTTTCGATATCGCGTGCGCTGACACCATCCACAAATCCCTGGGCGTCCTTCGTCAGTCCCGTGACTTCGACATAGTTCAGCAACGTGGCGCCCTGCTCGAAAGCGGTGGCCACCATGTGGATGAGCAGCCGGGCGTCATCGAATTGTCCGTCGTAGTAAACGGCGCCGCCGCGCAGGCCTTCGGTCTTGAGGGTGGGCAGATGTTCGAGCGTCTCTTCTCTTGAGAGCATGCGTGAGGTGCCAAACCCGTACTTGCCGGCCAGCAGTTGATACAGCTTCAGGCCGAGACCGTAGAATGGAGCCTCCCACCAGTCGTAGTTCGGCACGACGAACGCAAGATCGTGCACCAAGTGGGGCGCGTTTTGCAGAAGCAGTCCGCGCTCCTTGAGCGCTTCCATGACAAGGCCGATATTTCCCTGCTCCAGGTAGCGCACGCCGCCGTGTGCCAGCTTGGTGCTGCGACTGGAGGTGCCCTTGCCGAAGTCGCTCTGCTCGAGCAGCAGCACATCGTAGCCGCGCGCCGCCGCATCGATGGCAACGCCTACGCCGGTTGCACCGCCGCCCACGACAAGTATATCCCATGCTTTGGGATGCGCTTCGCTGCGTCGCCACATTTCGGTTCGATTCATAGTTGCGCTCTTTGCTGATCGGCAGGATAGCGTGGGCCACGCGCGGACCAAAGTCACGAGCCGGGTTCATCGCGTATCCGGTCGGTCCGACGACCTATGGCGATTCCACCCAGTCGAACGAGCGCGTCACCGCCTTTTTCCAGAAGTGATAAAGCCGCTCGCGAGATTCTTCATCCATCTTCGGCTCCCATTGCTGATCGACAGACCAGTTGGCGACGAGTTCGTCGGTATCCTGGAAGAAACCAACTGCCAGTCCGGCAGCGTAGGCAGCGCCGAGAGCAGTGGTCTCCTTCACCATCGGACGAACTACCGGCTTCGCCAGAATGTCGGACTGGAATTGCATCAGCAGATCGTTCACCACCATGCCACCGTCAGCACGCAGCACGTCGAGCGTAATGCCGGACTCTTTGGAACTGGCCATTGCATCGACCACCTCACGTACCTGGAACGCTGTCGCCTCCAGCACGGCGCGAGCGATGTGGCCTTTATTCACGGAGCGGGTCAAGCCGGCAATCACGCCGCGCGCGTCGTCCTTCCAATACGGCGCGTACAAGCCGCAGAAAGCGGGAACGAAGTAGACGCCGCCGTTGTCCTTTACAGTTCGAGCGAGCGCCTCAATGTCGGAACTCTTTTCAATTAGTCCGAGATTATCGCGGAGCCATTGCACCAGGGCGCCGGTAATTGCGATGCTCCCTTCCAGGGCATAACATGCCGGCTTCGTGCCGAACTTATACGCCAGCGTAGTCAGCAGACCGAAGTTCGAGAACACTGCCTTTTCCCCAGTGTTCATCAGCATGAAGCAGCCGGTGCCGTAGGTGTTCTTCGCTTCTCCTGGCTTGAAGCAGGTCTGACCGACCAGAGCGGCTTGCTGATCTCCGAGATCGCCGGCGATCGCCACTCCCGCAACGGCCAGCAGTTGCGCAGTGCCGTATACTTCGCTGCTCGAAACAATCTTCGGCAGCATCTGGATCGGAATGCCGAAATCTCTCAGGATGTTCTGATCCCACTGGAGCGTGTTGAGGTTCATCAGTTGTGTGCGGCTGGCATTGGTCACGTCGGTCACGTAAACGCCGCCATGCGGGCCACCGGTGAGATGCCAGATCAGAAAAGCATCGATATTGCCAAACAGCAGATCGCCGGCTTCAGCTTGTGCGCGTGCGCCCGCAACACTTTCGAGAATCCAGCGAATCTTGAGGCCGCTGAAATAGGTAGCAAGCGGAAGCCCGGTTTGGGCGCGATAGCGGTCCTGTCCGCCATGCGCAGCGAACTCGGCGATCGCGGGAGCAACGCGCGTGTCCTGCCAGACAATCGCGTTGTAAACGGGCTTTCCACTTTTCTTGTGCCAGACCACAGTGGTTTCGCGCTGGTTGGTGATCCCGATCGCAGCCAGATCTTCCGGCCGCAGCCCGCGAGCTTCCATTGCTTCCTGGATGACACCCTCCGTGCGCCGCCAAATTTCTTCTGGATCGTGCTCGACCCATCCCGGTTGGGGATAGATCTGCTCGTGCTCTCTTTGAGCTGTGCTCACGATGCGTCCGGAACGATCGAACACGATGAAGCGCGAGCTTGTCGTTCCCTGATCAATGGCGCCAATGTAGCTTGCCATCGTTAGGTGTCCTCCTTCATAGGCAGCGGTTTGCCCCTCGGCGGTTCTCATCATGTGCGAACTCTGGATTTTAGCCCCTCGCGCTTGGTTTGCCGGCATCGGGCAACGCAGGACGAGCCCCGACGAGCTCTGGAAACCCGGCGCTGTCGCCGCGTGGTCACAGACGGCAAGTTAGCAGGATTACAGGAGTTAGTCACCATGGCGGATCGGTAAGCCACACTCCGGTAAATACCAGGCGGATTCTCCTGTACCGCAGATAGCACGAAGGTGGCCTGTAGCTCGAAACGGGTTTGTGTCATCTTACCCATATTGATGTTGGGTTTGCAGCTCCCGGCAAACCTGGAACGTGGGGTTCCGATGAAGAGTCTGGGAAAAGTTATCCGGTCTATGCAAGCCTTCGGCCGCGAACTGTCCCGCAGGTCGAATGCGGCTGAAGCGCAGCGCATACCCGCAATCGGTGTCGCCTTGGGCGGAGGCTTTGCCCGCGGCATCGCGCACATTGGGGTTCTCAAGGTCCTCGAACAAGAAGGCATCCCGGTTCGCATGGTTGCGGGTACCAGTGTGGGCGCGCTGATCGGTGCCTTGTATTGCAGCGGACTCACGATCGCGGAGCTGGAAGAAGTCGCCTGCAAAGTTCGCTTCACTACCTTCGCGCGCTGGACGCTCTCGCGCTACGGCTTCGCCACGAACGACCGCATGGTTTCGTTTCTGACGCGAACTTTGAAGGTGCAGACATTTGAAGAGTTGAGTATCCCTCTCGGTGTGACGGCAACTGACTTCAACACCGGGGAAGGAGCGGTCTTTTGCTCCGGTTCGATCATCGACCCGGTGCGAGCGAGTTGCGCTTATCCGGGCATGTTCCTGCCGGTAGAAATTCGTGGGCGCTGGCTGGTGGATGGCATGCTCTCCCATCCCGTGCCGACGCATCCTCTGCGCGAAATGGGCGCGGAGCGCGTGCTGGCCGTGCAATTGAAAGGGCAGTGGTCGAAGACGACTGCGCCACGGCATCTCTTCGATGTGATCGGACAGTCGTTCGCCATCGCGCAGGACATGATGAGTGCGGTATGGAGAAGCGCGGCCGACGTCGTGATCGAGCCCGATGTCGCGGGTTTTGACTATGACGACTTCAAACGTGCTGGCGAATTGATCCGCGTAGGCGAACTGGCGATGCGCCGCGCGCTGCCGGAAGTGCGCAAATGGTTGGAGGCTCCTGCGGAAGCGGCCGCCCCTCTGAAAGCGCCTGCGCTGGTCGCAGGACCAACGCCCATGCCAGCGGACTGAAACCGCGAGCCGACACCACCTCGCGCGAAGCGTCCGCCGCGCGGGCGGCTTCGTTCTCGCGGGCCACACGGAAGTGATTGTTGCCGTTAATCTCCTTTACCCCAACTATCCCGAATGGCCATTTATGCGATAGCTTCTATTCATGATCCCGTCATGAGGGGAGTCGAGAGTTGAGCATTCAGGATGAGCAGGAACTGCTTTCCTTAAAAGCGGCTGGCCGCGTCGTCCGCATGGTGCTGGATGCGATGAAGGCCGAAGTGCGGCCGGGCGTCACCACCCGATATCTGGATGAAATCGGCGCGCGTGTTATGCAAGAGAATGGATCCCGTTCCGCTCCGTCCATGGTATATCAGTTCCCGGGCGCCAGTTGCATTAGCTTGAACGATGAGGCGGTCCACGGAATTCCAGGAGAGCGCAAACTTCAGGAAGGCGACCTGGTGAAACTTGACGTGACGGTGGAAAAGGACGGCTACATGGCCGACGCCGCCATCACCGTGCCGGTGGGCCGCGTGAGTTTGCAGGCCGAGCAGTTGATGGCCTGCGCGGAGCGGGCCTTCCACCAGGCCATGCTGGTTGCCCGGGCGGGATTCCGCGTGTTTGAAATCGGAAAGATGGTGGAACGCGAGGTGCGCAAGTCCGGGTTCGCAGTCGTCCGCGAATTAGGGGGACACGGCATCGGGCGCACCATCCACGAGTTGCCGCACGTCCCAAACTACCCTGATCCGCAGGCCCGCCAGATCATGAACGAGGGCCTGGTCATCACCGTGGAACCGATCATATCCAGTGGCTCCGGGCGGGTGTTTACGGACAAAGATGGCTGGACGGTGCGGACGGGCGACCACGCGCTTTCCGCCCATTTTGAGCATACTCTGGTGGTTACTTCCGGGGTGCCCATTTTGCTGACCGCGGGTTAGCACATCCGTATGGTGTAGCGCATCCGTGTGGTTGACCGGCGACCGGCTTCGCGATAAAGTTCATGATCAGGGTTCAGTTTATTCCCTCCCCCTGTTCTTCGTTCGATGGTTTGCATGCGCTCCGCTTATTCGAAACTCGTGGTCCTGCTGTTTGCGCTGGCCAGCGTGGCTTGGGCGGCGTCGCCGCAATTTTCCGGGCAGAAGCGAGTCGGTCTGACCAGCGGCGACCAGTGGGAACCATCCGTGGCGGCCGATGGTTCGGGACGGATCTACGTTCTTTATCCGCACTACGGGCAAGTGGCTGATTGCAAGGGCTGCCGCGTGCCCACCATGTTGCTGGTGGCGAGCAACGACAACGGCAAGACCTGGCAGACTCCGCACGTGATGCTCGAATCGGGTTCGGGCCAGTTTGACCCCCAGATTGCCGTGGACCCGGCCGACCGGCGCACCGTGTATGCGGCGTGGCTGCAGAACGGGAAACGCGCGGTCATGCTCGCCAAGTCGGTGGACTCCGGCGCCACGTGGGCTTTTACGATTGCGGTTCGCAGCGACGTGGAACTTGATAAACCGGCGCTGGCGGTGCGTGGCCAGAGTGTTTACGTGGCTTTCAATCATGAAGAAGAAGTGTGGGTGGCGGCCTCGCAGGATGGAGGGCGCAGCTTCACACCGACGCGCGTGAATACTCAAAGCCGCCCGGGATGGTCTCTGCTGGGTGCGGCCACGGTCGATCCCGCAGGCAACGCGTATCTGGCGTGGGCTTCGTACTCAAAGGCGGGAGGAGCGCGCGGCTCGGTGAACCTGTATGTGGCGAAGTCGCCGGATGCGGGCAAGACTTGGAGCCCGACTCTGCTTAACGTTTCCGCGGCAGCGCCGGGCTGCAAGGACGAGGACTGTGGCGAGGGCTATCTGGGCGCGCAGGTCGCGCTGACGTCGGACGCCGACGGAACTCTTTACGCGCTCTGGAGCGCGGGCAGCGCGCCCATGGGGCCGCAGCGCATTTATTTCTCGTCGTCGACCAACGGCGGCGAAAGCTGGCTGCCGCGCGTCAGCGTTTCCTCCGCCGATCCGGGAGTGGAACATGCTTTCCCCGCGATCGTGGCCGGAAACAGCGGCGACGTCCGCATCGCGTGGATGGATAAACGCAACTCTCCGTATTGGAACACTTACTATCGGAGTTCAAGCAACGGCGGCGCGACTTGGGGCGAGGAGATCCGGATCTCGGGCTACGTGCCGGGCTATCGTTATATCGGTAAGGAAGGTTTCCGTTTTCCTTTCGGGGACTATTTCGGACTCGCGATCGACAACCACGGAGATACGCACGTGGTGTGGGGCGAAGGGCTGAACTATCAGTCGCCGGGATCGATCTGGCACGCCAGTGGACGATAGAAGTGAACGATAGAAGCTGAGCCAGAGCGCAGCGTCAGTCGGTCAGCAGACCACCGATGAGGTCGCTGAGGCGCTCGATGCGATGTTCGCGGCAGTAGGCGGTCAGTTCCTCTACCAGCGTTTCGGTCGCCACCGGATCGAAGTAACTCGCGGTTCCCACCTGCACGGCGCTTGCTCCTGCCAGCATGAATTCCACTACGTCCGCCGGGGTGCTGATTCCGCCCATGCCGATCACCGGAATTTTCACGGCGTGAGCTGCGTCGTAGACCATGCGCAGCGCGATCGGCTTGATGGCCGGGCCGGAGAGGCCGGCGGTTACATTGGCAATTCTTGGGCGGCGCGTTTCCGGGTCAATTGCCATGGCTAGGAACGTATTCACCAGGGAGATGGCGTCGGCGCCCGCTTCCTCGGCCACATGCGCCATCTGCGCGATCGAGGTGACGTTGGGCGAGAGTTTGACGATGATCGGCCGCGACGCCACGCGCTTCGCAGTCCGCACCACTTCGTCGAGCAGGAGCGGATCGCTGCCGAACTGAATGCCACCGTGCGCCGTGTTGGGGCAAGATACGTTAATCTCGTACGCCGCAATTCCCTCGCCCTGATTGAGGATCTGAATCGTCTGCTCGTAATCCGCGCGGGTGTAGCCGAAGACGTTGGCGAACACGACGACATTCTTTTTCTCCCGCAACGCCGGGAGTTTTTCCGTGAGGAACGCGGGTGCGCCGATGTTCTGCAGCCCGATGGCATTCAGCATTCCGGCAGCGGTCTCAAACAGGCGCGGCGGCGGATTTCCGGTCATCGGTTCTTTGGAGAGACCTTTGACGACTAATCCGCCGAGCCGGTCGAGATGCACGATGTCTTCGAATTCGATGCCATAGGCGAATGTGCCGGAAGCGGCGATGATCGGATTCTTCAGCTCGATGCCGGCGAAGCTGACGCTCAAGTCCGGATTGGCGATAGGCGTCATTGGGTTCCCCCGGCCGGCGGTGCGGCGGATGCTGCGGTGGAATGATGCGGCGGCGGCAGCGCCTCGGTCAGCACTCTTCCGGTGGCTTGCGCGGGTGCATTGATTCCGAGCAAAGAGGCGAGCGTCACCGCGAGATCGACCGGCTCGGCGTGCGTCCGGTAGGTTCCCGGCTGAAATGCGAGGCCATAGAACGCGAGCGGCACATGGGTATCGTACGAGAAAGGCGAGGCGTGATCGGTACCCTTCGTGATTCCGACGAGAAATGGACTGGGTATTCCGACCACATACCATCCGCCTTCGGGCGAGTAACTGTGGGCGTAGCGCCGCCCGATCTCGGTGGGCGGAGTTTCTCCCCGCGCCAGTTGCGATTTGGTAAAGTATCCGGCCAATCCCGCTTGCTTCATGGCTTCGCCCGCATCGGCTTCGTCCTCGGATTCCTTGTGTCCTAGGAAGATTCCGGCGAACGCGTCTTCGTTGAGCCAGGCGAGCGGGTAATCGAGATCGAGCACGTAGTCGGCTTTCTTCGCATATTTTTTCGAGAGCAGGGAATTGATCTGTTCGCGCAAAGCTTTCGCGTCGAGATTGGCTGCGGGCAGACGAAGAGTTTTCGCAAATTCCGGTAAAGGCGCAACGCCGTGATCGGCCGAGAGCGCCATCCACACGTTGGCCATTCCGATCTGATGACCGAGGAAGTTGAAGAACTCCGCCAGTTGCCGGTCGAGTTCGAGCGCCATGCCGCGCATCTGCGGGGAGTCGGGGCCAACCTGGTGGCCGAGAATATCGTTGGCGGAGAGGCTGATCACCAGCAGGTCTGTCACTGAGCCCGTGCCCAGTTTCTCGTACAAAACGAGCTCCTTGGCAAATTCCAGTTGGTAATCATTGGCGAAGGGAGTGGAGCCGACGATCTCGTAGAACCCGGCAGGCGCGCCGTCTTTGCCGCTTCGCGACGCGGTCGAGCCGAGGGTGTTTCCGTCGCTGTCTTTCCACTCGCGGTTCCAGTATTTTTCCGCGCGATGGCTGCTGTTGAAATTGCGCACCCACTCGGGAAGGTCGGGACGGTAGTAAGTGGAGGTGATCCAGTCGCCGCTCTTTTGATCGATCCAGTAGGCGGCGTCTCCGGAAAATCCCGCGGGCAAGACGGCCGCGCGATCTTTCAGCGAGATGGCGAATACTCGCGCTTTGCCGCCCGTGGCCAGTTTCAACTCGTCCCCAAGCGTATCGCTCAAAAGGTTGTGTGGCGATGCGCCGGGCCCAGTTTTGCCGCCGCCGACGCCTACAAGTTTTGTGGTGTCGTCTTCGACCGACGTTACTCGCTTCTTTTTCTGCGGGTCCCACCATTCGTTGGCGACGATGCCGTGTCCGCTGGTGTAGCTTCCGGTGAAGAGGGTGGCGTGTCCGGGAGCGGTGCGGGTGTTCGCGTAGTCGTAGTTGCAGTCGGTGAAATAAGCGCCGCGATCGAGAAACACGCGGAACCCTCCGTCGCCGAACTGGTCGCGATAGCGTTCAAGGTAGTCGCCGCGAAACTGGTCAATCACGATGACGACCACGAGCTTGGGGCGGGCATTGTAAGCGGACGCGAATGCGGCGGGCGTCAACAAAAGGGGGATCGAGCCGAGCAACACCAGCACCACGCACAGGGAACGGGGGAGTCTCATCGCGAGCTAGTTTACAGGAGAAGAGACGCTAACCGCAGAGGACGCAGAGGTCGCTGAGGTTTTTGCCCGTTCTTCTCTGCGCTCTCTGCGTACTCTGCGGTGCAAGACTTTGCCGTCGGCGTGCATGGAATCGCGTTTTTCAGCTAAAGTTAATGCAGAATGCTCGATCTAAATTTTGTTCGTGACAACCTCGCGCTGGTGGAAGAAAAGCTGCGCCAGCGCGGAATGAATCCGGCGGAAGTTTTGAAAGACTTCGGCACCATCGATGGCGAGCGCCGGCAGGCCATTACGGCGGCGGAAACTTTGCAGGCGCGCCGCAACCGCGCATCCGAGGAGATTGCCAAGCTCAAGAAAAGCGGGCAGGACGCTTCGGCGCAGATCCAGGAGACCAAAGAACTGCGCGAGCAGATTCAGGAGTCGGAAAAAAAGGCGCCCGAACAGGAAGCACGCCTGCGCGAAATTCTGACCTCGCTTCCGAACCTTCCACATGCCAGCGTGCCGGTGGGGTCGAGCGTCGAAGATAACGTGGAAGCACGCCGCTGGGGCACGCCGCCTCAGTTCGATTTCAAGCCCAAGCCGCACTGGGAGCTGGGCGAAGAGCTGGGAATCCTCGACCTGGAGCGCGCCGCCAAGCTGTCGGGCGCTCGCTTCGCCGTGTACTGGGCCCTGGGTGCGCGACTGGAGCGGGCCCTCGCCAACTTCATGCTCGATCTGCACACCCGGGAGCAGGGATACACCGAAGTGCTTCCGCCGTATCTGGTGAACTCGGAGTCGATGTATGGCACGGGCCAGCTTCCGAAGTTCGCGCAGGACCTGTTTCGAGTGCCGCACGGCGAGAAAGATCTCTGGCTGATTCCGACGGCCGAGGTGCCAGTGACGAATCTCTATCGCGACGAAGTGCTGGACGGCGCGCGCTTGCCGGTTTGCCTGACCGCATACACTCCCTGTTTTCGCAGCGAAGCCGGATCGTACGGGAAAGATGTGCGCGGCATTATCCGCCAGCACCAGTTTCAAAAAGTGGAGCTGGTGAAGTTCTCGCGTCCGGAGACTTCGTACGACGAACTGGAGAAGCTGACCCGCAATGCCGAGACCGTGTTGCAGAAACTCGGCCTGCACTACCGCGTGGTCACGCTGTGCACCGCCGATATGGGATTCTCTGCGGCCAAGACTTATGACATTGAAGTCTGGTTGCCGGGACAGAATCTGTTCCGCGAGATTTCTTCGTGCTCGAATTTCGAGGCGTTCCAGGCGCGGCGCGCAAACATTCGCTTCCGGCCAGAAGGCAAGAGCAAGACGGAGTTCGTCCACACGCTCAACGGCAGCGCTTTAGCGGTAGGACGTACATGGGTTGCTGTCCTGGAGAACTATCAGCAAGCCGACGGCAGCGTGCGCATTCCGGAGGCGCTGCAGCCCTACATGGGCACCGACCGCATCCCGGCCCGCATTCCGGCAAAGACAAGGAGCGCCTGAAATCCGCGCGGCTGGCTGGATTTGCTATCCCATGAATTCCCAAATACACTGGCAGCAACCTGAAACAGCCTCGACGGCGCTCGAAAGCGCCGTCTCCCCAATGGGCGCGATCTGGCGCACAATCCGCGGATACATTCTTTGGTCGTATGAGCGGGGCAGCCTACACTACGACATCATGGTCACCCTGATTCTGCTGTTTGTTTTTATTTCGCCGCACTTCATCAACTTCAAGGACAAACCGGTCGAGCGCAATCCTCATCTCACCGGCGTGATTGTGATTCCCGGCGAGAAGGGCGGGTTGATCTATCAGATCCAAGCCTCGGCGGTGAATGCCGCTGCGGGTGGAGATGTTCGCCGGCAGTTGGAGCAGATCATTGAACCCATTTCCGGGGCGGTCAGCATCACCCGGTACGAGACGCTTAAAGACGCCTCCGGACACACGCTGAGTTACAAAGTCTGGGTTGAAAAAGAGTAGAGCTGGTTTCATAGATGAGATCTGTGCTCAAAATTTTGGCTGTCGGTTGGCTGCTGACGGCGGCCGCGTGGCCGCAGAGTGATTCCTCCGGGATCGATCGCGTTCTCAATCGGATGGACGCTGCCGCCCGAAACTTCCGCACCACCGAGGCCAGTGTCGTCTGGGACCAATACCAGAAGGTCATCGACGAAACCGAGACGCAGAAGGGCAAGATTTATTTCCGGCGCGAAGGCGGCGAAATACAGATGGCTGCTGACTTCGTCGAGCCCGACCGGAAGTACGTCATCTACAGCGGCGGCAAAGTTCAGGTGTACCAGCCCAAAATCGATCAGGTCAACGAATACAATCCTGGCAAGAACCGTAGCGACGTCGAAAGCTTTCTGGTGCTCGGCTTCGGCGGCAGCGGGCACGACCTGCTCAAGTCTTACGACGTGAAGTTGTTGGGGCCAGAGACCGCCAACGGCGTCGCAGCTGAGAAATTGGAGTTGATTCCGAAGTCCGCCCGATTGCGAAACAATATCGCGCGCATCCTGCTCTGGATCGACCCGGCCCGGGGAGTTTCGGTGCAGCAGCAGTTCTTTGAGCCGGGCGGCGACTACCGCCTAGCGAAGTATTCCGAGATTCAGATCAATCAAAAACTTTCGGAGAACGCCTTTAAGCTGAAGACCACCGGCAAAACCAAGTTTATCTCCTCACAAGGATAGGCTTTCCGCGCCAGATCAAAGCAAAATTGGAACCAACAGAAACAAGCTGAAAAAGACCGGCTGCGGCTATATACTGCACGAGAACCTCCGAAAGTTGAGTTTGCATGGCTAAAGTGTTTACCATCACCGTTCCTCCGGATTTGTCTCGCAAAAAGCGTGAGCGCACCGCCGACCCCCGCTACGTTGACGGCCAGAAGATGTTGGTGAAAGCCATGAATTATTTGGCGAAGGCCGATCCAGTGGCCAATCGCGGAGCCATCGAACTGCTGTCCGAACACGTCCGCACGCGTTTCCGCATGACCGACTCGCCGCTGAGCTAAGAATCGCCTATTGACCGCTGGTCATCGCAAGCGCGCCCTGATTGTTTTGACTTTCTCGCAATGAGTACCGCGCCAGCAACGAAGACGCAAGCACAATGATGGCGGGATAGCATTCCAGCGTGTAGCGCGGTTCCGGGTTTTCCAGCGTTGCCAGAAATGCCGAGCGCAGCAGCAGGAAGCTGACCAGCAATCCGGCCCAGCGAATTCCTGACGGCCTGCGAACGAGCGCCAACAGCGCGCCCGCCACGTAAGCCAGGTTCAGCAAGCCGAACCCTACTGCCATGAACGAGTGCTTCGCGTCGTCATGGAATTCCCACCAGCGCACGTCGGGAGGAAGGATCTCGGTTCGCGGACGCAGCCACATGTCCGCGACGCGCAATACGGGCAGCACAACGTAGTAGCGAACGGGATGGGCGCGAATGCGATCCGCCGCTAAGTTGCCGAAGCGCGCATCCAGTTCCGGCGTTATGTCCTGCGCCTCGTTGTAGTCCGCGATGACGGCCAGCGTTGCGTCCCTTTCCGCCGGGTTGTCGATGGCACGCGACGGCAGTTTCTCCGCGTCAATCTTGTCGCCGGGAACGTTCCAGTAGATCTCTTCTACCGACACGTAGTCGACGATCCAGGTTTTGACCCAGCGGTTGAAACCTCGGGAGACGGTTTCATCCGCGTTGTTGGCGTAACGCGGAGCCAGCGGTTGGAAATGATGGAGCGTCCGAAAATTACGAATCGTCCAGGGAACGAGGGGCGCCAGTGCGAATACCACGACGATGGTTCCGGCGACTAGAACATCCGCCATGTCTTTCCTGCCGGCGCGATGCTTCCAAGCCAAATCCTTCCAAGCCAAGACCGCCAGATAAAGAGCGACCGCCGCCAGCAGGATGCCGCCATCGGGCCGCAGCAGGATGCAGGCCGCAATCGCCGCGCCGGTCGCGGCCCAGAGCTTGCGGCAAGTCCGGTCGAGAGCCTGCCCTGAGCTTGCCGAAGGGACGCCCACGTCTAGACGAGCGTCATGCATCCGATTCAGAGCGGCGGCCGCGCAATCGAGAGCGAGCGCCGTAAAGAAGATCTCCAAAGTCTCGGTAAGTTCAGCGGCGGCATAGTTTGCGAGGAACGGACATAGCGCCGTCAGGGCAAAAGCGATTCTCGCCGCGCGATCGGAAACCGCCCGGCGGGCAAGGTCGGCAACCATCAGGCAGGTGGCCAGGTCCACCAGAATCTGCGCCAGCAGGACTGCTTTGAGGTTGCCGGCTCCAAATACCCAGAAGATCGCAGCCAGAAAAGCAGGATATCCTGGCAGGCGCGCGTCGGTCGGCAAGATCGGCTTCTCCGCCTGGCCGCCCTGCGTCTGGCCGTAGACGCCGTGCTGCAGCCAGTTGGTGGCGAGGTCGGCGTAAATGCGCGAGTCATCCGTGACCGCCGGAAAATAGACGAAGAAAAATAGCCGCAACGCCAGGGCGGCCAGTGTGGTTCCCAGGAAAAAACTGCCATGTTCGCGAATCAGGGTGCGCACGTTGGGAATATATCGCGAATCACGCGATTTTCCTCCACGGCTCATCGGAATGGCCGCTCTCCGGTCCGACCCGCCTGTAGAGACGGGGTTTGCCCCGTCTCGACGGGGAATCAGGTGTCCCTCCAAAGACTCCGCGAGTTCATCAACGGTCTTCTGACTGGGCATACCGGGTTTGACCCCCTGCCGCTCTCACCTTAGGATGAAGGGACCACAACGCGATGGCCAAACAGGTTTTTTACGATCCCTTGCAAGCGCGCTGGAGGCGCATTCGCCGCTTTGTCGACGCAGCTGCCCTCGCGGTTTCTTTGCTGGTGATCTTTTTCATCTACAGTGCTCTGCGCAGCGAGCCTCTGCCCGACCTTTCCTGGCTTACGGAAAAGCGCCCTTACCACGCGCTGAAAGAGAACGAAAAGGTGAAAGCGCGCGAGAAACGCCGCTTGGCCACTCTAGCCCGCACCGGACACCGCCACCAGGTCCGCAAAGCTCCTTCCCAACTCACGCTCAACTCCGAGCAAGGGGTTCGGGCCGCATTCTACGTTTCCTGGGACGCGGCCAGCTTCTCTTCCTTGCGCGAGTATGCCCGCCAGATCGACTTGCTCTTCCCGACATGGCTGCAGGTTCTCAGCGCAGACGGCCATCTGCAAGCCTCGGATCCGGAAACGAACACGATGTTCGACGTGGTTCACGGGCAAACGGTTCATACCGTCGACGCCAAGGTAATGCAGTTTCTGAAGGCGGAAGACACCGACATGGAAGTCTTTCCCGTGGTGCAGAACTTTGACGGCACCGACTTCGTTCCGGGCATTAGCGATTTCCTGAACAATCCGGACGCGCGCGCCAACTTTCGACGCGAGATCGGAATTTTTCTTGCCTCCGATCGCTATCGCGGTTTGATGGTCGATTTCGAATCCTTCCCGAAAAAAGGGCAACCCGGATACGTCGCTCTGCTGAACGAACTCTCGTCCGACCTGCACGCCAAGGGGATGAAGCTGTACGTCAGCGTCCAGGTGCGCAATGAGGATTTTGATTACAAGGCCATTTCTTCTGCCGTGGATGGCGTCGTCATCATGAACTACGACGAGCACTTTCCCGGCGGAACCCCTGGCCCCGTCGCTTCGCAGGAATGGTTCACGGACAACCTTGACTCTGCCGTCAAGGAGATTCCGAAGGAAAAGCTCATCTGTGCCATCGGCAACTACGGGTACGACTGGGCCGAGAAGCCGAAAAAAGGCAAGCTTCCGCCGGGAGAAGCCGACAAGAGCGTTTCCGTGCAGGAAGCCTGGATCGGGTCGCGCGATGCCGAAGAGGACGTTGATTATGACGGCGACGCGCTCAACCCGCACTTCAGCTACCAGGACGACGATAACTTCCGCCACGATGTCTGGTTTCTCGATGCGGTGACTGCCCTGAACGAGATGCGTGCCGCCCAGACCCTCGGCATTCAGACTTTCGCTTTGTGGCGACTGGGCTCGGAAGACCGCTCCCTGTGGCGTGTTTGGGATATGCCCGGAGAAGCCAATGCGTCGGATCGATTGAAAGACGTCCCTCCCGGCCAGGACGTCGACATGGAGGGTGAGGGCGAAATCCTGCACATCGAGGCGCGTCCTACCGACGGCGAGCGCGACTTGACTATCGACAAGCAGACCGGACTCATCGATGGCGAAACCTTCAAGAGTCTGCCCGAACCATATCGTGTGGCGCGCTACGGCGCTAGCAAGAACCAACTCGCCATGACCTTCGACGACGGCCCCGATCCGGGGTGGACCCCGAAAATTCTCGACGTCCTCAAACGCGAGCATGTGCCGGGAACATTCTTTCTGATCGGAATCCAGGCTGAGAAGTTCAGCGGTTTGACCCAGCGCATTTACCGGGAAGGTCATGAAATCGGGAACCATACCTTCACTCATCCCGATATCAGCTCGATTGGCACCGGCTACATGAAGGTGGAGCTGAACCTGACCGAGCGCTTGTTCGCCAGCCGCCTCGGCATTCGCACCATGCTGTTCCGTCCGCCGTACTCCGTCGATGCCGAGCCCGATACCGAAGACGAGGTGCGGCCGCTCGAACTCACGCAAAGCATGGGCTACATCACCATCGGCAACAAGATCGACACCAAGGACTGGAGCGACGAGCCCGCCCTCACGCCGCAACAAATCGCCGCTCGCGTGCTCAACCACCTGCCACCGTGCCAACCGAACGATACGCAGTGCGGCAACATCATTCTCATGCACGATGGCGGCGGCAACCGGGAAAGAACGGTGCTGGCGCTCCCACTGATAATCGACGGCGCCCGCGCCCGTGGATTTCAATTCGTCCCCGTGTACAAGTTGATGGGCAAAACGAAGGCAGATGTTATGCCGCCGCTCCCGGCCAACGAGTATTGGTCCGCTCGGCTGAATTGGATCGGCTTCTGGCTCTTCAGTGCGACCATGCTGGGCATCACGGTCATTTTTTTCCTGGGTGACATCCTGATGACCGGGCGCCTGATTTCGGTCGGCGTCCTCGCCATCTATGACCGTCTCCGCTCGCATGTGTATGGAACGCCCGAGCAGATTGCCGCCTACCGGCCGCGGGTCGCGGTTCTCATCCCCGCGTATAACGAGGAGATGGTCATCGAACGCACCATCCAGGGCGCGCTCGACTCCGACTATCCCAATCTGCGCGTGGTCGTCATCGACGACGGTTCCAAGGATCGCACTTTGGAAATCGCCCGCCGCGCCTTTGCCGCCGAAGAAGCTGACGGCAGGGTATTGATTCTCACCAAGCCCAACGGCGGCAAGGCCGAGGCGCTTAACTTTGGGCTTGAGCACATCGGTGACGCCGAAATTTTCGTCGGCATCGACGCCGATACCATTATTGCGCCCGACGCGATCGTCCGCCTCGTGCCGCATTTCCTCAATCCGAAAGTTGCAGCCGTGGCCGGCAATGCCAAGGTTGGCAACCGCGTCAATCTCTGGACGCGCTGGCAGGCGCTCGAATACATCACCAGCCAAAATTTCGAGCGGCGCGCTCTCAACACCATGGGCGCGGTGAGCGTGGTGCCGGGCGCGATCGGCGCCTGGCGTACCGAGGCAGTTCGCGAAGCGGGTGGCTACCATGTGGATACCGTCGCCGAAGACGCCGATCTAACCATGGCGCTCTTGCGTAACGGTTATCGCGTGGAATACGAAGACATGGCGCTCGCCTTCACCGAGGCTCCGACGACTGCCAACGCGCTCATGCGCCAGCGCTTCCGCTGGTCGTTCGGAATTCTGCAGGCCGTCTTTAAGCATCGCGGCGTTTTCGCGCGCAAAGGCGCTTTGGGATTCGTCGCGCTTCCCAACATCCTCATCTTCCAGATTCTGCTTCCGTTGGTCTCGCCGTTCATTGACCTGATGTTTGCGGTCGGCGTGATCTGGTATTTCGTCCAGAAATACTTCCATCCCGAATCCAACGATCCGGCCAGCTTCCATCGCCTGCTGCTCTTCTTCGGCGCGTTCCTGGTGATTGATTTCATCGCCTCGTCGATCGCCTTCGCCTTGGAGCGCCGCCAGCCCGAAGCCCGGGAAGATGCCTGGCTGCTCAGCCAGGTGTGGTTGCAGCGCTTTGCCTATCGTCAGGTCTTTTCTCTCGTTCTATTCCGGACCCTGAAGCGTGCCATCCAGGGCCGCCCCTTCGCATGGGACAAACTGGAGCGCACCGCCGCGGTCAAGTACGTACCCGCCGAACGCAGGGACTCCGTCAAAGTCTAATGATGGTGAAGTGTGTGGGGCGGACACTCCTGTCCGCCAAATGCGTGCAGTGCAATCAGCCCCGCGCGGACTCCGCGCTGCGAAGACCGCCAGCTGCGCATTCGGACATTGCGATTGCGCCAGCATTGCAAACTCAGAGACCAGCCCTTGCCTTCCCGTGATCTCAGTCACTGACATCCGCAGGCGCAGGGTGTGTGGTAAGACAGAGAAACCGACATGCCCCGCACGATCATTGAACCGTTTCGCATCAAAAGCGTCGAACCCATTCACTGGACGACCCGCGCTCAGCGCGAGCAACTGCTCCGCGCCGCGTGCTACAACCTTTTTCTCCTGCCGGCGGACGATGTCCTCATCGACCTGCTCACCGATTCCGGCACCGGCGCCATGTCCACCCACCAGTGGGCGGCCATGATGGAAGGCGATGAGAGTTATGCCGGCAGCCGCAGCTTCGAGCGTTTCCGCTTGTCGGTGCAGGATATTTTCGGCTACAAGCACGTCATCCCGACCCACCAGGGCCGCGCGGCGGAGCGCATTCTATTCAGCGTGATGTGCAAGAAGGGCGACGTTGTCCCCAACAACACGCACTTCGACACAACTCGGGCGAACGTGGAGTTTGTCGGCGCTGAGGCGGTGGACCTCGTCATCCCCGAGGGCCGCCAGCCGAGCCTGAAGCATCTGTTCAAGGGCAACATGGACGTTGCGGCGCTCGAGGCGCTTATCCAGAAGGTTGGCCGCGAGCGCGTGCCTCTGGTCATGCTGACCGTGACCAACAACTCCGGCGGCGGCCAGCCGGTGTCGATGGAGAACGTCAAAGCCGTTAGTGCAGTTTGCCGGAAGCATGGCATCCCGCTCTACTTCGATGCCTGCCGCTTTGCCGAGAACTCCTACTTCATCAAGATCCGCGAGCAAGGACAAGGCTACGAACAGAAAACGCCGAAACAGATCGCGCAGGAAATGTTCAGCTACGGCGACGGCTGCACCATGTCAGCGAAGAAAGACGGCATGGCGAACATTGGCGGATTCCTTTGCACCAACGACGATCTGCTCGCACAGCAGGAGAAGAACCTGCTGATTCTCACCGAGGGTTATCCCACCTACGGCGGCCTCGCCGGGCGCGATCTTGAAGCCGTCGCCGTCGGAGTGCAGGAAGCACTGCACGAGGACTACCTCGAATATCGCATCGCCTCGACCGCATATCTAGGCAACCACATTGCCGACGAGGGCGTGCCGATCGTGCAGCCGCCGGGCGGCCACGCCGTCTACATTGACGCGCGAGCCTTTCTGCCGCACATTCCCCCGGATCATTTTCCCGCCGTTGCGCTCGCCAATGAACTCTATCTCGAAGGCGGCATCCGCTCGGTCGAGATCGGCACCCTAATGTTCGGAGCATCGGCGAAGATGGACCTCGTGCGCCTGGCGATTCCCCGACGCGTGTACACACAGAGCCACATCGACTACGTAGTTGAAATCATCCTCGAAGTCTGGAAGAAGCGCGAGCAGATTCACGGCATGAAGCTCAGCTACGAAGCCCCGTTCCTGCGCCACTTCACCGCAAAGCTGGAGCCGGAGCCAGCAGAAGTGCCGGCCGTCGCGCAACGCTGATTTTAGGTGGCGCAGAGCGCCCTAAGTGCCGAGTTTTGTGACTTTGTTTTGAAGGGGCGCGGCTTCAGCCACGCTTTCACATTGACGCGAACAGGGGATCGAGGGGACAATAGCAGCCGTTTTTGGGGTCAAGAAGGAAATCCGGCTTAGTGATAAAGGAGTCAGTCTATGAATTCGAGCCGCAGAAGCTTGTTGAAAGGAGCAGGCGCGATCGGCGCCGTGGCCGCACTGGGCGGGTTGAAAACAGTAAGCGCGGAAACCAAGCCGACCAAGCCGGCAGGCCCGCAGAAGAAAGGCCTGGCGCGCGGTCTGACCTTGCTGACCATGCGCCGCAACGGCGAGTACCGCCTGGGAGCCAAGACCAGCAAGGGCATTCTCGACGTTAAGGAAGCAGCAGGCCTTTTGAAGCTGTACTCTCCCGCCACGCTCGATGACATGCTGCAGCGCGAGGAGGGCGCCAGCGTGCAGGCGGTGGTTGAAGCCGCCATGAAATCGAATGCCGCGCAGAAGCTGTTCCTGAAGGAAGAGAACATCGAGTATGGGCCGCTGGTCACCCGCCCGGAGAAGATCGTGTGTGTGGGTTTGAACTATCGCCGGCACGCGCAGGAAATCAAGATGCCCATTCCCAAGCAACCGGTGCTCTTCAACAAGTACAACAACTCGTTGCTGCACCACGGCGGCACCATCAAGTTGCCCTCGGCCGTGGCTACCAAGTTCGACTATGAGATCGAACTGGTCATCGTGATGGGCAAGGAGGCGCGCGACGTCAGCGAGAAGGACGCGCTTTCCTACGTCGCTGGATACGCGACCGGCAACGATTTCAGTGCGCGCGACCTCCAGTTCGAAACCGGCGGCCAGTGGCCAGCCTCACAAAGGAGCTCGACATGAAGCGATCCTTCCTTCTGTTCTCGTTAACGATTTCCGCAGTCTTGTTCTGGGCAGGGTGCTCCAAGGGCCCGGAAAGCAACAGGTTCAAGATCGGAGTCATTACCTCGCTTACCGGCAGCAACGCCGCGTTTGGCCAGGCCCACAAGAACGGCTACACCATTGCTCTGGAAGAGATCAACGCCAGGGGCGGCCTGCTCGGCAAGAAGGTCGAACTCGATTACTACGACGATCAGAGCCGTCCGGACCAAGCGGTGCAGGGCGTCTCGAAACTGGTGGATGCGGACCACGTGCCCATTGTGCTGGGGGCCTACTCCTCGGAGAGCACGCGCGCCATCGTGCCCGTGGTGACCCAGAAGCAGGTTCCGCTCATCATTCCCACCGCGGTTGCAGACAACGTCATGGAGACCAACTCACCGTGGATCTTTCGAATCTGCGCCGGTTCGGGCTCTTACGCAACGGCGACACTGGACTTCCTGAAGAACAATGGCGACCCCAGGAAGCTGGCCATCGTGTATGAGAACACGAACTTCGGCCAAGCGAATAACAAGTCGATGACGGAAGCGGCGAACGCTGCGGGGCTTGACCTGGTGGACACAGAGGCCTACCAGGCCAGTTCGCCGGACTACAAATCGCTGTTGCAGCGGGTGAAGGGCAAGAATCCCGAAGCGATCTACTTCGCATCGTATCTGCTCGATGCCAGCACGCTCATGCGCCAATCGGAACAACTCAATCTGAACCCGAAGTACTACACCTCAGCGGGAACGGGTTTTGCGGCGGCGGAATTTCCTACTCCGGATAAAGGAGCAGGTAAATATGCCGAGTACACGTTCTCGGTTTCGCAGTGGCTGCCCTCGGCCAAGTGGAAGGGTTCGGCGGAATTCGACCAGAAATACTTCGCGCTGGCCGGCTCGCATCCCGCCTATCACGCCATTGAGGCTTACGCAGTGCTGATAGCGGCAGCGGCTGCCATCGACAACGCGAAGTCCGACCAGGCGCAGGCGATTCGCGATGCCATCAAGGAGTTGAACCTCGCGGAGACGCCCTTCGGCCCGGTGAAGTTCGACGCTCGCGGGCAGAACCGGCATCCGGTGCTCGTCACCCAGGTGCAGGGCGGGCAATACAAAGTGGTTTGGCCCCTCGATGCGGCGGAGAGTAAACCCATCATTCCGACGCCCGAGTGGTCGAAGCGAAGATGAGGTTGCGCTCGGCAGGGGAACCGAAGTAAAGTCAGCCGAAGTAAAGTCAGCCCACGCCGGGCTCGGCTGGATGCGTGTGCCCGACTGCAGGCCGAGAAAGTTCTTTACCACAGGGAGCACAGAGGAACACGGTGGGAGGCAGGTTTCCCTGTGTTTTTCTGTGCTCCCTGTGGTAAAGATCTTGAGTTTCAAGACTCGATGGTCAACTGGTTCTATGTCCCGCTGCAAGCGATCCTCAACGGTCTGCTGACCGGTGCGCTCTATGCGCTGATCGGGATGGGTATGGCTCTCATCTTCGGTGTGATGCGCATTGTGAACTTCGCTCATGGGGCGTTTCTGATGATGGGCATGTACGCCACCTACGTGCTGTTTCAGGCGACCGGTGTGAGTCCGTATTACCAATTCCCGCTGGCGGGTGTGCTGTTGTTCTTCGTCGGTTATGCCACTTACATGGGGCTGTTGCGGCCGATCGGCGGACAAGTGGATTTCATGGTGATCCTCTTGACCTTGGGGGTGGCGCTGATTCTGACGGATGGAGCGCAGTTGGTTTTCGGCGCCGACTATCATCAGATCAACATTCCGCTTCTGTCCAAGAACATTCACCTCGGCTCGCAGATCTCCATCAACGCACCCTGGCTGGTATCCTTCGGCATCGCAATGGTGCTGGCCTGCACCCTCTATTGGCTAGTGACCCAGACGATGTTCGGGCGTGCGGCGCGCGCCATTGCCCAGAACCCGTATGCGGCGCCGCTGATGGGAATTAATGTGAACCGGGTGCAGGCCATCGCCTTCGGAATCGGCTCCGCCGCAGCGGGCATTGCCGGGGCCCTGCTGCTTCCGGTCTTTTATCTTTTCCCCGACGTCGGCAGCCAGTTTACGCTGAAGGCTTTCGTGTTGGTGGTGCTGGGAGGCATGGGCTCGATTCAGGGGGCGGCCATTGCCGGCCTGGTGCTGGGCGTCGTCGAGAGCCTCACCAGCCTTTATTGGGGCAACCAGTGGGCCCTGGCGGTGGACTTTGTCTTTTTCATCCTGGTGCTTTCCCTGAAACCGAGCGGAATCTTTGGGAGCCAGCGCGCATGAGAAAATGGCAGGCGCTCATCGCCGCTGTCTTCTTGTTTGCCGCGCTGTTCGTTCCACTCCTGGCACTTACGGATTACACACTGCAAATTCTCTTCCGCGTCTTTCTTTTCGCCGCGCTGGGGCTGGCGTGGAACCTGGTTGGAGGATATGCCGGACAGTTGTCCCTGGGCCACGCCGCCTACTTTGGCGTGGGCGCTTATGGACTGGCGTTATTCTCCAAAGTGGGGATTTCACCGTGGGCATCGGTTTTATTGGGCGTGGGGCTGGCCGTGATCTCGGCGGCGATGATCGGCAAAGTTTCATTTCGCCTGCGCGGCCCGTATTTCGCGCTCTGCACCATTGCCTTCGCCGAAGTGTTGCGGCTGGTGGCCAAGAACCTTCCCAACGTCACCGGCGGCGATGTGGGGGTGCAGGTGCCGCTGTTGTTCCCGCACTCCTCGATCAGGTGTTTCTACTGGTCGGGAGTACTGTTGACCAGCTTCGCCTTGGCGCTTTCGGCGTGGATCGAGCGCTCGCGCTTCGGCTATTACTTGATGGCCATCCGTGAAGACCAGGACACGGCGCTCTCCGTGGGCGTGAACGCCGCGCGCTCGAAACTCTGGGCCCTGCTGATCAGCGCTGCGATTACCGGCCTCGGCGGCGCGCTTTACGCCAGCATGTTTCTTTTTATTGTCCCCGACCAGGTGCTGCCCATGGATATTTCAACGGAGATCGCCATCGTGGCCATGCTGGGCGGCGCCGGCACGTTGATCGGCCCGCTGGTCGGCTCTGTCGTTCTGGAGTGCGCCGCCGAAATCTTCAAGAACATCTTCAAGGAAGCGCACCTGCTGATTTATGGCGTGCTGATTGTGGTGGTGGTGCTGTTCATGCCCGAGGGTATCGTAGGTACGATCGTCAGCAAACTAGCCCTGTTCAAGAAGACGCCATCGGCGCCCTTTGCGGCGCCCGGGCGAGCGACCGCCGAAGAAGAATCCCAAAGGGTGGCCATCGACAAATAGGAACGGTTGAACATGTCGCTTCTTGAAGTCAAGCACGTCAGCAAAAGGTTCGGCGGCCTGAAGGCGATCAACGACGTTTCGTTTTTGGTGAAGCCGGGTGAGGTGACCTTTATTGTCGGTCCCAATGGCGCGGGCAAAACCACTTTGTTCAACCTGATCACGAGTGTTTTTCATGCGGACAGCGGCAGCATCCATTTTGAGGGGCGGGACATTTCGCATTTGACTCCCAACGGGGCGGCGCAGATCGGAATCGGCCGCACTTTTCAACTGGTGAAGCCGCTGCGCAACCTTACCGTGCTGGAAAATGTGATGCTGGGTGCATTCCTTCGCACCTCCAGCCCGTCCAAGGCCGAGAAAGAAGCCACGAAAGTTCTCGCTTTTCTGCAAATGGAGAATGTTGCGCATCTGCCGGCGCGAGGCATGGGATTGCCCACACTGAAGCGTCTGGAAATTGCGCGGGCTTTGGCTACGCAGCCCAAGCTCATCCTGCTGGACGAGGTCGTCGCCGGGATGCCCACTTCGGAGGCCATTAAGCTGGCCCTGCTGCTCAAGAGATTGCCGGAGTGGGGGATCTCCACCATCGGCGGCATTGAGCATGTGATGCAGGTGGTCATGCGGATCGCCGACCGGGTCATCGTGCTCGATCACGGCGTTCTGATCGCAGAAGGCGCGCCGCAAGACGTAGTTCATCGCCCGGAAGTCATCGAAGCCTATCTGGGCAGCAAGTACAAGGAGATTGCTTTGTGAGTGCCGCTCTCCTCGCTATGGACGATGTGCGCGCCAGCTATGGCGATTTTCAGGCGCTGTTCAACATTACCCTCGAGATCCGAACCGGCGAGATTGTGACGCTTATCGGCGCCAATGGAGCGGGCAAGACCACGATTCTGCGCGTCATCTCCGGATTGCTGCGCAGCCAGCACGGGCAGTTGCAGTTTGAAGGGCAGGATATCTCCAAGCTCCCGCCCCATGAGATCGTGATGCGCGGGGTGAGCCATGTTCCCGAAGGGCGGCAACTTTTCCCCCACATGAGTGTCGAGGAGAACCTCGCGCTTGGGGCTTACATTGGACGCGTGCGTCCCAAACTGAAGGACCTCATCAAGGAGCAGTTCGAGTTATTTCCCCGTCTGCAGGAGCGCCGCAGGCAACTGGCAGGCACGCTCTCCGGCGGCGAGCAGCAAATGGTCGCCCTCGCGCGCGGGCTCATGACTGCTCCCAAGCTGCTTCTGCTGGATGAGCCTTCGCTCGGCCTGTCGCCCAAGATCGTGGAGGAAGTTTTTGCCAAGGTGCATCAGATCGGCAAGTCGGGAGTTACGGTGCTGATCGTCGAGCAGAACGTCGTGGACGGGCTCAGCATTTCGGATCGCGGTTACGTCGTGGAGAACGGCGAGATTACCTTGCAGGGAACTCCGAAAGAGTTGCTTGGCAACGAGCAGATTCGGGCGGCGTATTTAGGTCTGTAGTTCGGCGTCAGTTTTCAGCACTGAAAACCCTCACCTCAGAGTCCCGCTGGGCCTCAACCCGCTGCGCGACTGATCGTGTGCAGTCTTGATAGCTCGGAAGCGACCACCGCCTCACCACACCCTGCAAGCCTTCGCCGGCGTCATCGGCTGCCCTACCTTGCAGCCAAACGCCTTTCCGAACTCCGGCATGTTCACGCTGGCCTGCTCGACTCGTCCTCGCTGGCGGTCACCGCCGCGGTTGAGAGAGTCAGTCCGTCGGTAGTGAACGTTGAAGTACATCAAACTGGCGGCCGAACTCGTTCGGGTGAGCCCCGCGAGCGCCGTGGAGGCGGCTCCGGCTTCGTCTTCACGCCCGATGGATTGATCCTCACCAATAGCCACGTCGTGCACGACGCGACACGGATCGAAGTGACGTTGGCGGACGGACGGCGCGCTCCGGCTCGGACGATTGGCGATGATTCGGCGACCGATCTTGCCGTCATTCGAATTTTCGAATTGATGTTTCCGGATTGCAGGCCGTTCCACTGGGAGATTCGCAGCTACTGCGGCCGGGCCAGATGGCGATTGCGATCGGCAATCCGTACGGGTTTCAGTCCACCGTGACGGCGGGCTGCCCACAAAAAAATGTTCGTGAAGTTTTCACATTTTTCTTGCGCCAGTAAGGGTGCTTGAAAACAAGGCCTCAGCAATTCGCTCTCCGACTGTCCTCCGTTCTTCAGCACCTGTGGCTGCTTGCGCGCTGCTGTTACCGGAGGTACTGGAATCCTATACGGACGAGAACGACGGATCGACCGACTGACCGACAAACGAAGCGAGCACGCAATAAGCAGTGAATCCGGAACGAAGCCGTCGTCGATGCTTATGGGCCCGAAGAGCAGGCCATGGGCCGGCATCACTACCTCGAAGACAAACTGTGTTTCCCCTTTCAGGCCAAGTGCATCGCGTCCAAGGTCGTCTCGCCGCTCAGAAAGGGAGAAACCGTCGAAGTCCGGCGCATGGTGCCTGAAGAGGCCTGTGCGGGCGACATGCTCGTGCTAATGCGCTGGCAGAGCCGCAATGTGGCAGTTCCCCTCTCTCAACTGGCCGCCAGGTCGCCCGCGGCGAGGACATAGGTGGTCGCCTTATCGAGCTTGATATTGAAACGCTTGGAAGTAAGGGTAACGGCTCCGTCACTATTGCGCGTGGACTCTACATTTTTCATCAACACGCGGTGTTTCGAAATGCTTGACGCCGGCGAGGGCGGCGCGGGGAGCGTGTCCTTGTCCCTATCACGGCCTGGAAATGGCTGCGAAGCCGGGTTGTTCGGGTCGTAGACGGCCCTATTCCAATTTTTCGGGTTGTGTGCGGCGTCCGGTAGGTCATTCGAGAGATCCTGATTCGTCGGCGTCGCCACGGGGTAATACCACGCGGTCAAGTAAACCTTGATGGGCGCTGATCCATCTTTCCACTGCGCGGAGTCCATGCGAATGGCAAGGCGGGATGGGTTGGTTGCAGACTTCGCCACTGACTCGGTAACTTCTCCGGACAAGATGGCGTCTTGCGGAACTACTACGCCTTCGACCAGGGTGGCGACTACAAGTTTGGCCTGGACCTTGGTTCCGACGGGGGTTTTGCCGGCAGCCACGTTTTGCCGCATGATCACAGGAAACTCAAGCCCTGCCGAGGAACTGGGCGGCGCGGGCGTCTGTTGACTGAGCAGCGCGGCGGAGCCGAGAAGGACAGTTAACACCGCGTGTCCGACGGCGATCGTTTTGCGGAACATCTGCGCCCCCTTTGCTGGTTGACGGACCGGGACAGCGCTTTAGAGTGCGGAAAAATATACCTTATGGAGATACCGGGATTTATGTCATTGTACTCGTCCGATAGATGAGCGTACCGTTCAACGATCCGAACGATGTGTTCAACGGCCAAACTCTCGTATTGATAGTGTTCCTTTCGCACTCTGTGGATGCGGTGGTCCTCGACTACGTCGATGCGTGGCCAAGCAAACCGATGCGAGCAACCTCGTCGGAAAAACCGCTTCAAAAAGTTCATTGCCTCACCGCTTCATTGCGACTTCTCCAGGTATCGAGCCAACGGCTGAAGAATAGTTTGGGCCGACTGTTCAGCAGATGCTGAAGCGTGGATAAGAGAATCTTTGGCGGCTGGGATTTGGAGAGGAAGGTGTCCACCGCCTCCAGCTTGCTCTTCGGCAATGGCCCGTACGCAGATAACAGCATGATCGGGACGTGCCACTTCAAGCGCTTCATCTTCGCGGCAACCACGTCAAAGTCGCTCAAAAGCGAGCGTTTCCAGTCACTTCGCAGATTCGAGCTGCGAGGAATGTGTGGTTTCATGAGGTCTCGCAGAGATCTGTCACTCACAGTTTGCGCACAGGCAGTTCACCAAGGAGTTCAAGCTGGCCGCAGTACGGGGGCTGTGCGTATGACGAAGTGGCGTGTTGATCAACACACTGGTACAGATGCCCAGGTGCTGTATTTGTCAGCTCAGCGACATTCATCCGGACACTGACCCTCCTCGTTGATGTGTTGGCCAGAGTCGGTGGAGCGTTTTGCCGGGCTGATGAGATGAGCGTGTCCGCTCCTTGCGGGCGAGTACATGCTGACAAGTGCCCTTTGGTCTGGTGCAACGAGCTGCGAGTAGTGTCCCCGTGTTGGTAGTGTCTGAAATGTGCGCAATCGCCGAATCCACACGCGCGCAAGCCGGAATCCCCTGCACGATTGGGCTACCGCGTGTTCAAGTCAACATAGTGACCGAAGCTGGAGAGCGCGACCTGGTCATTGCCGGGGATGTAAAAACCAAACTTGCCGAGACTTAAGTTGCTCCCGGGCTGAGTCCAGCGATCTAGAACCACCCAACTCTCTCCTTGCCTGATCTGGTGGGTGATCTCATTCGGTCCCACGCGGATCTGGAGAGTTCGGAAACTCTTCTTGTCACCCTTGTGTGGAACTTTGGTCTCGTCTCCCTTCTGACCGTTTCGGACTACGGCGCGGTAGAAGTTATTGTCGTCCATTTGGAAGAGGACATAGTTGTTGGCGTCGATGCAGTTGAGCACCCACTGCAGGCGGTGCCCCTTGGTGAGCATGGCGGAAAAAGCAAATGTACCTGACGTGGGAGACACGCCGTACATCACGAAGTCGCCGCCCTTATGAACGAACGAACCTTTCTCCTGCTTCCAACCTACAGGGTCGTCCCACTTGGACATGCCGCTGGGCGAGAGAGACAAATCCAAACTCCTGGATTGACCGGCGATGACTTCCACCGTCGACGAGCGAGTGAAGTTGTCGGCAGTTTTCGCTGTGAGAGTATAGGAACCGGCTGACAGACTCCGCGTGTCCCCATTGCTTACCTTCGTCGGAGTCTCGCCCGCTTTGGCGAGGGTCACCTGAGCATCGGCAGGCGTGAACGTAATTCTTAACTCGCCCGGCGCGGCGTCCAATGCCACATCCGCAGCCGCAAGGGATACCGCTGCTCCAACCACGAAGTGTTTCTTGATCTGCTTGGGCTTGAACCGGTCTTTGCGCAGTTCGACGATGTGGTCTCCGGGATTGACTGTTGCCACCGTGAGCGTTCCATCGGGCTGAACCGTTCCAACCAGAGTTTGGTCGATCAGAACTGTGGTTCCCGGAATTCCCCCCTGGATCTTCAGCGAAGCCAAATGGGGGATGGGTTGCAGGTTGAAAATCAGTTTGCCTTGCTCGCCTTCGCGAATCCGGATCCTTTGTTCTGGAACTTCCTGGAATCCGCTCTTGGACACTCGTACAACGTAGTCTTTGAGTTCGAGATTCGGGATGCGCAATTGGCCGCCCTGCGTGAGTTGCTGCTGAAGTTTTCCGTTGAGGAAAACTTTCGCGTTCTCCTCACCGCTAACCACAACGAGCGTGCCCAGATTCTGTCCGGATTCCAGGAAGGTGCTCAGCGTGGGCACCGCTCCCGCGTCAATGTCGAGTTTGTACTGATACTGATCGCTGCCGCGGGTCACGGCTAATTCGTGACGGCCGGCGGAGATGGATGGAAGGTCCAGACCGTCCTGAGGCACATCGAGCGGAGCCTGGCCATCGAGGCTGACTTTGGTGGAAGAATCGCTGGAATATACGTGCAGCCTGTCGGCCATGCTGCCGACAACCACAACCAATACACCATGGGAAACGATGGATCCCTTAACGGCCGGAACCGCTCCCACTTCGGTTGAGAAGGTGAAGGATGCTCCACCTTGTGGGCCATCAACTTTCAGCTTGTGTTCTCCGGCGGGTATCTTGTCGAGAGTCCACTGTCCACCCTGAAATTCCGCGGGCGGCTGATCATCGAATGTCACTTTTCCCGTGCCGGTGTCGGAAGACAGTTTCAGCACCGGTAGCGCCGGCTCGGGAGGCAGCGCCGTCGGGGCCGAGGCGCTAGGAGCCGCTTCGGGGGTCTGGGTGATCGGCGGCGCGTGATGCTTTCGCACGAACAGAAAGATCGCTGCCACCAGGACTATTGCGGCGGCCGAGGCGAGGATAGCCGTTGTGTAACGCTGCGGTGCTCTCGCGGGCTGCTTGAGATTGGAAGATGAAGATGTGGCTTTGGGCGCGCGTGCAGGAGGCTTGGCTGCGGAAGCGGTGACTTGTGCCGGCGGCGGAAGCGGCGGTGCTGGCGAAACCGGCGGCGGAGCGGGCGGGGCGGCAACTACGTCAACCACGGGCGGAGGGACGGGAACATTGCTCGTCCCGGCCGGTGAAGACTCGGTCGGGCTTGCTGGCGGGGAGTGGAACGTCAGGGTCGCGCTTTGGCTCTCGGGCGACTCACTCGAACTTTTTCGGCTCACTTCGGGCAGACCTAGGCGGTGCAGAAGGCCATTCGCGACGGATAGGACTTCACCATCGTTCGAGTACTTGTCCGCCACAGCTCGCACTCGTTCCCCTAAGGCCTGCTTCGACGCGGCATCCGTGGCGGCATCGATTTCACTCTCCATACTTCGCAGCTCTTCCAGGTCGCGGCGGCGCGTTTGGCGGCGCTGGATCTGCAGGTCCCGCTGGACGATCTCCTGAATCTGAATCAACCTGGGCTCGCGTGGATAAACGGACAATCCCTCTTCGATCCGGGATAGGGCCCCGGCCAGATCGGCGGCAGTCTGCAGCTTGCGCGCCTGCGAAACACATTCCTCGATGAAGGTTTCCCGCTTCTGGTCGAGGATCAGGGTCCGAATGGTCTTGGCCATGGGGTGCCCTGGGTTCAAGTCGAGTGCTTCCCGTGCCAGCTTTTCGGCTTCCCGCCAATCGTTTTCCACCGTGGAGCGGGCCTGTTCGACCAAGGCATTGGCCAGAACTGCGCGGGATAGCGGATTGTTTTCATCCAGTTCATAGGCTTCACGCAGCAATTTGATTCCGTCGGCAGGCTTCTGCCGCGCGCACAACTCCTGGCCTTCGGTCATGAGGCGGTGGGCTTCGGTTTTTCGCTTCACGCCATCTTGGGCAAGCTTCTCGAGCTCCGTTAATTCTGCGTCGTTGGGAAATTCGGCTGCTGCTCCTTGCAACAGATCCAGCGCGCGAGCGTAGTCGCTTGAATGCAAACACGTGTCGACTTGTTCGACCAGACGCGTTTTGGATTCGATCCGGACCTGCTGGTCGCGTCTCTTCTGCAGGCGCTCAACTTCGAACGTCAACCCCGGATACTGGCTGTAGATCGTGCGTAGAATTTCCCAATCGTTCAGGGCATCGCCGAACGATCCCTGTTCTTCGTGAAGGTGTGCCCTGGCTACGATCGAGTTGACCAGGTCGCGTTTGTCCTGCGCCAACCGCAACGCGCCTTCAAAATGCGATTCTCCGGGATGCAGATCCAGTGCCTCTCGCAGAATGTTCACGCGCTTGTCCAGGTCCGGTTCAGCCTCTACCTGGCGATCTACGGAAGCAATGAAAGCCGAGAGTTCCTGCCGCTGCTGCTCCTCGATGTCGTATTTGAGAGCCTGGAAGATGGCATTGTTCGGGTACTTGGCCAAATATGCCTGACACGCAACCATGGCCTTGCCAAAGTTGTGCTCGGTGAGGTTTCTCCGCGCCTCGGCATACACAGTGTTCATCGCGTCGTGTTCGGAGCGCACCTCGTTGTAAAAACTCTGATAGGTGGCGCCGCTCTCGCGATTGATAGAATCCGGGGCGCGCCGATCCAGTTCCAGCACCACCCCCAGTTTGGCGAGGGCGCTGCTTACATCGCCCTTTTGCCAGGCGTCCATAGCGGCGCGATGGAGTTTCTCTTTCTCCTGGCGGAGTTTCTTGTATTCCTGTTCCTGGCGGTCGACCTCCGCCAGCAACTGGAGCGCGCGGGCCTCCTTAGGCCGGAGTTGGAGAACATTCTGCAAAGCCTCGCGGGCATGCGCGTAGGCGTTATTGTCGATGTGCTGCCTTGCCAGGCGATACCAGTTGTCGATCTGGCGTTCGCTGCGCCGGTTTTCAATCCTGCTCTTCAGAGCCAACGCTGTGGCATTGTCAGGTTCTATTTGCAGCGCCTCCTGTAACTTCTGGAGAGCTAGCGGATCTTCCTCTTCCTCAAACCGCGCCCGCGCGGCATCGACCAACTGAGAAAGTGTTTTTCGCCGGACGGCGCCGTCGAGTTGTCGGCGCAATGAGCCAATGGAATTGTCCATATGGCCCTCGGCTTCCAGTTCGCCGAGGATCTCTCCGGCAAACTGAAAATCGCCTTCTTCCAGGGCTTTGGTGGCGCGCTGCAGCCGTGGCCGAGTACGCTCTGGATCGAAAAACTCGATGGGCTCGTTCCGCAGTGCTTTGTTGAGCGTGTCGCCGAAATCGCGGGCGCTCGCGAAACGGTGCCAGGATTGCTTGGCCATCGCTTTGTGCAACACGCGGCTGACGGGCTGGCTTATGGTGGAATTCAATTCTGCCGCCAGCGGCGGGATGTGACGGAGAATTGCGTCGACCACTTCATCGGCTCGGGCGCGCTGGAATGGGTTCCGACCAGTCATGGCTTCATAGCAGACCACGCTTAGGGAAAAAATGTCGGACGCCGGGGACAGCGGTTTTAATTCGATCTGCTCGGGGGACATGTAGAGCAGAGTCCCTTTTTGCGCCCGGGTGGTATGGGCATCGGCCATGTGAGCGACGCCGAAGTCGATAATCTTCACCGAGTCGTCTTCCATTACGAAGATATTGCTCGGCTTTAAATCGCGATGTACCAGACCGCGTTCGTGTGCAGCCTGCAGGCCACGGCAGGTCTGGGAAATGATGTCAATCGTGCGCTCCACCGTTAGACGATGGCTGGCCTTGCGGATGAAATATTCCAGCGTGGTGCCGGGGAGTAACGGCATAACGAAGTAGGGCTTCTTTTTGCCCTCTTCTTCAAATTCTCCGATGTCGAAGATCTCAACGATGTTGGGATGGCTCATGGAGGCGAGCACGTCGCATTCCTTGTAGAACAACTGAAGCGAGGCCGGATCGGGAATGTCGAGGATCGTCTTGACCGCTACTTCACGACGCACGACGGTATCGTAGGCCCGGTAGACCAGGCCCATCCCGCCCTGGCCGAGGATCTGCCTGACCTCGTAGCGGCCTGCCAGTTTTCTCGGTGAACCGGGAATCTCCATGGCGCACCCCGGTGTGGGGGCCCTAGCATCTTAATAGATTTGGCCGAAAAGTGAAGCCCTTGGTCCTTTACTAGATTGAAAACCTGCGAGGGACCGTCAGCTGCGAACGATCATCTCCCGCCGTGCTTCAGCGCTTCGCTCGCGGTCCAGAAACGGGCTTCGCGGAACTCTGGGCTGGCTCGCATTCGACGGCACCGCGCTTCCCCCAAAGCGACTTCTGGCCCGGAATGATTTCCAGATAGCCCGTCACTCGGGATCATTCTGTGTTCTGCGCGAAACGGACGTTTCTACCTGCCGGGACGCGGCAGCAACTTAAGCAGCAATGCAATCCCGGCATATCGCCTGGTGATGTACGCATGTTTCTTCTTACGAGAAATAGCATGGAGCATTTGTCGTGCGGCAGTAGTCGCATCAGAGACGCTTCCGGCCCCGGCTCAGGGGCGCCGGAGTAGACTGCCGGCGCAGCACCCCAGCCAGCCAAACGCGGGCTGGCTGGGGCCCCGCTGTCGCCGCCAGTCCACTCCCGTTTCTGGGTGAACTGAATCTCAGATGTGTAGCTTAACTTCCGGTCTCAAACTGTCCCATTTCCGCTGACGGGGGACACTTATCGACGGATTACGGACTGTGACGGGCCATCACCGCACCATGTAACAATTCTCACTCTTTCGATTTGGCGGCGATTTCGCTCTGGTGAGTCGGCTTATGGGGTTACAGCCGGAGCGGCGATGGCATACCGCCTATTATAGGCAGCAGCGCGAGGATTCGCCGAGGGTATGCTCATATACATCGTAGGTCGCGCCGACTGCTGCGGCAACTCTTCTGGAACTGCTACGAAGAACCCGCTAGTATGCTTCACGAACGGTGGACACACAGCTGTTGTTTCACTGAGTGGGGTCAGGCGCGCACGCCAACCGAGTATCATGACGAAGAACAGATATGGTGAACTCCCAATGACGGTGTTGTCGCCCGTTCGTTCGATCTTTCGGGCAGTGGTTTCCACGGTTGTGCCAGAGGCAGAAGAGTTGGGTGAGCCAGGCTGGAGAGAACTCGAGACGCTGGTGGAGACAACTCTCCAAAATCGTCCCCGCGCTGTGCATCGGCAGCTTCGGCTGTTCATTCGCACAATCCAGTGGTTACCCGTATTTCGCTATGGTAGGCGCTTCACTTCTCTCAGCGCAGAACAACGTATGCAGGTTCTCTGTTATCTGCAGGACCATTGTGTCGAAATTATCCGTTGCGGATTCTGGGGTCTGCGAACACTCGCCCTTCTGGGCTATTACGGAAGACCGAAAGGTGTGCAGGCCACCGGGTATGCGGCAGATCCTCGAGGCTGGGAGGCGCTGAGATGACGCGGCGCAGCTACGACGTTGTGATCGTCGGCTCTGGCGCAGGTGGTGGCACTGTGGCTCAGGAGCTGTCTTCCCTGTGCCGGGATGGCGTACGCATCGCCGTGCTCGAAAAGGGCCCCAAGCTCCGCGCTGAAGAGTTTACAGGCCGCGAACTGGAGATGGCCCAGGTCCTGTATGAAGATGGCGGCGGCTTCCTGAATGCCGAGCGAATCATGACGCTGGCATTTGGCAGCACCTACGGTGGCTCGACCGCCGTGTACACGGGAACGTCGCTACTGCCTCCAGAGCACGTTCTGCAGCGATGGAATGTGCCCAACTGCACCTTCGCTGATGTGGAACCGCGGGCGCGAAAATTCATGACTGAAAATAACGTCCACTTTCTCGAAGACAAATGGATCAACGAGAACAATCGACTTTTCGTAGAGGGGTGCCGGCAGTTGGGCTATCGTGCGCAACAGTTTCCTGTGAATCTCAAAGGATGCCGTGGGTCCAGCCTCTGCAACCTTGGCTGTCCTAACCAAGCGAAACGGGGTACCGACCGTGTGCAACTGCCGCGAGCCGAGCGTAACGGGGTGGAGGTCATCACGCGCTGTGAAGTACTCCGCATCGGCGAAAAGACGATTTTTGCGCGGGTCCATGCGAAACCACCCGGCGGGAAGGGCGAGCCTTCCCCTTGGCAGGCGGGAGATTACCAGATTGATGCCAAGGTGATTGTGGTCTGTGCCGGGGCAGTCAATTCTCCTGCACTACTGATGCGTTCCCGCATAGGACGGGGCCTGCCACGGCTTGGACGCGGTTTCACCTGTCATCCCGCAATCATCATGGTTGCCGAGCACGGGCGGGCCATCACTAACTTCGTCGGCCATCCCAAGAGTTTCTACTTGGACCAATTTGCGCAGAGTGATCGCTTCCTGCTGGAAACCTGTATGTACTTCCCCTTTATCACAGCCAAGGCAATGGCAGGCTTTGGAGAGGAACATAGCCGCTTCATGCGTGCTTTTCCACGGCTCCAGATGATCCTTGTGTTGGCTTGTGATGAGGTGAATGCTCACAATCGCGTGACTGTCGACGGTAGTGGCCGTCCCGTAGTTCATTACCGTTGTACTCCAAAAGTGATGCGGGGCCTGGTGCGAGGTGCAATTACGTCAGCCAAGATCTTCTTTGCTGCCGGAGCTGTGCGGGTGCACCTGCCTGTCGCGCGATTCGCCACGATCGAACGCACGGATGTTGAGCGTCTCAATCAAATCGCGGAGCATCCTGACTTCAAGCCCGGAAAGATCTCCATATCAGCTGCGCACCTGCAGGGAGGTTGTGCCATGGGCCGCGGTCCAGCGGATTCTGTCACAGATGGTTTTGGCCGGGTGCATGGAATCCCATGGCTGTTTGTAGCGGATTCGAGCCTCTTTCCCAATTCGCTGGAGATCAATCCCTACCTTACGATCATGGCGTTGGCCGATCGCGTGGCGGAGACAATCCGCAAGGACGTGCACGCACTGTTATGACAATGATGACGGGCAGCGACATGGTGGTCCGTGCGCTGGAGGACGAAGGCATCGCGTTTGCGTTCGGCATTCCAGGTACACACAACATCGAGCTTTACGACTCACTGGCTCGTTCCACGAAAGTGCGCCCGATTCTCGTCACCGACGAGCAGAGCGCTTCCTTCATGGCCGATGGAGTTGCCCGATCCTCAGGCCAGCTTGCCGTGGTGAACGTGGTTCCCGGGGCAGGTTTGACGCACGCACTCTCGGGGATTGCCGAGGCGTATTTGGACGGCATTCCCATGCTGGTGCTCGCTTGCGGCATTCGCCGCGACACTGGAAGGGCCTACCAACTCCACGATGTGGACCAGCTCGGTATTGCGCGGCCAGTTACAAAAGCGCAGTTTCAGGTTGCGCAAGGATCGGAAATCTACATCACTGTCCGCCGCGCCTGCCAAATTGCGCGAAGTGCCCCGACAGGCCCGGTGATTGTCGAGATTCCCGCGGAGCATTACCTCTTCCGCCACGACGCTGAACTGCAAGCACCGAATGCGCCACCGGCACGGCCATCACCCCAACCGGAAGAAGTCGATCGGGCTTGCACAATGCTTGAAGCCAGCCGCCGGCCGCTGCTTTACCTTGGGCTGGGAGCGATGGAGGCGGGGGCCGATCTTGTTGCTCTCGCCGAACGACTTAACGCGCCTGTAGCCACAACCTTCGAAGGCAAGGGCGTATTCAATGAGAAACATCCACTTTGGCTCTGGTGTGGGTTTGGCACTGCTGCGCCACCCTTCGTGCAAAAAATCGCTGCCTCCTGTGACCATACACTCGCAATCGGCTGCCGCTTCTCCGAGGTAGGCACTGGAAGCTATGGCATGCGGCCGCCCGGGAAACTAATTCACGTGGATATCGATCCCTCGGTCTTGGGAAGGAATTATGCGCCAGACTTGGCTGTGGTCTCAGATGCTGCCAGCTTCGTCGCCTCGCTGCTCCCTCTTCTTGCCCACCGATCCGTTGACGAAGGATTGCGACGAGACATCCGCTGTGGCCATGAAGAGGTCTGCAAGGGGTGGGTAGCGCCGGGTAATTCCGAGACCTTGTACCCGCCAGATCTGTTCAACACACTGCAATCGCTGGTGGGCGACGAGGGGATCTACGTGACCGATAGCGGCAATGGAACCTTTCTCGCCGTCGAGTGCTTGCGGCTGCAACGGCCGCGCGCGTTCTTGGCTCCCGTCGATTATTCGTGCATGGGTTATGCAGTGCCGGCAGCGCTGGGGGCTGCACTGGCATGCCCCAAACGTCCCGTGGTTTCTCTGGTTGGTGATGGCGCGTTCCTTATGACTGGCCTGGAACTCCTTACCGCTTCGCAGCTTCACCTACCGGTGATGGTGTTGGTTCTTCGGGACCGCGAGTTGGCTCAGATCGCCCAATTTCAGCAGCTTGCTTTGGGAAGGAAATCCTGCAGCGAACTCCCCGACTATGACTTGGCGGCGATTTGTCGAGGTGTGGGCGTGGAGCACACGGTCTTGCGCCGAAACACCGACATGGAGTCGGTTCTTGGGCAGGCGCTCACCATTACTCGCGCTGGGCGCCCTGTCGTGGTGGAGGTCGCGATCGACTACTCGCAGAAAACGTATTTCACACGTGGTGTGGTGCGCACCAACTTGGGGCGTCTGCCGTGGCCTGACCGCATCCGCTACGTGTTACGGGCATTGGGGCGGAGACTGACGTAGGACTCACCCGCGCAGCCGGACCGAGTCCGGCGGGATTCCACCGCCGAGTCGGCCCCGCCGCCGCTCGCTACCGGCCTTGCGCGGCGCTCCCGACGCTCGGGATTCCGGGGCCAAGACCTTTTCGATTTCTTCCCGCAGCCAGCGGTTTGCCGGATCATTCTCCACACTCTCGTGCCAGTACAAATGGGCTTCGAGACGGGGCGCTTGGAGCGGGAAGGGATGCACCCGGTTTATCAAACCCGTGTTCAAGAGTTGCGCATGCCGCTTCGGCAAGGTCAGCAGCATGTCCGTCTCACTCACCACCATGGAGGCCGGGAAGTTGTGCTGGCTGCGCAGAAACACTTGCCGGCGAAGCCCCCGCCGGCCGAGTTCGACATCGATCAGGCTGGGACCGTGGCGCCGGGAAGAGACCTGAATATGGCGCTGCCCCAGATAAGTATCCAGGTCGAGTTTGTCCGCGATCGCCGGGTGACCCTGGCGGGCGATGACCACGAAGGGTTCATTCAGGAGCCACTGATGCCGAATGCGATCGCTCATCGTCATGGGGATGTCGATGGCCAGATCGACCGAACCACTCGCCAGTTCGGTCTCCAAATCTCTGCGCTTGACCCGCGACGTCGTGATCGACATTCCCGGGGCGGCATGCGTCAGGCGCCGCAGCAAGGGCGGAAGAATCAGGGCTTCGGCGTATTCCCACAACGACAGGTGAAGGTTCCGCCGCGTGTGTTCGGGAACGAAATTGTGACTCGCGCTGAGGTTCGCTTCCAGGATTTGCAGCGCCTGCCGCACTTCCTCAATCATGTTCCGCGTGAACGGCGTCGGCACCATGTGCGGCCCCTGGCGGACGAACAGCGGGTCCTGCAGAAGATCACGCAGTCTCTTCAGCGCATGGCTGATCGCGGGTTGGGTGAGGTTCAGTTGCTGGCCGGCGCGAGTGATGTTGCCCTCGCGATAGATGGCTTCCAGCACAACGAACAGGTTGAGATCGACCTGACTTAAATGCACGCCGCATATATTACAGGATTCATAGGATTCATTAGGAGAATTCTGCAGAAATCGTTAGGCTAGAGTGCCTGCGGGGTGAGCGCTTACCAATGGACTTTTCTCTGTCACCGAGAGCCCAAAGCTATGTCCAGCGCCTCTCGGCGTTCATGCAAGAGCATGTCCTGCCGGCGGAGCCTGAGTATTTCGCGCAACTGCAGAACCTTCCCGACTGGCGCCGCTGGAAGCAGCCTCCGGTTATGGAGACTTTGAAGGCGAAGGCGCGTGCGTCCGGCTTGTGGAACCTGTTCCTCCCCGACCGGGAGTATGGCGTCGGCCTCACCAATGTAGAGTATGCGCCTCTGGCGGAAATCACCGGCCGCTCCTCGATCGCCCCGGAGGTTTTCAACTGCAACGCACCCGACACCGGCAACATGGAAGTGCTGGTGAAGTATGGTTCGGAAGCGCAAAAGCTGCGTTGGCTCACGCCGCTGCTGGCCGGCGAGATTCGTTCCGCGTTCTGCATGACGGAGCCCGACGTGGCCTCTTCGGATGCCACGAACATGCAAGCTACGGCCCTCATCGAGGGGGATCACGTCGTCCTCAACGGCCTGAAATGGTGGAGTTCCGGAGTTGGACATCCCCACTGCCAACTGCTCATCTTCATGGGCATAACCGAGCGCTCGGCCACCAAGTACCAGCGTCATTCCATGGTTCTGGTACCGCTCGACACTCCCGGCGTCAAGATCGAGCGCATGGTACCCGTGTTTGGCTCCTATGATTCGCCCTTCGGTCACGGCGAGGTTAGCTTCACCAATGTCCGGGTACCACTCGACCGCATCATCGCCGGACCGGGCCGTGGTTTCGAAATCGCGCAGGGCCGGCTCGGCCCCGGTCGCATTCATCACTGCATGCGCACGCTGGGAGCTGCCGAACGCGCGCTTGAACTTTTGTGCCGCCGCTCGCTTCATCGCGTGGCCTTCGGCAAACCTCTAGCCGAACTGGGCGCCAACGCCGATGTCATTGCCAACGCCCGCATCATGCTGGAGCAAGCCCGTCTTCTTACCCTCAAGGCCGCCTGGATGCTCGATGAAGTCGGCACCAAAGGCGCCCGCAGCGAAATCTCCCAGATCAAAGTCGCCGTTCCCAACATTGCCCTGGAGATTATCGACCAGGCGATCCAAATGCACGGAGGCGCCGGCGTTTCCGACGATGTTCCTCTGGCCGAACTGTTTGCCACGATCCGCACGCTGCGCATCGCTGACGGGCCCGACGAAGTGCATCGCGCCTTGATTGCCAAACTGGAGCTGCAGAAATACAAATCTAAGAGCGTGGCCTTGGCTTGACTGATGGCAGTTCTCGGTTCTCAGTTCTCAGTTCTCAATTAAGGCGGAGTTCTTCTGAGGCGAGTTGTCTGGTCTTTGCCTATTTACTATAAAGGTATTAACCCGTGTTAACCACTACCCCCCTCCCCCCGGTCTTTTGGAATCATAGGGTTAGAAGGTGTCAAGCCGCCAAAATCTAGAACGCAAAGGACTTATTTGTAAAATATTCCGGAATAAGGACTTAGCTCTAAATCCTATGATTTTTAGGATTCTGGCAGCGAGGCTGGCGTCCCTAACCGCCTCAACTTACGGTTGTCAAAGAGCGCTGAGATTGCTTTGGGGCAGCTTAGAGGGCCGTCTTGGGAGACGGACAGACGTCTGAACTGCCCCAATCAGAGCAATAGTGTCGCACGGGATTGGTGGGGAAGTCTGTGATGCGGCTCACGGATGTTTAGTGATGAAATGAGAAGTCAGATTGCCGAACTGAAATCCAGAAAAACCTCCAACCACAGGGGACGGCAAACCCGCAGGAGACGGCGGACTACCCGGCCCCGCCGCGCCATGTGCACGGCGGAGACGGGGCTGCCTCAGAACGTGAAACGCACGCCGAGTTGGATCTGGCGCTTGGGCAAGGCGGAGGTGAAGGCCAGGGGGGTACTGGAAGTAGCCGTCCCGCCACCCGCAAGGGCTGTGCCGGGTCGAATCCCCTTCACGTTGAACGTTGTGAACCCCGGCTCAAAACCGAAAACAGGGCTTACCTCGTTGTTTACGCTGGCATAGTTTGTCCGGTTCGCGATGTTGAATCCTTCCGCCGTAAACTGCAGGTTCGACTTCTCGCCCAGTTTGTGCCCCCAGGTCAAGCGCATATCGAAGTCGAAGTAGTCGGGGCCCAGACCGGTGTCGCGCGCGGCTCCGATGGGACGTTCGTTGGTGATGTGATTGTCGCCGTTGACCTCTCCTCCGGCGAGCAAATTGAAAGGATGTCCACTGTGCGCCGAGAAAATCGGAGCTAGCTGGAAACCCGACAAGATACTCTGTCTCCAAGGGCTGTCGAGCAGTGCCGCGATTTCCAGTTTATGCCGCTGATCAAACTCGGAAAGACTACGATCCAAGTTTAGGTTCGTCGGATCTTGCGGCCCGTAGTCAGTGTTGTAATCCGTGGACGTGTCAAAGCCCTTGCTCCAGGTGTAATTCCCGAACAAGGTGAAGTTCGCATTGAAGCGCTTTTTGACTTCCACGATAGCACCCTCGTAAAGAGCGTAGGCCTCCGAGCTATATTGGTTGTTCTGGGTCACCGCCGGATTCACAAAACAGGCAAAGGCAGCGGCCGGATTGGCCAGAGTGGGCGCACAGGGCAGGCCCCCAGGCTCTGTGCCGAACAGCGGGTCGGCCAGGGGATTGGTATTCCAGTTGTGATAGGAAACCATCTGGCCATTGGCCAGTGGCAAAGTGGTGACCGGCGCCGTCGGCAGCAGATTGGTATCGATTGCGACCGGGAGTCTCTGCGTATGCGTATAGATTCCGCTCAGAGAAATTGAGAACCCAGGCGTGATCTCGCGTTCAATTCCGAAGGAAGCCTGCTGCGCGATCGGGGGACGAAAGCCCGGCTGGTTCACAAAAAGTGCCTGCGCCGGACCGACGGGACCGCTATTCGTAGGAAAGATGTTAAATGGGGCCAATGAAGCTGGTGGGATGCAGGCATTATTCCCCGGGGTTGGGGTTGTGCACTGAATAAAACCCTGCGCAAAAAGACCAGAGAAAACCTTCTCCGCGCCGTCTACCGCCACCTCGTTCAGCCCACCCGGTGTTATTACGGGAACGGAAAACCCACCGAGCGGATCTACATAAATGGAAATTGGCCGGTTGCAAGGGCTAGAGCCATTGCCGCCGCCGACAAAGGCGACGGGAAACCCGAGCGCGCCCGCGGCCATCCCGCAGGTAGTACCCAGGTTTGCGACCTGGCTCCCTGAGCCGCTGTTCTCGACTGCGGATTTGTTTTTGTTCTCAATCCCCAGGGCCAGGTCGACGTCAGGGATCACGAAGTCGATGGGTCCGTAGAAGATTCCGTAGCCGCCGCGGATCACCGTCTTGTGATTCTTGAAGGGATCCCACGCGAAGGAAATGCGGGGGGCAAAATCCTTTTTATAGGTGGTCAAAGGGGAGTATTGCGAGTCCAGTTCGTAGCGAAGACCGTAGTTCAGAGTGAAGTTGGGCACTATCTTCCAGGAGTCCTGAGCGTATAGCCCGGTCAGCGGCCGGTTGTAATTCCCGACTTGCGGAGTTCCGAAGCCCTGCTGGTAAACCTGAGGCAGCCCAAACGATGCCGATTGCAACGGGTTGACCGCGGCGCCTGCTGCAGTGGTTCCTCCGGGGCAGAGACTCGCCTCTGCGGTCCCGGTGGGAGATAAGCACGGGCTGATCAAAAGACCGGGGAGCGACGCGAACACGAAGCGGCCCGGCATAAAAGTGTGGGATTCGGTGTGATTGCCGCGGAGCAACTCGTAGGCGCCGAACTTAAGGGTGTGATGGCCGCGGATCACGGTAAAATTGTCGGCGAATTCGTAGCGGCGCAGGAGACTGATGTTGGGCAGGAAAATGTTCGTTCCCAGGTTATTGATAAAACCGGGAATCTGGAGACCCACCTGTCCTGGCTCGTTGGGAATTACGTTAAAGCTGTTGTAATCCCACTGCACCCGGGCCTCGTTCTGGGCGGCTGGACTGAACTGGTGATACCAGGCGGCTTGCAGATTGTTATCGTAGTTGTGGACCGAGCTTCCCGCTGAATAAGCGGTCAAAGACTGCACATCCGGCGACTCCTCCAGATCGTGGCCATACCTGTAGCTCAGAGAAAGCTCGTTGTTCGCATTGAGGTGGTGATCCAAGCGGCCCGACGCCAGGTATTGCCGCGTGTTGTAAGGAAAGACTCCACCCTCGTTTTCAAACTGGCTTATCAAGAAGCTATTGAGCGCGGCCTGTCCCTGCGATAAGAAAGGGTTCAAGGGGTTGAAAGTTGGGTTCACGGTCAGAACGCTCTGGAGGGCAAAGGCGCAAAGACTCGGCGACAGGGTTACGCCCGGAAAGCAAGTCACGCTCGGCAACGATGAAGTCGCCAGCCCGCCAATGATGGCATCCTGCGCCGCCGTTGGGCGAAAAATATCGGTGTTCGTCAGCAGAGGAACTGAGTTCTGCGCATTCTGTCGCAAGCCTTCGAAAGAACCAAACAGGAAGGTTTTGTCTTTCCGGACGGGGAAGCCAATGGAGCCGCCGTACTGCTGGCGACTCAAAGTATCCTTAATCGGCGAGCCTACGGAGTCAGGGTTGGCAGGGTTGAAGGTCTCGCCGGATTGCAAGGCCTGGCTGAACGAAAACGGACTCTCCGCATCCATGGCATCGTTGCGGAAAAAACCAAAGAGCGTGCCATGCACATTGTTGGTGCCGGACTTGGTCACAATATTGATCGACGCACCGGAGGCTGCCCCCAGGTCGGCGCCGTAGTTGCTGCGATTGATTTGGAATTCCTGCACATCGTCTTGGCCTACGGTCAGGCGCACGCCACCGGTATCGCCTGAGGTCTCGCCACCGTCTACCGTGATGCTGTTTCCCCGGCCATTGCTGCCGTAGAAAGACAGCCCGCTTTGCGGTGTTTGCTTGACTCTGAAATCCTGGTCCCCCGCCAACCGGGTGGAATCGGAGACTCCGGGCGCGAGCAATGTAAATGTAAGATAATCGCGCCGGTCAACGGGCAGGTCGGCGATGTACTGTTGCGGCATTGTGTCCGCCTGGCTCGACCGTTCAGTTTCCACCACGGGCGGCCGGTCCGTCACCTCGATAATCGTCGCCACCTTTGACGGACTCAGTTTGAAATCGGAGATGACTGTCTGCCCGATGGCGACCGTGACACCTTTTCGAATCTCAGTCGCAAAACCCGGCATTTCCGCACTGATGTCGTAAGTGGCCGGGGGCAGCCCTGCTACTCGGAACTGACCCGTACTATCCGTCATTGCCGTGCGCTTCAGACCGGTCTGTGTATCCACCACATTGACAGTAGCTTTGAGCACAACACCGCCGGAAGAGTCGGTTACAGTCCCAGTGATCCCTCCCGATGAGCCGACGCCCTGAGCGTGAGCCATAAAGGTTGCGAACAGGAAGCAGACGAGAACACACGCGATTGATTTCATAGTGGAGTAGACAAAAGCCCGCTTCCAGGAACGGGCCCAGTAGCGTGAAGCCGCACGACCATCCAGACTGCTCTGTTCAAAACCCATACTCCCCCCTACCTTAGAATTTGTCTGAATCACACAAGAGGCCCGGTCGCCTGCCAGCATCCGACCGCTTCTTCCAACCTGCGGACTGCTTGCCAGGCTGGAATTGTTTTGAGCGAGCTACCCTAGTTTTTGGATCTGATTGAATGCGAACGAACAATTCCCGCCGCTCGTATCGTTTCAGAGCGTAGCATCTTCGCAATGGGCGCGAGCGTATCCGGGTTTGCGAAATTCATCAAATGAATTGTTTTGATGACCAGGTATGCCTGCCGGGAATGGCGACTTGGGCTTGCGTCCGCCCAGGGAATGGCTTATGACCTTCCCCTTTCCGGGCCCGGCTCTCCGCCAGCATGCGACAAAAGAAATGCGAGTATTTCCTTGTGTGCCGCTTGGGTCTGATCGGTAAGAAACAAGTGACTCGCGTGCTCAAGCAGGACGAGTTTTGCGCCGGGAATCCGTCCTGCGATCACCTCCCCGTTGGCGGGGGGCACCAGCGCATCCGACTTTCCATGGATGACCAGTGTCGCCGCCGTGATCTGAGCGATTCGGCTGTAGCCTTCCCATGCCAGGATCCCCTGTAGTTGTGCCATGTGGCCTTCCGGGGAGGGGAGCCAACGCTGGCGCAGGCTGACATCTTGCTCGATTTTCTCCCGCGGCGTGGCCGCGTCATAGATGTAGGGAAGGATGGCTTCTTGCGCTTGCTCCAGCGTCATGCCGCGCACCATCAGCACGTCGACCACGTTGCTCTCCGCGCGCACCGCCGAAGGTCCGCCGGGCGAGGTGCAGCCCAGAATCAACGAGCGCGTCCTCGCCGGATATTGCAGCGCGAATTCTTGCGCAATCATGCCGCCCATCGAAACCCCGAAAACGTGGGCGCTGGAAACGCCGGCGGCATCCAGAACCGCGGCCGCGTCCGATGCCATGGTCGCAATGGAATAAGGCCCGGGGGGCACGTCGCTCAGTCCCACGCCTCGATTGTCGAACGCCACCGTACGGTACCGTTGCGCCAGCGCCGGTCGGGTGCGATACCACATGGCCGACGTATAGCCGAGGCCCATGATCAGCAGAACGGGTTCTCCTTGCCCCTGCTCGTCCCAATAAATCTTTGCCCCTTGATTCTCAATGAATGGCATCAGAGGCCCTCCTTTGGTCAGGCTAGCCCACTTTCAGCATGAGCTTCCCCGAGTTCTCGCTCTTGAAAAGCTTTAGTAGAGTTTCGGGAAAGGTTGCGAGTCCCTCCACAATATCCTCGCGCGATTTCAGCTTGCCCGCCGCCATCCATCCCGCCATTTCCGCGCCGGCTTGCGGATAGCGATCGACATAATCCAACACCAGCGTCCCCTTCATCGTGGCGCGATTCGACAGCAGAGACAGGTAATTGCTTGGCCCTGTAATCGGGCCGGTGTTGTTGTATTGGGAGATCGCCCCGCAGATCACGATCCGGGCGCCCCGCGCGAGTTGCGCCAGCGCCGCATCCAAAATCGCGCCGCCCACGTTGTCAAAATAGACGTCAATGCCCTCCGGGCAATGTTTCCGAAGGCACTTGCTCACGTCTTCGGACTTGTAGTCGATGGCCGCATCGAAGCCCAGCTCATGCGCGATGTAGTGGCACTTCTCCGCTCCTCCTGCGATGCCCCCCACACGGCAGTTCTTGATTTTGGCGATCTGTCCCACCACCGCGCCCACGGCTCCCGCTGCAGCCGAGACCACCACCATCTCCCCCGGCTTCGGCTGGCCCGTTTCGAGAAGCCCGAAATACGCGGTCATGCCCGGCATGCCGAGTACGCTGAGATACGCTGGCAGCGGAGCGGCTCTTGCGTCGACCTTCGTCACTCCCCGGCCGTCGGTCAGCGCGTACTCCTGCACTCCGAACGATCCGGAGACGTGATCACCCACCGCGAAGCGCGGGTTGCGCGATGCCGTCACGATCCCCACCCCCAGCGCCCGCATTAGCTCTCCGATGCCCACCGGCGGCATATACGAACGCGCATCATTGATCCAGATGCGCATCGCCGGATCCAGCGAGATGTACAACAACTGGACCAGCAGTTCGCCTTCCTTCGGTTCCCCGACCGGTTCTTCCGTGTAGGTCCAGTCGCTGCGCTTCGGCATTCCTACCGGACGCGCCGCCAGCAGAAACTTGTGGTTGGTGAGTGCCATGCTGCCTCCTTCGTTGCCAATCCCGCCCCTCAGACCGTATACCGCTCGCTCGCCAGCAGCCGCCGTGCAATCTGGCGCCGCAGTGCGATCGCATTCACCGGATCGTGAGTGGCGTAACCGCGCAAGCGGGAAAGGTCTCGCCGCAGTTCGTCGCCCTGTGCGCAGGCGCTCAGCACCGTTCTCGACGAGAGTTCGATCCTGGCGATGGCATCACGCAAGTACACGGCGCAGACATCCGCAGCATTGACTCCGCCACCGGCCGCCGCCAGTTTCCGGCTGCGCAGCAGGCTCGACTCCATCGCAAACACTTCCATGATGATGTCAGATAGGTTCATGATGATTTCCTGCTGTTGGTCGAGCTGCGCACCATACTTCTGGTGCGCCACTCCCAGCGTCAGCAGGGCGATCTTCTTCGCCTTGTGGACCAGGCTCAGCTCCGCATCGGCGGACGTGCCGGCCGCTGCTGGCGATTCGGTCTCCTGCAGGACGGCGCGGGCGGCTTCGAACAGAGGTAGAAGTCCGCGGGCCGCGCGCTTCAACGGCATGCCCGTGATCACCAACCGGTTGATCTCGCTGGTCCCCTCAAACAGACGGTTAATCCGCGAATCGCGATAGTAGCGCTCCACCGCGTAGTCCTGATGGTATCCGTAGCCGCCGTGGATCTGGACTCCTTCATCGACCACGTAGTCCAGCATCTCGGCGGCGTAGACCTTGACCATCGAGCACTCCGCGGCAAACTCCTCGATGGCCTTCAGCTCTTGGCTAGAAGCGTCGGCGGATTTCGGAGACGCGCCGTGCATTTGATTTTCAATCAGTCCTACCACCCGCCAAGCCATCGACTCCGCCACGAAAATGCGGATCGCCATTTCCGCCAGCTTGTGTTGAATCGCGCCGAACTCTGAGATCGTCGAGCCGAATGCCTTGCGCTGCTTGGCATACTTCAGGGAAATCGCGAGCACGTTTTTCGCGGCTCCGACCGTGGCCGGACCCAGCTTCAGCCGTCCGATGTTCAGGATGTTGAAGGCGATCACGTGCCCGCGCCCAATCTCGCCCAACACGTTTTCCACCGGCACCGGAACGTTGTCGAGATACACGGCGGTAGTGGAGCTGCCGGTGATGCCCATCTTGTGTTCTTCCGCGCCGCTGCTCACGCCGGGAAAATTCCGCTCGACCAGAAACGCGGTGAACTTTTCTCCCCCAACTTTGGCAAACACCGTGAACAAGTCGGCCGCGCCGCCGTTGGTGATCCACATCTTCTGGCCGTTCAACATGTAGTGTTTTCCATCCGGGGAGAGATCGGCCCGCGTCCGCGCCGCCAGCGCATCCGACCCCGCCAGCGGCTCGGTGAGCGCATAGGCGGCGAGCATCTCGACTTTGGCCAGCTTCGGCAAATACTTTCGCTTCTGTTGCTCGTTGCCAAAGTAGACGATCGGCAGCGTGCCGATGCCGGTGTGCGCCGAGTGCCAGCCTCCGTATGAGCCGTCCCGTCCCATGTGTTCGGACGCCACCATCAGCGACGGCAGATCCATTGCCATGCCGCCATACTCCTCCGGGATTGCCATCCCGGTCAGACCCAGTTCCGCCGATTTCCGCAGCACACCGAGCGCGACGCCCGGCTTCTTTTCGCGGATCGCCGGCAGGTTCGGCTCCACTTCATTGGCCCAGAATTCGTCCACCATGTGACCGACGGCGAGATGTTCTTCGCTCAGGTCCTCGGGCGTGAAAATGTCCTGGGGGGCGGACTCTTCGATCAGAAACGCCATTCCCCTTGTCGTTTTGCGCGGGGTGTCTGTTAATGTCGTCATGAAATACTCCTATGCCGCCTTTTGAAATTGAAAATCTAAGCTCTTTGAAACAGTGGGAAGGACGCGAATTTCCCGCGACAGACTGGTTCGTCCTCACGGAGGATCGTATCCAGAAATTTGCCGGCGCCACCGAAGACCGGCAATGGATTCACCTGGACCCGGAGCGCGCCCGGCGCGAATCGCCCTTCGGCGGCAGCGTTGCCCATGGTTTTCTGACTCTTTCGCTGCTGAGTTACTGGCTCAAGCAGGCAATCCATATCCGCTCGGGAATCGCGATGAGCGTCAACTACGGCCTGAATAAGGTTCGTTTTCCCTCCGCCGTTCGCGCCGGTTCGCAGGTTCGCGCTCGCGTCACTCTGCTTTCGGTGAAGGAATCGCCCGAGTTTGTGGACGCCGCCTTCCTCATCCATGTCGAGAGTCCATCCTCCGCCAAGCCCTGCTGCGTCGCCGAGTGGCTGATCCGGTATTACCCGCAGTGAGCTTTGCAGTAAGTGCCCACTCATATCGTCCTGCTTTCTGCGCAATGCCATGAGGCGCGCAGCAAAGCATGGATTCTCTTCGGCATGTCTGCGAAGCGCGCGTCCTGCGTCAATCCCTGGGCGTAGCGGTAGTAGATCTGCTGAATGATGACGGCGACTTTGAAGCGGGCAAACGTCAGATAGAAGATCATGTCGCCGGGATCGCGGCCGGTTGCGGCTGCGTAGCGCTCAACCAACTGCGCCCGCGTCATTGTGCCTGGTAATGTGGTGGGCGCGCTGCGAATTTCCTGTAGCTCTTCTGGATCTTTCGGGTCAGTCCAATACGCCAGGGTCGTGCCCAGGTCCGTCAGCGGGTCCCCTAGCGTGCACATCTCCCAATCCAGAACACCCACGATCTTCGTTGCGTCGTTCGGATCGAGAACGACATTGTCATACTTGTAGTCGTTGTGGATCAGCGCCGTCTCATGGCTGACCGGCATTCGTTCGGTGAGCCAGGCGGAAATGCGTTCGACTTCCGGCAGGTCGTGCGTTTTCGAATTGTGGTAGCGCTCGATCCAGCCCTTGACCTGGCGTTCGAGATAGCCTTGCGGTTTGCCCAAATCAGCCAGGCCGATCGCGGCGTAGTCCAGGCAGTGCAGACGCGCGAGGTTATCGAGGAACGCTTCGCTCAATCGCCGGGCGGTTTCCGGCGGAAAGGGCACGCCAGGAGGCGGATCGCGGCGCACGATCATTCCTCGAATCGGCTCCATCAGGTAGAAGGGCGCATTGAGAATCGAAAGGTCGTCGCAATAGAGGAGCGCTTGCGGCGCAACGGGATAAGCGGGGTGCAGTTTCGACAGCACGCGATACTCGCGCGCCATGTCATGCGCGGACCGCACCTTGCTGCCAAAGGGCGGGCGTCGCAGCACGACTTCCCGGTTACCCACTCGCACCAAGTACGTCAGATTAGAGTGGCCGCTGGGAAATTGTTCGACGGAGACCGGTCCGCTGTCGCCGAAGTGCTCCAGCAGAAACGGCCGCAGCCGGACGAGATCAAGTTCTTCGCCTGCTCTCACCATTCCCGCTTGATCGCAAAGTGCCACCATACTTGCAATTCCTGTATCCGCTACCGGTACGTCAGCAACCCGTCCTCGTCGAGATGCGGGTGCGCATTGAACGTGCTCAGCGTGAAACGCTCGCCCGAAGCTAAGAATTCGCTGAACGAAGCGTTGCGCGACATCCAGGTCAGCCGCAGCGTATCCTCGGCAGACAAATGCAGGGCCCGGCGCATCGCCGCGCCAATCGTTCCCGCCGATGTGAAGATCGCCGCGCTCGCTGCCGGAGGAGTGTCGCGCACCACTTGCGCCAGCCCTCGCTCCACCCGCAAACAGAATTCGTGCCAGGATTCAATGCCTCCTGCTGTAACTTCTCCCGCTACCCACTTGCTAATCACCGCCTCAAACAGCTTCTGAAAAGTCTTGCGCCGGTCACCGGACTCACTGGATTCCCTGGAATCTTCATACGCGCGGTGCAATTCTTTGATCTCGGAATTCACCTGCAGCAGTTGCGGAAGACATTCCCGCAGCACCGCCTCCGCTTGATATTCGTCGAATTCGCTCATGACCACTGTCTCTCGAAAAAAAAGACCGGCGCTGCGATACGCTTCCGCAACGATCCGGGCCGTCTCGAGCTGCCGGACACGTGGGCCCGAATAGACGCCGCCAAAAAACACGCCCCGCCGCGACCAATACTCCCCCAGCAACCTGGCCTGCGTGTCGCCGTTCGCACAGAGCTTGTCATAGTCCCGCTCCAGAAAAGACGCTTGCCCGTGGCGCACCAAGATAATGTGGCTCATGCGCGACAAGCGATCCCGGCAGCAGCTAGGGACGTGAGATTTCTGATCCAACCGCAACCGTCGTGGTTCATGCTCTCCCGTTCTTCTCAGTTCGCGCGCTCGAACAACCCGGCCGCACCCTGCCCGCCGCCTACGCACATGGTGACGACTCCGTAACGCGCCTTGCGCCGCGCCATTTCGTTCGCCAGCGTTCCCACCAGCCGCGACCCAGTCATGCCGAAGGGGTGCCCAATCGAGATCGAACCGCCGTTCACGTTCAGTTTCTCCGGATCGATTCCCAGACGATCGCGGCAGTAGACCACTTGAACCGCAAACGCTTCATTGAGCTCCCAGAGGTCGATGTCACTGAATTTCACGCCGGTGCGCTGCAATAATTTCGGTACCGCGAAGACCGGTCCGATGCCCATTTCGTCGGAATCGCAACCGGTCACCTGGAAACCGCGAAAAACCAGTTTGTAGGAAATGCCGAGCTGGTCCGCGCGCTGCCGCGACATTACCAGCGTGGCCGAAGCGCCGTCGGAAAGCTGCGAGGAATTTCCCGCCGTAACCGTGCCCTGGCCGCTCGTCGGGTCAAAGTGCGGCTTCAGCGACAAGAGACCTTCGAGCGTCGTGTCCGGACGATTGCATTCATCCTTGTCCGCGCACACTTCTTCCTTCGCGATCACTTCGCCGGTCTTCTTATCCAGGTTCGCGCGCACCGCGCGCATGGGAGCGATTTCCCCCTGGAAAAAGCCTTCCCGCTGCGCACGAGCCGTGCGCTGCTGGCTCAGGAGCGAGTACTCGTCTTGCACTTGCCGGCTGATCTTGTAGCGCTTGGCCACGATCTCGGCAGTGTCCCCCATCACCATGTACACGCCCGGCATCTGCTCGAGCAGCCGGGGATTGGGATCGTAGTTGCGTGGAATCAGACTGATGCTCTCCACGCCGCCCCCGATCAACGCGTCGCTGCCTCCACTGACGATCTGGTACGCGGCCAGCGCGATCGACTGCAGACCGGAAGAGCAAAACCGGTTGATGGTGACGCCGCCGGTCGAAGTAGGCAGCCCGGCCAGCATGGCCGAAACTCTCGCGATGTTGTGTCCCTGCGGACCATGGGGCTGTCCGCAGCCCAGGATGACGTCTTCGACTTCGCGCGGATCGAGCTGGGGTGTCTTGCGCAGCACATCCTGGATGCAGTGCGCTGCCAGTTCATCTGGACGCGTCAGGTTGAACGATCCGCGAAATGACTTGGCCAGAGCTGTGCGCGAACTGGCTATGATGACTGCTTCTCTCATGAGGTCTCCTACGTCTTTGTCATACGCACAGCGAGTTTCCCTCTCGGCGGCGTTGTCCCTTGCAGGTTCAGAACCCTACGCGGCCGCAACCTGCTCTTTGTCGAACTCGGCAAAAGTCTTGCCCCCTTCCGCCAAGCGCTGCAGCAGAGGAGCCGGCGCCCAGAGTTCTCCGTGCTGTTTGTGGAATTCGCAAAGTCGCTGGTAGACCTTTTGCAATCCCACCGTGTCGGCATGCCACATCGGCCCGCCGCGATAGGCGGGAAATCCGTAACCGTTGAGATAGATGATGTCGATGTCGACCGCCCGCAGCGCGTATCCCTCTTCGAGAATCCGCGCTCCCTCATTCACCAGCGCATAGATGCAACGATCGACGATCTCCGCGGCGGAGATCTGCCGCTGCGGGATTCCTGCGTCCGCGCTCCACTTCCGCACCAGGGCGGTCACCTCGGGATCCGTGCTCGCGCGCCGGTTTTCGTCGTAGCTGTACCATCCCTTCACCGTTTTCTGGCCGTACCGCCCCATTTCACAAAGACGGTCCTCGGCGAAGGGCTGGCGGATTCCGGGTTTTTCCAGGTGGCGGTACTCCTTGCGAATGCGCCAGCCCACGTCGAGGCCCGCCAGGTCGCCCGTCGCCAGCGGACCCATGGCCATGCCGAAGTCGACGAGCGCCTTGTCCACCGCCTCCACCTCCGCCCCTTCTTCCATCAGAAACTGCGCTTCCCGCCGATACGGTCCAAACATACGGTTGCCGACGAAGCCGCGGCAGTTTCCTACCAGCACGCCGATCTTGCCCAGCTTCTTGGATAGTTGCATGCAGGTGGCAATCACTTCTTTGCTCGACTTCTTTCCGCGCACAATCTCGAGCAACCGCATTACGTTGGCCGGACTGAAGAAGTGCGTTCCGATCACCGCTTCCGGCCGCGACGTGGCCTCGGCGATTTCATCGATATTGAGCGTCGACGTGTTGGTCGCCAGAATCGCTCCTCGCCGGCAGGCGCGGTCCAAGTCCGCAAACACAGTTTTCTTCAGCGCCATGCCTTCGAAAACCGCCTCCACCACCATGTCCACGCCGGAGAACGCATCGTAGTTGAAAACCGGTGTGATCAGTCGCAGACGTTCGTCCACGAATGCCTGGGTGAAACGCCCGCGCTGCACCGAGCTGGCGTAATTCTTCCGGATTTTTTCCATCCCCAGATTGAGCGCCGCCTCATCGACGTCCTTCAGCAGCACCGGAATGCCCGCGTTGGCAAACACCATCGCGATCCCTCCGCCCATCGTTCCGGAGCCGACGATCGCCACCCGCTTCACCGGCATCACCGGAGTTTCCTTGGGTACGTCGGGAATCTTCGCCACTTCGCGCTCGCCAAAGAAAACATGGATGAGCGCTTTCGACTGATCGGAGAAAAGACATTCGGTGAAAAGTTTCGCCTCGGCCTGGCAGCCTTCCTCGAACGACAATTTGGTCGCCGCCTCCACCGCATCGATCGCCGCCAGAGGAGCCTTCATCCCTCGTTGCTTCTTGCCGGCCGCGTCGCGCGCCGCCGCAAAAATCGCCGCGGTCTCCCTAACCGTTCCCAGCTTCTCCGCTCGCTCCCGCGTTTTTGGCGCGGGCTTGCCCGCGACTTCGCGTGCGAAAGCCACCGCCCCGGCGAGCAGGTCCCCGTCGATCAGCCGGTCAATCAGTCCAAGAGTGGCAGCCTCGCGCGCGGAAACTGGCTTGCCCCCGGCACACATTTCGACAGCCTTGGCGACACCTACCAGGCGGGGCAGACGCTGCGTTCCACCGGCGCCGGGAATGATACCCAGATTTACTTCCGCCTGACCCACCTGCGCCGTGGGCGCCGCAACCCGGTAATGGCCGGCCATGGCCAGTTCCAGTCCACCCCCCAACGCGGTCCCGTGGATCGCCATCACCACCGGCTTGCCGCTATCCTCAATGTGAAGCAACAGCGGAAGCAGGCTTCTGCGGGGTCCTCCCAAGGTCATCTTGCCGAATTCCTTGATGTCCGCGCCGGCGACAAAAGTACGGCCGCCGCCGATTACCACCGCCGCCTTGATGGCAGGATCGCCATTCATTTCATCGATCGCCGCCCAGATTCCTTCGGGCACGCCCGGGCTGAGAGCGTTCACCGGCGGGTTGTCGATGGTAAGGATTGCGACGTCATTGTCTTTGCTGACTCTCACGAGGTTGTTCATAGGGCACTCCTATCGCGGAACCGCTGTTCTTCCGCAGTCAGATTCAAATCCATCCAGCTCTCCTCACTACCGCCCGCTCAACCATCCGTACGCATCGTTGTCGGTCCAGCCTGGTACTTCTTGCGCAACTCCCTTTTCAGAACCTTTCCCATCGCGTTCTTGGGCAAGCTCTCGCAAAACTCAATCGATTGCGGACACTTGTAGTGGGCCAGGCGCGAGCGGCAAAACTCGATCAATTCTGCTTCGCTGAGCTTGCGTCCCGGTTTCGCCACCACCACCGCCTTCGGCACCTCACCCCATTTCTGGTCGGCCACGGGGATCACTGCGGCTTCGGAAACGTCAGGGTGCGCCGAAAGCACTTTTTCGACGTCGAGCGACGAAATGTTTTCTCCGCCGCTCACGATCGTGTCCTTCTTGCGATCCACGATCAGGATGTACCCGTTCTCCGCAATCACGGCCATGTCGCCCGTGTGAAACCATCCGCCCCGCAAAGCTTCGGCGGTGGCTTCCGGCTGTTGCCAGTAACCCGCCATCACTCCGTCACTGCGGGCAATGATTTCTCCCAGCGTCACCCCGTCGTGCGCCACGTCCTTGTCTTCCGCGTCAACCACGCGAAGCTCACACCCCGGAAAGGCATAGCCGGTCATGGCCTGCAGCACGTACCGCTCCTCGGGCGCACACTGCATGTCCGGTTTCAGTTCGGCGGTGGCCAGCGAGGGCGCACACTCCGTCAGTCCGTATCCCGAAAAGCATTTGAATCCCAACGTCTGCTCCACGTCCCGGATCAGGGTCGGAGAAGATGCGGCGCCGCCGATCGTGGCCCACTCCACGCTGCTCAGGTCGTACTTGGAACGCGCCGGCGAGTTCACCAGCGCGGCGGCCATAATCGGCACCAGGGTCAGCGCATGCACCCGCTCCCGTTCCACCAGCCGGAATATTTCCTCCGGCACGAAGCGCGAAAGCATGACATGCGTTCCGCCCATGAGCGTGATCGTATGCGCCGCTCCCCAGCCGTTGGCGTGAAACAGAGGGATCGTGTGCAGCAGCACGTGCTCAAAGCGGGTGTGATGGTTCAAAGCGATGCTCAGCGCATGCAGGTACACGTTCCGATGCGTGAGCATCACGCCCTTCGGGCTGGCGCTGGTTCCGCTGGTGTAAAAAAGTTCTGCCACGGAGTTCTCGTCAAACGCCATCAGTTCTTCGCGGTAGGGCGTGGCGGAGACCAGCATCTGCTCGTAGGTTTGATCGGAGAGCCACCCCGCTTGCGGCGTCCCATCGAGCTGACGGAAAGAGCGCACCGTGCGCAGGTCTCGCCGGAACGAATCCACGAGACCAATAAACTCTTGTTCCAGAAACAGCACCGCCGCTCCGGAATCATTCAGAATGTAGGTAAGCTCCGGCGCTGCCAGCCGAAAATTGAGCGGAAGCAAAACGCAGCCCGCTTCCAGAACTCCGTAGTAGGCTTCGAGCAGCCGATGGCAGTTCAGGCTGAGAAACGCCACGCGATCGCCCGCCTTCAGTCCGGCTCCGCGCAACGCTCCTGCCAGGCGCCCCACACGATCGCCAAACTCGGCATAGGTCAACCGCCGGTCCTGACACACCACCGCTGTCTTGCGGGGAAACTGCTGTTCTGAGTAGCGAAGGAAGCGAACCGGCGTCAGGGGAAGATTCATAAAAATTTGCTCTTACCAGGCCGTCTGGCCTCCATCGACGATCAGCACGTGCCCCGTCACGTACGCCGAAGCGTCCGATGCCAGAAACACCGCTGCGCCTTTCAGATCGTGATCGCCGCCGAAGCGGCCCAGCGGGATCTTCGCCAGCAGGGAATCTTTACAGTGCTCGATCACCCAGCCCGACATATGCGTCGGAAACCATCCCGGGGCGATCGCATTCACCTGGATGTTGTGCGGCGCCCACTTGCACGCCAGATCCTTGGTGAACGCAATGACACCGCCTTTGCTCGCGTGGTAGCCGATCGCCTGCAGTTCCGCCGACGCTCCGCCCAAACCCGCCACCGATGCGATGTTGATGATCTTTCCCGACCCCTGCGCGACCATGGCCTTGCCGGCCGCCTGACAAAAAAGGAACGTGCCGGTCAAGTTGGTGGAAAGAACTTTGTCCCACTGCTCCAGCGTCATTTCTTCCACCGAAGCTCCCCACGACACGCCGGCGTTGTTGATCAAAATGTCGACCCGGCCAAACTTTGCCAGCGTCGCGTCCACGACTTCCTGAATCGCCGCCCGCTCTTTGACATCGCATCCCAACGCAAGCGTCTGCACGCCGTGGCTGCGCAACGCTTCCGCCACTTCCTCGCAGCGCTTCTTCTTGCGGGCGCACAGCACCAGATTCGCGCCCATCTCCGCCAGACCCTCGGCCATCTGGCGCCCCAGCCCCATCGAGCCACCCGAAACAATGGCCACACGGCCAGTCAGATCGAAAAGTTGTTTGACATTCACTCCGAGAACGGCCTTTCCGGGCGGCAGCGCCACGCAAAAGTGATAGTTAATATCATATTAGAGCCACTAACGTCAATACACATTTTGCGCGATTTTCAAACCGCTCGCCGGCCGAGAGGGGCCCGGCGCAGTCGCCCCGGAACTACCCCCGCAGGCGGAGCACCACCCGCCCCGAGACCTCGCCGCGGCTCAATTGCCCCAGAACGTCTTGCACCTCGGCGAGCGGGCGCGTGGTCACCTGGCAATAGACGGTCCCGGCTGCCCCCATCGCCAGAACCTCGCGTAGATCTTCCCGTGTGCCCACTGAGGAAGCTTTGATCTGAATCTCGCCAGCCGCCATCAGAATTGCCGGAAACGCGATATCCTGTGCGGGCAATCCCACCGCCAGCAGCGTCCCCGTCGGGCGCACACAATAGAATGCCATGTCGTACGCGGACTTGGCCGCCGAGGTGACCAGGGCAACGTGCACCCCGCCGGAGCCGCGTACTTCCTTAACTACTTTGCTCGTTGCGGCGTTCATCGTGCGGGCCGCGCCTAGCGATTTCGCCAGCGCGAGCTTTTCTTCGGAAATATCGATCGCGGTCACTTCCGCTCCCGCTGCCCGGCCAATCTGGACGGCAATGTGGCCGAGTCCGCCCACGCCGAAAACCGCCAGCCGCTGCCCGGCGCGAATCTTGGCCTGCTTGAGGGCGCGATGAACCGTTACTCCCGCACAAAGCAGCGGCGCCGCTTGCTCGGAGGGAAGCGTGTCGGGAATCTTGACCACGTGGCTGGCGGGAGCCTTCGCATATTCCGCATATCCGCCATCCATCATCACGCCCGTGATGCGCTGCTGCACGCACAGATTCTCGTTGCCCTCGCGGCAAAACTCACATTGCCCGCATGTCCACTGCACCCACGGCACCCCCACCCGTTCTCCCACCCGGACATTCTGGACCGCCGCGCCCCGCTCCACCACCCGGCCTACGATCTCGTGTCCCAGGATCAGCGGTTTCTTTACAATGCCGGCCAATTGCGTCCAGTCGCCTTCGGCCACGTGCAGATCGGAATGACACACACCACAAACCTCCACCTCGATCAGGACGTCGTCCGCGCCAGCTTCCGGCCGGGCCACCTCTTCCAGCGATAACGGTGTCTTGAATGCGTGCAGAACGGCGGCCTTCATCGTGTTCTCCTCTCTAACAGGTATGAATCACCAACAAAGAAGTGCTGGCGCGATCCCGGAAAACCTTACGGCCGGATGCCGCGCAAGAAAAACTCCACCGCGCTCCGCACTCGGTCGGTGAGCTTATGCGGCCCGGTCAGATCCACCGCCCATTGCCGCACCACCGTGTTGTAGAGCCCTTCCATGAACTCCGCCAGATGCACGACCGGAAACGCGCGCGTCACTTCGCCTCGCTTCTGCCCCTGCGTCAGAATTTCCCGCAGCAGGCTGGCGGCAGCCTCCTCGTGCCCCCGCAGTTCCGCGGATCGCACCGGATCCATGGCGCCCGACAACACCACCGCATGCCACAGTTGCCGGTCGGATTCCACCTCCCGCGCCATGGTTACGTATAGCCGTCGCAAACGCTCGCCCGTCCCCGCCTTGCTCGAAAGCTCCGAACGCAGCCTCTCGCAAATACAGGCATACCCGCGTTCTCCTACCTCGCGCAGAACCGCGTCCTTACTGGGAAAATACCGGAAAAAGGTGGGCTGGCTGATTTCGAGCATTTGCACGATGTCGTCGATCCGGGTGTCCTCGTATCCGTGCTTGCGAAACAACTTGATCGAGGTATCGATAATCTGCTGCCGCAAGCGCGCCTTCTTCCGCTCCCGAAGCCCGACCTCGGGCTGCTCTCCAACTGTCTCTGCGGCCGCACTCCGTGTCGCGAGCGCACCAGCCATGGTCTCTTCCTCCTGCATCGATTACCGGCACGTCCCCAACCGCAACGTCAGTAAAACGTGAGAGTAACTATAACAAAATAGCGACTAACGTCAAGTTGTCGAAAAGAGCGTTCTGCTGGTAAATCCAGTGGGTAACGAAAATGTCCGGGTCACCCTCGTTGTTCCAGTCGTCGATGGCAATCCCCGTGTTCTGGTGGAGGCCAACGGCACCGACAATGCGAGCGCCGTCAGAACTGAACTCTCGAATGGCCTCGTCCCTGGTGCTTTTTTAGGCGGCCCTGAGGAAGCACGATACACATCTGACCGCCTGCGTTGAGGAACTCTAGATTTCGTTCGATGAAGTGGCACTACGACACGTTCAAGGACCCACTGGCGAGATCGAGCCCTGACCGATGCGTTCGTGAGGTTCGCGCTGAAACCCGATGGGACAATCGAGCAGATGAAAAATGGCGGCGGTTTCGCGTCTGCCCGATTTCAGTTTCGATTGGTACCTGCGGTTCACGCCGGTTTCGAAAAAGTCGGACCAGAACTGTGCAACGCGGGTACCGACAGCAAGCAGTTCGAAGAGCTGACAACTTGCAACCCGGGCGGCAGCGATTCCCCGAAGCTGCGGACCGCGTCCGCCCGTTCGGGCGGGACGTACTTTGACAGAAGCTGGATGGTTTCTTCGGCAATCCCAAGCGCCATCAGGCGGGAGATTGCCTGCTCGCGAATTGCATCATCGATGTCACGCGAGCGATCGTCGGTGCGCCGCGCGAGCAGTACGATGGCGGAAGCCGTTACCGCCGTGAACTTGGATGAGTCCAGCAGGGCTTTCAGCCACTCGCCGGCAATTTCAGCCGCCACTACAGAGTGCAGCGGCCCATACAGCGGAATGCGGGCGCCCAGCCGGCCGAGCGACCACAGCCAAATTGCATCTCCAGGTTCTTTTCCGATCTTCGCCACCAGCTCATGGCCAAGCAAAGCACGGGTGCTGGCGAGCAGGTGCTCAAGGCTCGCAAACAGGCGCCACTCCTCGTACTCGAGTTGCCGGTTCACGCGGCCCTTCTTCTTGCGGCCGGCACGGCTAGAATGCTTGCGATAGAGCGCTTGCTGTTCGCTGGCATTGATGCCGCCGGCGATCCGACGCAACAGCACCAGCATTTCGACCTGACATTGCAGACCGTCCGCAAAGACGAGTTCGTTCGACGCGATTGTTCGCAGGTCGTTAACGCGCCCAGCATCACCCGGTACACCGAACCCCGGCCGCAAACAGAAGCCGGATAGATTGAGCCAACGCACCTCATGGCGCGGAGACTTTTTGCGTCCGGCGGCAACCTCGATGAGCACATCGCCGAACCGGCGAATGGCCGAGATGGGCCACGAGTCTCTCTTCGCGCCAAGCGCCGCTTCCATTTGGCTGACAAGATTCTCGGGCGCCAGAGTGTCGCCATCACCAGAGCCGCCAAAAACACTGCGGATCAGTTGCGCAGCGGCTTCGACAGTTGCATCGGAAGTCGCAACGGCCGATGAACGTGCCGGCACGGGCTGTGGTTTCGCCGTATCGAGTTGCTGCGCTTGTGCCTCTTCGCCGCGCAGTTCGAATTGCAGCCGCCAGCGATGCGGCGTGTCCCGCGATTCACACCAGAGTTCGAGCGTGCCAACCTCCGTGAAACTGGCTCTGAGACCTACAATCAGGTACACGTCGCGCATTTTCTTGCCGTAGCGCAACAAGGTCACTAGCGGAGCATGGCGATGCACGTTCGCTTCGTCCAATGCAGCGACTTCGCCGTGCGCATCGTGCCGTGTGCGCGAACTGTACAGCGTGAACGACACCGGGCGGTTAGCCAGCACCGAGAATTCGCGGTTGAGTAGCGGGAGTGTCGTGCCCTCTTCGACCCCGGCAGGCAATACACAGATGCCCCGCAGACCGTCGTCCGAGCGCCACCCGATGTAGTACGTGCACGCGCTGCCGGCACGGATGCGCAAACCGATGCCGCGTCGCACGCGGCCGTAGTAAGCGGCACCCCGAGCAACCGCACTATCTACCGCTTCGTTGTTGAGGAGCTTGGGCCTCCAGCCGCTTTGGGCTCCATCGAACCAGGAGGAAATTGCCTCGACAATCCTCTCGCGAGTCACCGCTGGCGCACAGAAGCCGCCATTGAAGAGCACGGCGTTGGGTCGAGCCATTCGCTGATTTGCAGAATCTCGGTTTGCAGATCGGTGGTTTGCAGACGAATGGTTTGCCGACGAACCGTTCATGGCGACCGCCGCTTGCGTCAGAAATGCGGCAAGGTGCCTGGTGATGGCGGGATCGCTGGCGTAGGGCAGGCCGAGTTCGCGCAACCCTGTTGGCCGGCCATGCGCCGGCATCTCATCAGACGCAGTGATTGGCAAGAACCCGGCCGTCAGAATCTGCAGGACTTCCTCGCGCGTCAGGTCAACGCTGAGCGCCTGTCCGACGACGGCACGGCCGCTGCCCAGGACCGTGACCGGCACGCGCGACAGTTCCGAGGACGAATCACTCAGCAGTCGCTCTTTCGCGGCGCAGCAGGCCCGGCGTAACGCATAACGCTGTCGCAGCGTGAGCGGGATGTCTTTGAGCTTGTCTTTCACGAGTTTGTCTTCCACGCGGCGGGCCAGGGCGAAATCGAGATTGTCGCCGCCGAGCAAAAGGTGCTCGCCGATGGCGGTTCGCTCAAACTGCAACTCGCCGTTGAGCAAGCGAGCTCGCACCAGGCTGAAGTCGGTCGTGCCGCCGCCGATGTCGCAGATCAGAATCAGTTCGCCATCGCGGAGGTCTTCGCCGTTCCCACCACGTGCCAGATACGGTCGCGAGGATGCGCCACCTGCCTGCGCGTCTCGATTCGCCGCGATCTTAACCGCGATCCACGCGTAAAACGCGGCCAACGGTTCTTCGAGCAGAGTGAGTTTGTCGAGTCCGGCACGGCGGGCGGCTTCGACCGTCAGTTCACGCGCTTCCTCATCGAACGAAGCGGGCACGGTGAGGACGATTTCCTGATGCTCAAAACGCGTTTCTGCATCAGTCCCAATGGCGCCGTTCCAGGCGTCGCGCAGATGCATGAGGTAGCGCGCGGACGCTTCGACCGGGGAAATCATGGGCTGCGGCGGTTCAGCTTGCGCCGGCAGGATCTTGGCGCGGCGATCCACGCCAGCATAGGAAAGCCACGATTTGGCCGATGACACTTGGCGGCTCGGTACAAGCGCTCCCTGTTCGCGCGCGAGCACACCTGTGACCATTGGCGGATTCTCATCCCACGTGGCGCTCACGGCCCCGGCAGACAACTCACCTTCGGTGGGGAAGTAAAGAAAAGAAGGAAGTGCGGGGAGCGTGAGGACTTCCCCATGTCCCACCAACTGCGGCACGGGGAACACACTTATAGGGGAGCCCGCATCAACGACTTCCTGAGTATCGATGTACGTATCGATGTACGCGACGACAGAGTTTGTCGTGCCCAGATCGATGCCGATCAGATAACGAGAAGGCACCGACGACCTCACCTCCCGGTCTTTTCGCGAATGTTCAGCTCCAGCTTCCAGCGCTGCGTGCCGTCGCGGGATACGCACCAGACCTCGAGGGTGCCGAGTTCGGTAACGCGAGTCTCGATCCGCACCGGTACAACGGTTCCCTGCTGGCCATCCAGTTTGAGGGTGACCTCCAGCGGGCTGAGTTCCTCGATATCGGCGCCCCAATCTTCCAGCAGGCTGCCGGCGTGGTCCTGCTTACGGACGCTGGAACTTAGGAAACGAAACTGGGCTGGTTCGCCGACGACGAGGCCAAACTCCCGGTCGGGAATCGTGGCCTCGGTGCCCTCCTCCATGCCAAAGGGAACGACACAGAGCGCCTTGAGCGGAGCTTCCATGCCGGGCACTGCAGGCATTGCGCTTTCAATTCCGATGTAGTACGTGCGCGAGGCGCCACTGCGGATACGCACCCCGCGACCGCGACGCGCTTTCCCGTAATAGGCCGCGCCGCGCGCAACGGCGTGCTCCAGGTCGGGAGCTTCCAGGATTTGCTCTGCCCCGAGCGCGTCGAATCCTTCGTGTCGCAACCAGCTGTTCAGCACCTCGACCACCCGGTCGCGCAGCACCGTCGCTTTCATCACTCCGCCGTTGAACAGGATGTGCGTGGGACATGCCAGTCCGCTCGGGCCGCGCCGGATGCCCGCCGCCTCGGGACTGTTGCGAACTTGCTCCGACAGAAACCGCGCCAGGTGCTTGGTGATAGCTGGATCGGCCGCGTACGGCAGGCCCAACTCCTGAAAGCCAACACGGCGTTGCCGCGCAGGTAACTCGCCGCTCGCGACTTTGGGGAAGAATCCTTCAACCAGGACCTGGTCGAGGTCTTCGCGCGCCAGCTCCGTCTTGATGGTGCCGCCGACGAGCTTCGTCCCCTTGCCCAGCAACGTGATTGGACGCTTCTGCGTCTTGGGCGATTCGAACAGTTTTTCCTTTTCCATGCGGCATTGATGCCACAGGCCGTGCAACTGCCAGGTATCGATGCGGTTGCCCGAGGCTTCAAGGCGCTGTTGCAGAACGCGCGCCAGCGCCAAGTCCATGTTGTCGCCGCCCAGTAGGATGTGGTCGCCAACGGCGACGCGCTTCAGCGTCAGGTCGCCGTCCTCTTCGGAAACCACGATGAGGCTGAGATCCGTGGTGCCGCCGCCGACGTCGCACACGAGAACGAGGTCGCCGACTTTGATTCGGCGGCGCCAGGCATCACCCTGGCTTTCAAGCCACGCGTAAAAGGCTGCCAGGGGCTCTTCCAGCAACGTGACATGCTGAAAACCGGCCTGTTCGGCGGCGCGCCTGGTCAACTCGCGGGCTTCTTCGTCGAACGAAGCGGGCACCGTGAGCAGCACCTCCTGTTCCGCAAGAGCGAGTTGCTCCCCTGCCTCGCCGCTGTCCCACACGGTGCGCAAGTACCGCAAGAACTGCGATGACGCTTCGACCGGCGAGAGCTTGGGCACCTCCTCAGGCGCTTGCCAGGGCAAGATCGGCGCAGTGCGGTTCACCCCAGCATAAGAAAGCCAGGATTTGGCGGAGGCGACCAGGCGGGCTGGACTCTCCGCGCCGCGCTTGCGCGCCAGTTCGCCGATCACGAGCTTCGGCTCGGGTTCCCATGGCAAGGCGAGGCTGCCCTTAGGAAAATCGAATTCACCCGGGATGTAGAGAAACGACGGCAGCAACGTGCGTTCCGCCACTTCGTTCGGATTCACCAGCTGCGGAATGCTGCGCACCTCGATGCGGCTTTCCTCTTCGGCAGCAGTGGCGTCGCAGCGCGCCAGCGCCGAATTTGTGGTCCCGAGGTCGATGCCAACGATGTATTTGGCCGCCAACGAAAATCTCCTTTTCAAACTCAACATCTATTGCGTAGATGTGGATCAGCCGTTATGAAAGTTCGACCTCAGCCGGCGCAACCACCATCCTGCCGGCGCCCTGCGGCAACGGGGGCAGATTCACTTCCTTCACGCGCCAGCCTTTGTGTCGTAACACGCCGCGAAGTGGCGGCTCTCCCGCCACGTTGCCGATCAATTTGATGGCGGCCAGGTCAAAACCCGCTGGCACCGTCACCGGTTGATCCTCTTCGGAGTTCAGAATCGGCTCCAGTTTTACATAATGGTCGAGCACCTGTCGGCAAGTGTCGTGGATTGTGCGGACAGCGGCTCCAAGCTGCGCGTCGGGATAGGCGGAGATGTTCTCCGCCAGGAAATCGATGAGCCGCCCATCGCGTTGCAGCAGTGCAAGCATCTGCACGGCGCGATCGAACGCTTCCGCGGCTGGCCGTTGAACTTCCTTCAGACGAGAGACGGGAGGTGCAGCAACTGCTGGCGCCTGCGGAACCGGAACGGCAGGCTTGACCAGCTTCTGTGCGATGTCGTTGGGAATGTCAGCGTGGAACAGGATTGAAAAGAAACACCGAAAGGCAAAAGCTACTCGTTCCCAGAATCCGTTCATAGCCACTCCGATGATTAGAAATCCAATGATCAGAAATCCAACGAATTAGAATAATTCACCGCCACTTGCGCGCGCCGAGTTCGGAGATAATCCGAGCGGTCCGTATGCATCATACCAATACGGTCAGACGATTCGTAATCGCAGGCGGCAGGCTGAGCGACAGTCGTTATTTGATGCGCTAGTCGAGGGGGACGGCGCTTTTTGTGGTGTGCTTCGCCTGACCCTTGTTTGCCTGCCTGTCAAAACGGTTGAGATAAAGTTTCAGGCATGGAGAGCTATCGTCTGTTCCGGAAGATCGCGGCTGGAGAAATCGCCGGCGCCGGCGTGACCGAGACTCTGCGACCTCACAATGGGCCCACGTCGGTACCACCCCATTACAATCGGGAATTTTCGGCCCCAGCGGGACCCTGAGGTGAGGGTTTTCAGTGCTGAAAACTGACGCCGAACTACAGACCTAAATACGCCACCCGAATCTGCTCGTTGCCGAGCAACTCTTTCGGAGTTCCCTGCAAGGTAATCTCGCCGTTCTCCACGACGTAACCGCGATCTGAAATGCTGAGCCCGTCCACGACGTTCTGCTCGACGATCAACACCGTGACCCCCGACTTGCCGACCTGATGCACCTTGGCGAAAACTTCCTCGACGATCTTGGGCGACAGGCCGAGCGAAGGAGATCCCCCACGCCGGCAATCGCAACACTTCCGCGAAGGCAATGGTACAGAGCGCGAAATACGGGCCGCGCAGGCGAAATGAAACTTTGCCGATCAGCGCCGCACAGCGAAACCGCTCCCGCTCTTAGAGTCCAAGGTACGCTCGCCGCACTTCATCCATTCTGGCGACGTCGTCCGACTTGCCACGGATGCTGATTCGACCTTCGGCAAACACGTAGGTGTAGTCGCTTATTGCCAGTGCGAGGTGCACATTCTGTTCCACCAGGACGATGGTGAGCCCTTGTTTCCGCAGCGCACCCAAAGTCAGGAAGAGTTGTTGCGCCAGCACCGGTGCCAGACCGAGCGAGAGCTCGTCGATCATCAGCACCTCCGGCTCCTGCATCAAGCCGCGGCCCATGGCCAGCATCTGCTGCTCTCCGCCGGAGAGGGTGGAAGACTTCTGCTGGCGGCGTTCTTTCAGGCGCGGGAACAGTGCGTAGACGCGTTCCAGGTTCTGTTTCTCTCGCTTGCGGGCCCGCTTCGAGTACCCGCCCATCTCCAGGTTCTCCTCTACTGACATGTCCGGAAAAAGCTGTCGGCCCTCCGGCACCAGCACCAGGCCGCGATTAGCTTTGGCATGAGGTGGGAGCCGTGTGACGTCTTCTCCTTGCAGCAGGACGCTGCCTTTCCAGGCACGCAGGCTGCCCATGATGGCGCGCAGCGTGGTGGTCTTGCCGGCGCCATTCGTTCCGATGATCGTGGTTAACTTCCCGCGCGCAACCTCAAGCGAAATGCCCCACAGGACCTGCACTTCGCCGTATCCAGACTCGAGGTTCTCTAGTTGAAGGGCCAGGTCCATCATTCCATCCTTGTCAATTTGTCAACGATATCGGGAAAGCCCAAGTAGGCTTCGACGACATCCGAATTGTGTACCACCTCATCCGGCTTGCCTTCCGCCAGCTTGCGGCCCAAGTTCAGCACCACGATGCGATCGGAAAGACTCATGATCGCCTGCATCAGGTGCTCGATCATGAGCACCGAGATCCCGCTGTCACGAATTTTGCGAACCAATTCGATCATGGCCGCAACTTCGGTGGGATTCAGTCCCGCCAGCACCTCGTCCAGCAACAGGAGCTTGGGTTTCGCCGCCAGCGCCCGTGCTATTTCCAGGCGTTTCTTGCCGGCGATGGTCAGTGAGCGCGCCATCATGTCGGTGCGCTCCAATCCAACCCGCTGCAGCACTTCGGAAGCAACCTTGCGTGCGGCGCCCATATCGAGATATTCACGACCGAAGCATGCACCCACCGTGACGTTGTCCAGCACCG
>Ga0208821_1000065_pt1 | contig 90586 bp, 75 predicted proteins | sample June2015DPH_20_5_FD_184720 | JGI IMG/M metagenome (GOLD analysis project Ga0208821, IMG submission 184720) | Peatland microbial communities from SPRUCE experiment site at the Marcell Experimental Forest, Minnesota, USA - June2015DPH_20_40... | ecosystem: Environmental > Terrestrial > Soil >...
ACCTTGCTAACTACTTCAGAATCAGCCCCGATTCCCAGCCGAAGACTTCCCCTTGTCGCATATGGTCTCGCTCGCCCCAAAAACTCCAAAAACTCCTCGCTGGGTTACTCTTCGTGAATAAGGCGGGCTAGGGAGGAAGCGCCGGCGGTTTTCCCTGGGTCCACGACCGTAGATTCCCCCACTCCGTAACGACCGGACGACCAGACTGCTCCGGGTGCTTGGGCAGGGAAGAATCTCAAACCTCGGAAAAGCAGAAGCGGCGTGAGCACGCCATGACCGAAAGCACCCATTTGCGTAATCGGCACGGTCTGGCTTATCATCTGCCGTGGTGTCACACTGTTCGTCCAGGAACCCGGCCCATGCAAGTCTCAGTCCTGCATCTCAGGACTTGCACGGAACCGTCATCGGACGTCGTGAAGTGCCTGGATTCCGGCTCACAGAAAGTCTCTATGGGCAAGGCTTCAGCACCGGACAACATTTTCATACGCGGGGCCTGTTTGGCTGCGTAATCGACGGGTCTTTCACGAACGCATATCGCCACGTAACCCACCATCTCCCGTCATCGAGCGTAATGTTTTGTCCTCCGGGAGAGATGCACGCCACTTGTTCGACCTGCGGTGCACGCTGCTTGAACGTAGAGTTGGAAGAAGTCTCCACGAAAAGCCTACTGGTATCGTTATCTCCCATCATGTTCCAGGAAACATTCATGGCCGGGTTAGTCACAAATCTCTATAAGGAATTCAGGATAAATGACGAAGCGTCTCCCCTCGCCATGGAGGGGCTCGTGCTGGAAATCACCGCGTGCGCCATGCGCTACCACAGGCCGTCCCGCATGCAAGCCCCGCCTTGGCTCGGCCGGGTACAAGACATTCTGCATGAAAAATTCAGGGACCCGCTCACGGTTTCCTGGATCGCCGCCGAAGCGGGCGTCCATCCCGTATATTTGGGGAGTACGTATCGCCGGTACTGTGGTTGTGGCATCGGAGACTGCATCCGGAAGTTGCGAGTGAGTTATGCGTCCAAGGAATTGGCAACTTCGGACTCGTCCCTGGGCGAGATCGCCCAAGCGACGGGCTTTTCCGATCAAAGCCATTTTTCCAGGACATTTAAGCGTCTGACGGGAATGACTCCGGCGAAATATCGCTCGTTGTTTCGAAAGTTCCTTGTCTCGGGCATGTCTCCCTAATAGCTGCAGATCAAGCTTATTGCTGGGCGTTCGACAAGGTCTCAGCAACGATCGCGTAACTTCACAAGGGGGGATTTGTAGTGCTGTGCTCTGCAGATAACTTCGTCCGCACGGAAGTGTGGATCTTTTGCAAAGAGAAACCAACGACCGGGTGATCCGCATTGCTCCACCGTTGCTCATCTCTCGCGACGGCATCGACTGGGCGTTCGAGCGCATCACAAAGCTTATCGGCAAGTCCTGAGTCTGCCACGTTGTGCAACCTTATTCGGAGTTGGCTTCCTCCTCCCATCAAACTGTCTAAGTCGAAGGCTTGAAGGCTTTGCAGTATTGCCCGGCTGGTTTAGCGATCCAGCCAGTATTGCTCGGCTCGATCCTGGGCCTTCGGGCAAAGTTGCGTAACCCCACTTTAGCCCCACGAATAGGGCTCGCCTCTTTGCTCCAAACCGCTCCATCTGGCTGCGAGCCGCTTCGCGCTATCCCTTTTGACCCCAACGTTCCTTCTTCTCATAACCGAAGGTCGGCGGTTCAGATCCGCTCCCCGCAATCAACCGAATACTATTTTCTGCGAGTTCACGAAAGTTTTGACGAGGGCCAGGGGATCAGGTCATTCCCGACCGTAGAAGAATCAGTTCACCGACATGAAAGAACATCAATCGCTATTTCTGTATATTCAATAAAGGTGTCATATGGCGCACTGGAATCTTAATGCGTGTTAGACGATGTCATATTCCAGGGCGTAACCAGGAATTACATTATGCGTTCTAGCCATTGCATTCCCGCCGTATTTCTCATTCTGGCGCTTCCGCTCTTGGCAGAAAATCGCCTTGAAGTTGTCAAGGTCGACCTGTCCGACGCACGTAAGAATGTAATTCATGCGGAACTTACCATTCCTGTCAAACCTGGCCCCTTTACACTTGTGTACCCGAAGTGGATCCCGGGAGACCACGCGCCTACGGGCCCCATTGGCAATCTCGCCGGTCTCTTCATGTCTGCGAATGGCCGCTCGCTCGGCTGGACTCGCGACCCCGTCGATCTTTATGCCTTCCACGTTAGAATTCTTCCCGGAGTTAGATCGCTTAAAGTAAACCTCGACTTTCTGGCAATCGCCTCCACTGCGGGTGCAACCGCCAACGCCAGCATAGCGACAACGGAAAAGCTGGCCATATTGCGGTGGCACGTTGTCCTCCTCTATCCGGCGCAAGCTCATCCCAAGGAGTGGATGGTTCAACCGAGCGTCAGACTCCCAATCGGATGGCAGTACGCTTCCGCTCTAGATGGCGCTAAGCAGACCGATCAGACGATCACATTTGACGAAGTCACGCTGGAGAAATTGGTAGACTCTCCTCTGATCGCTGGGCAGTACTTCCGCCGCTTTGCTATCGCACCCGGCGTCACACCAAAGCATTTCCTAGACATCGTTGCGGATACCCCTGAAGATCTCGTAACAACTGCGGAGCAAGAGCAGGCGCTCACGAGCCTCGTAATCGAAGCTAGTGCACTCTTCGGCTCGCACCATTTTCAGCACTACGACTTCCTGGTCGCCCTGAGTGGCAAACTAAGAAAGAGGACCGTTATTGGTGGGCAGGAACACCATGAATCGAGCGACGATACCGGTTCGGAAAACGTATTCCGGTCGCCCGCGGCACACGTGTCCGTGGGCGAGAATCTCGCGCACGAGTATGCGCATTCGTGGAACGGCAAGTACCGCCGTCCTATCGGCCAGTTTCCGACGGACTACCAGTCTCCGATGAACGACCAGTTGCTCTGGGTCTACGAAGGTCTCACCGAATACGTCGGCGTTGTCCTTGCCGCGCGCAGCGGCGCAATCACTCGCGACGAATTCCGTGACATCCTCGCCGAACTCGCCGACGAGATCGATAACCGCAGTGGTCGGGAATGGAAAGATCTAGAGGATACTTCTGTCAGTCTCCCAACCCTTATGAATACCGGTCACGGTTGGGATAATTGGCGACGAACCGCGGACTATTATTCCGAGGGCGCCTTGCTTTGGCTGGAGGTCGACGCAAAGATCCGCACTCTTACAAACAAGAAAAAGAGCCTTGACGACTTCTGTCGTGCTTTCTTCGGTAAAGGTGTCGATACAGGTCCGGAAGTTGTTCCCTACACTTTCAACCAGATCACCGCAGTTCTTAATGGTATTGCCCGCTACGATTGGAACAGATTTTTCCAGGAGCGACTTCATTCCAAGTCACCTCACGCTCCACTGGACGGCATCGTTAGAAGTGGCTGGACTCTCGCATATTCCGCAACACCCACAAAACTGATGCAACTCGAGCAACAGGAGAGTGGTGACCTCAATGCCATATCCTCAGCCGGTTTCGAGCTTAGCAACGATGGCACAGTCACAGACGTCAAGTGGGGCTCTGGGGCAGACATTGCCGGATTGGCACCGGGCATGCGGATTCTCACAGTTGATGCCAAACCGTACTCGGTCGCCTCGATGCGCGACGCAATGGATCTTGCCCACGAAACCAAGAATCCCATTGCTCTCACCATTAGCAACACAGGCTACGAGCGCTCCATCCAGCTCCCGTGTCCGGAGGGACAGCGGTACCCGCATCTCCAACGCACTCCCGGCACTCCGGATCTTCTTGACGATATCGCTAGACCCATTGCGAGCGCGAGCAGATAGTCCGAACCGCGCAGTAAAACTACGGCTTCGACGAGAAACGACTGCTCCCGTTCGTTTTGTTCGTCGTCTTGTTCGTCGTCACAAACTCTGAGGCTAGGTTCCTGACGACGAACAATATGAGTAATATGAGTTGCAAGAGACGCGATGAGACAATGGGAGGGATCAAAGACCCTCTTTCCGCTCCAAAAAAGGGGGCAAGCGTACCGCTCCAGATAATGGGCTCCTTGTCAACGGAATCGATGAACCGTTTGCCTCGGAATGTGCTGGTACGGCCTTCCCGAACGTTATGCCCCTAACCCGGCTGATTATCTCGGCCCGAAATGCCGTGCGTCGAGTCGTAGTACACCCGGAAGTCTGCTCATGCCGTTATGCGCGGATGAGCAAAAGCATGGTTCACGGAGGAGCAAGCGAAACCGGGCTCTCCAGCTGATCCAGTATTTTGCAGGCTATTTTCGGTGAGCGCACAGAAGCGCCTGTCGATTCTAGGAGTGTGTCCGAGTATTCAACTGTGCACAACGGATTTGGGTTGAAACTCACAGGGCAGGTATGCCAAGTTTCAGAGCATGGCGAAGACCTACCGTGACTACTTGCCGGAGCAAGATTTGCTGTTACCCCCGAGCCTGCGGGATTGGCTGCCGGAAGATCACTTGGCGTATTTCGTCTCCGACGTGGTGGATCAACTGGATATGAGTGCGATCAAGTTGGTGTACGAAGGGGACGATCGCGGTCAGCCTCCTTATCATCCGCGGATGATGACCAAGATTTTGATCTACGGCTACTGTGTAGGGGTGTTTTCCTCGCGCCGGATGCAGAAGAAATTGACGGAGGATGTGGGCTTTCGGGTGTTAGGGGCGGGGAACGAACCGGATTTCCGGACGATCTCGGATTTTCGCAAGCTGCATTTGAAGGCGCTGCAAGGGTTATTTGATCAAGTGCTGCGGATTGCGTTGCAGGCGGGCGCGATGAAACTGGGGCGAGTGGTCTTGGATGGGAGCAAGGTGAAAGCCAACGCCAGTAAGCACAAGGCGATGAGTTACGGACGGATGCAGGAAGAAGAAAAGCGATTGCAAGAAGAGGTGAAGCGGTTATTGGAACAGGCCGACGCCGCGGATGAGGAAGAGGACGCCCGCTATGGGCGGGATCGTAGGGGAGAGGAACTGCCGGCGGAGTTGGCGCGGCGGGAGACGCGATGGAAGCGGATCCGCGAAGCCAAGCGGGCGTTGGAAGAGCGGGCGCGGGAGCAGGCCAAGAGTAAGGACGAGCCGGAGGAGAAGGCCAAGCCCGAGGCCAAGATGCAATATAACTTCACCGATCCGGAATCCCGCATCATGAAAGGGCCGGACGGATTTGTGCAGGCTTACAATGCGCAGATCGCAGTGGAACCGGATTTTCAGCTGATTGTGGGGCAGCGTGTGACCCAAGCCAGCAATGATAAACAACAGCTACAGCCCACGCTGGAAGCCATCGGAGAGCAAGCGGGACAAACACCGCAGGAAGTTATGACCGACAGTGGGTATTGCCCGGAGGCGAATCTGAAGTATCTGGAGAAGAAAAGGATCGAAGGCTTCATCGCCACCGATCGAGAGTGTTATCGCGACCGCCATCAGCCCGGCCCGCGGAGGCCGCTTTCCCAGAGAGCGACGCGCGTGGACCGCATGCGCCGGAAGCTGCAGACCAAGGTGGGAGCGGCCATTTACGCCACGCGTAAAACCGTCGTCGAGCCAGTGTTTGGACAAATCAAACAGGCCCGCGGCTTCCGGCAGTTTCTCTTGCGAGGCGTGGACAAGGTACAGGGCGAATGGGCAATGATCTGCCTCACGCACAACATTCTGAAGTTACACCGGCTCTGTTATGGATAGAAAAGGATCAGGAAAGGTCATTGCGTGAGGGGATGGGCGCTGCCGAGCATTCCTTCGATGGGAAGCCCTACGACACAGCAGCCGAGAAGTGTGCTTGATGGGTCTCGGATTTCCGCTCTCGACCGCCGCAGCACTTTTCAAAACTCAATTCTCGGACGGACTCCTAGCGCCAAGATCCCACGATGCCTGCTCGGCGAGACGATCTATCGCGGGCTGTTCACGTAAACGCAAGGCCCTTGTGCGCATTCAGGAAAGACTCATCTAGGCAGTAACGCTAAGCTCTTTCCGGTGCTGCGTGTCCATTCCGCGTCCTGCTCATCTGTCGACACAACAGGCCGCGGGGAGCGGGCCTGCAACAGCGAAGGAGATCCATGTGACCGCGAAATCCCATGCCGCTTCTTGTGCTGGACGATTCCACGACTTACAAGTCTGTGATCGACCTTATTGCGAGGAGCCTTTCTTGCGGATTTCTGTGGACAGGTCATGACGGTCACCGTGTGGCCGAAGAAGTTGAAGGAGATTTGCGCCGCGCACAACATCTTTGTACTGGGGTAGAGCCAGTTCAACGATACCCCGGAGTGATCCAGAGGCACTAAGCGTAGAAGATGGAGAGTAGATGTTCGTGACGCACCAGCAAACGGCGGAACTGTCCCAACCACGCGTTGGTGCGATCGATAATCCATCGCCGCCGGTCGCGACGGAGATTTCGTCCGCCTTCGAATCGTCGTTCCGCGAGGCCCCTTTTTTGCCGGGGCGAAACTGCCGTGTAAGAAAGCTTTGTCCCAGCGCAGCAGGCTGGCCTCGTCGGCCTCGTCCACTGTTCCAAGAAGCGCCCGCCAGGCGTCCAGCCACACGTCTCGTTCCTGCCAACGTTGTAGCCGACGCCAACAGGTGGAAGGCGAAGGATATGCGTCGGGGAGAAATCGCCACGCGGCACCGGACTGCAGAATCCAACAAGATGCCCTCGAAACAGACTCGGTTCGAGGCAAGCGGTCGGCCACGCTTGTCACGACGCTGCTTCGACTTTGGACTTTGGCAGCAACGGCTCAATCCGTTCCCAATGCTTGTCGGTCAACAGCTTCTGCCGGGTCTTTATGGGAGAAGCTCAAACAGCTCACCCGCCTCAGGCGTAAGTGCCTGCTCTGAGGCCGAACCTATTTGTGAAACACGCTCTATGCACTTTGAGGAGGTTGTTTCTTATGGTCCGCGTGACACAGGTATGGATTTTGTTCATCGCGCTCGCCGCCAGCTTGGCTTCAGCACAAAGCAGTCAAGTAAAGAGTGCAGCCAGTACTGATAGATCCCAGATCGTATTCACGAACAATGGGCCACGTCCAGTTGGGCCGTATTCGCAAGCGGTGGTTGCAGGTGGCCTAGTATATGTCGCGGGGCAAACCGCGCTTGATCCTGCGACCGGGAAGCTGGTGGAAGGCGATATTGCTGCTCAGACTGATCGGGTGATGACAAACATCACGGCTATACTTGCTGCTGGCGGCAGCAGTTTGGATCGAGTTGTCCGAACCACAGTGTATCTGAGGAGCGCGTCAGATTTTTCCAGAATGAACCAAGTTTATGGCAAGTATTTCCCATCCAACCCTCCAGCGCGGTCGACTGTGATCGCTGAGCCCCCGTTAGCCGGTGCTTTGATTGAGATCGATGTTATTGCGCTGAAGTGATCCGATACGGCCAGAAGGATGAGTTATTCCGGCTTGGCTCTGCCCCTGACCTGACCAGCGACTGTGTACCGTTAGACGTTAAGGAAACCTCTAGCAGTTTGCTGAAGAAGCCCCCTGAGGCGGAAATTCGTGTCAGGGTGCGACTTCAGTCGCAGCATAAGTCGAGCAGAATCAGTGCGGGCTCTAGCTCCCGGGGGAATGGATACCCCTGCAAAGATAGTTCTTCAGCAGCCTGCTACCTACCTGGCGGTACATTTATGGGTAACAGTCGTTGACACACGGCGAGCACTCGTGAGTGACCTCGCTTTGCCCTCGGCACCCTTGGTCTTTCGTCACCCGCATCTCTCGCCGTGCAACAGGTCGGGCAGCACCGTCGAGTCGGGCACGTTGGCCGCCATCGCCGCCGCCGAATGCACCAGCTTTGGTCTTGCTGTCCGCTTCCACGTGCGCCTTCATCCCAAAGTACCACGCTTGCTTATCCGCGTCTGGTGCATCTCCGGGCGCGCCTTGCCCTTCCGGTTCTTGGTCGAACTGGGCGCGTGAATGGTGGTCGCGTCCACAAATCGTTCCGCTTGTGATCCGCACCCCTCGCTCTGCAAGTACAGGTTCACTGCCTCCTGAATCCGCGAGCGGAGCGAGCAGTCGGGGCGGTGTTGTCCAGGATCGATGCATCTGCCGGGCTGTTCACGTTTGTTGAAGAGGTCGTGCGCTTTGAGGAAAGACTCGCCTACGCGCTATCGCTACGCTATTCTGCCGATGTTGAGGACCGCTGTTTTCGTCCAGCATCTTGTGCGAAGGACGTTCGGGTGACGACAAATGCGACGGATAAGGCGGCTAAACCAGCAGCAGCGGAGAAGGAATTCCATGCGACGGCAGATTCCACTGTCGCTTCATTGCGCCATGGGGAGCCGGTTTTTGGCGTGACGAAGGCCGCAAGACAGAAAGGTCATCGCATGTTGCGGGTAACACCGAAGGCTGTGAACTGTTACATACAAGAAGCAGATCAAACTGAACTAAGACTTATTTTGTGTCATGGGGCGTAGAAATCCCGTGAGAATGTGAACGGAGGATTTATGACACTCAAGAGAGTTTGCGCGTGCATGATTGCGTTAACCGCCGTGTACGGCACGTTGCTGGCGCAGTCCAATCTAGGGTCGATTTCCGGCACGGTGTTCGATCCCACAGGTGCCGTGATCCAGAACGCCAAGATCAGAGTAACCAATGTTGCGACGAATCAGGTTCGTACAATTGTCACACCTGCCGACGGCCGGTACAATGCTGCGCCACTGCCTCCGGGAAATTACACCGTGAGGGCTGAAGCTCCAGGCTTTGCCAAGTACCAGGTGAGCATTGATGTCGTTGTCGGCGCGGTGTCGACGCTTGACATCAGAATGACAGTGGCCGCGGCTGCGCAGCAGACGGTTGAGGTGAGCGCAGTAGGCGCGGCGGTGCAAGCCAACACCAGCGACCAAACGCAGGGCGATGTCATCGTCCCTACACAGATGACAGAACTTCCGAGCCTAACCCGTAACCCCTATGACTTTGTTGCGACCTCTGGGAACGTGAGCGAGGACAGCACTGGGCGCGGCTTAGGAGTATCGGTCAACGGTGCACGAGCTGCGGATGTAGGCATCCTGCTTGATGGGGCCCAGAACGTCGACACGTTTTCAGCACTCGGGGCTGCGGTGCCGGTTCCCCTGGATTCTGTTCAGGAGTACACGGTTCTGACGAGTAATTACTCGGCTGAGTACGGCCACGCGGCGGGCGGAGTGGTGAATGTGGCAACGAAGTCTGGAACCAACCGCTTCAACGGCTCCCTGTACGAATACAATCGCGTCTCCGCGCTGGCATCGAACACCTATGCCTATGATGCGGATAACTACGCAGCAGTGGCGAACGGTCTCTCGCCACTGCCGAAGGCGAACTTCACCCGTAACCAGTTCGGATACTCGGTCGGCGGACCGATAATGAAGAACAAGCTCTTTTTCTTCTCGAATACTGAATGGACTCGTGTGCGCAGCAACCAGAATTACACTGCGTACCTCTTCGATCCACAGTTCATCGCGATGACCGGTGCAAACACGCAAGCATTCTGGAAACAGTACGGTACGATAGCGAGTGGCGTGGCTCAGGTTGGCGCTCCTCTTACGGCAAGCAGCGTAGCTGCCGGAATGCTGGGCGGAAGGTCGCCGAACTTTGCCAAATTGGCGGCTTCAAATCCGTCATTGCCCGTTCTTGACCTGGTGAATATGAGCGTGCCAGGTGATTCCGGCGCAGGCATGCCGCAGAACACGTATAACACCCTAAATCGTATCGATTTCAACTTGTCTGAAGCGACACAGATTTGGGGACGATACGCGCTTTACAGCGAAATGGACTTCCCCGGGACTGAATCCTTCACCGCCTACCAGGGATTCAACTCGGGACAAACTGCCTTCGACCAAAGCGCCTTGGTGGCAATGAATCACATCTTCACCCCGACCTTGGCGAACGTGGCGAAAATCGCGTTTAGCCGGAGGAATAGTATGGAAGGTTGGGGACAACAACCCGCTTCGCCCACACTTTTCTTGTCCGAAACGCTCCCAGAGATCAATGGCGTAGCCTCGATTTACATGCCGGGGTACTACCCGCAAAACCTTGGGGAGGCGCCGATGCCATTCGGGGGTGCGCAGAACGTCTACGAGTACACAGACCAACTCTTATGGTCCAAGGGCAAGCACCGCTTTGCCTTCGGCGGGGAGTACATCAATACGCGAGACAACCACGTTGAGGGCGCGTTTGAATCGGGTTCTGCCTTCCTGGCGCAAACTTCAGATGCAGCGCTCGATGCCCTGCTGGCCGGGACCATCTACCAGTATGAATTAGCAATCAACCCCGAGGGAAAGTATCCGTGCGCGATTAACCGAGTCACGGGGGCAGCGATTAATCCAACATCATGCACAGTCACGCTGCCCGCAACTGAGCCGAAGTTCGACCGTATGAACCGGTTCAACGATGGTGACGCTTATGCTCAGGATGCGTGGCAGGTAACGAAGCGGTTGACCCTGAATGTGGGCCTTCGCTGGGAATATTATGGCGTGCAACATAACGCCGACCCAGAGTTAGATTCCAATCTCTATTTCTCCGGCGGAGTGAACCCGACCAGTATTGCCAATGCCCAAATGATGCTGACGCCCGATTCGCCGATCGGTGCATTCTGGACGCCGAGCAAGACGAACTTCGCTCCGCGTCTCGGCTTTGCATACGCCCTTACGAGTGACGGCAAGACGTCGCTCCGCGGCGGCTTTGGTATGAGCTATGAGAAGAACTTCGCGAACGTGACGTTCAATGTTATCTACAATCCCCCCAACTATGCAGCAGCAACGCTGGTGAATCCTAGCGGTATGCCACTTCCAGTCGATAACTTGGGGCCGTTTGGCGGGGTCGAGACCAACTTGCTCAGCGCGCCCACCATCCGCACGATAGACCCAGACATGAAGACTGCATATCAAAACATGTACACGCTTGATCTGGAGCGTGAGATAGCGAAGAATACCCTCTTAGATATCGGGTACTCTGGCTCACGTGGACTTCACCTATACGCGGTCAGTGACGTGAACCGCTATTATGGCGCCTATGGTTATAACGGTTACGCGCTGGGTTCACTTAGTGAAAGCTCGCTCCAAGCGCAGCGAACGAACACACAGTACGGAGTCATCTCACTCCGTACTTCGAACGGCGACTCCTATTACGACGCGATGAACGTGAAGTTGCGTTCGACGAACTTTAAGGAAAAGGGCCTGCTATTTACGTTCGACTACACTTGGTCACACTCGATCGACGATCTGAGTTCGACTTTCAATGAGAACGCTGGCGGCTCATTGCCTAACATCGGCTTGGGTTACCTCAACTGGATGGATCCGAAGATGGACCTAGGTGACTCGGACTACGATATGCGTCAGCGCATCGCGTTCAATGCCGTGTATCAACCGAAGGTCAAACTTGGCAACAAGTTGCTCGGCGAGGTTGCCAACGGTTGGTCAATCGCTCCGATCTGGACGTGGCACACGGGTACACCGTTCACGCTTTTTGATTGCTACAACGAGTGGGTCATGTGCGCGCGCCCGTTGGTGATCGACAATTCGGGAAGCCTGGTTCCGATCAAGGCAACTCCATCGGCAGGTCCGAACACCTTCTCATACTTCCAGTACGGTACCTACGTGCCATATAACGCCACGATAGATGGCGTGCAGATGGGGATAGATGAGATTCCGAGCTGCAGCAACGGGGTATGCGCGTTCCCGTCGAATATGGTCCACCGCAATTCGGCTAGAGCTCCGAACCAGTGGACCGCCAACCTAGCCGTGTCCAGGAACTTCAGGCTGAATGAGCGCTTCACCCTCCAGTACCGCATTGAGGCCTACGATTTGTTCAATCACAGCAACTACTACCTGAACTACAACACCACCGACGTCGAATATGGTGGCGCCGTGTCGGTGAACAAAGGCGATGGTTATGAACGGCGCAACCTGCAGATGGCACTTCGACTGACGTTCTAATTATTGTTCGCTCCAGGCTTGGGGGAAACCTACCAGTTTCCCCTGTTTGGAAAGACGAAGGGACGACCCCCGGAGCAATGGCCACGGCGGGTCGCGCAAGAGTCCGGCTGAGCGATTGTGGTATCTATACGAAAGACTCAAGAGAAGGCCGCTGGACGGAATTTATGGCGAAGCGAACAGGAGCGAAGTGCCGGCTCAACAGACTGGCACGGTGCCTCATCAGGAGTGAGGGCGGTGAGTATGAATCGACGTGAAGTCCTAGCAGGACTCGGAACGCTGGCAACGACAGGTGCTGTTGCCAGCATAACTTTCCCCTCACTCATGACGCGATCGTTTGGTTCTTCGACTGCTCCCATCCTTCCGGCGAAGGACGCTTTCGAGATCCCCACTGGCCTGACCTACCTTAACAGTGCCTACACCCACCCGATGCCGGTCGTGGCGATGGAAGCTCTCCGCGAGTGGGCGACGTTTCGCGCCCAGCCCGAAGTCGTGTCACAGCCAAAGAAGATGGCCGTCGACGTCAAAGCGGAATTCGCCGCGTTGATCGGCGCGAACAAGGCAGAGATCTCTTATGTCACCAGCACGAGTGTCGGCGAAAACCTGATCGTCAACGGCTTGGGTCTCGACTATCGGAACGACAATGTTGTGACCGACGCGCTGCATTTCGAGGGTGCGATTTTGCACTTGCAAGCGCTGCAACAACGGTTTGGTCTTGACCTCCGCATCGTGATGCCGCGCCAGTGGCGGATCGACTTGTCGGATATGGAACGCGTCATCGACAAGAAGACCAAACTGGTGGAGATTTCGCTCGTTACCAAGCACAACGGCTTTCAACATGATCTGAAAGCCGTTTGCGACCTGGCGCATGCGCACGGTGCTTATGTATATGCTGACATCGCCCAGGCTGCCGGCAACACACCCATCGACGTGCGCGCCACGGGCGTCGATTTCTGCGCCTGCTCCAGCTTTAAGTGGCTCATGGGAGATTTCGGTTTAGGTTTTCTCTTTGTGAAAGAAGAGCTGCTTGATCGCGTTGTAGGGCGTTCGCAATACGGCTACTATCAGGCGGGCACCCTTGACTCTCACTTTCTTCCAGGCGATCCACCGCCACCCTCGGCAAAAGGGTCCCCGTACACATGGGAACTCGATAGAGATACCGCCGGACACTTTGAAGTCGGCACGCCTGCGATCGCCGTGGCACATGTTCTGTCGAAGTCGCTGCCGTTCATTCGTGCCATCGGGGTCGAGAACATCCTCGCCCACCGGCAGCCGCTGCTAAAGCACCTGCGCGAAGAGTTGCCCAGGCTCGGTTTTGAGCCTCTGACTCCGCCCGAATCAACGTCGGCGATAATCAGTTTCGTGGTCAAGGATCCGGCAACCGTTCGAGGGCGTCTGGAGAAGGCGAAAGCCAACGCGACCGTTTCCAACCGTTACATCCGCGTCTCGCCATCGATCTTCAACGATCTGCAAGATGTTGAGAAGCTTCTACAAGCGCTGTCGTAAGATCAACGAGTGAAGGCTCGGTTGCACCAGTGCTGATAGGATTCTTAGGTTAGTGAGCGGATGCGGATGAAGCCGCGGATCCGTCTGTCCGTGACCAAGACTTCTGGCGTAGCAACGATGCTCAGAACCACCACGGTGCAGAACAAATCGTCGCTACTTTGCGACAAATCCACGTCGAAATCACCAAGCGACGACGAAAACGGGCTGACGCGGGCCCTTATCCAGTTGTTTTGCAACGCTTTGGATCCCAGGAGGAATTGACGAATGCTCCGCAAACTGAGTTGGACAGCCCTTCTAGTAGTCTCCGCCTTCTTAAACTCCATTTGCGCCGTCGCTCAGTCAAGTGCTTCTCTACTGAGTCAAAGTGCCGCGACCGCGGCGGAGGCGCCTAGAGCTGCCGCCCCCCTATTCACCATCCGGATCAAGCCAGGTCCGACAGACAAAGAGGGCCGAGTTGGCTACGTCGATGTGGTGGCGACGTTGCAGGCCAACAATGCTCCAGCCGGCGTGCCCGTGTTCACAATGGCGATCGTGATCGAAAATATCGACACGGTCGCCAAGACGATGCAAAACCTGAAGGCAACCGATGCGAAAGGTGAGTTGGTGCTTAAAGCGAACGACGACAGTGGAGGTACCCCAGTCCCGTACCGTTATTGGGCCCCGACTCGGCCAGTGGTTGGCGATCTTGTTTTCCCTTATCGTGCGCCGATCAGCACAGCGATGCCGAAGCGCACAGGCGCGCCATTCGCGCTGCGCAGTGAAGGTGGAGGATTCTCCGGCGATGGCGGCATCTTTCTAGTCGAACCAGCGTCCAAGCCTTATCGTCTGGCGCTTCGCTGGGACCTCTCGCAACTCGGGCCGGGCGCCACGAGCTCATCCAGCTTTGGGGAAGGAGACGTGGACATCTCAGATCCAGAGAAGGTCCCCGTTCTGAGTTTGGTTTACTTCATGGCTGGCCCCATTCATCGCTATCCCAAGTCTGCAGCGGGAAATTTCTCTTCCGCTTGGCTCGACTCTCCGTTCCTGGCACTTGATCCCGAGCCGCTAATGGCGTGGACGGGCAAGCTCCACGATTGGTACCAGGATTTTTTCAAGGCTGGGAACGGGCCGTATCGTGTGTTCATGCGCTACAACCCCGTCAATCCTGGTGGTGGCACAGAACTGATGCGTTCTTTCATCATCACGTATGACCGGGACACGGAAGTCGATCAGCTTAAATCCATGCTCGCTCACGAGATGCTCCATACCTTTGCGCCGTCGCTCAGCGGCGGACTCGAAACAGCGTGGTTTTCGGAAGGCCTGGCCGTTTTCTATCAGCGTTTACTCCCGCTGCGCGCTGGGGCCATCACTCCGGATGACTTTCTCCGCGACCTGAACGAAACGGCAGCACGTTACTACACGAATGCCTTGAACACTGTACCCAACGATCAGATCGCGCCTCGTTTCTGGCAAGACACCAGAGTTCGAGTCCTTCCGTACGATCGCGGGGCCATGTACATGGCGGTCGTGGATAGGCGCATGCGCAAAGCCTCCGGAGGCAAACGTTCCCTTGACGACCTCATGTTTGCGCTGCTCGACCGGCAGAGGAAAGGACTGCCGACAAGCCCATCGGTTTGGGTCGAGTTAATCACTGAGGAACTTGGTCCCGCCGCGAAAGAAGAGTATGAAGCGATGCTGGCGGGTGCCGTTCTGTTGCCCGATTCGGATTCCTTCGGACCGTGCTTTAAACGAACCACTGCGCTTTTGCGGCGTTTCGAACTGGGATTCGACCCGAAGATCATGGGCGAACCGACTCGCATTATCAGCGGTCTAATTCCGGGATCGGAAGCCGAGCATGCCGGACTCCGCAACGGAGACGAAGTTGTCAATCCGGTCGGTCTTGACATCCCTCAAGGCGAGCAGAAACGCATGCTCACGCTTCAAGTCCGGCGAGATGGCAAGGTCTTTCCTGTGACCTACCTTCCACGTGGCGAAACCGTCGAGGTTCCCCAGTGGACGCGCGTCCCAGGGATTGCGGACGCGAGCTGCCGTTATTGACCCTGCCGCCGCACCACGGAACAGCACATGCAGACTAGACCATAGGGCTTGATGTGAGGTGGTTCGGGGCGTCACAGCATCAATGTGGTAGAGCTAGTAGAGAACGGGAAACCCATTTGACATTTTCAGGAGTCCGTCAGTGAGACCCCCCACGTGAGCCGCCAAGCACAGGCAATGGAGTTCACCGATAGACGAGATGGAAGCCTAAACATACCGCGTGGGAGTGCGAATTATCCCGAAGTGCCGACGAAGAGCGCTGTATGGGGAGCGGCGACGGCATCCGGTCGCAAACGCCTCGGCTCTCCGAAACACGATGTCGGCTACACGTACTCGTCGAAGGCTTCGCACTTCCGCCAATGCCACCAAGTGTGCCCTCCCCTGCCGTCCTGCTCTTACTTGCGTGCTGGCCAGAGAGGATGCCGGCGTTTTGGCGCAACCGCCGAAACGGCGGCGGTACGAATCAAGGTGATGGCTGACCCGTTCACATCAGCGAGCAATTCTCCTTCGCGGCGCGATAAAAAGCTGCACCGAAACCTGGTGAATAATCCTTGCCGAGTTGTGAGTTCTGTGGGAATACGCAAATCGTCTTCACGCCATAAACCGGGTGCTCTCCGAATCTGTACGCCGACATCAGCGCCATCACGCTCTCGGCATTAGGGGGACTGAGCACGGTCCGCAGAGGCAGATGCACTTGCCCTATGGCCAGCGCTTCCAGAGCATTGGCCATGACCTCAATACACTCCGCCATCGGCAAGGCACGAACGGCCTGCTTATGGTCCAGGACTAGAACTTTCTTCGCTTCCCCTCTTTCATGCGCGCAGGCTCGATGTTGTGTTGGCCGAACTACGCAGCTCGCAGCTCGCGTGGAGCGCGGGGGCGGAGCGACATTCTCGGTTGCCGCCAGGCTCACTCTTGCAAGATCGGCGGCGGCGGCGCGAATGGCTCAATGTTCAACTCCTGGTAAATCTCCTGCGGGTAATAAACGACTCCATCTTTCATCACCATGCGGATTTGGCGCACGGCGCTTATGTCGTGCGACGGGTCCGCCGAAACGAGGAAGAAATCTGCGCACTTTCCCCGCTCAAAGCTGCCGAAAAGCTGCTCGCGCCCCATGTATTGATCATCATCGAATGTCGCCATGCGAAGCACTTCGCCGGCCGGGATGCCGGCTTTGACGTAAAGTTCGAGTTCGCGATGCACCGAAAAGCCATTATCGTCGTCGGATCCCGGCAGGAGGCGAATTCCTTCCTTGTGAAGCAGGGTGATCGTGGCCAACATTTTGTTCCATGCACGGACATAAGCCTGATCTTCCTGAGCATCCTTGAAGGAGAAATACGAACGCCGGAAATGTCGTTGATACCCGATAGGCATGTGATCAATATAGGGAGCGTCAGTTGGTGATACGTGCCCAGCGCGGCACAGCATAAAGCGTTCATACCACATAGCGGTGGTGTCGAGCCCAACGTGGTTGGCTTTCATCAACTCGATGGTGTGGCGCACTCGGGCGCTCGAGAGGTCAAGATTGTCAGCACGGACCAGGGCTGAGAAGCGCAGCGGCGTACGCGTATCCTCGCCCGGATCTAGCAACCATCCCAACATCAACTGGTTCAGATGCGTGATCTCGTCGTAGCCGGATTCGATCATGTGGTCAGGTGTCGTGAAGGCGGGCACGTGGCCCACCGTGCGCAGGCCAAGCCGATGTGCCTCAGCGGCCATCGGTCTTACCCAGTCCGGGTTCATCGAGTTGTAGATCTTGATTTGGATGTAGCCCCGATCGGCGTACCAACGAACATCGCGCAGCGCCTCCTCGAGCGTCTCCGGAATGAATGCCAAGCGAGCAGAGTACGGGCTGCGCCCTTCAATAAAACCGGACGGAATGATGCGCGGGCCGGGCAACTCGCCATGATCAAGACGGTCCATCAGAGTTAGGAGAGAGGCGTTGTCGTTCCCCATGTCGCGCGTGGTTGTGACGCCAGCGGCCAGATACAATGGGCCGGTCCACATTGTGTTGTGCGCATGCATATCGTGCAAACCGGCGACCAGCGTTCCACCCTGGCCATCGATGATCACCTCATCCTTGGGTGCCGCTACGTTGGCCTGCTCGGGTTCGACGGAGGTGATCTTTCCGCGAAAGACCGTCAGCGAGACAAGTGCGCCAGTCTGCATTGTGGCCGGATCGAAGACATGGACATTGCGAATGCGAACCGGCCGATCGAAACGATGGGCTACTTTGCGCTGGAGTGTCGCAATCATTTCGCCGGTCAGTTCTTCACCTAGTTTGCACAGCTCGGAGTATTGCCTCTCGTATCCTTCACGGACAAGCACTTCCCCGCTTAGGCGTGCAAACAGGCGTTCGTTCTTGTCGAATAACAGGAGTTCGGGAGTGATGTTGATGCCGCTCAACATGTAGGCAGTTACGACTAGCGAAGCGGAACCAGTGCTGCCGACGGTCACGTCGCGGACCTTTTCCAGCCGCAGAGTTCCTCTGGGTAGAACGGAGAGGGTCTGGCTGGGCGCATGCAAGAGGAGTCGACCATACAATCCCAGACTCCACGGAGTCGTATCATTGGCTACGTAAAGGATCGGCTTCGTGCCTGGCGTGCTGCCTTCGTCAGCCTGGCTCGTCCATTTCTCGATTCCGTTCGCCCAAGAGAGACTCTCATGCACCGTGCCACCGAGACTTGATGTACCGTCGATGGTCCATTGCACCGGGATCCCGGAATCATCAAGCAGAAGATGCTCGCGCAGCTTTGGGCCGCGGCCGTTCTCACTGAAGGCGTAGTCGATCGTAACTTCCTTGCCAGAGGTCACGGCGGTGAGATGGCCGACCACTTCATTGTCGGTAACCTGCGAAAAGCGCTCGGTCTCGGCCGCGCTCGCGGCAGACAAACCGATGACCAATGAGACTACACTGATGCAAAACAAGCGAAAAAACACGAACTTTCGAGTCATCGATATCCTCCAGACGCTTCTGCTTTAACCCAGTTGTCACCACAACGGCAACTTAGTCAACTTACGTTCGTATTCCAGTCGATCTTCTTTATCGAGGCGACCAGAAAAACCCACGCCGCCGCTCCCGCCAACGAAAGCCCCGCGACGATGTGGAACGCGGCAGTAAATGTGCCGTAGCGTTCGACAAGGCAGCCGGTGAGAAGAGGCGCAATGACACCTGACAGGTTGCCGAAGAGATTCTTCAGCCCGCTCCATCTTCCGACCGCCTCAGGTCCGGCCAATGTCTGGGTAACCGCCCAGGCATTCGAATAATAGAAACCGAATGAGATGCAAGCCGCCGCGAGCAGGGCGATCAGGATAGAACGGCTGGATGCCATGGGCACGAAGCCGATGACGGAGGCGAGCGCCAATCCCCCACCTGTCATGGTCTTGCGTACACACGTTGGGGTTCCGCCGTGTTGAATCCAGCGATCAGAGAGAAGGCCGGCAATGATCGAAGATGACGCTAACCCGAGAAATACACCGCCCACGACCGTCGCGATTGTCTCGTTCGAAAAGTGCCGATCTCGAGCCAGGTAATAGGGCAGCCAAGTAATCAGGAAATAAGAATAGTACTGAGAGCAGAACAGGCCGACGAAAGTCCCCCAGGCGGAGCGTTGCCCTATGATTTGCAGCGTGCTCGGTTTTCCGTGCTGGCTGCGTGAAGTGATTCCCGCACCTTTGGGCATCCATCGCAACCATGGGATTAGCCAAAATAGGCTCAGGAGCCCACACACCACAAAGCAGGATCTCCAGCCGAACTTCTGTACGAGCGGGATTCCTCCAAAGCCGACGAGTGCTGGCCCAATTGCGCAGCCTGCCGCGATAAATGAGTTGGCTAGGCCCCGGTGATGTTCAGGCAGAAACGTGGCGAATATCTTGGAGTAGGACGGAAGTGCGACCGAAGCTCCCGCTCCCACGATCAGCCGTGCCAGCAGTAGCGCCCCGAGACTATAAGCAAAGCCGGTCGCTGCGGTGGCTAACGACCACACCACAAATCCAACCGTCAATACGATCGATACTGGGAAGCGGTCAATCAGGAAGCCGGAGACCGCCGTCATTACGAGGTACGTCCAAAAGAAGGCGGAAAGGAGAACGCCCAAACGGGACGCGGAAATGTGCATCTCCTCTCGGAGTGAAGATACGACAATCGACAGATTCGCGCGGTCAACGTAGTTGATCACAACAGAGATTGCCAGCAGAACCAGGACGAACCACATTGCACGCGACAGTTTCGGATAAACCGTTGTTTCCATACACACTCGAATCAACCTGCGCTTTGCCACAAATCCCACGTACTCCGCTCGATACCCCCTTAGACCAGAATATGCTGTCCTAATTTCTGCTCGGTGGCAGCACGTATCACATAATCGGCAACGATGAGATCCTGAAATGACACTCCACTGGAGTCGAAGAGTGTGAGTTCATCGTCGCTCCTCCTGCCGGGCTTGAGTCCCGCACAAATCTCACCCAACTCGCCTTCTATATGGGCTTCGTTTACCAAACCCTGTTGAAGCGGGACTCTCATTTCACCAATGCTGATGCTCTGCTCTCGCTTGTCGACGATTGTCCTGCAACGAGCGACAAGTTGCGCCTGAATTTCCTGTTTTTTGTTCGAATCGGATCCCACAGCGTTGATGTGCACTCCGCGCGTGACATACTCGCTCTTAAGGATAGGCGAGCGCGCGGGAGTGGCGGTAACGATGATCTGGGCATCGCGAACTGCATCCTTCACCGACGGACTTGCTTCGGTCCGCAGTCCTTGTTTGCTCCAGAACTCGGCATAAGCCCGCGCCGCGTCCGCGGATATATCCCAGACGCACGCCCGTTCTATTAATTTGACTTCGAGGAGCGCCTCCAGTTGCGCCTGGCCCTGCTCGCCCGCGCCCAAGATCGCAACGGACCTTGACCTCTTCGGTGCCAAGTATTTGCTTGCGATGGCGCCAGCCGCTGCTGTGCGCACTGTCGTGAGCGTATTGGCTGCCAGCAGTGCACACGGACGCCCTGTCTCGGGTTCGATCATCACCATCACTGCATTGTGACTCGGCAATCCTCGCTTCGAATTGGATCCCCAGAAAGACCCGGCTTTCAACCCGAGCACCTCTACGGCCCGGCCGGATCCAAGTCCTGATGAAAGTTCGATGTGCCCGGCCTTCACTACAAAATTGGCTTGAAACCGCTCAATCAGATGACTTATGACAGGCAAGGTCGTTACTTCATGCCGCGCATCCGCCGCAAAAGCCGACTCCACCAGTTCAATGGCACATTTGAAAGACAATAGACTGTGAATCTCGGTATCATTCAGCACGAGCATCGGAATCGACATCGATGAGTGCACGCAGTGTCCTTTCTTGGCCGCTTAGGGTCGGCGTCTTGGCTTACGAGTCTCTGTTTCCGAGCAGCATCTCGGTGAGAATAACGACCTTCTCGCGAGCGGACTGGTCCGCCGTCAGGCACGAAGACTAAGGAATATTATGCGGCCCGCACGTGCCAAGCATTCTCAAGAGCGCACAATGCCCTTTTCCAGAAGTGAACATTGTGAACCTGGCGAGTGGGTCGGACGCCGCCCGAGGTGGAAGCCCAGGTGATTGCCCTTCGGAAGTGCTATCCAGACTGGGGTGCGCGCAAGCTGCACGTGCTGTTGGCGTGTCAGGGCATTGGGTTGCCCGCAGCACGATTCACCGTGTCCCGGTGCGCTATGGTCTGATTCAGCCGTGCGATCGTTACCCAGCGCCGACGCAGCGGGCGATGCTGATGTTCCGTGGTGGAGCGCGGGGTCCCGGCACGGGCTGACCCAGCTCTCGGTGTGGTTGATGAAGCAGGGATCCAGTTGCACTCGGGAGCCAGCCTCCCATGCTCTTTCAGACTTCCGATCGGTTCGCTCGGATCCGTGTCCGATTCATAAGCCGGACGTCTGGTACTTGCATCTAAGGAGTTGCTGAAGAATTGATCTGCGCGGCTTGTTCTCTCTGGCCGTTGTTTTTGCCGATGCAGAGTGGGCGGAAAATTTCTTTTTCAGCCCAGAATACTGGGGGCCACCAAACTGAAACTGGTGTGTATGCTCCGATTACGACCTCATGTTCACGGTAGTTGGCGGGTCCAGAAAACTGATTTCGGCCCTTTTGAAGAGCGATGTCCTTGAATGCTTGGAAGTGACGCCGCAGACGCGTATCGACTCCTTCGCGCCGATGCCCTGAAACCCACCACCACAGATAACTGATGTCATAACGACGTCGGCCTCACAACGGACCGAGTAGACTTTGCGGGATCCAACCAAAAAGGCTCGGGACGAAGGAGGCCGAGATGAAGATTGTAGGATGCGATCTGCACGCAAGACAACAAACCATAGCCATGGTGGACACGCAAACCGGCGAGTTCACCGAAAAAACACTTTCCCACGAGGGGGATGCCGTACGAGCATTTTATGCAGCCCTGGAAGGTCCGGTGGTGGTGGGCATCGAAGCCACGGGATCCATGCAGTGGTTCTTGGAACTGCTGGAAGAGTTGGGAATCCAATGCCGGGTAGGACATCCGGCGGAGATCCGAGCCAAAGAAACACGGAAGCAGAAGCACGATCGGCGGGATGCACGGTTGATATGGGAACTGCTAATCGAAGACCGCTTTCCCGAGATTTGGATGCCCTCGAGCAAAGAACGGGACTTGCGAACCTTGCTGCGGGACCGGCACCAGTGGGTGAAGATGCGAGCGCGATTGCAGCACACGTTGCAGGCGATCGCACTCAATCACGCCTTGCGACAAGGCCATGCGCTCTGGAGTGCAGCGGGGCAGAGGGCACTGGAGGCACTGCCTCTGCCACCCTACACCCGTCAGAGACGAGATGAGCTACTCGCTTTGTACGCACAACTGCAAAAGCGGATCCAAGAGCTGGACAAAGAAGTCGAAGCCCAGGCCCGACAAAGGCCACAGGCGCGCCGGCTGCTAACGCATCCGGGCGTAGGTCCAGTGACGGCTTTGGCCACCGACGTGTTTCTCGGGGACCCGAGCCGCTTTGCGAGTGGCAACCAGGTGGCCAGTTATATCGGGATGATCCCGTGTGAGCACACCAGCGGGAAGCGGCAACGATTGGGCAAGATGAGCAAGCAGGGCAACGCGCTGCTGCGTTATCTGTGGACGGAAGCGGCCATGTCGACGGTGCGGAAAGACCCGGAGCTGCAACGCTTCTATCGGCGCAAGCTCATCCCGAAAGGAATGGGCAAGGCCAGGATCGCCACGGCCCGCAAACTAGGGATCCGGCTGTGGATCATGATGCGCGACCAGATTGATTACGAAGAGTTCTGCCGCCGCGGAAAGTTGCGGCAGACGGGGGAAGCCCATGCGGGGATGCCTGATTTCAACAGTGGTCCTGCGCAGCAGTGACCGGGTTAACTGAATAGGCTGCCCGCCTCCCCGATGGGAGGGGAGTTTGCACAACACATCATGATCGAGCGTGACCGAAGAGATGTCTGGTGGGCTACGCCACCACAATGATGAAGAAAACGGGCCGAGCCATGCGGTTGGATATAAATCATCGAAGAAGCACGACCGTCACTCTCTCGAAAGGGACCAGTGCGTATGCGCTGTAGAGAAACGTGTGTCCAAACTTACAAAAACCAAAAGCCCAAGTCACTTGACACGACCGACGTCGTTAGAGATGTTGAAATATCGCGTCTCTAACAATGTCGGCAGTGTCAAGCACTTTTTGGGCGCACTAACCCGTGCACTCCGAAGAGTGCGCCATTTCGCTCTTAGTTGAAGCTTTGCCATACCAACCAAGGCTCGGTCGTAATCGGTTTTCAGGCCAGAAACTCAGTCCGACCCATGCATCTCTTCGGTCACAACCTCGATCATGATTACTACTTCGAACTCCCCCGTGAAGGGGAGCGGGATACCCAATCAATTTCTCGGTGCTCTACCGCACACCATCGCGATATCCGGGCTGTCCCGCGTGCGAACCGAATTTTGCCAACTGCTCGTAATCCCATCCCTTACGCCACATCCAGTACATGCGAACGGCGAGTTTCCGCGCCATCGCTACCTTGGCGATCTTTCGTCCCCGCCGCATCGCCAGGTGGAAATACTTACTGCGCCATTCCTGCTCGCTGCGCACCGTAACTTGGGCCGCTTCCACCAGCAAGAAGCGCAACAGAGAGTTGCCTTGTTTCGTGATATGCCCCAGCCGTCGCCGCTGCCCGCTGGACTCCTCCAACGGCACCAGTCCCAGATAACTCGCGATCTGCTTGCCACACTGAAACCGGTCTGCCCTCCCGATGATCAACACGAAGGCCAACGCGGTTAGAGAACCGACCCCAGGATGCGTCATCAACCGCCGTGCCTCGGGATACTTCTCCACTTCCTGCTCAATCGCTTGGCTGAGTTCGGCAATCGTTGGGTTCAGTCGGTCCAGCAACTCCAGCAGATCGCACCGTCGCCGGCTCGCCCACGCGGCTAACGGAAACGACTCCAGTTGCTCCCGTCCGGCGTCCCGCCACAGCCGCTTCTTCGAGCGCAATCCTTCGTTGAGCGCCACCGCTTGCAACTGGTTCATGATCCGCGTGCGCGCCTGCACCATCCGGTGTCGATGCCACAGCAGTTGCCGCAGATCCCGATTCTCCCAATTCGGCACCCAGATCTGCGGAAAACGATCTTCCAGCATCAATCGCAGAATCAGCTGCGCATCCTAGCGGATCAGGGCGCTGCGTTCGTGATGCTCGACCGCAGAGGCAAGGTGCTCGCTGTTACTGGCCCCGTCTCGTCATCGGATGCCAAGCTCCGCAGAGCGCAAGCGCTCGCACTCGGCAATGGGACGGCGCTCAAGATTTCCCAGGAACTTATCTCCCAGAAACTCGCCGGGCAGGAGCTACTCGTGCGGGATATGCTGCACGATCCTGCGACGGCAGGCGCAATTGCTCGATTCAGAGTCGATCTTTCGGGCGCTGAGAGTATCGAGTCTGTGCGCCTGATTGAATCACAAGCGGCAAGGGCGTATTGGCAGGCATGGTCTGATCTTCCGATTCTTTGGCCACGCAAGGACGAACGCCGCGTAGGGACGGCCCGCCGTAGTGTCGCTGCGGCCAACGTTACGCGGACTCGATAAGCGAAAGTAATTGCTCTCAAGACGGATGTGCTGGAATAAAATGAAGCGGAGTCAGCGATGTCCGCTGCATGAGCCAATTGCCGCCACCAGTTCCCGACAGCAAGACGAACGAATCCCGCACTCGTACATCTCTAATTGATCCTGCCCTAAAGAGAGTTGGTTGGGACGTAAGCGACCATACCAAAGTCGGTTTGGAGATTCCTGTAGATGGCTATGATAGGGAGCCGTGGAACGGTATCACTGACTACTGCCTCTACGATGCCAGCGGAAATGTGCTCGCTGTAGTCGAAGCCAAGAGGTTCTCTAGAAATCCCCGCGAGGCAGACGCACAGCTTAACTACTATGTAACGGAAATCGCAAACCGGCAGTCTTTTAGCCCGTTCGGCTTCATGAGCAATGGCCACAGCACGTATTTCTGGCCGATTGGGGATTCTAATCCCCGGCTCGTGAGCGGATTCTTCACGTTTTCAGATCTCGACCGCCTTCGATTCATTCGCCAAAATCAGCAGCCCCTGGACTCAGCTCTCATCAATACAACCATCGTTGACCGGCCATACCAGCACGAAGCGATCCGCCGCGTGTGCGAAACCTTCATGAACGGCAGGCGACGCGCATTGATCGTAATGGCTACGGGCACCGGTAAAACTCGCACCACAATGGCTCTGATCGACCTTTTCATGCGTACGAAGCAAGCGCAAAACATATTATTTCTGGCTGATCGAGATGCGCTGGTTGACCAAACGCTTACCGACGGCTTTAAAGCCCACCTGCCCAACGAGCCGCGCGACCGAATTTATACTCAAAGAATAGACACGTCAAAGCGGCTGTTTGTGGCGACTCTCCAGACAATGAACATCTGCTTCGAGAAATTTAGTCCAGGTTTTTTCGATCTCATTATTTTTGACGAAGCCCACCGGTCAATCTTCAATCGGTTTTCGGAAGTTATTGAATACTTCGATGCCAGGATGATCGGACTAACTGCGACGCCAATGTGCGTGACCTTGCCGTCGTTGACTAGCGACTCTGGACAGAGGGCACAGACGCCATTTTGCATCGCTATCAGCCGAGGCCGAAGTCTTGCAAGCCGGAAGCCTTGCGCTCGCAGCCTGTTCGGACGCCAATTCCGCAGCAGATGAACAATCATGTTCTTATCGCAATCAATCATCATTGGACAAACACTCCCCAAACTCTGGCTGAATTTTAAGCTTTTTGCGAGTCAATGAGCGCGGCGTATACTGCGGGGTCATGTGGAAGCAAAACAAGGGCATCATCATCTTGGCGTTAATCGTACCCCCTGGGGGTAGGGGGGAGCATTTTGCCCTCGTGTCGTATACTCCCGTCAAACAGCATTAGGGGTATTGTATGGCGACGGCAAAAGTGACCCCCCTACCTTTCGAGCCAATTCCGCACATAAGAAATTGCCCTATATGGCCGGGGCCCGCGCGCTAGCGGGGCGAGCGCGGGGCGGGCGGCGTGTGGGGTGTGAGCGAGCGGGGCGGGGGCTGGGTGAGGATACGCGCACGATTGACGCTTTCGAGGCGCTCGGCTTGCGATCCTTGCTCGATTGATTGTTCGTTAATTTTCAAAGTAACCCACTACCGCCAAGCCAAGGACACCGCATTCATGCGAATTTCATTGCTTTCTTACCGTGCGGGAGCCTAGAGTTAAAGAGGTCCCTTACGCATCACTCCGGCGCTCTCTAGGCGTTCACGCCTCCCGCGACGGTCCCCTGCGCAACCGATAGAAATGAGGGGTTCACCATGGAACCCGGTGTTTCCAAGTCTCCGGACAGCAGATATTGGAGGCAACTGTATAGAGCTGCACTCTCTGAGATTGATAAGAGCAAACTATCGGAGCGCATTGCAGAAGCCGAGAGGGCGGTTGTGCTGCGGGCGCGGGAATTGTTTCAGGCAGCCGACGATAACGGCGAAGAGGCAGAGGCTCTGGACGACGTGATGTACGCTTTGCACGCTTTACGAAGCAACTACCAAAATCTGGGGGTGTCCTAGTTTGCTTTCTTCTTGGCATTAAAAGTGCGATCAACGTAGGAGTTAGTTGCTGCCACTATGATTCCCAACGCACCACAAAAGGAGCGATCATGCGTTCTAATCTCAAAGAAAGAAAGTTGCGTTTAGAAAAAAGTCTCAAGAAACGGCAAACAGAGCATCGCAAAATCCAAAGGGTGCGCAATCTAATCGACAACGAATTAGATGCCGACCAGAGCCACGGATACGCAGCGCGTTGCAAACGATTAGCGCGGTTGAAAGCCGAACACAGGCGTCTGATGAAAGAAGACGTTCTGTTCGCTGCTGGTGTGAGCAACTTGGGCTTTACCAAGGCAGTGAAAGGGGACAATGTTGACGACATACATATCTGGATGTCTCAGATGGGGCGCGACCTTTTCTTCTATCGCGAGGTCTACGGATTCCCCAGCAAGCGAGTTTCCAGCGCAAGTTCAAAGGTCGCTGCTCCTCGCAAACGACTAAGCCGCAAACGAGGCACACAACCCAGCCATCCTCGCGGCGCAAGTGGTGACCCCGGTGCTCGTTGAGCGGGTTCACTTCACAGCCTCCATCCATTTGCTTATCGGCGGGTGGCTGGCATTTCCGGGTGGTTAGTATAGCGCCTTAGTTCTTAAGTGTTGGCAGAGAAGAAAACGGGGGTGCCCCACTTCTCGCGCTTTTCGAGAAGTGGGCTCTTCGTACGCCGAACCGATATTCAAAGTTGATGGCCCGCGGTTGCTCTACTTCCCCGCCAGTTTCCTCGCAATCTCTTCCACGATCTTCGGGCGAAGATCGGCCAGCACGCTGTCCACGATGCTGGCAATCGCGCTGGCGTCCGGTGCAGACGTAGACGCTGCACCCTTTGCCGCTGCCGCCGCTGCCATGGCCTTTGGAACTTCCTCGGCGCCCTGTTCGGCCTGTTTCGCCGCTTCCACTACGTCACTCTGGGCAGCAGCGCTGGCCGGCGCCGTGTGAATCTGATGCCAGTTCGATTTCCCCGATTTCGCTTTCACGTCCTTGCCCATGAATTCCTGACCCCCGGCATCTGAATTCGAATCCTGAATCTCTTCCGCCACTGCAGCCGTCGTCTCGCTGACAGGCTCTCCATTCTGTTCCGACGCAGCCTCGACCTCGTCCCGGCCCACCGCATCCGCGAACGTCGCTGCCGCGGCCTCTTCCGCAGGTGAATCTTTCTGCTCTGCTTCGAGCCTTTCTGGTTCGAGCTTCGCTGCTTCGACCCCGTCCACCGCCGGACTGGCTGCGCTCGAAACCGCCGCCATCACCTCCGCAGCCGCTTCGGCAGCCGATGTTTCCGCAGCTATGGTCTCTGAACGATGCTCATCTGAACTATGTTCAACTGAACCATGTTCAACTGAACCATGCTCGGCCCCTTGCTCCGCCAAACTGTTCGAACTGGCCGCCAGCCCTGCCTCTGCCAGTGTGTTCTCGACCGCGGCCGCAATCGCCGACACCCCGGTGATCCGTACCGGTTCCATTTCGCCGCCGGGCGCTGCCGCAGGCATTGTCGTGAAAGTGCGGAACATTTCCGCTTCCAGCGAAATCGCCGCTTCCTCCGGACTCAACGCCACTGGCTCCGCTATCCACCGCGGACCGGCCGCCGCATTGGCTGCCGCTTCTTCCGCCAGCAACTGGCCGGCCGCCACCAGGGTTCCGTGCGACGGAACCGTCGAGGAATCCGCGTGTGCGGTCGCGGGTGTTAGCAAGCGCAACGCTTCGGCCAGATCCTCATCGGTCGGCGCTGGCTCCTCCGCCTCCGTCGGCTCTGGCACGCTCGTCGCGACCGGTCGCTCAATCTTCTCCGCCTTCAACTCTTCGGCGTTCGGTTCTTCGGGCTTGGATTCAAGATCCTTCGCAGCAACTACTTCCGTGGGCGCGCTCGCCTCGATCGCCTCGATATTGGCGACGGCTTCGGCCGGCTTCCCTTCAATCTTTTCTTCCGCCGCCGGCTCAACCGCGCTCTCAGCCGAAGCGAACATCGGCTCATCGTTCCGATCTACGGGCGCGAGTTCCTGCGCGAGGAGCGCAGTATTCACCGCGACAACCGCAACCGACGTTTCGGGCTGCTGGGTTTCCGGAAGCTCGGTTGCTGGACGCTCGGTTTCGTGCTGATGTGTTTCGACCGCGGCGGGATCGGCAACCACCGCAGCAGTTTCGGCCGCCTGCTCAAGGTGTTCGATCGGAATTTCGACTGCACTCTTTCCTTCAACGGCTAATGCCAGGCCCTCAACCGCTAATGAGGTTGCTGAGAAATCCGGTTTTCGATCCCCAGCCTCCAAAAGAGCGGCTGGTTCCGAAGATCTTTCGGCATCGCTAAAGCGATGCGCTGATACGAAACCGAATTCTTCGTCAGCCTGTAAAGCCGGGGCTGCAACGGCTGACGCAGCGGGTTCAAGGACCGGCGCCTGAGTTTCAATTTCTGTCTTCTCTTCGTCCTTCGCTTCCGCCGCAGCAGCGGGAACTTCCACTTCAGTCTTTGCCGCCGCCAACTCAGCCGCCGGAGCCCCAACCGGGCCCATCTTTTCCGCCAGCGGCGCAATATTCTCAGCCACCGAAATCGGTCCATCGAGTCTCGCGGCCAACGCGCTCAGTGCGTCCAACTCATCCGGCGTAATGTCGCGTGGAATATCCGGAACCAGCCCTGGCTCCTGTCCCGGTGGCGGCGGCGCCTTTACCGTGAACACTCCGCTCGCGCCAGTCTTGCCCTTCGCCTTGCGGAAATCCCGGAAAGTCGCTCCGGCCGCGACATCTTCTGCTTCCGGTTCCGGTTCGTCTTGCTTTTTTTTTGATGGAAAGCGCAGCCGGCTCTTCCATCCGGCGTCGGCATCCGTGTTACTTTCCGTTTTCCAGGCGCTTCCCCCGCTGCCGAAGCGCTCCACCCCCGAAACCGACGCGCTGAAGCGCGCACCCTCGGATTGCTGGGGCACCATGCGGTCTTCGAGCCGCGTGATCGCAGTCAGCAACTCGCTGGCCTCAAATGGCTTCACGATGTGAGCGTCGGCCTTGACCCGGCGCGCTTCTTCCGGCTTGAAAGGCTCCAGCTTGCCCACCGTCAACAGCACCGGAATGTGCTCCGTCTCGGCCGCGTCTTTCAGCCGCTGGCACACTTCCAACCCGCTGTAACCGGGCATGTACACATCCAGCACGATCAGATCCGGTTTGATTTCGGTGATCCGCTTCAGGGCGGCAGATCCGTTGTTGACCGTGACCACGTCATACCCGGCATCGGCCAGGATCTTTCGCCCCATGTTCTGGGCCGTCACACTGTCATCGGCGAGCAGTATTTTCCGCGCCAAGCGTCATCCTTCGCAAAAAAGGAGAGATAACGCGAAACTACCTTGTCCCTCAACCTAAGTCAACGATTCAGGCAGGGGTAACGGGTTACGACCGTACCTAGTCTGTTGGGGAGTGTGCGGCATCTGGGTCGCGTGCCATTGGTAACCTCGGCTGGGTCTATCTGGGGATTGATTGCGGGCGTCTGGCGACGCGCCGGCTGGCATTTATAAATTGTCATCCTGAGCGAACCGGGGTCCCCATCGCACCCTTTTTTGGCGCCATGGTGTGGGGAGCGAGCGAACCGCAGTTCGCCGCAAAATGCAGATCCCTCTCCTTCGGCTGCGCTCAGGGTCGGGATGACAATTCCAGAGGTTTCAGCCAGCTCCTAGAACGGGTTCAGCTTCCCTAAGCCCTTCTTCTTTTTCTTCTTGCTGGAAGAAATATCCGCCAGCTCCTCGGTTTTGGCGGGCGCACTCGAAGAGACGGCGCTCGGCGAGCCGCCACTGCTGTCCAGTTGATTACTCTGCTGCAGCGGTGGGAGCGCGTTCGGATCGGCCTCAACGTTCGGCTTCAGTTCATTCGGATCCGCCACATTTGGCTTCAGCTCGGCTGCCGCTGCCGCTGGATTCTGGGCCGCAGGCTGTTCCGGAGCTGTTGCTGCCGACGTGTCTGACGCGGCTGCTGGAGCATCCGAACGGGGCGCCTCCTGGTTCGGCGCTACGGTCCCAGGGGGCATCGTGTCCACGCTGACCTTATTGTTACCGCCCACCGATCCCAGCGCGTTGGCCATCTGTTTTACCACTCCCGTTGCCGTCACCGGCTCCGGATCCACCATCGTCGGCTCACCCACATGCGAGGCCTTGGCCACGTCGGGATGCTTCTCGAAATTTCCGAGCATGCTCGACATCATGCCCGCTTCATGCCGGCTCGCAACTTCCTCTTGGTTCAGTTTGAGCATCGCCCGCGTCGGCCGCGGCACCGGCTGATGCAGCGCCTCCAGCCGGGCCTTCGCATCCAGCGCCCGATCCATCGCCGGATACCGCGTGATGATTCTCCCGTACCCTTCCGACGCTTCCTTCGTCAGTTCCTCAATCATCTTAGCCTTGGCCACTTCACCCATGCGCGGGTTCTTGCGGATCGCATTGATCTCGCCTTCGTACGATTGCCCCAGCAGATACAGCGCCTGGTCCGCGCCGCTATATAACGGATAGCGGTCCACCAGCGTTTTCAGGCGCGCAATCGACGCCGGATACGCCATCCGCAGATAATAAAACCGCCCGATGCCGAACTCCCGGTCCGCCAGCACTTCCTGCACTTCGCGCAAGCGCTGTTTCGCCTTCGGCACCAGCTTGCTGTCGGGATACTCCTGAATCAGCGCCCGGTATTCCTCCTCTGCCCGCATCGCGTGCGTGTAGTCGCGGTCCGGCTTTTCCATTTCCTGATAATGGATGTTCGCAATCTTCAGCTGCGCCTCGACCGCCTCCGGCATATTGGGAAAGAACGTTATGAAGTCCTTGTATTCGATCTCGGCTTGCTGCATCGCCGTCGAACCGCCCTCGTCGTACCACGAATCCGCCACTGCCAGCTTCGCCCGCGCGATAAACTCCGAATCCGGATAGGTGTTGATCAGCGTCTGCAGCGTCATGCGCGCCACGTCGAAGCGGTTGTGTTTCATGGCGTCCATGGCCCGGTCAAACAGCACTTTGTCGGGCTGTTTCGACCCGACGTTGGCCAGCGGATTCACCGCCTTTTTGTTCGTGCACGCCACCGTCAACGTCAGCGCCAACGCAAGAAGGACAACAGTAGAATTCCGACGCATAGAAGACCTCAAAACCGCAGAACAATTTTGCAATTTCGTAATCGGGTAATTTGGTAATCTGAAACTCCGCAGAGGATGGAGTTCAAATTACAGAATTACCAATTTACACAATTACAAAATTCTCTTAGCCTACACTCGCTGCAAACTCGCGCTACGCGCTGCTTCCAGCAACGCCTGCGCATTCACTTTCGCATCGCCCTTGCCGAACACCGCATTCCCCGCCACCAGAATCTCCGCCCCGGCGCGTACCACTTCCGCCACCGTGTCCATATCCACGCCGCCATCTACTTCGATGCGGTATTGGTATCCCCGCGCCGCGCGAATCTCCGCCAGCTTCCTCATTTTATGCAGCGTTCCTGGGATAAACCTCTGCGCCCCAAACCCCGGATTTACGCTCATTACCAGCACATAATCGACAATATCGAGCACTTCGCCGAGCGTCTCCACCGGCGTCGCCGGATTAATCACCACTCCCGCCCGGCATTCATGCTGTTTAATAAGATTCAGCGTCCGGTTCAGATGCCGGCACGCCTCCTGATGCACCGAAATCCAGTCCGCTCCCGCTTCCGCAAATTCCGCAATAAACTGGTCGGGATTCTCTATCATCAGATGGCAGTCCAACGGCAGCCGAGTTGCCCGGCGCAAAGATTTCACCACCGGAGGCCCGACCGTCAGATTGGGCACAAAATGCCCGTCCATGATGTCAACATGGATCACGTTCGCGCCGCCCGCGGTCGCCCGCTCCACCTGGTCCGCCAGGTGCGCGAAATCCGCCGCGAGTATCGAGGGTGCAAGTTCGATCAAGACTAGGGTCCAAAAGTATAGGGTCAGCGCTGTGGAAATTCTAGCACGGCGGGAGCGGCAGAGGAGGGCGCCGGCACAGTCGAAGTTCGGTTACCTCAAACTTCTTTCGGCTCACTTCCGCTTCCAGTCTGAATAGTAGGCCCCGTTTAGCTCGTACATCACGAGCTCAGGACTGTTGCGCGACAACCCTGTATCCCACTTGAATGCCCCTTGGAACGTGTTCTGCAGGAAGTAGTATTCCTTGCCTGCTTCCAAACGCATTTCAAAGCCGTTGGCATTTACTGACTGAGAAACAAGCTTGTATTTCCCCGGGTCAAGATAGGCAATACTGTAAGTCCCCGCCCGGTTCACTGCGATGACACGATCGTTGGCATGCAACTTAAACTGATTGCCGCGACCGGCACCCCAGTTCTCCAGTGCCGGACAAACAACCACTACAGTAGCCTTCTCCGCTTTTACTTCCGGCAATGGGTGACTTTTTCTATCGGCAGTGAATGTGTGTTTTGACTTCAAATCAGGGAGCGTGTTCGGATCGATCTCCTCACCTTTTTCGTCGAACTCCGGCATTGCGACGCGCGACCCGAAGAGATCACGAGCCTTTGCAATCACCTTCTCAGACGAACTCTTCGGTATATCAAAGAGAACCGGTTCGTTGTGGTCGCCGCTCTCGTACTCAAGATAGAACCAATAGTCAGTCACGTGCTGGCCGGCCGCAATCATTCCAGGGACGCTTAAATAGGCGATGGGGCCGCCTCTCATACGACTCGTCCTTTCGAAAATCACTTTTGTAATATCGTCATAACCAATATCAACGTCATCGCCGGCCTCGCTCCGGAACGTAAGTTTTCGACCGGCGTCATCGAACTTCAAATCGCCATCTTTATCCACCAGCAAGCGGCTACGCTCATTTTTATGACGTCGTATCTTCACCCAGCTGAACTTGACCGTCTCAGCCCCCGACAAAGGGCTTGCCAGAAATGCAAGAACGATCAGCAGCACCCATCGCCTCATTTGCCTCAAATCCCCTTCCTTGCTTTAAGAAATGGCACGATTGTATGTCGAGTTCACCTATTCAAGTAGCGAGAGCCCTTCGTTTCTTCTGCTTGCGCTTCGGCCAGCTTCCGCCTCACTTTCTCGACTTCCTCCGCCATGGCAAACTTCAGCTTCTCGATTCCCTCGCCGGTAACTGCCGAAATTGGATAGAGTTTCAACTTCTTGCGCGTCGCCCACTGCTTCAGTTTCTTAAGCTTCTCCGGATTCGCCACGTCGATCTTGGACGCGACCATCAGCGTCGGCTTCTTTTCCAGGCCCGCTCCGAAACTCGCCAGCTCACCCCGGATCACGTCCACGTCTTTCACCACGTCGGCCCGTCCGCTGCTGTCGGAAACATCCACCATATGCACCAGCAAACGCGTGCGCTCGATGTGCCGCAGAAATTGCGTCCCGAGGCCCGATCCGGCGTGCGCGCCTTCGATCAAGCCCGGAATGTCGGCGACCACAAAACTCTCTTCTTTTCCCTTGTCTTTCCCCGCACCACCTGCCAGCACGACGCCGAGGTTCGGTTCGAGCGTGGTGAACGGATAATCGGCAATCTTCGGCCGCGCCGCGGAGATGCGCGAGATGAGCGTCGACTTGCCCACATTCGGATAGCCCACGAGGCCGACATCCGCGAGCAGCTTCAACTCCAGGCGGAAATTGCGCTCTTCGCCCGGACGTCCTTCCTCGTGCTCGCGCGGGGCTTGATGCGTCGAAGTCGCAAACTGCGCGTTGCCGCGTCCGCCGCGTCCGCCGCGTGCGATCACGACGCGTTCATCGGCGCGCGAAAAATCGTACACTTTCTCGCCCGTGTCCTCGTCGTAAACGATTGTGCCCACAGGCACCTTCAAGACGATCCCTTCACCGTCGCGGCCAGTTTTCTTCGCGCCTTCGCCGTGCCGTCCGCGCTCGGCCTTGTATTCAGGATTGAAACGGAAATGCACCAGCGTATTGTGGCGCTCGCTCGATTCCATCCAGATGTCGCCGCCCCGGCCGCCATCGCCGCCCGAAGGCCCGCCGCGCGGAACGAACTTCTCCCGCCGGAACGCCATGCAGCCGTTGCCGCCATCACCGGCCTTCACTCGAATTTTGGCTTCATCGATAAACATTGGATTATGCGGCGCGGACACTCTTGTCCGCGAAACGAAAAAGCCTCGACTCAAAGCCGAGGCTGCTGCTGTGGTTGCGGGGCTTCGCCCCGGACCGCACTATCTTTAAAAATCCTATTTCGCTTCGATAGCCTCGGGCTCGACCATCACAAACTTGCCCATCGATCCCTTGTCCATGAACTTGATGCGCCCCGTGATCTTGGCGAAGAGCGTGTCGTCCTTGCCGCGCCCAACGTTCAGTCCGGGCTTCACCCGCGTGCCCCGCTGGCGGACGATGATAGTGCCGCCGGGGACCAGTTGTCCGCCGAAAGCCTTGAAGCCAAGCCGCTGCGCGTTCGAGTCGCGCCCATTTCGTGAAGTGCCCTGTCCTTTTTTATGCGCCATAAATCAGTTCCCGGTTTCCAGTGGCCAGTTGCCAGTAAATTCAAATCTTAAGCAATCCGAAATCAATGTCATCCTGAGCGGAGCCAAGCCGAGAGCGAAGTGATTGGCTTGGGGGAGTCGAAGAGCCTGCCCTGAGCGAAGCCGAACGAACCCCTATTCATCATCCCTTTGCGTCGCAGCAGCAGGGAGTTCTCACGATGAATCCGGACTACTTCTTTTTCTTCTTCGTGGCAGCTTTCTTCGCTACCGGCTTCCTGTGCGCTACGTGCTTCTTCGCCTTTTTCCCCGGCCTCTTCGAAGTCTTCACTTCTTCGCCGCCCTCGTGTTCGCCGCCCTTGTCCGCCTTCTTTTCTTTCTTCGGAAGCTCGGGCGCTTTGAACGACTGACCGTCAAAAGCAATCTCGGTGATACGGACCGCGGTATAGTCCTGCCGGTGTCCACGCAGCTTCTTGTATTGCTTCTTGCGCTTGAAGTGGAAGACCAGGATTTTGTCGCCGCGTCCCTGCTCGACGACCTCGCCGCTTACGCTCGCCCGCGAACCCGCAGGCACAACGCTGCCCGCCTCGGCCGAAACCGCCAGCACGTCGTGGAACTCGACCCGTCCGTCCGTGTCCTCTACTTTTTCGACCCGGATCACATCGCCCGGGGCCACCCGATACTGCTTTCCACCTGCGCGGATCACCGCGTACATAAACTCTCCTCCACAAACTCTGACAAGACCGGACGGTTCTCGTCCACCCGGCGGAAAGAAGCTCCGCTTGCACTCACATGTGCTTGCTGTTTTCCCGCTGCGGCTTCTGACCGGAAACGCGGCGCGGACATCCGGGGTCCCCGGCACGCCCGTCTTTGGCGTGACGGGGTGGAGGGCGGGTCCGCAAGTACAGGCAAACACAACTAGTCTATCGTGCCCTGTGGAAATCGGTCAAACGGAACACGCGGAGTGGTGGTGCCTAATATCGCGTTGAGTCGAAAGACAGCTCAATCGCCTTTCTAGGAATGGGGTCTTGCCGCCCATGATCCCATAAATGGCAAAAGCACTTGCTAGGAGAATATTGCTTCCGATTGTCTGGTGGCCTGTGATGAGAAGAACAATTCCTCCGATGCAACCGGCCAAGGCAGCAACGAGTATCACCTTCAGGTTGAAACTGTCTTCTTTCAATTTCTTGCAGCGGAACTCGTGATCGCGCTGATTTTGATTGTCACGGTTCTTCAGGTTCTCTTTGTACGCCTCTAGCTTCGACGATTCAGCGTGCATCTCCGTCTGGGAAAGGATTTTCGCGGTCTCGGGATCTGGGCCTATGGTTGTGCGGGAAAACGCAGCAAAAAACTGGGCAATAAATTCTTGCGGGGGTAGCTGCGCAAGTTTCTTCTCCAGCACTTCCTGCGCAGCTTCCGGAGGCAGAGCTTTCACTGCGGTCTGAGGAGGCGGAGTAAAGCTGCGATCTGCCATTAGCGTGCAACGCGCGGCGCAAACATGTATCTAGCGAACTGCTTATACAATCGTGACCACATCTCGCCGTAGACCTGAGTCACGGGGACCTTAATCACGCGAAATCCCGACAGTTCGGAGTCCACCGGCACGACGCGGTATGCGTTCGCGGGGTCTGTCCGTCGTAGGCTCGCGGCCTTCGCAGCGGCTTGGTCAAGAGAAAGCGTGGGCTCGTCAGACTGGGTGTATTCGAACACCTCGTAGTCAGCGACTGGCGACATAGAACACTTCCTTACTGGGGCTTCCTAAGCTTCTTAGATGGGGCTACCATCAAAAAGGTTCCATCGGCTTGTTGTAAACTCTTGATTCCATTGCCAATATTTTATTGGCGACACAAACACAACACAAACGCACGGGGGAGAAACTCCTAGGCAGGAGAAAATAGTATGCGCCCCGTTCCCTGTCAAGTTAAATATTACCAGAGTTAAATATTACCAGAGTGCATGTCCGATCGGATAACCTCCCCTTTCAGAACCCTTTCGCCGAATCCAGCAGAATCGTGACCGGCCCTTCATTCACCAGTTCCACTTGCATAGTTTCCTGAAAGCGTCCGGTTTCCGAGCGCAGGCCGGCGGCGCGGATTTTCTCCACAAAATATTCGTAGAGTTCGCGCGCCTCGTCGGGCGGAGCGGCCGCGTCGAACGATGGACGCTTGCCGCGGCGCACGTCTCCGTAAAGGGTGAACTGCGAAACCACCAGCAGCGCGCCTGCAACCTCCGCGACCGACAAATTCATCTTGCCGCCGGCATCTTCAAAAATGCGCAGGCCGATGGTTTTCTCGGCAAGGTAATCCGCGTCGGCGCGCGTGTCTCCCACGCCCACTCCGAGCAACACCAGCAGGCCGCGGCCGATCTCACCCGTGATCTCGCCGTTGACACTAACTCTGGCGCGGCTCACGCGCTGCACTACGGCGCGCATTTAACGGCTGGCCTCGGCGAGAAGCGTCTCGTGTGAAACGGGTGCTTGCGGGACGACAAGCAGAGCTGGAATTTTCACGTTCAAATCGTGACATGAGTTCGGCGAGTTGAGCAAGAGAGGAAGACAAAACAGTACATCACAACGCTGTGGCGCCATTTCCGGCTGAGGCTTGTGGGTTTTGCGTTGACCCTATTAGCCATGGCTCCTACAATCCGAGTTTCTCCGCAAGCGAACTTTTTTCAGGGGTTCAATTCATGCGATTCATTTCGACAAGAAGTTTTTCTTTCCAATGTGTCTGGCTGGCGATGGCGCTGGCCTCGGCGATTGCGTTCGGGCCATCGGCGTTCGGACAATCCGCAAACACAGTCCATCACGACGTCCTGATCAAGAACGCCATCGTGATGACGGTGACGCACGGCAACATCACGAATGGCTCGATTTATATCAAGGACGGCAAGATCGCTGCGGTCGGCGAAACGGTGAACGCGCCCCCGAGCGCCGCCGTCGTCGTCATCGATGCCGGAGGGAAGTACCTGACCCCGGGAATCGTCGATTCACACTCGCACATCGCGCTCGACGACGACATCAACGAGGCCACCAGCCCCATCACGCCGCACATGATGATGAAAGACGCCTTCGACTACCAGGACAAGGCGATCTACCGCGCGCTGGCAGGCGGCGTTACCACGTCGCTGCTGCTGCACGGATCGGCCAACATGATCGGCGGGCAGGCGGTCGTCATCAAGCAGAAGTACGGCGCGTCGCGCGACGAAATGCTTTTCCCAAGCGCGCCCCGCTCGATCAAGTTCGCGAGCGGCGAGAATCCCATGCGACTCTATGGCAGCCGCGATCAACTGCCTTCGACGCGCATGGGCAATTTTGCCGTGCAGCGCGAAGCTCTCGTCCAGGCGCAGGACTACATGCGCGAGTGGGACGCCTATAACGAGAAGGTCAAGCGCGCCGATAAAGACGCCGCGCCGCCCAAGCACGACCTGAAGCTCGAAGCCCTGGCCGACATTCTGCGCGGCAAACTCATGGTGCAGATCCACATCTATCGCGCCGACGAGATGCTGACCGAAATCGCAATGGCCAAGGAATTCGGCTACAAGATTCGCGCCTTCCACCACGCTCTTGAAGCCTACAAGGTTGCCGACCAGCTTGCAGCCAACAACATCGCCATTGCCACGTTCTCCGATTGGTGGGGCTATAAGCAGGAAGCTTGGGACGCGATCCCATGGAACGCCGTGATGGCGATGCGCAAAGGCGTGCGTGTGGCGATCAAGAGCGACTCCGGGGACTTCGCCCGCCGCCTCAATCAGGAAGCCGCCAAGACCATGCGTTACGGCGGCGCCACCGAAGAAGAAGCCTTGAAGATGATCACGCTGAATGCCGCGTGGATCGTCGGCGTGGATGATCGCGTCGGTTCGATTGACGTCGGCAAGGATGCCGATCTCGTGATTTGGGACGGATATCCGCTGTCGAGTTACGGTGTGCCCGAAAAAGTTCTGATCGATGGCGAAGTGTATTTCGACCGCTCGCAACCGGGCCTCGGAACCACGCACTACAAGGAGGGAGAATGATGCAGCCGTCAGCTTTCAGCTTTCAGTTCTCCGCGAGATGCAGATTCGTTGCTTCGCTCGGAATGACAATCCTTATTGTGATGGGATGGGCGGCCGCGCAGGACCAGCCCGTGGTTCTCAAAGGCGGCAAGCTCTTGACCGTCACCCACGGCGTAATTGAGAACGGCGCGATCATCATGCAGGGCGGGAAGATTATTGCGGTTGGTGCGGCGAGTTCCGTCAATGTGCCGAGCGGCGCGCAGGTCATCGATGTGACCGGCATGACCGTCTATCCGGGCCTCATCGATTCGGAGACCAATCTGGGCCTCACGGAAATCTCCGCCGAAATCACCACGAACGATCTGGTCGAAATAAGCGACGAAATCATGCCGCACATGCACACCGCCGAGGCATTCCACGCGGAGTCGGCGCTGATCCCGGTGGCTCGCATGAACGGCATCACCAACGCCGTGGTCGCTCCCGAGGGCGCGGACACGCTGCCCGGCCAGGATTCTTTTATTCAATTGGCCGGAGCCTCCGCCACCGAGATGCTGCTGATCCGCGATAACGCCATGCCTCTCAACTTCACCGGTGGTGAGCGCCGCAACAAAGGCGGTTTCGACAAACGTAAATTTCCGTCGACGCGCATGGGGCTGGCGGCGCAACTGCGCCAGGCCTTCCTCGATGCGCAGGACTACAAAGCGAAGTGGGCCGACTACGAACGCAAGAAAGCCGACGCCGCCAAGGATAAAGACAAAGACAAGAAGCCCGAGCCCACAGCTCCCAAGCGCGATCTCAAGCTGGAAGCGCTGCTCCCTTATCTGGAAGGCAAGAAAACGATTGTGCTCGCGGCCGAAAGCCCGAGCGATCTTGAAACTGCTGTCAGTCTGGCAAACGAGTTCAAGTTGAAGTTCGTGCTGAACCATATCAGCCACTCGCAGCCCGTTCTCGACTACGTAGCCAGCCTCAAGGTGCCGGTGATCGTCGGGCCGATCTACGAAGCTCCGAAAGAAGACGAGCGCTACGACACGGTTTACAGCCTTCCGGCGCAGCTCTACAAACGCGGCGTCAAGATCGTCTTTGCCTCCTACTCGGCGCACGATGTGCGCAACCTGCCCTACCAGGCCGGCTTCGCAACCGCCTTCGGCCTCCCCTATGACGAGGCGCTCAAGGCGATCACCATCAACGCCGCCGAAATCTGGGGCGTCGGCGACCAACTCGGCTCCCTCGATGCCGGCAAGACCGCCAATGTCGTGGTTGCAAACGGCGATCCGCTGGACGTGAAAACCGATGTGAAGCAGGTCTTCATCGGCGGACGCGCAGTCCCGATGACCGACCGGCAGACCCAGCTAAGGGACGAGTATTCGAAGTGACGACACGAGCTTGTCGGTGGAGAGCCTGGCGTCCCCGCCCGGCGGAACGGGCGAGACGCCCGTTACTCCACCGCCGCGGTTTGACCGCTGTCGCGCCGCCAGTTAGGATTCGGTAGTGATCGCGGCACAGACCAGTTTTTTAGTTGCACCTTTGCATACTTTTCCGATCCCTTTTAGACTACTGGATTCGACTTCATTCGATCGATTGAGCAAGATGCAGTCGTAAATCAGCAAACGCCGGCCCGGGACCGGGCCCGCGATTCCCAGACTTAGAAACGAGGAGAACATGGCAGCCGTTGATGAAAAAGTGAAACAGATTATCGTCGAGCAGTTGGGTGTGGATGAGGGCGAAGTTACGCCCAGCGCTTCGTTCGTGGATGACCTGGGCGCCGATTCGCTCGACACCGTCGAGCTCGTGATGGCTTTCGAAGAGGCCTTTGATATCGAAATCCCCGACGAGGATGCGGAGAAAATTCGCACCGTGTCGGATGCCGTCGAGTACATCGGCAAGAACGCAAAGGCGGGCAAATAACTTGGCACGAAGGGTCGTCATTACCGGCATTGGCCTGATCTGCTCTGTGGGCACAAAGACCGACTCGGTATGGCAGGGTCTGCTCGCGGGCAAGAGCGGCATCGACCGCATAACCGGGTTCGACGCATCAGCATTTGCCTGTCAGATCGCAGCCGAGGTCCGCAACTTCGATCCCCTGAATTTCATCGAGAAAAAAGAAGTGAAGAAGATGGGGCGCTTCATCCACTTCGCAATCGCGGCCTCGGATGAAGCGATGAAGATGTCGCAGCTCCAGGTCACGCCCGAAAACGCCGAGAACGTCGGAGTGCATATTGGCTCGGGCATCGGCGGATTCGACGTGATTGAGCGCGAGCATAGCGCGCTCCTCGAGGGCGGACCCCGCAAGATCTCGCCTTTCTTCATCCCTGCCACCATCGTCAACCTCGCCGCCGGGCATGTTTCTATGAGGTTCGGCGCCAAGGGCCCGAATGAAGCGACAGCGACGGCTTGCACCACGAGCGCCCACTCGATCGGCGATTCCTTCCGCATCATCCAGCACGGCGATGCCGACGTAATGATTGCCGGAGGCTCCGAAGCCGCCATTACTCCCATGGGCGTCGGCGGATTCGCCGCCATGCGCGCGCTTTCCACGCGCAATGACGACCCCGCTCGCGCCAGTCGTCCCTGGGACAAGGACCGCGACGGTTTCGTGATGGGCGAAGGCGCCGGCATCCTGGTTCTCGAAGAACTCGAGCATGCCCGCCGACGGGGCGCTCCCATCCTGGCCGAAATCGTCGGCTACGGCATGAGCGCGGACGCATATCACATGACGCAACCCGCTCCCGAGCACGAAGGCGGTTTCCGTGTCATGCGCAACGCGTTGCGCGACGCGAAGCTCGAGCCCAGCGTCGTCGGCTACGTCAACGCCCACGGCACCTCGACGCCCATCGGCGACACGCTCGAAGCGCACGCCATTCGAAATTTGTTTGGGAAAAGAGTCCCGGTCAGTTCCACCAAGTCCATGACCGGCCATCTGCTGGGCGGAGCGGGCGGTTTAGAGGCGGGAGTGACTGTGCTGGCGCTGCGCGATCAGATTTTGCCACCCACCATTAACCTCGAGAACCAGGATCCGGAGACCGAGGGCATGGATTTCGTTCCCAACCACGCCCGCAAAACGGAATTCGAATACGCCATGTCGAATTCGTTCGGCTTCGGCGGGACGAACGGCGCCCTGCTGTTCCGGAGATGGACAGAATAGATGAGTAGAGACGGGGCTGGCCCCGTCTCCCGCATCGCTCTCCCGCGCCCCAGAGACGCGGCAAGCCGCGTCTCTACAGGAAGGCCCTTTAGCGCCTACTCCTTCTTCACGGCGTCGATCAACGCATAGAGCTTGTCAGTGTCTGTCACCTCGATGTAGGGCTTGCTGGTTTTCTTGCTGCTGACCAGGTAGACGGTTGGCGTGTGCACGAGATTCAGACCCTTGCCCAACTCTCTGTCGGCTGTCACCAGAGCCGCCAGCTTGCCGTCCGGATCCACCACGAATGGCAAACTAATCTTGTGATCGGCGGCAAACTTCTCCGCGAATCCCCGTAAATTCTGCGGGATGATCTCGATCTGGTGCGCGAACACAGTTTCGCGGAAGGCGTTTCCGATCTCCTTGGAATGCGTGTCGAAATAGCGCGCCAGCACGGCGGCTTCGAACGACCAGTTGTGCCCCGGCAACGGGAAGTCGTGCTGCACCAGGGGAATCTTGTACTCTCGCGAGGCCTTGACCAGCAGCGGCGCCACTACACCGCACCGCGGACATTGCAGGTCTTCAAAAACGACGATTGCAATTTGCGCACCCTTCGGCGGACGGAGAACTTCCGGCACATCCTGTGCGAAAACCGGCAGCGAGAGCAGAGCCAGACACACCAGAACCAGAGTCGGCAAAACAAGACTCGGCAAAGCGGAGAGCGGCGACAGTCGTTGAATCTTCATGGTTTTTATTCGGTTGCGCATCAAACTGAGAATATTCCTATGGTAGCGAATTCAGCTAATTCGCGCACCTGATTCCGTACACGTTGATCAAAGTGTGGTTCTTCGATCGTCCCACCCGGCCGGAGCGTGTGCATTTCGTAGCCACGCACGATCCCTGGTCGAAGGGCGAAGCGCCCAAATATGTGAAGTAGAGGCGGTCTTGCCCCGTCTCCACGGGGAATCAGACGACCGAGCTTACTTCAAGTCGGCACCGGGTTCGAGGTTGTAAAAGTAATAGAAACGCAGGCCGAGGATTTGGCCGGGAAATTCTTTCGGCAGCGGCGGGAACGGGGTGGATGCGGTGATGCTCGCCCACGCGGCCCGGTCGAGCGCCACGTCGCCGGACGAAGTGTGCACCGTCATGTTGGCCGTTTTGCCATCCTTCAGGATGACAAATTCAATCGAAAGCTTGCCCTGTTTCAAGATCGGCGGATACACCGACGGCGGCATCAGGTTATACCAGTTCTGTTTCACGATTTGCACGATCCGCGTCAGATATGGCCCAAAATCCACACCCATCGTGTCGGTCAGGATTTCCGCCTGATCCAGCGCCTTCGCCCCGCTCCTGCCCGGGCTCCCGTAATCGCCCCCTTGTCCACCACCGTAGCGCCCGCGGTTGGCGGCTGCCGCCTGGGCTGCTTGTTCGATCGCCGAGCCGGGAGTCATGCGAGCATTAAAATTCGGCTGCGGCCTGTTCTGCGGAGGCGCCTGCAAACGCGCGGTCTGGTCGCTCGGCTGCGGCTGCGCGAATCCCTGCGGATTTTCCTGCGGCGGTTGCTGATTCTGCGCCGCCTGACCCTGCGCCGGTGGCTGCTGAACGTTCTCGCCCGGCCGTCCCGAATGCGCGCTTTCCAGTATCTTCTTCAACTCTTCTCGATTGATTTGCGGCGCTTTGCTGGTCGCGATGCGGTCCTTGTCCGAAATCACCTTCGCATCGGGACGCCGTGTCAGCTTCTGCTCGTCCGGCGGCAACTCCAAGAACGTCGCGTCTTTCGATCGGTCCGCATTCGCGCTAATCGCCAACTCCACCGTCCGGTGCGGCAACAGCCCCATCAACTTCTCGCTGTTCCACAGCAGAATGATCACGAACAAGTGCAGGATGACGGACAGCCACACCGCCTCGCGCTTGCGCGCCCGCGAGAGATCGTCCTGCAACTGGATCAGAAGATGCGGAACATCGTCAGGATTGAAGGTGCGGTAAGCCGTTTCCCAGTGCTGCGCTTCGAACAAGTCGCGCTGCTCCGGCGCTTCGGCGGGAGTCAGCGGATCGCGAGACGGAATTTGGGTAACCGGCATCAGGCAGAGACTATACAGCTTAGAGCTGCGGGCAGGCTCCCGGGTTGCGTAAAATGCTGCGTAAAATGTTGCGTAACATTACGGGTAAAGTTGCTTCGTAAAGTTACGTAAATTATGGAGTTGCGGCCGCCAATTCTATTGTCGCATTTTTTGCGCCCGCCGAGTGAGTACCTGAGTAATGGCCGAGCAGCGGGCCAATTGGGCCGTGAGATCAGATCACCAATTTCAATCGGTCGGCATCACAGTGTTATGTTACTTCTTTAGTCCTGCGGTCCCGCTCCAACCGTAAATGTTCTTGGAGATCTGGCCTATGTTCCACAAGGGAACTCGCCTTCCCGGCATATCTGCCCATGGTGTGTCTGCCGACCGTGTGTCTGCCCACCGTGTGTCTGCACTTCGTATGTCGGTCCCAGGTGTCGCCGTGCTCATTGTCGGAATCGCTCTGCTCGCCAGTCCCCGCGGAATGCTCGCCCAGCGGGGCGGTGGCGGCGGACACGGCATGCCGACCGGCGCCAACACCGGCACCGGCCCTGCCGGAGGGGTCAGCGAAAAGGACGATCTCAAGGACTTTCACCGCGCCATGGCGGTGCAAGCGACCGCTGAGCAGCGCGCCGCGTTCGCCAATGTCGCACAAGACGCCCAAGCTGCCAGCGATCGGCTAAGAACCTTCCGCAAACTTCTCCTGAAAGTCCCCGCTTCTTCACCGCTGTCCGATCGCGCAACCGCCCTGGATCAGGCCATTGAAAAAGCTCGCACTGGCAACAAGAATTTTCTCGGCTCGTTTTCTTCCGCCCAAAGATCCGGCTTGAAAGACATCGCCAAAAAACTGGAAAAAGCGGATTCCGACCTCGTCAAACAAATAAAGACGCTCGATCAGATCGTCCAGACGCCCAAACCGGACAGCGAACAGATTTCCAGCTCCGCCGCCACTCTCGAGAAGGCGCTCGCCAGTTTCCAAAGCGAGCAACTCGCGCTCGGCAGAGACATGGGTATTCTCCTCCCCGTTGACGGCCAGGACCTCACCTTCAACCTTCCAAAGGTGACGAACTCGATCGACGTCGCCGGCCAGCCCATTTCCATCCCAGCTTCCGGCGCCGTCTCCCGGACCTCCGCCGAGGACGGCCACAACCTCTTCAGCCTCAAGCTCACCGCCGATCTCTCCGACGTGCAGCAAAACATAACTGGCATTCTGCGCTCCGCACTCAACCGCTCTCCCCGCTGCGGCGAGCGCGTTGAGATTCAACAAGCCACACTTACCCCGCTGCCTCCCGCCGACAGCCTTGTAGTGGCTCGTTTGCACTTCGAGCGCTGGGTCTGCCCGCCTCGTCCGGTGGAAGTGGCCGACGGTGACGGCACCATCGAAGTCAGGCTCACTCCATCGGTCGGACAAGACACTGGCTTGGGCCTCGTCTCCGAAATTACCCGCGTCGATGCCGACCGCTTACTCCGCGACTTGCTCCGCTCCGGTGACCTCGGCGTCACGCTGCGCGAGCAAATTGCCGCGTCGGTCCTCTCCGCCATGCAGAAGGGCACAGACACCAAGGCCACTCTCCCGCCCGTCGCGCAGAAGTCCGCTACCCTCCAGAAAGCGCAATTCCAAAGTGCCGGCGCCCACCAGTTGAGCCTGGTTCTCGACGGTCAGCTACAGCTCTCCGACGAGCAGACAACACAATTTGCCACCCAACTTAAGCAACGCCTAGCCGCGCAAGGCGCGTCACCGCCATAAATCCCAAATCGGAGCTGTGCTTCGTAAAGTTATGCAAAGATTTGTCCGAATCCTGTTTTATGCGCAACTTCCGGCGCATAATTCCATTCAAAGATACAGACAGTTCGTTTTGAAAAGGAGATCTCTATGCTCAAGCAGTGCCTTCTCGTTCTTCTCGCGGCCAGCCTCATCACAATCGCTGTGCCATTCGCGGCGGCGCAATCCAACGATAACCCGCCCAACAATCAACAGGCCCCGCCGCCGGACAACGGCCGCTGGCACCACGGCCCGCCCGATCCCGCACAGCGCACCCAGGAACTGACCAAACAACTCAAGCTCACCTCCGATCAGCAAACCAAAGTGCAGGACATCCTCCAGTCCGAACACTCACAAATGGAGAACCTGCGCCAGGACAATTCTCTTTCCCAGCAGGATCGTCACGGCAAAATGATGGAGATCCACAAGAGCACCGACACGCAGATCCGCGCCCTCCTCGACTCTACCCAGCAGAAGAAGTGGGACGAAATGCAAGCCAAGCGCGAGCAGTGGGGGCAAGGCCATCGCCACGGACCGCCTGACGGCGGCGACCAGCCGGGCCCGCCACCTCAGCAATAACTGTCTGTAACCCGCTCGTGGAGGGACGGGCGCCTCGCCCGTCCCAGTTGGGCGAAACCTGATACCTGCCTGCGGTCCCAACGACTCTGGATTCGCTATAAGCTCTTCTACTTCTGCAATTGAACCTCTAACTTCTCCCCAGCCCAATCTTTCCCGCGTGCCGCCCAATCTCCTCGAGAATCGCCAATCCTAGTTCCAGCGCTCTCCGCCCATCCTCCAGCGACACCACCGGACGCGACCGGTCCCGCACTGACTGCAGGAATGCCTTGATCTCCGCCAGCAGCGGCTCCTCCGCCGTGATCGGCGGCTTCGCCACCTGGATCTGCGGATTCACGCTCGGCCGGGTGCCCCACTCATTCGCGTCTTTTGCGACTGAGTGGGCGGCTGCGACCGCACTTCCAACCGAAAACACCAGCACATCCTGCCGTCCATAATCAACCGAAATATACTGTCCCGGCTGGAAGAAGCGCAGCTTGCGGACTCGCTCGGTCGAAACCCGGCTCGCGGTGAAGTTGGCGACGCAGCCGGATTCAAACTCGATGCGCACATTCGCAATATCCACCTTGCCCGAAAGAATCGGCAACCCCACAGCCCGGATTTCCTTCACCCCGGACTTCACGAACGTCAGCACAACGTCGAGGTCGTGGATCATCAGGTCCAGCACCACGTCCACATCAAGCGCCCGCGGAGAGAACACGCTCAGCCGGTGCACTTCAAAAAACATCGGCCGGTTGACCAGCGGGAACGTAGCCCGCACCGCCGGATTGAAGCGTTCCAGATGACCAACCTGCGCCACCCGCTTGTGTTCCAACGCCAGGCGAAGCAGTTCGTCGGCCTCGCCAAGCGTTGCGGCCAGCGGCTTTTCGATCAGCACGTCAACCCCAGCTTCCATCAGAGTGCGCACCACCTCCAGATGCAGGACGGTCGGCACCGCGACCGACGCCGCCTGCACCTCACTGTGCGTCGTCAGCATCTGCTCGACCGAACCGAACGATTTGCAGTCGAACTCGCGGGCAATGGCGTCCGCCCGCGCCGTGTCCGGATCGACCACGCCCACCAGCCGCACGCTGCCAGCCTGCTGCAACTGCCGATAGACACGCGCATGATTGTGCCCGAAAGCGCCCACGCCAATCACCGCAACATTGATCGGAAATTCAGTGCTCAGATGATTGCTCCAGAACGAAGGAATGACGCGCTATTGTCGCAGTTCCAGCCCCAGATAGGAAAGCGCAAAACCACAGAACACTTAAGGGCAGCCGTCCTTGGCTGCCTACTCCGCGCACACCGCGATCCCCGCCTCATCCGCCGCCCGCGTCATCGCCTCGCCATCCAGCAGCAAGCATCGCCCCGCGTCCACCGCCAGGCAGCTCGCCCCGGCGCGCGCCATCGTCTCGATCGTCTTCACCCCAACCACCGGAACGTCGAAGCGCAGATCCTGCCCCGGCTTTGCGACCTTCACCACCGTCAGCGCGCGGCTCAGCGTCGAAGCCTCGCCCTCCGGCTCCGATTCTCGTTCCAAAGACCGCATCAGTTGTCCCGCGCGCTCGATGGTCGCGTCCGTGCCTTCCATCGCCTCGACCGTCACGCACGCTGCTTCCGCGATCACCACCGTTTGTCCAATGTCGTACTCCGCCAGCCGCCGCCCTACCACGCGCCCATATTCGATGTTCTTGCGTTCCTGCCAGCTCGGAGCCCGCTTGCTGAGCACGCCCGTTTTCGCCAGCAGCGGTTCCAGAAGTGCTGTCGAGTTCTCGAGCATGATGCCTTCATCCGCCAGCACTTTCGCCACCGCACCCAGCAGCGAGTCCGTATTGCGCGTGCCGAGCGAGAGCAGCAGCTTCGCCAGCCGCCAATCCGGCTTGATGGCGGAAAAAATCTGCTTGTGCTTGACCTGCCCCGCCATCACCGCGCGGGTGACGCCCTCATTCTTGAAGGTCTCAATGAGCTTGGAAAGTTCGCCGAGGGAAAGCCAGTGAACAGAGGCCGCGCCTTTCGATTCGATCTCGGGGTAGGTTTCTTCCTTAATGGCGACTACAACGACGTCGTACCCCTGCGTCCGCGCCGCATCGAGCACAAGAAAGGGAAACTTGCCATTGCCGGCGATTAGGCCGAGACGTGTCATGACCAAGAACCACGTAGGGGCGGACGCCCTCGTCCGCCCAGCGGAGCGAAGCTCCGCAGACGCTGTAGATCGCAACCTACGATAGCTGCCGCGCTCCGCGCGGCTGGGCAGACGAGGGCGTCCGCCCCTACGCGAGCATCGACTCTGACCACTTTACTTAATCACTCCGCGTTCTGAGGATTCAATGAAGCGAATGAGCATCTCGACGTCTTCGCCGCAATCCGACTCCGCTTTCAGCTTTTCCAGCGCTTGCGACGTGTTCAGCTTCGACGCCAGCAACACACGATACGCATGATGAATTTTCCCGATCCGTTCTTTTGTGAATCCCCGCCGCTCCAAGCCCACGGCATTCAATCCGTAGGCGTGCGTCCCGCGCTCGGCGGACGTCTTCGAAAATGGCAGCACATCCCGCGTAATGGTGGTGCCGCCGCCGATAAAGGAATGCGCCCCAATCCGCACGAAGTGATGCACCGGGCACAGGGCCCCGACCGTTGCCCAGTCTCCCACGGTGACGTGCCCGCCGAGCGTAGCCGCGTTCGCCATGATGATGTGACTCCCAACCTGGCAATCATGCGCAATGTGCGTATAGGCCATGATCAGGTTGTGGTCGCCAACTCGCGTGCATCCTCCGCCCTTTACCGTGCCGCGGTTGATGGTGACAAACTCGCGGATTTTGTTATGGTCGCCGATCTCCAGCCGCGTCGGTTCGCCCGCGTAGCCGATATCCTGTGGCGCCAAGCCAATCGAAGTGAAAGGGAAAAATCGGTTGTCCGCGCCAATTTTCGTTGGACCTTCGATCGCGACGTGTGAAACCAGATGGCAGCTCTCGCCGAGCTCTACCTCGGGCCCGATCACGCAATAAGGCCCAATCTTGCACGACGGATGTATCTTACTTTTCGAATCGACAATCGCGGTAGCATGAATGGACATTTGTAATTTTGGCAATTTTGTAATTTGGATCAAAACCTAGAAGTCGCGACACAAATTACAAGATTGCCAAATTACAAAATTACAAATTCTCTTCCTCGACCGCTCCCGCGCCGACGTTCCGCGGCACCAGCCGGCAAGTCACCGTCGCCTCGCAGGCCACTTTGCCGTCCACATACGCCTTGCCTTCCAGACGAGCCGCCGTCGTCCGCCAGGCCCGCACCACCACTTCAATCCGCAACTGATCTCCCGGCGCCACCGGGCGCCGGAAGCGCGCCTTCTCGATTCCGGTAAACACCATGAGCATCTCGTCGTGGTTTGGAACCTCGGTCAGCAGCAGCAGCCCACCCGCCTGCGCGATGGCTTCCACAATCAGCACGCCCGGCATGATCGGCTTGCCGGGAAAGTGTCCCTGAAAAAAAGGCTCGGCGATGGTCACGTTTTTCAACGCGACAATGCTCTTCATCCGCACCAGTTCGATCACCCGGTCGATCAAGAGGAATGGATAGCGATGGGGCAGGATCTTGAAAATGTCGCCAATATCCATCGCGGTTTTCGCCGGCGCTGCCGCTTCGGTCGCCGACGTCTCAGTGGTCTGGGTCATGTCAGTCATGCTGTTTTGTTCAAGGCGAAGATTATACTGTAGCGCGCGTTCTTATGAATTTGGTTGCGAATGGAACCGGGTCTTCGAGGTCCCGCACGCGTTCCAAATCCTCGTCAAGGCTCGGCCCGCCCGACCGGACGTTCCCCTCCGTAACCGGCTCTCCGTGACGCCCACCCTAACCTCGCCCAGTCTCAACGCCGATGATCACCCCAGGGTTCCTGCAAGCAACCCACTCCACCGAGCCCCGGAGCCAATCCATGAATTCACCCGACGCCCAGCCCTTTACCCCCGCTGTGACCGAACATAATCGCCGCCTCCATTCGCGCTACACCGTCCAGGTCCAAATCGAACTCCGCCAGGAAGGCAGCGACGTTCCCATGCGTCTGGAGACCACCGACCTCAGTCGCAGCGGCTGCTACATCCAGCTAATGATTCCTCTCTCAGTCGGCATCCGCGTTCGAGGCGCCTTCTGGCTCGACGGCTACCCCGTTCACGTCCGAGGACTCGTCGTCACCCGCCATCCCCAATTCGGCAACGGCATCATGTTCGTGGAATTCGAAGGTGAGGGAGAACAACTCCTCAAGCGATACCTGGACGCCATCACCACCTAGTCCCAATCGCCATCATAGACTTCGGTCTGCTCAGCACCGCCAACCGTATTGAAACCTTTTTCGCTTAACCGTTGACCAGGTTCATCATGTGATCCGGGTAGCGCAATCCCGCAGCGGCGCCGGAGGGAAAGACTTCGCTCAGGCGGCGCAGGTCATCCGGAGTCAGTTTCAAATCGACCGCCGCGGCGTTTTCCTCAAGATACTTGCGCCGTTTCGTGCCGGGGATGGGAACAATGTCGTCACCCTGCGCCAGCACCCACGCCAGCGCCAACTGCGATGGCTGACATTTTTTTTCGTGCGCGATCTCTTCAACTTTTTTCACGAGATCCAGATTCTTCTGAAAGTTTTCGCCCTGAAAGCGCGGCGAGAAACGGCGATAATCGTCGGCCGCCAAGTCCTCGAACTTCTTGAATCGGCCGGTAAGAAAACCTCGTCCGAGTGGGCTGTAGGCGACGAAGCCGATGCCAAGTTCGCGGCACGTCGCCAGGATTTCCTGTTCCGGATCGCGCGTCCAAAGCGAATACTCGGTCTGCAGCGCCGCGATCGGATGCACTTTCACGGCGCGGCGCAGCGTGTTCGCCCCGGCCTCCGACAAGCCGATATGACGGACCTTGCCTTCCTTGACCAATTCCGCCATGGCGCCAACCGTTTCCTCAATCGGAGTATTCGGATCGACGCGGTGCTGGTAGTAGAGGTCGATGTACTCGACGCCCAGCCGCTTCAAACTCGCTTCGCAGGACTTCTTCACGTAGTCGGGCTTGCCACAGACGCCGCGGACATTGGGGTTCGTGGGATCGCGGACAATGCCGAATTTTGTGGCCAGCACGATCTGGTCGCGCTTGCCCTTTATTGCGCGACCAACGATCGCGCGTCCGACGAGTTCTTCGTTCGTGTGCGGCCCGTAGATGTCGGCGGTGTCGAGAAAAGTGATGCCGAGTTCGAGCGCGCGGTGAATGGTCGCGATCGATTCGGCGTCATCGCGTCCGGAGTAAAACTCCGACATGCCCATACAGCCGAGGCCGAGGGCGGAAACTTTGAGACCGGAACGTCCAAGATTGCGGGTTTTCATCGGTGGTCCTTTCTTGCGATCCGTGGAGGAATGTTGAAGACGGGGCAACGGTTTTTCCAACAGATTTTCTTTATGGATGAGAATATCGTCTTACCAGTTTCAGAAATCAAGCGTCAAAAATCCAGCGCAGGTCAGCGAATCACGATCAGCGGCTTGGCAGCGATCCGTACCTCGCCGATTTCGACGGTGGGAACACCGGCATCGTGCAGCGCGCGTGTGAGCGCGCCAGCGCCTTCGGCGGAAACCGAGATCAGTAATCCCCCGGCGGTTTGTGGGTCGAAGAGAAGCGTTCGGATGTCGGTGGGAACCGACGGATCGTAGCCGACCAGGCATTCGGCAAAGTCACGATTCGCTTTGAGTCCGCCGGGAATGTAGCCGGCACGGATGCAATCGAGCGCGCCTTCGAGCACGGGAATGTTGGCGGATTCAAAGACGAGGCTGACGTTCGATCCGAGCGCCATTTCGCGAGCGTGGCCGATCAGGCCGAAGCCGGTGATGTCGGTGAGGGCATGGACGGACCACGTTGGGACAGCCGCCCTCGGCTGTCCTGCGGAGCTTCGCTCCGCCCGGACGGGCGGGACGCCCGTCCCCACACGAGCAGTGGTGATTACCTCGGCCGCGGTCTTGTTCAGCGTTGTCATCGACTTCACGGCGTCGTCGATCCACGCCTGCTTGGCTACGCCTTTCTTGATTGCCGTCGAAATCACACCTGTGCCTAGCGCCTTTGTGAATAACAGCTTATCGCCCGGTTGCGCGCCCTGATTGGTCAGCACATGCTTGGGATGAATCACGCCCGTGACGGAATATCCGAATTTCGTTTCTTCATCGCGGATGCTGTGGCCGCCGACTACCGTGCATCCGGCCTCGATCATCTTCGACAAGCCTCCGGCAAGAATGCGCTCGAGAATGTTGAGATCGGCTTTATCGGGAAAGCAGACGAGGGCGAGCGACGTCAGCGGCTTTCCACCCATGGCGTAAACGTCGCTGAGCGCGTTGGTGGCGGCGATCTGGCCGAAGGTGTAGGGATCGTCCACGATGGGCGTGAAAAAATCCACCGTCTGCACGAGCGCCGTCTCGGGCGTGAGCAGATACACGCCGGCGTCGTCGGCGCGATCGAAGCCGACCAACACATTCGGGTCCTGTTGCCGGGCTAATTTCCCAAGCACCGTGTCCAGCGCCGCCGGACTCAGCTTGGACGCTCAACCCGCGGCTTTGACGGACTCCGTGAGACGGAATGGTTTCACGTCAGGCACGACGCCATTGTAACGGAGGTGAGATGTTAGAGGTCAGAGTGTAGAAATAGCTGCGAGCTGCGAGTGTTCTCGCAGCTCATAGCCCGAAGCGCTTCTGCCTACTTTGTATTGACCTGCGTGATCTGCAGATCGGGATAGGCGTGGTTCCACTGGGCGGAGATGTTCTCAAAGGTCAGGCGGAAAGGTTCGCTCTGGCCGGGCGCTAGCGGCGACAGGTTTAGGTCCACGGCTTCGTCGTAGGGTCCGCCGGTCCGCAGAACGCGGATGGGAAGTTCCTCGCGCTGCGCCATCTGTCCCATATCGTCCTTGAACGTGACTTGCACCTCGGCATGAATGACGGTCTTATCCCCGGTGTTGGTGATGGCGCCATCGAGATAGCTGACGGTTGCGCCCACAAAATTCTGCGCGGCACTGGTCTTCAAGTCCGAGAATTTCAGGTTTGCGGCGTACGCTGGAGGTGGGGCGGGTTTTTTCTGCTCGGCGCGGAAAATCATCGCGAGAATACCGACCACTATTCCTACGATGACGATCCCGACGAGGATCGGACGCAGGCTGGAATCTTGCGGCTCCGTCGTGGGATTTGGGTTCGGCTGGGTCAGGCTATCCATGGCGGGATTGTACTACCGCTGACTGCTTATGGTGATGACGCTGGAGGCGAGGCCGATCTGCGCTCAGGGCAGGCTCGCGAGGGCGCCCGTCCCTGCACGAGCGTTTTCCTAGCGGACGCCCACTTCGGCGGACGATGCCTTTGAGTCGTTCCCCGATGGCCGTGAATCGGTGACACGATAGTTGTTGTATTCAATCGTCAGCGTGGCGCGCCCTCCGAGGCGAATGTAGCTAATAGACTCGTTGCGCCGGGGAAGCCAGAAATCCTGCACTTTCATGTACTCGTGATGAATTTCGCTTTTCTTCGTCCAGAATGAAGGATTCTGGGCCGGCTCGGCGTCAATCCGCGTCACGGCGAAATCGGTTCCGTCGACCCACACTTTGCCACGATAGACGTACTTGCTCTTCACCTTCGGGTAGACGGCGAGCACGTATTCGCCGCCCTGGACCGAGGAATTGACGCCCGAGGACTCGAAACCGATGAGCGCGAAGTCGTAGTTGTTGCGATTCAGCAGGGTACGGGCGCGCATTTCCGGCTCTGCGGCTTCTTTTTCGCTCTCCAGCAACCGTTTGAACACGCGATCGGTGATCAGCTTCGATCCACTTTGGGAGATGATTTTAAAGCTCTTGGTGGAAGGGCTGTCGTAAGTGGCCTCCACGGTCATTTCGGCGTCGCGACTGCCCGGAAATCCGCGATAGGAAAGGCGATAAACGCGGGTGGATTCGCAGTGGCGCAGAGCCTGCGCCCGCTCTACATCTTTGCGAACGAGATTATCCACGACTTGGTTAGCCGAGAGTGGCGCGGTAGTGATGGAAGGAGGGAGCGGATCGGAATCAGCGTCGGCCCAGAAGGCGCCAACCAGTATGGTCGCCAAAAATAAAAGTCTGGTCGAACTTTGGATTGAACTCTGGATCGAACTCAGGACTGTGCTCATGCATCATCCGTCCGAGGGCCAGCTTATCATGATCGCTGGGTGTCCCCGAGTGCTGGGCGGGCCTGACGGCGGAGCGGCTGCCACGTGTCAAGATTTCGGCATCGGGTTTGGCACCGACCGCGCAAAATTCTCGACGCATGGGTGATTTCACCCACTTTGAGCAAGCGGGCCGCCAGGCCCAGGAAATGTTTTCAATTATTTGTGGAAAAGATTAAACGGTCGGACAATTGCTCCCGGATAGCGCAGCAAGGAGCCCTCCCCCATGTGGATCCGTGAAAGCGAAAGGTATGTTCATTGGAACTGGATTGCGATCTTCTCCTACACCGCATCGCTGGCTGTCAGTCTGGCGATTTGGAGAGGTCTATTCCGGGCCGTGCAGTTCCTAGTGAAGTAAGACGGGAAGCCAAGCCGTAAGAACTTGCCAGCGCTTCGTCGGCTGAGCCCGGAAGCCGCTGGTGCCACGCTGCGAAATTACCGGTCGTTCATTGCCGCTCTTTCATTACCGATCGTAGTGCAGCAGCGAGAACACGTCGTACTTCGCCAGTTTCTCGCGCCCCTTCAAGAAGTCGAGTTCAACCACAAACGCCAGTCCCGCAATCTGTGCGCCTAGGCTGCTGGCCAGTTCGGCCGTTGCCAGCGCCGTTCCGCCTGTGGCCAGTAGATCGTCCACGATCAGAACGCGCTGACCTTTGCTGATGGCGTCTTTGTGGACCTCCAGCGAGTTGTTACCATATTCGAGCTCGTAGCTGACCTTCACCGTTTCGGCGGGCAGTTTTCCCGGCTTGCGGACAGGAACGAATCCCGCATTCAGCCGGTAGGCGAGTGCCGGGGCGAAGATAAATCCGCGGGCCTCCATGCCGAGCACCAGGTCGATCTCTTTGCGGATGTAGTGTTCCGAAAGCGCGTCAATCAGCCGCGCGAAGCCGGCTTTGTCCTTGAGCAGCGTGGTGATGTCGTAGAACAGGATGCCTTTTTTCGGGAAGTCGGGTACCTCCCGGATCAGCTTTTTCAATTCGTCACAATCTACTGGCTTGGTCGTCATCTTATTGAGTTAAGCTCCTCGAACTTGAAATGAACCGAGTCCTGCGACCGGCTCGGCCTCGGATACTTCCACGTCATCTATGCGCGCCGCCCGCGGGCCTTCGCGCAACCGCGAGTGCAATCCCGCCAACTGGTCGCGCGTCCCCTGGGCCAGCACTTCAACGCTGCCATCGGGATTGTTGCGGACCCATCCCGCAATTTGCAAGATGAGCGCTTCCCGCTCGACAAACCAGCGAAAGCCGACGCCTTGGACACGTCCGCGCACGACAAAGCGACGGGCTTGGGTGGAAGTTCGTTCAGGAGACATTTGTAATTTGTGATTTGTAATTTGCAATTGGGAAACCGGACCGACACATGGGTTCAATTACCAATTACAAATCAATTACACATTCCTACGCTCTCGACAAATACGTTCCTTCCGCCGTATCGACTTTGATTTTCTCGCCCTCGTTAATGAACGGCGGCACCTGCACGACGAGGCCGGTTTCGGTCTTCGCCGGCTTGGTCACACTCGATGCAGTTGCGCTCTTCAAGCCGGGCTCGACTTCCACAACGGTCAACACGACGGTCTGCGGCAACTCGATGCCCACGGCTTTGCCATCGAAAAACTCCACCTTGATCTGGAGATTCGACGTGAGGTAATCGACCGCGTCGCCCAGCGTCTCGCGGGTCAGGTGGGTCTGCTCGTAGTTGGACGTGTCCATGAAGTAGTAGCTGTCGGCATCGGCATACAAAAACTCCATGTTGACCTCATCGACGTTGACTTTCTCGATCGGGTCGGGCGAGCGGAAACGGTGCTCGAACATGGCGCCCGTACGCAGGTTGCGCAGCTTCGCCTGGATGAAGGCGCGCAGGTTGCCCGGCGTGCGGTGCTCGACGCTGAACACGGAGTGCAAGTCATTGTTGTGTTTGATGATCATGCCCGGACGGAGCTGGGTCGCTGGGATCGACATTGCTGGTTTGCATCTCCTTCACTCTGCTAGGAATTCTGGGCAGCGGGGCAGGTCCGGGGTCCCCAGCGGGCCCGCTTTTGGCCTGCTGGGATGGAGGTCGCCGGGGCTTCCGCCGCACTCGGGATCAACAATTCATTTTACACAGGCGGAGAGGGTTGTGGAAACCGGGTGACAGTAGGTGCCTTCGGCTTCAACCGGAGATAGCAATTCCAGCTTGGGCTGTTTCGCAGTGCGATGGTGGCTATGGTGCAGCAGCTGGATGCGCGCAGCTTCTTCTTCTATCCGCACCTGATCGTCTCCACGTTTTCTGCGCTCATCCTCAAGGTATGCCGGAATCGTTTTAGTTGTCATGGCCGCAGTGTGGCAGAACTATCCACGACCAAGCTGTCCAATTTTGGCCACTCTCAATGAAGCAAGGTTTCAAAGTTTCAAGGTTTCAGAGTTTCAAGGTTCGAAGCATCCCTCATGGTGTTCAGACCTTGAAACCCGGCTCCATTGGCCGCTGAACTTCTCAAAACAATCCGAGGAAGTGAGCAATTTTGAACAGTCACACGATGGTGGGGAGACTAGTGTACAACAACTGCTTAACGCGGCGTCCCCTGAAAAGGCGGACAGCCCTTTGGGGCAGGCGTGGGTTAGTGTCGACCGGGTGGGCGACGTTCGACCCCCACGCGTGCCCCAGTCTTCCGTACTTTAGTGAACCGACGGACCCGACGCGCGCAGCTACCGAATCCTGGGGGTAGTGTCCCAAGAGTGCGTTCGTGATTTCACGATCGGAAATTCGACATGGTAACGTTTCGGTGCTGTGACTGTCGCCGCAACAACGCTCATCTTTCACGAAAGCGCAGTGTGTTTGAACGCGTGCTTTTGCTGCTATTTTTGCTCCGGCCTGTGCGTTGTGAACACTGCTTCCGGCGTCAGTATGTGACCGTGTTGTGCCAGGTGCCAGAGCGTCCGCAGCATCCAGACCGTCTCCGTCGTTGCGGCGGATGGCCCCATCCCCACAAGAATGGCCAACCAGACAGGGCTGAGATATCAGCCAAAACAGCGGAAAAGGAGTTGATCAAAATGGACTTCCTCAGATATCGGCACGTTTCCACAATTTTGCTGCTGGCTGCGCTCGCAGGCTGCACTCAGCAACAAAACACTCAGGACCTGAAAGAGAAAACCGCGCAAGCAACGGCGGAGGTGAAGCGCGATGCCAACGCTGTGGCGGCAGGGATACGCGAGGGCTGGAGCCGCGACCAGCCACTCGATTTGAACACTGCCACAAAAGAGCAGTTGCTGAGCCTGCCGGGCATGACTGCGGCGGAAGCAGATCGGGTGATTGCGGGGCGTCCCTATAAAGAACCCGGCGAAGTGGTGACGCGGCGCATCATGCCGAAGACCGAGTATGACAAAATTGCAGACCGGGTCACGGCCAAGAAATGACCGCCCGAGTCACGGGCCACTTTGAAACTGACCCGGGCCGTGCTTTCACATCTTGGCATGTCCTGGCGCAGAGGACCTGCCGGCCGTTATGGGGCTAGAATGGAGATGATCAGGAGGTTCATATGCGCATTGGGAAATACGAGAGTTCGGAGGGTACAGTCGGCACAGCAGTTACTTTTCTGCTGATCGGGCTTGGCGTGGGCGCCGCCCTCGGTCTGTTGCTCGCTCCGAAGACTGGGCGGCAGCTGCGGAAAGACCTGCGGCGCTCCTGCGATGACGCCCTGGGAACCGTCTCCGACTGGACGGACGAAGCGAAAGACCGTATCGAGAAAGCGGTCGAAAAAGGCGCCGATTTCGCCGACGAACTGCGGGCCAAAACCGAGCCGCTGAGCGATTTGCTGCGCCGTTCGTAAATCGGCGCAAAGCTCGCGGACAGAATCATCACAACTACGATTTCTACGTCCGCTCCTTGCTTGCGTGAGTCGTTAGTCGCTGGCAACCCACGGTCTTTGTCAAACGCGCCATTCGCGAATAGCGAAGAGCGAACAGCCAGCCGCCTCACGGTTCCACTTGAGTTTCGTCCTCAAGCGTGCGCTTCTTCTTGTGCACACTGCGGATCACAATGCCCACCGAGAACCGGAAGTTGTCCTGCTTCTTATTGCTGAAAGAGGGAAACTTGGCGCCGGTCTGGAAATAATCGGCCTTGAACCGCAATGCGAAACGCTGATTGATCTTGCGGTCAGCGCCGCCGCCGACCACCAGCGCCCGGCCAGTGCCGACTTCCGTGAAGGTCGCACCCTCACCGGTTGCCTGGCCCCGCGTGCCCTGATGCCCATACATGAGCTCGCCAAACGGCGTCCACCGTTCATACTTGCGGCGGGCAAATTGCACGCCGTATAGAAAGTTGTACTCTCGCGTGGCCACGTCGAACGTGGGATAAGTGCCCGGGCAGAATCCGTTCTGCCCGCCGCACGGGGGAAATGGCGCCGGCACGCCTGACGGGATTTTAGAGGTTCCGAAGTATTGTCCGCCCTCCACTACGATCCCGAGCCAGCTGGCCGCGTTCAGACCGAGAGAAGCGTCCCAGCCGGGCAGCCCCGCCCAGTGTCCGGCGTTGAAAAGGCCAGCCTCGGCGTACGAACCGCCGCCAAAGAATTCGAAGCGCGGATACTGGGCCGCATGCACGGGGTTGGCGGTCGGAGTCGGAGTCGGAACTGGCTCGGGGGCTGGAGCTGGGGCCGGAACTTGATCTGTGGTCGGGGCCGGAGTTGGAGCCTGCGTTGAAGCCTGCGCCCACGACATCACACACAGCGCAGCCACGCTGGCCAAAACTCCCAGGTATTTCCTCACGATTCCTCCTTGAAATGCAGTTGCCAGTGCACACTTGCCAGTACCCAGTCCGGAAGCGAATCTCTCTTGCCCCAGTTGGACGCTCAATGCGCCCACAACATCTTCCGTCTCGACACTGGATACTAGGCTACTGGCTGCTTGGTACTGGCTTTCCGAAAACCGTATTGTAGTAAAGCCGGACATTCCCGCATGTTCCCTGCTCGGGCGAATAGACCACGCAGGTATCAAAGGGCCGCGAATAGACGTGCAGCGTCACGGCGCGCTGGTTCGCTTCCCGCGGATTCATCACCCGGTGCACCGGTTCCCGCGGATCGACCGCGCACGGATTGGCCGCCGTCAGCTCCAGCGTGTTAGATGCCCGCAACCGGCACTTGCCCGCTTCGATATCCTGAAATTCGACGCGAAAATTTTCGACCAGCAGCTTTCCCACCGGCGCCGCCATCCAGCAACTCTGGTCGCGATGATTGTGCACCGAACTGCCCTGTCCAATCTCCCAGCAGATGGCGATCAGCTCGTAGAGGTCGGTTTTGTCGATCAGGTTACGCGTGTAGTGCTGCCGGTTCCAGCTCAAATAGCGCGCGAGACTGACTTCTTCGACAGGCATTTTCGCGAGCAATGAAAGGATCTCCTCCGTTTTATCGAAGGCCGATGCGGGAAACGCGCGAAGTTTCCCAACCAGTTCTTCGATCGGGACCCGCGGCGGTGCTGACAGCTCACTCATAGATGTCTCCGGCATGGATGTATCCGGCAAACTATCGAGTATACCGTGTGGGACTCTATACAATCTTCAGAAGACAGTTAAATGAAATCCATGGAAATCAAGCTGACGGAAACCGAAGCGCGCGTGCTGGGTTCGCTGATCGAAAAGGACATCACCACGCCGGAGTACTATCCGCTGTCGCTGAATGCGCTGGTGAATGCGTGCAACCAGAAATCGAACCGCGATCCGGTGATGCAGTTGGACGAAGACGCGGTGCGCGACGCGCTGGATGGCCTTCAGGAGCAGCGCCTGGCTGGGCCCGCACGCGGCGCCGACAGCCGCGTTACCAAATACGAGCAGCGCTTGCAGGAAGTGTTTAACTTCACGCGTCCGGAGATTGCAGTGCTGTGCGTGCTGCTGCTGCGCGGTCCGCAAACGCCGGGCGAACTGCGCGGACGCGCCGAGCGCATGCACCGCTTCGAAGCACTGGAGGATGTGCAAGCGGCGTTGCAGAAGTTGATGCAGCGCGAGCCGCCACTGACGAAAGTGCTGCCTCGACAGCCCGGAACGAAAGAACCGCGATATGCACATCTGCTCGCCGGAGATGTGGTTGTCCCGGAATCGCCATACGCCGCAGAAGCCACCGCCAGCCGCAATCCGGCAGATGCCGGGCGCATCGCCCGTCTCGAAGAAGAAGTGGCCGACCTGCGGAAAGAAGTCTCGGAAGTGAAGGATCAGTTGGAGAGATTCCGGAAGCAGTTTGAGTGAATCTCACCGCCGAGACGCCGAGAAACCCAAAAACGGTTTTTTGTTTTCTCTGCGGCCTCGGCGTCCTGGCGGTGAAAGAGCCCTACAGCACCGCTCCTGCGCGTACCCAGCCGCGCCCAGCGCCGAGATGCTTTCGGCGATGTGGCCCGGGCCTCGGGTTTCCATGCGGACCAAAGTGAGTCGCGCCTCACCGGTCCTCTGCGCGACTTAACGTATCGGCGCTGCACCGAGAAACGAAGGGAGTAAGGGTAACAGGTCCAAGTACAACTTCCGTAATGGCACTTTAGGACAGGGGCTAGGCCCCTTCGAAACCTATGCAACGGTGAAAAAGCCCGTCAGAATGGGGTTTTAGAGGAGTTCAGCCCCTGGGACTCATGCCTAATTCGACCGGCGCCGCTCTCGCCCCCCTCCCTGTCCATCGGAAGACGGCTGCGCGCGTCGCGCTGTTTGATTTGCCCGAGGCGTCCGCGCACCTGGTGACGGAGTGTTTCCGTCAATATGGAATCGAAACGGTCTCGATTGCGCGCGAACACGCGGATCGACTGCGACGCGAAAAGTTCGAGGCCTGCGTCTTGCCCCTTGGAGAAGACGCCGGCAGCATCATCGAGCTGGCGCGAGGCTCGGCTTCCAACAGCCGGATCGTCATTTACGGGCTGGGCGGGACCGCGCAGGACGCTATGCGTTATTCAAAGTTGTGCCTCAACGCGGTGTTTCACGAACCGTTGGAACGGTCGGCGGCGATGAAGCTGGTGCGCTCGACTCGAATGTTGGTGCTGCACGAATTCCGGCGCTACGTGCGTATCCCGGTGATGACGGAGGTCGGGATCGTGACGAACGACGGTGGCCGCATCACAGCCACCAGCCAGGAGATCAGTTCGGGGGGGATGTCGCTCAAGGGCCATCACGTGCCCGAACAAGGGAGTCTGGTGGAAGTGTCGTTTTCTTTGCTGACGCTGCCGCGTGTTTGGGTGCGCGGGTACGTCACGTGGAAGAAAGGCACCAACAGCTTTGGGATTCGCTTTGACTCGACCGACGAGCGGCGGCAACGGCTGAAAGAGTGGATCGTGGCATATCTGGAAGCGTAGGCGGCCCGCTTTCGGCTGTTAGCCTTGCAGTGAAACCTTTCCCGCCCGGCTACAATATCTTCGTGAGTTCTTCTTCCGCCGCCGTCGGACCTGAGCAGCCCTCCGTTTTAGAAACGCGCCGATTCTCGCTGTGGCAAAGGATTCTTTTGTGGCTCATCAGTTGGGCAAGCTATCTGGCGATCTCGCTGATCGGTCCGACTCTCCGCTATTCAATATCGTGGGAGGAGCCGCCTTCGCCGCCGGACGCGACTTATGAAAAACCAGTGATCTACTCTTTCTGGCACCGCGCCGTGTTCCCGAGCGCCTGGTTATGGAGGAAGACCGGAATCGCGGTGATGGTGAGCCGCAGCTTCGACGGGGAATACATCGCTCGGACCATTGAAAAACTTGGCTTCGTCGCGGTGCGTGGATCGAGCAGCCGCGGCGGCTCGAAAGCCCTGCTCGGCTTGAAAAGCCAACTGGAACAGGGCAACCTGGTTGCGTTTACGATTGACGGTCCGCGCGGCCCGAAATACGTGGCCAAACCGGGCCCGGTGCTGCTGTCGCGCGCCAGCGCGCTGCCCATGGCGGCGTTCTACGTGGCGCTCAGCGATGCCTGGGTACTGAACACATGGGATGCGCTGATGATCCCGAAGCCATTTTCGAAGGCGCTGGTGCGTTTCAGCGCCAAGATGCGAGTTCCCGCCGAAGCCGCCAATGCAGAGGATGCAAAGCTGGACGCGCAAATGGCTGAGTTTCACCGGCAGTTGCAGGCTGCGCTCGAACGCGTCACCCGGTTCGCCGAGGAGCACGTGGCGCGAGTGGGATCGGCGGAGTTCCCCATCATCAAGGGCTAGCGTTTGACTTTGCATCGCGCCGCCCGGTAGATTTGTTGGGCTGCTGTTTTTGCTCTTTCTCAAAATTAGGTTCGCGCATGATCGTAGGCCGGCGACACGCTGGCGCTATGGGAAGCGGGTGCAAATCCCGCGCTGCCGCGCAACTGTAAGCGAGGAAATCGCAATCGGCCACTGGGGCAACCTGAAAAGGGAAACCTGGGAAGGCCGGTTGTAGTAACCGGATGCTGGGCCAAAGCTCACATCCTGACTCGCAAAGCCAGGAGACCGGCGTGAACCGCCCACACAACCCTTTCGCGTGATAAAGGAGACGTGCATGCGGTTTTCTAGTGTATTCGCTAGTGTTTTTTCCCTGTTCACCATCTTTTTGACAACCATCTTTCTGTCAACCATCGCTTCCGCCGAAATCAAAATCAAAGTTGTCGATCCTCAAGACGCTGCCGTTGCCGGCGCGCAGGTCCAATTGCTCGAACTGGGCAAGCCCACCCCGGCCTCCGTGCAGAGCACGTCCGCCGAGGGGCTCGTGATTTTTCGCGAGTCGGCCTCAGGGTCTTACCGTGTCCAGGTGTTGGCTCCGGGCTTCGCGGCGGAGACGCTAGACCTCTCCCCAACTGCTGAAACCACCACGATCAAGCTCCGCCTGGCGACGGCAGCGGAAACCGTGGTGGTGACCGCGACCCGCACTCCAGTGCCGGGCGAAGCCGCGGGCGCCGACGTTGACAGTCTCAGCAGCCAGCAGTTGGAAGCAATGCAGCCGGTGGACGCGGACGACGCCATGCGTTTCCTGCCGGGTGCGGTCGTGAATACCGCGGGGCAACGCGGCGGAATCTCGTCTCTCTTTGTTCGCGGCGGCGAATCCACTTACAACAAAGTGATTGTCGATGGGGTCGCCATCGATAACCCGGGCGAAACGTTTGACTTTGGTACCCTGCCGCTGGCGCAAGCGGATCGTCTGGAGTTTGTGCGGGGCGCGCAGAGCACTTTGTACGGCTCCGATGCCATGACCAGCGTCGTGCAGGTGTGGACGCGCACCGGAAGCACTCCCGTCCCCGAACTCCGCTTTGGCGCCGATGGCGGAAATTTCGGAACTGCCAACGGCTACGCGTCTCTGGCTGGCGCCCACGGACGCTTCGACTACAACTTTTTCGGCGACCAGTTCAACAGCAACGGGCGGGGCGTAAACGATGCTTACTCGGATTCGCTGGAGGGAGCGAATGTCGGAGTTGCGATTACCGATCACGTTGGATTGCGAGTGTGTTTCCGCCATTCCAACAGCTACACCGGAGTACCGGGGGAGTGGAGCTTCAACGGCGATCCACTTCTGGCTCCCAATCCCAGCGAGTGGTCGCACCAGAACAATATTCTAGGAAGCGCGGAACTTACCGTGGCAGCGCCTTCGGGATGGCAGCACCGCTTCACTGGCTTCGACAACCTCTATCGTTACACTGACGTGAACCTGAACAGCAGTTCCGCCAGCTACGACGACTATCCGGATCGCTACGACACCCACGTCAACCGCGTGGGATTCGAATATCAGGGAGATCGCTCGGAGCGAACCTGGGCGCACAGCACCTTTGGATATCGCATCGAAAATGAAAATGGCGTTGTGAACGACCTTGATTCCCCCCCTCCCGCTCCCGGGCAGCGTTTGGATCAGGATGCATATTTGCAACAGCAGTTCACGCTGGGCAGGCTCTCGGCCATCGCGGGCGGACGTTTCGTTCACAGCAGCGCATACGGCAATACAGGCGTGCCGCGGGTTGCGCTGACTCTGCTGGCTTTGCGCGGCGGAGAATTGTTTTCTGGAACGCGCCTGCGTTTTTCCTATGCCACCGGATTTATGGAACCCGCCCTCTATGAGACTTTTGGCGATGTCGGATATGGCTACGCCCCGAACCACGGCCTGTTGCCGGAGCGGACGCGAGCCTTTGAAGCCAGTTTCGAGCAAAAAATGTTTGCGGGCCGCTGGGCCCTGGGCGCAACCTACTTCAACAATCTTTTCCATGATCAGATTGAGGCTCTGCCCACTCCGACGGGCGTGTACCAGTTTTTCAACCTGGAACAATCTTTCGCTCAGGGCGCCGAATTTGAGCTGCAAGGAAGAATCCGCTCGAGATTGTCGCTGACCACGGTCTACACCTACACCTCGACTGAGATACTCGAAAATCCGCAGTGCACGCAGCCAAATCCTTGTGGTTTCCCGTATGCTCCGGGAGATCCCTTGTTCCGTCGCCCCAAACATTCGGCAACAACGCTTCTCAGCTATCTGGGGACGCAGTGGGGCGCGAACCTGGGAGGGAGTTTCGTGGGCCGCCGCCCGGACGATGCTTTCCTGAGCATCCCGAACGACTTCAACCACGCCGCCGGCTACGCGCGCGTGGATCTGGGCGGCTGGTATGCGATCAATTCGAGAATTACGGCATACGCGAATGTCGAGAACGCGCTCAACGATCACTACAACGAAGTGGTGGGATATCCGGCGCTGACGGCGAACTTCCGCGCGGGAGTAAGGTTACGGATCGGAGGAGACTAGAAACGCCCCATAATCCGGCGGTTCTTCCCGCGGGATGTCTGCTTTCGCCTCTCCGTCATCGATAGTCGTGGCCGGTTTACGTGGATCAGGGAGGGCGCCCCACCCTAATTGTTATCCGCGTTTGTGCCGATATATACTCGGGAGGCTCCGGCTTCGCCCGGTCCCCGTTCCTCATGCCCAAGATTCTGATCGCCGACGACTCTCCCGTCCAAAGACAACTGCTGGCCTCGTTCTTAAGTCCGAAGGGCTTTGAGGCAGTCTTTGCAGTGGACGCGCTCCAGGCATGGATGGCTGCGTTGCGTTCCGCTCCTCAGTTGATTCTGCTCGATATCAACATGCCCGGAGGCACCGGTATGGAGGTGCTTAAGCGCCTGAGGATGTCCACCAAGACGCAGCACATTCCTGTGATCGTTGTCAGCGGCGAAGAAAATCCCGCGACCGAATCGATGGCGCAGAGTCTCGGGGCAGTGGGCTTTCTGCACAAACCGGTGGGACAGGAACAGCTTTGTGCTGCCATGGATCGCGCCCTGCACCCCGCCGAGCAGTGACCACCGGCAACTGACCCAATCCTCAGATCGGGAAACTGTGGTAGCTCTTCGCGAACAGCGCTGGTTCCTGAGCCAAGCCGAAGGGAACGTCCCGCGCCACACCGGCTACCGGGGGCTGTCGGCCGTCTGTTTCGGCTCGCCACCCGATTGAAGACCGGATTGAAGATCGTCCGCTTGCAGATCGTCCGCCGCAACCGGCCTGTGGGGCGGGGCGGGGTTCCCACGTCCGCTGTAGCGGTGGCGCACCTCGTGGAGCTTCTCCACCTCTTTTTCATCGAGTGGTTGCTCGTTGCCGAGCAGGTGCGAGACCAACGCGATCTTCGCGAAGTGCTCTACTGTTTCCATTTTCATGTAGGCACTTTCGAGCGAGGACCCAAACGTCACGACCCCGTGATTCGCCATCAAGATGGCGTCATGGTGCGGAATCAGGGGCTCGAGAGCGTCGGTCAGCTCGGGCGTGCCCGGGGTACCGTAGCGGGCCAGCGGGATCGAGCCCAGACCGACGACGACCTCGCACACCAGCGGCCGGTTCAGATCGCAACCGGAAGCGGCAAACCCGGTGGCGGTCGGCGGGTGCGCGTGCACGATGCCCCGCACGTCGGGGCGCATACGATAAATCAGCAGGTGCATGCCGATCTCGCTTGAAACCGAGCGCTTGCCGGCGAGCCGTTTTCCGTCCATGTCCACAATCACCAGGTCGGAAGCGCGCATCCTGCCCTTGCTGATGCAGGTGGGAGTCACCAGCAGGTGTGTTTCGTCGAGACGGATGGACAGGTTTCCGTCGGTGGCTGCAACAAATCTGTTTTCGTGCAGCAGGCGGCCGAACTGCACAATCTCGAGACGATGCTGGCGATCGCTGATCCTGGCCATGGAAACCCTGCGCGGTCATGGTACAGCACGTCTCGGAAACCTTACAACCACTAACAGGTCAAAATTTGTAAAAGTTGGTGGAGAGCCGGGCGTCCCCGCCCGGCCGCCAAACCGCAGGACGGGCGAGACGCCCGTCGCTCCATCGTATGGCCTTAGAACCCGCCTTCAAACCTATAATCAAACCCTATAATCTCCTCGATGCTCGTCTCGGACTTCCAGTACGATCTGCCGCCCGAACGCATTGCGCAGGAACCGTTGGCGGATCGCGCCGCATCGCGTCTGCTGTGCCTGAATCGGCTGCCTGGGGGTTGGCAGGGGCAAGGTTGGCAGGATCGGAGTTTTCGCGAATTCCCCGGCTTGCTGCGCCCAGACGACCTGCTGGTGGTGAACAATACGCGGGTGTTCCCGGCCCGGCTCTACGGCCACCGAAGCGGACAGCGGGCCCAGCCTCTGAGCCCGCACAATCCGGCGGCACGAGATTTTCTGCGTGGGCGCGTCGAAGTTCTGCTGACCCGCCAGGTGGCGGACGATCCGAATGAGTGGGAATGCCTGGTACGGCCCGGGCGCAAGATCGGGATCGGAGAAAGACTTTACTTTGGCGACCCTCCCGAACTGGAAGCCGAGGTCACGGAACGCGGCAGTTTTGGGGAGCGGCGTATCCGGTTCGCCCCGGTCGCCGATTTCTTTGCGCGCGTCGAGCGCATTGGACACGTGCCGCTTCCCCCCTATATCGACCGCGACGACCGGGCAGCGGACCGGGAGCGCTACCAGACTGTTTACGCCCAGGCGCCGGGGTCGATGGCAAGATCGGTGGCGGCGCCGACCGCCGGTTTGCACTTCACGTCGGAGATATTGGACGAGATTCGTGGACGCGGGATTGAAATTGCCGAGATCACGCTGCACGTTGGGCTGGGCACCTTTCAGCCGGTACGAGTGGAAAAAGTGGAGGACCACAAACTGCATCGGGAGTGGTACGAGATTCCAGCGGAGGCGGCGCAGGCGATCAACCTGGCGAAAGCCCAGAAACGGCGCGTGGTGGCCGTGGGCACAACCACCGTGCGAACGTTAGAGTATGCAGCCGAGTGCGCTGCAAGGCACGCTGCGGAAAGCGCTGGCGGAGATTGCATAGAAACCGGACGAGGCGAGGCGGACTTGTTTATCCATCCGGGCCATCGCTTTCGTATCGTCGACGCCCTGCTGACCAACTTCCATCTCCCGCAATCGACCCTGCTGATGCTGGTTTGCGCCCTCGGCGGCAAAGACCTGGTGATGAGCGCCTACCGCCACGCGGTCGAGGCCGGATACCGGTTCTACTCCTATGGCGATTGCATGTTTGTGGAGTAGCGGCCTGGCGCTGGTAGCATGGGTATGTATGCATTACCGGTTATGGCTCGTGTGGGGACGGGCGCCCTCGCCCGTCCAAGCTCGCGTAGGGGCAGGTGCCCTCACCTGCCCAGCCGGGCGCAGCTCGGCAGTCGCCTGCCGTCACAGCAATCCTAGATTCGCTATCGCTGTGATTGCGCTCGTTTCGCTGGGCCTGACCCTCACAGCGCAGGCGCAAAGCAAATCTGCGCCAGTTGCTACGCGGGCGTCCAAGCCCGCTGCCGCTCCCAACGAAGACGCACAGCTTTACCGCAACACCACTTTCGGACTCCGCTATAAGATTCCCTACGGCTGGGTGGATCGCACCAAGGAAATGCAAGAAGGAAATGAGGCCGGCAAAGGAGAACTCCTGCTCGCCGTTTTCGAGCGTCCTCCCGAGGCCACCGGAGACACCGTCAACTCTGCGGTCGTGTTCGCCTCCGAGAGCGCGGCGTCCTATCCCGGCCTCAAGAAAGCTGAAGACTACCTCGGCCCGCTCACCGAACTCGCAACCGCCAAAGGTTTCAAGGCCGACGGCGAGCCGTATGCGCTTGAAGTTGAGTCGCGGCAATTACTGCGCGCCGATTTCATCAAGCCGCTCGGCATTAAGACAATCAACGATAAACTCACCATGCGCCAGTGCACCCTCGTCCTGCTCTCAAAGGGTCAGATCGTTTCCTTCACCTTCATCGCCGGCAGCGAAGATGAGCTAGACGACCTGATGGACGGGCTCCATTTCGGAGCGGCGAAATCAGATGCACATTGAAGGTCGTGTGGGAACGGGCGCCTTCGCCCGTCCAAGCCGAGCGCAGATCCGCTGTCTGCGTGTGGCCGCGGCAACTCTGGATCCGCTGCAAAACTCCCCCGCTGTCAGTGTGTCGTGGCGCACTCCAATCCACCCCCCGAAGCACAACAAAAAACGTGGTTTATGGTCTCGATTCCAGCCCCAAAATCAGCGTCTTTTGTGCTAAAATAAACAAAGCTTTGGTGATAGCTAAATAGCAGAAAATTCAATAAGTTGAGCTCAGCCGAGCACTCCCGGAATCGTCCCTCCAGTCGGGGCGTCCGATCCGGGGCCCCTAGCGGGCCCGGGTTTGGCCCGCTGGGGTGGGGTCCGGCTTTCTCCACGGAGCAGAATGGCCACGAAAGAATTGCAAGCCGAACTCCTCGACGCGAAGAACAACGACGCGAAGAACAAGAACGGCAAAACGACTAACGGAGACTACAACGCCGACTCGATCAAAGTCCTCGGCGGCATGGAAGCCGTGCGCAAACGCCCCGCCATGTACATCGGCTCGACCGGAGAACTTGGTCTGCATCACTTGGTGTACGAAGTCGTGGACAACTCCGTGGACGAAGCGCTCGCCGGTTACGCCGACAAAATCGAAGTCACCATCCACCTCGACAACTCCATCACCGTAGTCGATAACGGACGCGGCATCCCCGTCGACAACATGGACATCGACGGTGAGAAAGTCTCCGCCGCGCAGGTCGTGATGACCACGCTGCACGCGGGCGGAAAGTTCGACAGTAACTCCTACAAAGTTTCCGGAGGATTGCACGGCGTCGGCGTAAGTTGCGTCAACGCACTCAGCGAAGAACTCGATCTCGAAATCTGGCGCGACGGTTTCACCTGGGAGCAGACTTACTCGCAGGGCGAGCCCACCAGCAAATTGAGGAAAACCGGCGCTGCCAAGATAAAGACAGGCACCAAGGTTCACTTCGTGCCCGACAGGTCCATCTTCACCACCACCATTGAGTACAACTTCGATACGCTCTCGCAACGCCTGCGCGAACTCGCGTTCCTCAACAAAGGCCTGCTCATCACGCTCACCGACGAACGCCAGACTGATTCGAAGACGGGCGAAGCCAAGCGTGCCGAGTTCAAGTACAACGGCGGCATCACCGAATTCATCAAGCACCTGAACCGCGGCAAGCAGACGCTCCACGACAAGCCGATCTATATGGAAGCCGACAAGGACCAAGTGCACATCGAAATCGGCTTGCAGTACAACGACGCCTACTCGGAATCCGTTTTCAGTTTTGCCAATAACATCAACACCGTCGATGGCGGCACGCATCTCTCCGGCTTTCGCACCTCGCTGACCCGCACCATCAACTACGCCGGCCAGCAGATGGGCTTGTTCAAAGACGTAAAAGAAAATCTCACCGGAGATGACGTCCGCGAAGGTCTGGTTGCCGTGATCAGCGTGAAGCTGCCGCAGCCGCAGTTCGAAGGCCAGACCAAGGGCAAGCTGAATTCCGACATCGCTGGCGTCGTGCAGGCTGTCGTGAACGAAAAGCTGGGCGCATTCTTCGAGCAGAACACCGCCGTGGCCCGCAAGATCATCAACAAAGCGATCGACGCCGCCCGTGCACGCGAAGCCGCCCGCAAAGCCCGCGACCTGACGCGCCGCAAAGGCGCGCTCGATGGCGGAGGACTCCCCGGCAAACTAGCCGACTGCTCCGAGCGCGATCCCAACCGTTGCGAACTCTTCCTGGTCGAGGGCGAGTCCGCAGGGGGCACCGCCAAACAAGGCCGCGACCGCCGCTTCCAGGCCATCCTCCCGCTCAAGGGAAAAATTCTCAACGTCGAAAAGGCGCGTTACGACAAGATGCTGGCCCACGAAGAAATTCGCGCCATGATCACCGCGCTCGGCACCGGAATTTCGAAAGAAGATTTCGATCCAACCAAAGTCCGCTACGGCAAAATCATCTTGATGACCGACGCCGACGTTGACGGCTCGCACATCCGCACCCTGCTGCTCACGTTTTTCTTCCGCCACATGCAGGAACTGATCAAGCGCAACAACGTCTACATCGCGCAGCCGCCGCTATTCGGCATCAAGAAGGGCAAGTCGCACCAGTACATCAAGGACGAGCGCGAATTCGTCAAAGTCATGGTCAAGCGCGCTTCCGAAGGACTTATCATCCGCTACGGCGAAGGCGCCGCCAGGCTCGAAGGCGCAGCCCTGACCAAGTTCATCACCGTTCTGAACGAGTACCTCGGATTCCTCGACAAGCTGAACAAGCGCATACGCGAAGAGCAAATCACCGCGTTACTGCCCAAGCTCGACCTCGCCAAGCGCGCCGACTTTGAAGGCGACAAGAATACTCCGCCGAAGAAGATCGAGAAACTCGAAAAAGAACTCAAGCGCCTGCAAAAAGACTTGAAGATGAAGAGCGTCGAAACTCGCTTTGACGAAGAACATAATTTATGGGAACTGCGCTTCGTGAACGCGCAGGGCGCCGAGCATATCGTCAACTGGGAACTAGCCTCGACTTCGGAATGCCGCCAGGTCATCGCCAAGTTCAAGCAGATCGGGCAGTATCTCGATCCGCCCTTTGTGGTCGAGAGCGTGGTGAAACCGGCAAAGACCGCATCCAGCGCCGGAGGCAAAGAAGATAAGAACGAAGACGAAGGCGAAGGCGAAAACAATAACGATAACGAAGAAGAAAATCTAAGCGCGGGCGAGAGCGAGAACGAGAAAGAGGAAGCCGAGCGGGCCGAGAAGAAAACCGGCAAGCCGCCAGCGCGCCGCGCGAAAGAGCCCGAGATCGTAGAGAAAAATACTGCCCGCGAACTTTTCGACTATGTCCTGAACGAAGGCCGCAAAGAGTACATCGTCCAGCGCTACAAAGGCCTCGGCGAAATGACCGCCGAGCAGCTCTGGGAAACCACCATGGATCCCGAGCGCCGCACCCTCCTGCAAGTCCGCCTCGAAGACATAGCCGAGTGCGAAACCATCTTTACCACCCTGATGGGCGAAGACGTAGAAGCCCGCAGAAAATTCATCGAAGACAACGCGCTCGACGTGAAGAACCTGGATATCTAATCGGCTCGTGGATCCGCGCCACACGTTCTACGGATGCAGGCGCACTCCGTACTTCACCTCCGGATACGCCCGGTCAAACACGACCCACAGCGCTGCGATCACCACGAAAACAAGGTAGCTTCCCTCCGGCCCAACGGAGCCGCCCGTCAGCCACGTGGGCCCGTGAAAGCTGGAGTTGATCAGGTGCCCGGGCAGAAGCGTGCCGCTGTCCGGAACCGAGTACAGATAACTCTCGCCCCAATCCCACGCCATGTGAAAGCCGACGGCCCACCACAAATCGCCCGTCCGCCGCAGCGTCAGACAAAAGAAGAAGCCAATCAACCCCGCCGCCACGAGGCCTGTCTTCGCCTCGCCCGGATTGACGCCGTGGATGGCGCCGAACGCAACGGAAAGCAGGGCCGCCGCCGGCCAGAAATTCATTCCCTTGGTCAGCACCCACTGCGAATATCCGCGCAGCAGAAACTCTTCAAAGAATCCCGTCACCAGGAAAAGCACGGCATAATACAGCGCGAACTTGACGATGCGTCCTCCGTGCAGAGCGAGCGACCCGAAGGTGAAGGCCCCGGCCGCGCGCAACACGAGCATGAGAACCGTGAGCGACGCGATTCCACACAGCGTACCCACCCAGAAATTGCGACTAAACGCCCCGCGCGCAGGAAGCCCGAAGTCGCCGAACGGACGGCCTTCGATCCGCGCCATGACAAAGCCCGGCAAGATCGCGGCCAGCATCATGCTGGCCTCCGCCCCCATGCCCCACCACACCGGCCCACCCGCATGAGGATGGACAAAGTGCATGAGCGCGCCTTCGATCAACAGCACGATGCCGGCCATGGCTAGATAAATCAGCCAGCGGGTTCCCGCATACATGCCATCGGGTCCAACGAAGACTTCGCGAAATGGCAAGTCTCTTCGAGGTTCTGCGAGCATCGATGGCGCCGGGGAAGGGAGCGACGCAGAGTCGGAGGTGGGCGGCGGCGTTGACTGTGCAACAGAGGGCGGCAGAGGATTGGTGTCCATCGGCGTCTGGAACATGGTAAAACACTCGGTCTGACCTTGATACGCCGAATTCTTCATTCCGATGGTTTCCGCGCCCCGCAATTTGCCGCGGCTGCGCTGCTGCTGGTCTATCTTCTGCAGTGCGTCTGGCTGGTCCGCGTGCAAACGTTGCATGCCTCGATCCCCGATTCCGGCCAGGCTCTGCGCATCTACCAGGGCCTCGAACAATGGAAAGGCCGCGCCACCGCGGGAACTCCCGAGGCGTTGCCATTGCGGTCGGAAGCGGCCACTGGCGTGCCTTCTTCGGGGCGGTTCGGCAATCTTCGCGTGCGCGACGGTTACGATCAGGATCGCTCGCCGCTTTACTACCTCGTCGCCGCTGCGCCGCTTCTGGTCCGACCCGGTTCGTGGTTGCCGGACTCGTTTGGGCCGCTACTGGCCGCGACCCCCTACTTGTTCTTCGGCGTCATGATCGGGGCCTCGCTCTGGTATGTCGCGCGCCGTCTGTACGGCAACCCTGGCGGGTACATCGCGCTCGCACTCTACTGCTTTTCGCCAGCCATGATTGTGAACGTGGCCGAGACGCAGAGTCTGGGCGAAATGGGGGCGGTGTGGGGAGCGTTCGGAACCGTCTTCACCGCCATCGCCGTGGCGCACACGCTCTACGCTCCCCGCGAAGTTGTGCTCTGGAACTGGCGACGCATTCTGCTCTTGGGGTTGTCTCTGGCGCTGGCAGCCGGCAACCAGTTCTCGCTGGGGGTGCTGGCGCTGGTGATTTTGCCGCTCATGCTATGGGTGGCGCCAGTCCGGCCGCGCGCCGTGCTCGCGATCTGGGCCACCGCAATCGCGGTCAGCGTGGCACTGTTGTTTGCCGCGTACTTTTTCAAACCTGCGTTGTTCTGGCAAGGAATGCTGCACGCGCGCTGGATCAATTTCGAGCCCGCCGCGTTTGGCATGTCCGTCTCCTACGGCAACGCTTTGCAAACGATCTTCGTCAGCAGCCCGCCGCTGATGCTCGCCTTGCCAGTGGCGCTGGTTGCGTACTTCGGATGGAAGCGCACACGATATTTCGGCAACACCGCGCCGCTCCTGATCGGGGCACTGTTGCTTATTCTGGCCTTGGGCGCTCCCAATGTTCCGGGACAGGGATTCCATCTGACCATGCTCGTGTTCCTCTTTGTCTTCGTTAGCGGAGTGTTCGCCGATCTGCTGGAGACTCAGCAAGGGCTGCTGGTTACGGCTGGCCTGTGCGGATTGTTGAGCGCCTCCGCCATCTGGAACCTGTGGCGGTTGGCCCGTCTCATGTAACGAAGCTTGTCCTCAGCCGTCCCTCAGAAAATCTCGCAGGTTAAAATAAATTCTTGCGAAATTGGCAAGGATCGACTTAGCAAGGATTAACCATGAGCACACCAACCCGAACTCCCACAGCGAAAACCATCTACGTAACCCGCACCGGCCTGCCGCTCAGTTTCAAGTTCGAATGGCCTTTTCGCCATGCCACGTCCGGCGCGGACTTTGACGTGCTGCACACGGCGATTACGCTGGAAAATTCCGAGGGCCTGCGCGTGCTTGTGGCCGTGAATCTTTCCGCCACGCTGCGGGAGGTGTTGCCTTCGCTCGAACCGAAAGACACGGAAGCTCCCGTCATCAATGCTCTGCGCCAGGAGGTCGACCACAAGCAGATGGAGTTCGTGAAATCCGGCAAGCTGGTACCGCTGCCCTTTTCCAGCCGCCACTACAACTTCAAACTCAAGCAGTGGGTTTTCGGCAAGGCCAGCGACGAAGAAATCGCCCGCATGATCGAACGCAAAGTGTACTGGCAGACGCGTTTGGTAGGCGGAGATGTACGGCTGAGCGACCCGACAGAGGCCCTCTACGTTGATACCACCACCGATCACATCGCCGAAATCGCCGCCGGACTCGCGCAGCAGGGACTCTTCACCATGGCCCGGCGCTACGCTACCGCGCTTCCCGGGCTGATGGAAAAAAAAGACCGCTTCGAATCTGAGATGGCCGCAGCGCGCCAGCAGTTGGAAGAAAAACACGCCTTCGAGCGCGGTTAGGGTTGGAGTTCAGCGGCCCCTAAAGGGGCGTCTGATTTCGAACTTACGGCACCGCTAAAGCGATGCCCTGAGACGAAACCAGAGTTTTTCCGCAGATTGCTACGCCGACCTCGCTTGCGGCAGACTCGCCCAACTAGCCGTCAATACGAAGCAGTTGGCGTCGCAGCAGCGAGCGGGTCGCTGCCATGACGGTCGGTTCGTCCACATCGAGATCGCGAAAGATGCCGATCAAATCCGGCACCGCAATGCGCCCTTCCAGTCGACCCAGGATCTCTCGCTCGAGCGGATCAAGCTCCGTCATAGGCTGAAGTACACCTCAATCTGATGGCCAACGAGCCCCCGTGCAAATTCTCCGGTAGCGTTCAGTTTCCGGTGCGACCTGAATAAGTACAGCCATACTCTAACTGTTAGCCGCCCATAATGGACCGAAGGAGTCAACCGCTGGGACCTTCAGGGGCTAAAGCCTGCGTCTTTGCTGGCTCTGGGACAGCACGACTGAAGCCGTGCCCTTCCCAAAACAACTTATGAGATGGCTCTTAGCTACCACACCCGGCAAGCGTTCTCCCGTACCATCGGCTGCCCCGGCTTGCAGTGGAACGCGGCGCGAAATTCTGTCATGTTCGCGGCCACGCCATTCGTTCGATACTTCTCCGGGGAGTGCTCATCCACCGTCGCGCGCAGCCGCTTGTTTTCCTCGCGCTCGTTCGTGCACCAGCTCTGCCCGTAGGCGACGAAGAAGCGCTGCTCCGGCGTCAAGCCATCCAGCGGCTCGAGTTTCTTGTCCTTCGTGTCTTCCTTCCACGCCAGATAGGCCAGCAGGGTCCCGCCCAGATCCGCTAGATCCTCGCCGTTCGTCAGTTTGCCGTTGATCTTGATGTCGTCGATGATCGTGTATCCAGAATATTGGTCAACCACGCATTGGGCGCGCTGCTCAAATTCCTTGCGGTCGGCGTCCGTCCACCAGTTGCGCAAATTGCCCTGCGCGTCGAACTGGCTGCCCTCATCGTCAAACGCGTGGGTCAGTTCGTGGCCCATGGTGGCGCCGGTGTCGCCATAGTTGGGCGCGGCGTCCGACAGCGCGCTGAACAGCGGCGGTTGCAGCACTCCAGCGGGAAAGTTGATGTCGTTTTTCTGCGGATCGTAATACGCATTGACGGTGGGCGGCGTCATGCCCCACTCCTTGCGGTCGACGGGCTTGCCGATTTTCGCGAGCCAGCGGTGAAACTCGAACCAGGACGCCCGTTCGGAGTTCCCGATTTCATCTCCGCGCACGATCTCCAGCGAGCTGTAGTCGCGCCATGTGTCGGGATAACCGATCTTGTTTGCGATTGTGTGCAGCTTGGTGAGCGCCTGCTCCTTGGTCGCCGCGCCCATCCACGGCAGCGCCTGGATCTCGCTCTGCATAGCCGCTTCGACCTCATTCACAATTTTCAGCGCTGCCTGTTTCGCCTCCGGACTGAAGTACTTTTTCACATACGCCTGGCCCAGCGCTTCTCCCAGGTCGTTGTCCACATCATTCGTGCAGCGCTTCCAGCGTGGCGGCAGTTCCTCCTGTCCCCGCAGAATCTTGCCGTAGAAACTAAAATTCTCTTTCACGAACGCAGCGGAAAGGTCTCTGGCCGCATCGTGCGCAGCGTGCCAGCGCAGATACGTTTTCCAATCCGCCAGGCTTTCTTTTTCGACTTCTGCATTCATGACCTGGAAATAGCCGGGCGTCATAACGTTCAACGTCTCGAGCGATCCCACGCCGGTTTTTGTGAAATAAGTGTTCCAGCCGAAAGACGGCGCCAGCTCTTGCAATTCCTCCACGCTCATCTTGTGAAAGAGGTTGGGTGGATCGCGGCGTTCGACGCGGGTCATCTGGCCCTTGGCGAGCGCCGTCTCGATGCGCATCACCGTCGCTGCTTCCGTGGCCGCATCGGCCGGCTTGTCTCCCAGCAGCTCGAACATCTTTGCGACGTGCGCCAGGTACGCCTTGCGCAGTTCGTCGGATTTGGGATCGTCCTTCAAATAGTAATCACGATCCGGCAGGCCGAGCCCGCCCTGATCGGCCTCGGCGATCACCTGCGTCGAGTCCTTGAAGTCCTGATTCGAGCGGAACGTGAACAGCGTTCCCCCGCCGTCGAGCGAAGGCGGGAACTGTGCGGTCGCGGCATATTCCGCCAGATCCTGCTTCGACTTCAGGCCCGCGATGCGCTCCAGCTCCGGCAACAGAGGTTTGGCTCCAAGCTTCTCAATGGCCGCCTCATCCATGCACGACGCGTAGTAATCCCCGATCTTCTGCGTCACCGCGTCCCGCGCGCCGTTCGCTTTCGCCGCTTCTTCCAGAATCGTCTTCAACTGCGCGCGGTTCTCGTCCTCGAGCTTGCCGTACGTGCCCCAGCTCGACTGGTCGGGCGGAATTGGATTCTTTTTCATCCACCCGCCGCAGGAGTATGTGTAGAAATCCACGCACGGGTCAACGGTTCTATCCATGGCAGAAACATCGAGCACCGGCTCGGAGGAAGAGTGTTGGGCAAAAACAGGCACAGCGGCCAAAAGCGCCGCCAGAAGAAGAGGAGAGATTTTCCAGATCATAAGGGTTTAGGGCGCGAAATTGCTCTCTGAGACTATCGCTTCGTTCAAAATTTATCCAGCGTCACCGAGCCGTCGCTGGTGTGCACGGTCAATCGGTTTCCGCCGCCGTTCATCTTGCCGTGGATGTCGTGATTGCCGAAGCTGCCTTCCACGGCGATAGGAATGTTGGTCGTGATGCTACCGTCGCTGGTGTGCAGTTCAATGTCAGCGGCCAGATCTCCGGGGATTCTGAGCCTCACGCTGCCATCGGAGCTGCGAATATCCCAAGCCTCCCGCAATTGCGATCCGGGCCGCGCTTCCACTTCAACCCGGCCGTCGCTGGTGCGTAATTCGAGAACGTCGAACCGCCCGGACACGCGCACTGAACCGTCGCTGGTGTGGGCGCGCAGAGTGCCATCGACATCGTCGAGTTCAAGCCTGCCGTCGCCGGTCGTGAAATCCATCTCTCCTCCCAGACTTTTCGCCACGACATCGCCGTCGCCGGTGTGGACATTGACTTTCGCGCTGCGTGGCAAGTGGATCTCCAGTTCAGTCCGGCGGGCGTCGATTTCAAAGGGAAGGTGGGTGCGGTGCTGCCGCAACTCGATGTCGACCGCGTTTCCCTGCTGATGTTCCACAATTTCCACATCGCCGCTTCCTATGTGCCAGCCGTGGGTCGTTACCCTCGCCTCAATCTTGTTTTGATCCCAACTCTCGATGCGAACGCTGGCGTCCCGCGCTTCGACGCGCAACTCGGGCTTGCCGGTCAGGTTGTAAGTCTTCGACCAATCGTCGGCGTGAGCGAAGGCCGTGAAGGCTGTGAAGGCGAATACGGCGACGAACAAAGGCATGCTGATTTTACGCATAATGGCAGTCCTCCAGTACCTGGAAACACGTCAATCATGTAGTCAGACGTAAATACGGGGCTTTGGTTAGGGAAGTTCCAGAAAAAATCGGCAGGCAGGAGGACCAAACAGAAACAACGCACGATTGAGCAGCGGCTGCGCTACAATCTCAGCCGCCGGAACCAACAACTCACGGGTGATCTGAACTCGAAAGTGTAGCTCGGCCCAAGGGCCGAGCTGGTCTCACAACTTCTGATGACGCACAGCTCCAGTCACCGGGAACTCCGTCAGAATGCCGAAGAGTTTCGATGTCGAAATATATCTCGCTCGCGACTGTTGACTGATTTCCCAAGTGATGGTGGTTTCCACGTAGCCAGTCGAGTATACGGGCAGATCGGGAGACCAAATCAATCCCGAATTAGAAAAAGAAATCTCCGGGCTGATCGCTGATCGAGCGCGTCACCTTCCACAATGACGAAAGCGGCTGCGTCCTGCGCGTCAGCCGAACGTGGACTTTTTTCACTTGCGGAAGCGAGATTTAGAATGGCTGCATGAGACGAATCTGCGTTTTCTGCGGTTCCAGTGCGGGTAGCCGCCCCGAGTACCGCGCTGCCGCCGAGGAGCTTGGAACGGAACTGGCACGACTCAACATTGGATTGGTGTATGGCGGCGGCAACGTGGGTCTGATGGGTGTGCTCGCGGACGCGGTACTGAGGGCGGGCGGCGAGGCGGTGGGAGTCATCCCCAAACACCTGATGGCACGCGAGGTCGGGCACAAGGGGCTAACGAAGCTTCACGTTGTGCACTCGATGCACGAACGCAAGGCGCTCATGGCCGACCTGTCGGACGCCTTCGTCGCGTTGCCGGGCGGGTTCGGGACTCTGGAGGAGTTCTGCGAGGCGGTAACTTGGACACAACTCGGTCTACAAGCGAAGCCCTGCGGCGTCCTGAATGTCTTGGGGTATTACACTCCGTTGCTGGCGATGTTCGACCATGCGGTAGAGGAGCGATTTCTGAAGCCGCAGAACCGAGGGCTAGTGCTGGCGCGGGGGTCGGCTGCGGAATTGTTGCGGGCATTGGAAGAGTGGCATCCGGCGCGGGTGGAGAAATGGCTGGATCGGAACACGATAGGAAAGAATGCTCGGCTCTGAGAAATGGATGCCGCGTAGAATGCTCGCGGAAGCAAAAGCGAGATTCGGATTCCCCGTGAGGACCTTCACCCAAAACGAGCCGCTGACTGATACCGAACTTGACCGCCTCGGCGACTTCCTCAATGGTTGCAAGGGTGGCAAGGCGATGAACGTCGAGGCGCTCGATGGGTTCTTCGCCGCCCTCATCGCGGGCCCCCAGACCGTAATGCCGAGCGAATACTACCGGGAAGTCTTCGGCGGCGAGATGTCGGACGCCTGCGAGTTCTCCAGCCTCGACGAGGCAAACGAAATCTTGGGGCTCATGATGCGGCACTGGAACGACATCGCCGGGACGCTGTTCAAGGGTGAGGTCTACGTGCCTCTCCTGTTTGAGGACGAGAACGGCATGGCGCACGGCAACGACTGGGCTCGCGGGTTCATGCGGGGCATGGGTATGCGGCACGATGGCTGGGCAGAGCTTGTCAACGACGAGAAGCACGGCGGATGCCTGATCCCGATGATGATGCTCTGCCACGAACACGACGAAGACCCGGAGATGCGCCCCAAGCCGATCAGCCCAGAGAAGCGCGAAGAAGTCATCGTGCACATGGCGGCTGGGTTGTTGCAGGCGTATCGGTACTTCAGGGAGCATCGGCAGGTCAGTCCCGGTGCCCACACGAGGGAGCCACGGCGCAATGCTTCCAAGGTCGGGCGGAACGACGCGTGCCCGTGCGGCTCCGGGAAGAAGCACAAGAAATGCTGCGGCGGGGCGACCGTGAACTGAGCGCCCTGTGGCTGTCGCTACTGCTTGGAATCCTGAACCTCGAAGCCAAGAACTACCGGCATGATGACCACAACCTTACACGTATGTGTTCGATATTGCTCAGATCAAGATGATCTGAGTCGTTACAGTAGCGCAGGGGTCGGTGGATGACCGCCCCGATGATGGAGAGGATAATTTATGAAAAGATTTAAGTTCTTTGCGTTAGCTGCTGTTGCTGCAATCTGCTTCGCGGCAACTACTCCCAAAACACAGGCTCAGGTAAGCGTCGACATCGGAGTCGCGCCTGAATGTCCCTACGGTTACTATGACGTCGCTCCATACGACTGCGCCCCCTACGGCTACTACGGCTCGGAATGGTTTTCGGGTGGCATCTTCATTGGCGCTGGCCCGTGGTTTCATGGCGCTGCCAACTTCCAAGGCCACGTAAATAACCGTTTCCATCCTGAGCACGGCTATAAGGGCCCAAAGCCAAACCGTGGCGACAAACCCGAGCCGGGAAAGCGTGTCGATAAGGTTGCCCACTTCAAAGGGAACGAAGTGCGTGATGGACGCGGTCACGCAGTGGGCGGCAAACACTAACCGATACCAGCCGTTGCCTGTATCTCAATCAAGAGACCCCAATCGAGAACGTGTAAAAAGAAAGGGCACTTGTCCACGGATTGAAGATTGAAGTGGATACCTGCCCCCTTTTTCGCAAGAGCGCAAATCTGAGAGTTTCGATCAGGACTGACAAGCAGGCCGGGCTTTTCTTTCCACGCTTTTGGGATTACACACCCATAAACTCTGGGCGGTAATCCTTCCAGATCCCTGTTGCCGGCGAGATTATCCGGACAGGAGCGTCTTCAGCGTGTTTCGCGGTCCTCGCCCATTGCCACGCGTGTTGGATTCCGGAGGATTCGAAGTAACGCGTCTCGGACTGCAGAATGGCGGCTCCCGCGGTGATAATGTCCACAACCTCTTCCCAACGATGCGCTCCGACAACCGCCATCCGAGCGATATGGTTGGTGTGCTTTTGGAGAAACCGAAGATCCTCCCAGCGTGCCTTCCATTCGGCTCCGTGCATTTCTGTAAGGTCCGCGAGGATGCCGATCGGGTGCTCCTTATGTTGTGCGATGAAGAATTCAAGCTGCGGCTCGAATGCTTTGAGGTCTTCGTCCGACAGTGTTCCGGCCACCTTAAAACCGAATGCGGCTCCTCCAGTTTCCTTAAGTCGTTCAATCACGGGCGCACCTCTTGTTCTTGATTAGAAATCGCAGTTCTTCTTCCGAAGAGGCATTCTTGTCCGCGCCGCGCGACGTTCTGGGTGCAGACCCAGCGTCTTGGAAGTTAAAACCGGGGCTATTCAAAATGGCCCAGTCTGGCACCAAATCACCTCACCAACAGAATCTGTAGCCGGTTCGACTATCGTGTTTGTTGTTTACAACTAAGGAAAGAAGACCTTAGTCAGACTCCACAATCTCCTTCTTAACTTCAAGAACGGCACCCAGTCTACACCCAGCTCGCGCGTTCGCAGGAATTGGCGGTTGCCGCCGCAATTCAGGCTGGGCGGCAGAAGATTGATGTGGGGTCTGAGCGGGGATCGGCAGTCGTGAACGGGTGATCGCAAGCCGGAGCAAACGACAGCGCTATTTGGAGCGAGTTTTGTCCTAGGATTTCCTAGTAAAACATGTGCCGAAATCGCCCCAGATCACCGGAAATTGTCCCGACCTGCTGCGACAGTCCATCTACAGTCGGCTGGCAGGATCCGAGGATGTGAACGATGCGGAGCGACTGTCGCAAGATCCGACGTTCCGGTTGATCGGCTCCGAGAAGATCTGGGATCACGGGGCAGCGTTGCCTTCGCGCCTGCATTGGTTCGAGACCGAGGTGCTGACCGGAGGGCGGCTGGTGAAGCATGCGCGTTACTACTGGCTACTGCTGGCGGAAGGACATCTGACGCGGCGGCGGTTCGGGGCGATGCTGGGCCGGATCGCTCTGCTCCCGGTACCGACGGGATAGATAGATAGTGGTCAGGTCGGCAGCGGAATCGTCTACAGCGAGTTGTAGAGTAAGGACAAGTGTTGCAAAAGTAGGCCACAAATGGGGCGATCTCGGCAATACTGGTACGGATGGCAGACCGTGGGGAGTACTCCCAATGAAAATCGTTTTACGATATCGCGAGCGGGCGAGATGGATATACAATGAATGCCGTTTTTGAAGTCAAGAAGGAAATTCCGGTTTACGGGAAAAGTTAAGATGGCCCTCGGATTCATGGTGGTGAGCAACGTGTACACGACAGTTGGGTACTTTGTCCACGAGAGGATTTGGGACAGGGTTAAATGGGGGAAGGCGATATATAGGGTTAGTGCCGCATGACACGCGAGCTGTTCCCCAGGGTATTCGGAGACTCAACGATGGATGACTGCACTCCCTATGGCTGCACTGGAGACATGCGCTCCAAGGCCCGCCGGGTAGCAGTCTGCTGGGAGGCGCACCTCTAGTGGAACTCTACCAGCGGCTGCCGCCCGAGGCTCTGAAGATCGTTCTGGTTCTGTTTTTGTCCTTTCTGATAGGACTGGAACGGGAGGAGCACAAGGCGGCAGGAGGCTCTTACTCCTTCGGAGGAGTGCGCACATTCCCGCTCATCGGCCTGATTGGTTATTCCATGGCTCTTATCTCGGGCGCGCAACTGCTGCCGCTGACGATCGGCTTTGTGGTGATCGCCGGATTCTTGCTTTTGTCTTACTGGCACAAGCTTTCCTCTCCTGAAGCCGCCGGTGTCACCTCAGAAATGTCAGGTCTCACGACATTCCTGGTGGGAGCGCTCGTCTGTTACGGACATTTCTGGATTGCTACCACGCTGAGCGTTGCCAGCTTGCTGTTACTCGATCTCAAAGCAGCGCTTGAGAAGCTTGCCGTTCGCGTCGCTCCGCAGGAAATTCTTACCTTCGCCAAGTTTCTGCTTTTGACCGGCGTCATCCTGCCCGTATTGCCGAATCAGGAATTTAGCCGGTTTCACATCAATCCTTTCAAGACCTGGCTGGTCGTGGTTGCGGTCAGCACGATCTCGTACGGCAGTTACGTTCTGCAGAAGTTGACGAAGGAACATGGCGGGGTCGTGCTGGCAGCGTTGCTGGGCGGGGCGTATTCATCGACCGTCACGACGGTCGTGATGGCGCGCCGAGCCGCTCGTGAACCGCATCCCCACCTCTTCGCGGGGGGCATCTTGATCGCCTCCGGCGTGATGTACTTGCGCTTGGTCGCGCTGCTGGCCCTTTTCAACCGACAACTGATGTCTTTGCTGGCGATCCCTTTTCTGGTACTGGCCGGTCTGGCGGCCGGCATCGGTTGGCTCTGGGCGCGCTGGGCGGATCCAAGTGCTCAGGCAGTACAGCGGGAGTTCGAACCCAACAATCCACTCGAACTGCTCGCAGCGTTTCTCTTCGCAGGGTTGTTTCTGGCAATGCTGGTAGCTACCCAGTTGGCCGTCACTTATCTTGGAAGAACGGGAGTGAATACTCTGGCCGCCATCATGGGTGTTACCGACGTAGATCCGTTCATCATGGGTATGACCCAGGCAGCGGGTGCACTCACACCTTTGAAAGTTGCGGCGGCGGCAGTTCTAATCGCCGCTGCCAGCAACAACCTCGTGAAAGGGATTTACGCCTACAGCCTGGCCGACCGGAAGACTGGTGTGCAGAGCCTCGCGCTTCTGGTAGCTCTTGCCGCGCTGGGTCTCGTCCCCTTACTTTGGCTAGGATCGTGAACATATTCTGCCTATCGTGTCTTGCCGCCATCATCGGAAAGCGTACGGCTGACCTCGGAATCAGTTGCCCAAAACGGCCCAGCCGGGGCGTGCAAGGTGTGCCGCAAAGTGTGCCGTACGCTTCGAGCCGATATGCGCCAATACGGGCTTTTTCGATTAAAATGCTCGCGACTCCGTAGCGCGACATTACCCCCGAAGACGCTGCCGCTCGCTTACGTGAAGCGGATAGGAGCTGAGCCGCTCCCACAGAACTCATGCGACGACTGTGACCCCGACCAACCCATTACGAGCGCCTCAGCGCCGCTGGCGTATCGCGTGGCTGCTTGCGCTAGGCGTGCTCGTCAACTACTTCGACCGGGTCAATCTTTCGGTTTCGCATGCGGCGCTGTACACCACCTTCGGCATTTCAGATGTCGCGTTCGGGTATCTTTCGGGTGCCTACAACTGGACCTACGCCATCTGCCAGCTTCCGATTGGAGTTCTGCTGGATCGGTTCGGTATACGTCGTATCGGCCGGATCAGCACCTTCTTGTGGAGCATCGCTTCGTTCGGGGCGGCGGTCACTCCTGGACTTGGCGGATTGTTTTCAGCGCGGTTCCTGCTAGGGGTCGGCGAGGCCCCCACCTTTCCTGCGAATGCGAAAGCGATCGGCTACTGGTTTCCGCCGAAGGAGCGAAGCTTCGCGATGTCCATATTCGATTCGGCGGCTAAGTTCGCCTCGGCCATCGGCGTGCCTCTGATCGGAATTCTTCTGCTTAAATTTGGGTGGCGCTGGAGCTTCGCCACAACCGGGTTGATCAGCTTCGCCTACTTTCTATTGTTCTGGCGAGTGTACCGCGATCCGAAGGACGACCCGCAGTTGGGCCACGCCGAGTGGAAATATATTAATGAAGGCACCGTTCCACAGATTCGGGAAAAGATTGAAACTCAACAAGCATCCCTCAGCTATCTCTTTAAACAACGCAAGGTGCTCGGTCTTGCTGTCGGATTTGGCTCTTATAATTATGTTTTTTATCTTTTGCTGACCTGGCTGCCTAGTTATCTGTCGTCTGCTCTCCACATTGACCTGCTTCACTCATTCCTGTACACAGGAGTCCCGTGGCTCTTCGCGACGATCGCAGACTTAGTCGTCGGCGGCTGGCTTGTGGATTGGATGATTCAGCGAGGATGGGACGGGAACCGTGTTCGCAAAGTACTGCTTGTGGGGGGCACTTCATGCGGTCTAGGAATACTGGGGGCCGCCGATGCGCATAGTCCTACCCGGGCTCTTATCTGGATTAGTCTCTCGATCGGTGGTCTCGCCGCCGCCGCCCCTGTTGGCTGGTCTATCGTTTCGCTCATTGCGCCCCGTGGCAGCGTGGGAACGGTCGGTGGAATTATCAATTTTTCGAATCAAATCTCTGGTATTGCCGCGCCGATCGTGACCGGTTATCTGATCTCGGCACAACATTCCTTCGGATGGGCTTTTCTCCTGGCAGCGGTGTATCTCCTGATCGGAATCGCGGGCTACATTCTGCTGCTCGGCAGGATCGAACCGGTACCACTGCGGTCCTAGTGCAGGGCAGAGTAGTGGGTACTCGCACCGGTTCTCGAGTTGAAGGTTACATTTCCAATGTCTCGACGGTCGAACCCAGGGTTACATCTTTAAAGGGAATCATTCTCATCACGAGCAACGGGCCTGCTGGGGCAGGTTGAAACAGGAATGACAAGCTGAAAACAGTATTAAGAGCGCTTGATTGAATTAGGATGCGAATTCGGGCAGGGATATTACTTCTCGCAGCCGCTCGAAGCCAAAGCCGCGCTGCAGTTTCTGCGCCAGCAGGGCGCCGCGGAAAAAAGAACTGGAGCCGGAGCGCGATAGAGCATGCTAAAGAAAAGCCTCCGCCGTCGAAAAACGGCGGAGGCGGGTTAAGCGGAGCGTCTTACTTCTTTACAGCAGGCTTGGGCGCGAAGGAGTCGGCGAACGCCTTGGCGTTCGGGACTCCCACGCCGGTCACGTTATCCCAGCCCACCTTGGTGTGCAGGTACCAGCTTGCGTTGCACTGCGTGATGAAACCATAGCCGGGAGCCTGGCTGCAGTCGGCGCCGAAGGAGAGGACCAGCGCCGTGTCCTGGTAGAAGGCGTAGTCCCAAAGGGCGCTGACGAAGTTGCTGTATCCCTCTCCACCCATAATCGAAATTGGGATGTATTTCGTGGTGCCGGAGCTATCCACGATGGAAGCCCTGACATTGTTCTTCGAGTTGACGGGAACGATATCGTAGATGGCACCCGCCGGGCGCGAATACATGTAGGGAGCGGCCTGGCCGAGAGGAGCGCCCGCTTCCTGGTTGGCAATCGCCCACAGGGCAGAGAACATAGAAGTGGCTAAGCTAGTTCCACCCCAGACCTGCCAAACCTGTTCCGGAATGCTGCCCGGAACACTAATTACAATGGCGGCCCCGGTGAAGGGATCCGCCAGCCAGGAAACATCAGGCAGTTGGCGATACTTCCCGGGCAGCTTGCTCTGATACGGTGGTTTGGGGAAGCCGGCGATGCAAATGATGTTTCCGTAGGAGTCAACGCTCTGTGTGGCACAGTTGCTGGGGCCTCCACCGGACCCGCCGATAAAGCCGAAAGCCCCTTCCGAAGGCGGATCCGCCACAGCACCCTGCTGGGCGATCAGAGTTTCGTTGTTCCCCCAGCCAGCCTGCCACGCGATCGAGTTGTCAGGATTAAGGGCCAGAGTGATGCCGCCCACAGCCGTGGCCCAGGGGTTGTCCGCAGGAGCAAGGACTGTCGGAGGGATAAAGTCGACGCTGAAGTCGCCGCTGTCTCCAGTAGCAAAGTTGGTGGAGATACCCGAAATGGCGGCGATTTCGGAAATCAAGCTCTCAGTTTCGAGGATGTTCTGAGGAGTAAATGATTCGATGGAACCGTAGCTTCCCGAGATGACCGTTGCCAGCCCGTAGCTGACCGCCGTGAACTCGGCATCGTCCACATCCAGGAAGGTAGCGGATGGCGGAACGATGAGGTTGATGTTGGCGCCGGGAGCGACAGCATGAGCCCATTCGACGTCAAGGTTAATTTCCACCTGATCGACGGTCTCGCAGAAACTGGGCGTCGGGATGTAGGTGATGGCGAAGTTCGACGAAGTGAGCGCCGGCAACCCGAACTGCGCCGAGAACGCGTTGGCGTCGCTCTGGATGGTCAGCGAACCGCACCAATCGATGATCCCGATGGTCTGGCCCGAGCCGTCGAATCCCTCGGCGTATAGACCGGTGAGATTGTAGGCAGTCTGGATCGGCGGCGGCGTGTAGGCGCAACCATTGCTGGTCAACGATTGCAGATTCAGGACGTTGCCCTTGTAAGTCGCGATGGGCAGGGACCCGTTGGCGTTGTTGGAAAATACATCGGTTTCGGTTCCATTGAAGCAGTTTGTACTGAACAAGGAGCCGGGTGTGATCGCGCTGGCCGCCATGGCTGGTTTGGCCGCAGCAGCCTGCTTGCTTCCGATCAAGGCGGCCCGGCTCATCAGCGGATGTTCATACTGGCCGTTGTCCAATCCCGAAATGGAGCGCACCAGGGGTGCGGCGGCGCCCTCGATATAAGGATCGCGGTCATTGGCGCGAACCGTTTTGCCGCGCACAGTGTAATTGTTGAGCACGACGTGAAAGGCTGATTCCACATCGCCCACCGTACCGCGGGCTCTGACAAAGAAGTTGTGCGGACCGATGCGCACGGTCTTCAGGTTATGACTTTCGAGAAACTCGCGGACCGTCTTGGCCTCGTCAGCCGAAGGAGCAAAGCGCGCGGAAATCTGTGAAGGAGTCAGGAAGTGACGGTAATGGGGAGAGGTAGGATCGTAGAGTTGCTGCGCTAGCGCATCCATCTGTCTGCGATTGTGCGGATTGAGCCAAACGCTGATTTCGATGGTTTTCGACGGGTCTTCGGTCCCGAGGTTCTTCGCCTTTGCTACATAGGGCGGCGTGTTGTGGGCAACATACTGGCCGCTGGCTGCAGCTGCCTGCAGTACGGAGCCTGCAATCAGGATTACAAGCACGATGCTTAGCCAAGCCATCCGCCGACGGCGGAGACCAGTTACGAGATATCCTGCTTTGTCTTTCAAATTTATTCCTCCTCCTTAAAGTAAACCGGAATCTCCTTTTTGACTTCGAAAACGGCACCATTGTACGCCTATCTCGCCTGTTCGCGACATTGTGAAACGATTTTGCATGGGAGTACCCCGGCGGTCTGGCCATCCGCACCGGCACGACCGGAATCGCCCCATCTTGCGTCCTGTTTTTGCAACACTCCTCCTCGCCCAGCCTTCTGGTAAGACCGATTTCCGATGCAGACTTGACCACCCTATCTCTCTATCCCGTCGGTACCGGCAGTAGCTCGATCCGGCCCAGCATCGCTCCGAACCGCCACCGGTTCAGATGTCCTTCCGCCAAGAGTAGCCAGTAGTAACGCGCATGTTTGACCAGCCGTCCTCCGGTCTTCACCAGTCGTTGCTGCAGGCTCGTGAGCGACCAGTTCTCAATCCCTCTCGGCAAACCCAGACGCCGCCACAAATTCCCCAGGTTGTAGGCCAGCAGGCTCAATGCCAGCCGCACTTGATTTGAGCGGAACCGATGGCAAGAGAGGCGAGTCATCTTTACGGCCTGCTTTCCTTCCTTGATCCATTGCTCCGCCGTACCCCGCTTGTTGTAGAACCGCACCACCGCCCGGCTCGGCGTCTCCAGATTGGTCACGACGAACCCCAGGCGCGGGAACAACTCCCCGGCATGGAACTCCACCTTCGCCACGACTCGTCGTGCGGTCTTCCAACTCGCCGCCTGATAGAGAAAGCCCTTGTACCACACGATCGGTTTGTGACTGGGCCTCCCTACCGGGTGCGTCAGCAGTTCCTCGATGTCCCGCAGCAGGTTGTCATTCGCCGGAAGCCGAATCGCGTATTTCACCCCGCGCTCTTCCAGCGCTTCGTAGATCTCCGGTTTGGCAAACGCGGCATCCGCCCGAAACACAGCTTCCTTACCCATACCCTGCTGACGCTCGATCTCCGGCAGAAGCACTTCCTCCCAGTCCTCGGCGCTATGTACGTTGCCGGGTCGCAGCTTCGCTCCCAGACAGTCTCCCTCCCCGTTGAACAGCAACAGCGGGTGATAACAGGTTGACTCAAAATGCCCGTTGTAGGCACTCTGCTCCTGTTCCCCATAGACCGGGATTTCTGTGCTGTCCATGTCCAGCACCACCCGCTGGGGTGAATCCACGGCCTCCGCCTTCGCAATCAACTCCCGATTGGTTCGGCTCAGACCTTCCAGGTTCTCCTCTTGGCTCAACACCTCGGTCTCGAACCAATGCAGGCGCGAAGGCAACGCTGCTCCGTGATCCCAGATCTTCTCCGAGCCGATCAACCGGAACGTTGGATCTTGCGACAGCCGCTCCGCATCGTTCAGATCTTCGGATCCTGCCAAGCGACTGTAGATGGACTGTCGCAGCAGGTCCGGGAGCGGCAACTGCGTGTTTTTTCCCCGCCGACCGTCCATGACGTTTGCGACGATCAGCGCACTCAATCCCAAACGTTCATCCAACTCGCGCACCAACAGCAGGCCACTGTCGGAGCTGACGCGGGAACCTTGGAAATCAACTTTCAAACAAGGGTTAAACGAGAGCTGAAAGGGCTGATTTTGTTTCTCACCCATTGGGTCGAGCCTCCGTAGAGTTCGTTTTGCTCTCAAAGCCGCATGAATACTGGCGTTGGCTCGATCGTACAGCCACTTACACAGAGTTCAAAAAGGAAATGTGGGGGTTAGTACACCCCGCAGTAGTATCCCCACCTAGTTATTACACCCCAACAACTGCACCCCACTTACACTCTACGTTTCGATCCCCACGTAGCACACTCGGCCCACGATGTAGTCGCCGGGCTTCTGGCCATCTTCCAAGGTTATTACTTCAATCGGGCAGGCCGGGTTGTGCGGACGCAGGATCAAGTGGTGGTTCGCAATTTCGACATACCTGATCGTGCAAGTCCCATCCTTACGCACGGCGTATATGTTACTTTCGCCCTTGCGGTAGGGAGTCAACGAATTGTAGTGGCGGTCGAGCAGCAGGGTGGCGCCGGGCATCGTGCGGGGATACATGCTCATTCCTTCCTGAGCATCCGCCTTAATGATCACAAAGCGTTCCCAGCCGCTGCGGTCGCCTTCCACTTGCTCCTTCAAGCGCTTCAAAAAGCTCTTCCTAAACTTCAGTATCTCCTTGACATGCATGCTCATAATCAGCGCTTCGGAGGCCGCGATATGCGGGTCGACGACCACCACGTTGTCGAATTCGTCCTCGCTCGGTGGGAGGATCGAGGCGCGTTTGTTGACTTCGACGGGATCGATGAGATCGAGCACCGAAAGGTGCTGTACGCTAAGGACTTTGTCCATGCCCTCCAGGCTGAGACCGCGCTTGCGGTTCAGGAAGTTGGAGATGTGGGCTTGCTTGAACCCGGTCTGGTCCGCCAGACGCAAGCCAGTGAGTTCCCCTGCGTCAATGCGTTCCCAAAGGGTCTTGCGGAGATTTTCTTGAA
>Ga0208821_1000069_pt1 | contig 85613 bp, 82 predicted proteins | sample June2015DPH_20_5_FD_184720 | JGI IMG/M metagenome (GOLD analysis project Ga0208821, IMG submission 184720) | Peatland microbial communities from SPRUCE experiment site at the Marcell Experimental Forest, Minnesota, USA - June2015DPH_20_40... | ecosystem: Environmental > Terrestrial > Soil >...
CAACTTTGCCTAATTGGGACAGCATTCTTATGAGGAACCTGATCTACGAAAGCATAAAATCTTGTCCAAAAAGCCAATGAAATCAATAGGGGGTAATAAGATTTCTACTTAATTTGGACAGCACTGATTTTGCCTATATTTCACGAAAGTTTCCTTCTGACCCTGGTCTTTTCCCTTGGAAACGAATAAATATCTGCACTACCACCCCAGTTGATTGCTGATTGGCGATTGCTGATTGCTGATTGAAATATACAAATTTTATAAAAATTGGTCAACCGAAACGTTCAGAAAGAAAGAGTGAAGCTCCCCGCCCACAGGGCGGGGCTTCCCGGAGAGGAAGTTTCCTTCATATTGTGCCCCTCGACTCCCACCTATAAGGCGGGGCTTGCAGGGCACGTTCCGGCCAAAGAAGTGGAATGTTTGTAAGGTCGAGTAGTCTTCGGCCTGATATAAACTTGGAGGTCAACGATTACCAAGAGAAATGTGCACAAGAAAGGCAGGGACATAACGACCCTGCCTTTCTATATAACTTGATAATCCGAGCAAGTTTAAACCACGGTCAGGTCTTCTTAGGTTACCTACAAAACTCTCCTAATCCCTAATGGCCTGATACACAGAATCTCTCATACGATATTGGTACGGGAGCAGCTGAGTAGGTGCTTGAATCATCAGAATGGCAATCAATTGTTCTTTCGGGTCTACCCAGAAATATGTGCCTAAAATCCCAGTCCAATAATAATCTCCTTTAGAACCTGGCAAAGGACTTAGTCCTGGCTCGCAATTAATGGCAAAACCTAACCCAAACCCCTGACCAGTTTCTGAACTGGGGGTCGGCCATGCAATTTGCCATTGCACAGGATATGCAGACTTATACCCCGGTGGTACATTGTTAGAGGTCATGTGCTCTATGGTTTTGCGCGAAACCAAACGTACTCCATCCAGGGTTCCTCCATTGAGAAACATCAGGCATAAACGAGCATAATCGTGGGCAGTTGACACCAAGCCACTGGCACCAGACAACCATTTTGGCTTTTTTCTCACATCAATAACAGGCGGCCTTTGACCAGTTGCTGGATTAATTTGGGGTTCAGCAATTCGCGCTTGCCGTCCAACGCCTTCTGCCCAAAATGCCGTATCCACAAGTTTAAGCGGTTTAACGATCCTCTCCGCAATAAAAGTATCGAATTCAACACCTGTTATAACCTCTACGATGCGTGCCAGCACGTCTGTCGATTGCGAATAATCCCATGTCGTTCCCGGATGGTTTTGTAGGGGTAGTAGAGAGAGTTTTGTAACCAGCTCGGCATTTGTCTGATCATAATCGGTTGTTTTGGCTTCGTTATAGCGGTCCTTAACCATAGATTTTCCAAGAAAGGCATAAGTGAGGCCTGACGTGTGGCGGAGCAGATCCTGCACCGTCATCTCACGACTTGGCGTTTCGAGAACAAGCTCAGTCTTCCCAGTTGCCGGATCTTTCTTCTCCACTCCTACCTTCAGATTTTTGAACTCTGGAAGATATAGGGAGACAGGAACGGGTAGTTGTATTTTACCTTCTTCTGCCAACATCATGATTGCGAGGGAGGTGAAAGGCTTTGTCATAGAGTAGATACGGAAGATTGAATCGCGGGTCATGGGAATGTTTTTTTCTCGATCCTGATAGCCAAACGCTTCGTAGTAAGCGATCTTGCCTTTGCGCAAAACCATAACGACCGCTCCAGGAACAACTTTTTTATCGACATCGCTCTGAATCCATGCCGAGATTCTTTGTAGCCGCTCTTTCGATAACCCTACCTCTTCAGGCCTTGTTGCTTTAGGGATGCCTTGTGCGCTGGCTATCGAAGCTATCAGAATAAGACATAGGGTGACCAACATCATTTGCTTGATGATTTTCATCGATTTGCTCTCCTTTCCCTTTTGTCTGGTCAACGTTTTGCGTTGAATTAGATTGCCAAGTGATGTATATTACACCCTTAACAGAACCGCCTCCCCCTGGGACAGGCCACCGCATATGGCTGCTATTCCGTAACCGCCCCCCCGCCTCATCAGTTCATACATGAGCGTCATAGTGATCCTTGCCCCGCTTGCGCCGACAGGATGGCCCATCGCAATGGCACCGCCGTTTACGTTCGTCTTCTCCTGTAGCTCCTTCATTTTATCAGGATTATCTTTGGCGAGGATCTTCAGAGAAACCAGCGTCACAGCAGCAAAAGCCTCGTTGATCTCCATAAGCTTCATATCATCGATGGTCTTGCCTACCTTGCTTAGCAGCTTTTCAATGGCTTTGGCGGGCACACAGGCCATATACTTGGGCGGCCCGGCAGCACATTGCATGGCCTCGATAGTCGCTAAGGGCTTGAGCCCTCTCTCCTTTGCCTTCTTTCGCGACATAATCATGACAGCCGAGGCCCCCGAATTCATGCCCGGCGCATTCCCTGCGGTGACAGTGGGACTCCCGTACACCGTTTTCAGGTTCGCCAGCTTTTCCAGGGAGCTGTCATTTCTTGGCTGTTCATCCTTATCGAGCAGAATGGGGCCGCCCTTCGACTGAGGCACCTGGATGGCCATCAGCTCTTCACCCACCTTGTATTTGCCCTGTTCGTATGCCCTGAACCATCGCTGATGGCTTTGAAGCGCCCACATGTCCTGCATCTCTCTTGTTACCCCGTATTCAACGGCCACTTCGCCACTGTCAGTAGCAACGGGAGCGAACCCTTTGCGGCTGTAACCCAGCTCAAAAAGGACGTCCTCGAGCTCGACGGGCCCGAGCTTGCTTCCCCAGCGGACCTTATCCGCTTTGGCGATGAGAGGAGTATTTCCCATGCTTTCCGCCCCCGAGGCGATAACGATCTCAGCATTTCCAGCCTTTATGGCTTGGTAACCGAGACGAAGGGCCGTCATTGACGAGCAGCACGCCCGATCGATCGTCAGAGAAATAGAGTCCTCCGGAAACCCAGCCAGAAGTGTGATTTGACGGGCAGGGACATTCGTATATATGGCGTATTCGGCAGGAATGCAGGTCCCGTAATAGACTTCATCCACCCCCTTGGGGTCAACCCCTGTCCTCTTTACGATCTCTCTTAAGACCATGACCCCAAGATCCATACTCAGAGTCGTCTTCAAGATTCCATCAAAGCGGCCGAACGGTGTACGTACCGCTCCCACAATTACCACATCGCTGCTCTCACCATAATCACCCATGAATTCATCCTCCACTGTGTCTATGTTTTTTGGAATCGCCATGCAGGTTCATCGTGGTAATCCGAATAGGCTTCCCGGCATTGTATAACACATTGTGCCCCTTAATTCCGCCTATCCCGCAGGGAGCGGGACGGGGCAGGATCCGGCCAATAACAAAATTGGATAGAAACCACTTTATTGGTCTCGCCATTTTTGTCCTGTGTCAAGGGCATAGGTTTCCACCTGAGGTGATTTCTGAGCTTAATTCTCCCGGATAAATTTCACAATGATCTGAGCCCATTCCTCACCTTTGTCTTCCTGAACGAAATGGCCGGCGTTTATGATCGTTGTGTGTTCCATCCCCTTTGCTCCGGGTATGGTTTTTTGGAAATGGGCATCACCGCCTCTCGTGATGGGATCTGAATCGCTAAAAGCAGTCAGAAAAGGTTTCTTCCACTGTGAAAAGACTTCCCACGCTTTCAGATTCGCGGGTACGGCTGGATCGTCGGGCGATGTGGGGACCAGCGCCGGGAAAATTCTTGCACCGGCCTTATATGAATCATCTGGGAAGGGGGCATCGTACGCAGCCATGACTTCTGGTTCAAGTTTATTAACGCAGGCCCTATTGACGATTTCCCCGATATTGAAATCAGGTGATTTTTGGGAATATTCGCGCCACGCGAGAAAAGCCTCTGATGGCTTTCCTTTTCCGGCTGGCAAACCTGTGTTCGAGACGCATATCCGTTTGAATCGCTCTTCCTGTTCGGCGGCAATTCGCAGTCCGATCAATCCTCCCCAGTCCTGGCATACCAGCGTCATATTTTTTAGATCAAGCGATTTGATCAGTCCGGTTATCCAGCTGACATGTTCTTGATATGAATAATCGCTCATCTCCGCTGGTTTATCTGATTTTCCGAATCCAACCAGATCCGGAGCGATGACGCGGTATCCAGCCCCAACCACGATTGGTATCATCTTTCTGTAGAGATACGACCACGACGGTTCGCCATGCATCATCAATACTGTCTCACGGTCATGATGACCTTCATCAACGTAATGAATTCTTACTCCTTCGACTTCAGCATAGTGTGGTTTAAAAGGATAACCGGACAATCCTTTAAACCTTCCATCAGGAGTTCTTAGCAACTTCATGAATAGCCACCCTCCTTTTTGATTTAGACTCCGGCTTGTTTCTTCGGTGTCTCCAGTGCTCGGGCGCTTCCTGCGGATTGTTGGTTGGAATATACTTATTTTATGAAAATTGGTCAATCGAAACTTTAAGAAAAGGTGGGTGGCGAAAAGGTTTGTTCTTCGCCACCTTCAAGGTCTCCCTTTAAGGTGGCGAAGAATGGAAACGTTGCACAGGTCACGAAATTTTTTCCCGCCTATTTACAGGGGCCGATGCGCTTTCCTTTCATCTTCATCGTCATGGTCTTTCCGCCGTTGCTCTTGACGGTCGTTTCGATAACGCCATCCATCGTGGTCCCGGCGTAGGTGACCTTACCCTTGCTCATGGTCGCGCCCTCCCGGCAGACCACGGTCCAGGTAATGGTGTTCCCCAGGTTCTTCACGTCCTTGATCGTGCAGTCTGACTGCGACGTTTGAGGCACTGCTTTTTCCTTGGTTAAGCAGCTATTATGTGTGAAGGATTTCGCAGGCATGCCAGGCATCTCCATCGTGCTTGTGATCTCCCAGAGACCATCCTCCATGTTCGGTGCAGCAAAGGAAAGCGTTGCAAAGAATAAAAACAATACCGCAGGGATGAAACATATGCCTTTCTTCATAGGGTGCTCCTTTCCAGCTGATTCTGAATGATGAAAACTCGCTTTGGAGTGAGTTGAGGATACGAAAAATTGAGTTCAAAGTCAATCGAAAAATCCGTTAATGTTTGGAATCCATTACCGAGGACAACATTAAAGAATCGAAGATTACAAAAAATGAGTATAACGTAGAACCCAACCGGGAATGGCTGCCTGCGATACAGCCCGCTGTCGCATATCCGATAGATTGTTTCTTTCGCCCAGCAAGAAAAAGTCCTTGCCCTGAAATCAGGGCAAGGACTGAAAAGTTTTTTCGGCTGCTTGAAAAAGCTACTTCTGCTTCACGGAATGACTGGCAGTACCACCTGTATGCACAGCGCTATGCCCTGCGCCTCCTGAGGTCTTAGATGTCCCTGTTTTCATCCCGCTTCCTGTTTTCATCCCTGTTCCTGTTTTGGTCCCTGTTCCTACTTTTGTTCCCGTTCCTGTCTTTGTTCCTGTCCCCATCTTCGTTCCTGTACCTGTTTTCGTGCCCGTTCCTAATTTTGTTCCTGTTCCTTTAGTCTTTTCGGTAGACCCCACTTTCGTTCTTGTATCCTTTCCACCAATGGCCTCTTTGCCATGATGAAGATCCCCGCCATGATGAACATCTGCTCCGTGGTGGCCCTCCGCACGATGAAATCCGGTGGAGCTATGAAAATCTCTTCCACCCCAATGATGCATGGCGTGGTCTCTGTACCAAGGCTGTCTGTTCCAGTAGTGATTACGGCCCCAATCCCTCCAGTGGCCACGGAACTCACCGTAGTGTATATGATGATACCCTGGCGGCAGTCCGAGGATATAGTCAGGTGGGATAACCCCGACAGCCGCGGGGATAAGAGGCGTCTCGATAAAACCCCAGGGTCCGTTGTAGATGGTAGACCTGAACCAGTGATTCTCAAAGAAGCGATACCAGAAGCCGTCGAAAAAATAAAGACCTGCCGTGTTCGGGACCAAATAGACATCGCTTTCTTCACTGGGAACCACCACGACATCGGGCGGTGCTGGAAATGCGAGAGGCGGGGGAGGCGGAACGTTAACGCTGACGCTCACCTGGGCCCTGCCGACCACTGCCATGCCAACGACGAAAAACAGACAAACCATAAGTAACGCGATTCGCTTCATAAGATGATTCCTCCTTTAATGTAGTCGTTAATTAAATGAAAGAGCCTGCAATAAGAAAATCAATTGGTCACTCCAGGCATTCAATGAATTCCTTAAGTTCCAGCTCTTCTTGCTTCTACCTGGAAACGGATTCGATGCATTTTAGATGCCAGGACAAGGACTCGTTGTAACTAATTGTTTTTTCAAATGTTTCTCAATCATTCATTGCTCTTGTTGAAGCAAAACGCGTTATTTTGTCACATCAGTGACAAATTTTTGACCACCCCTTGTCACTGATTTGTAAGTTGAAGTCTTGTATAGGGCGATGAAACTTAAGAGTGAAAAAAGAGAGGTGACTTCTTCCATCTGCAAGGTTTGGAGATCAGTCTGCGTTTAGAAGTGTTGATTTTAGGCGAGAAAGATGGATGAGGATTGCTTCTTATCGTCCCACCGCGGCTGTCTTAAGCATGTACCTGGCATTCGCACTCTGCCATCGGGTTACTATGCTTTCACTGTGATGTTGGCATCCACGGCCAGAGGAATTCCTTTACTGACCACTAAAGGATTAATATCAATCTGCTCGATCTGTGGATAGGCAATGCCGGCATTGCCCAATCTGATAAGGATATCTGCCACGGTATCTTTCTCGAGAGGCGCCATCCCACGGTAGCTTTGCAAGAGGCGCTTGCCGCGGATCCGGCCGATGAGTTTCAACGCCCATTCCCTGTCCAGGGGCGCCATGGCAAAGACCACATCCGGCTCAAGCTCTGAAAAGATTCCTCCCAGGCCGAACATCACGCAGGGCCCGAATTGATTGTCCCGGATGAAACCGGCGATCAGTTCATAGTCTGATTTGACCTCTTTCTGGATCAGGATTCTGCCACGAGGGCCGACTTTTTCATGGACATCATGATACGCCGACTCCAAAAGGGTTTTGTTCATGATTCCCAAACGTACCAGGCCATGTTCGGTCTTGTGCACCTCGCCGGGCATCAACCCCTTTAAAACAACGGGCAAGCCCATTTGCCGGGCAGCCTTCCACGCCCCGCTGAGACTTCGGACCAGTCTTTCTTCCACCACCGGAATCTCCCAGCCGGAAAGGAATTTTTTACTGTCAAATTCATCCCATATTTTTTCACCGGAGGGGAGGGATAATTTTTCAGGAAAGTCCGGTGAGGGTGATACCGCGTTCGCATAAACAGTCCTCGAGTTGAGTTTATGCGCCCTGAAACGAGATGCTGCCGCCAAACACTCGGCTATCCTGGGGACGTCATCATGCACGGGTATGTCAAGGGACCGGGCCTTCTGACGAAATTGCTCGCATCCTTCCCGGCGCCCCATCAGCCAGAAAAAGACCGCCTTCTCAGACCGGTCCGCTTTTTCCTTCAAGGCGTCGAGATCCAGAATCCTTTCATCCAGCCCCGCTACAAAATGGATGAGGAGCACATCCGTATTGGCGTCCTCCAGGACGGCAGAAATGGTATGATCGAAGACCACATCCCGGCCGTGTAATCCCACCGAAGGGAAGAGGTCTATGGGATTCGCGACAGGCATCCAGACAGGAAAGACCTCGCCGACCGTTTTTTGCGTCTGTTCTGAGAGCTGCGCCACAGGAACGCCGTGGCTTTCGAGCGCATCGCAGGCGAGAACGCCTGCACCGCCGCTCAGGCTAAGGACGGCTGTGCGACAGGGTGGGTTGACATGGGGGATCATGGCCAGGGTATTTGCCAGATCCATCATTTGATAGATGCTATCGGCCAGGGTGACCCCTTCCATTTCCAAAACGCTATTTACCAGGCGAGAGTTCCCCGAAAGGCTGTACGTATGGCTCTTGGCCGCCAGCGCCCCGGCTTTGCTCTTGCCTCCTTTCAACAGAACGATGGGTTTGGCCGAGCTTCCCGCTATTTGGGCAAAGAGCCTGCCGCGCGGAACGGACTCCAAATACAAGGCGATCACCTCCGTGTCGGGGTCCTTCAGCAGGTACTCCAGGATATCACACTCGTCTACATCCGCTCTATTCCCGATGGAACAGGCCTTCGCGATGCCAATACCCCTACGGCCCAGCTCTGCAAGAAAAATGGCCGACATCATTCCGCTCTGGACGATCAAAGAGATTCGGCCCGGAAGCAGCCCTCCCTCACGCACACCTGGATGCATAAAAGTGAAGAAGTGCCTTCGATGAATATCCACGAGCCCCATGCAGTTCGGCCCCCAGATTCGCATGCCGTTTTGTTTCGCGATAGCGACGCACTGATCCTGCAGTGCCAGACCCTCCTCGCCGGTCTCGGCGAACCCTGCGCTTTCGATAATCACCCTTCGGATGCCTTTGGTGACGCATGCCTCCAGCACGGAGGGAACGGATGAGGCAGGCACCAGGACGATTGCCAGGTCAATAGGGTGAGGAATGTCTTCCAGGGAGGGGAAACAGGGCAGGCCTTCAATTTCCTTGTAGTTGGGGTTTACCGGATAAACCGCTCCCTGGAATCCGAGAAGCAGATTTCCGACGACAAAGTTCCCAATATTACGGTTGCTGGCCCCGATCACTGCGATCGAGCCGGGGTGGAAAAAAGTATCCATATCCATGGTCGAGAGCGCTATTTCGCCTTAGGCGTCGTCGCACTCTTTTCAAAGACCTGTCTGGCGATCTCCAGCCCCTCAAGGCAAACAGGCATGCCACCGTAGGTGGACATCTGGAGGATCACCTCAGCCACCTCTGCCTTGGTGGCGCCGGTCCGGACTGCGGCAATGATGTGGCTCTTCAGTTCATTGGCACGATTCAAAACACACAATGCAGCTACGGCGCAGAGTTCCCGCTCCCTTTGCGTCAGTACGTCGCGGGCGTAGAGATTGCCGAACACGTGATCGATGATCTTAGCCGGTATATCGAAGTAAGCGAGCAGCTCTCTCATCAGGCGAGTCCGCGTCTCGCCAACGAGTTTTTTGGCGACTTCAACGGGGTCGTCACCCGGACGGATATTCGAAGCGATGGCCATGGTTGTCTCCTTTCTTTTCAATGTATCAGGATCGTGTTTGGAGCCGGGGATGCAATCCCCTCCGTCAATTTCTATCCTCTCTCTCCGATTTTTTCAACTCCTCTTACCAATCTGGAGAGATCTTTGGATCCTGCAAAAGTTCAGGCGGGCTAAAGCCTGAGCCTACCCGTCTGATTACAGATCACGGTAGTGGGCTGTAAGAGGTGTGACCCATTCCGAGGTTGGCATCTATATCTTGATTCGTTTTGCCAATATGGAAGGCATTGGCCAGCAAAGGCCTACGGGGGGTAGGCCGACCAAAGAATATGCTGATAGGTTTATGTGCCTTCGTTTCATCATCGGATGTCCGTTCTCTCAAGCCTTCGCCGAATCGGGCAGAGTGTTACAAACGGTATAGGGAAGACTATTCTTTTCTCATGTCGGGGGCATCGTACTTATCCGATTTGGCAATGGGTATCTGTGCGATAGCCCAAAATACTATCATATCATCAATAAACCGCCGTCAATGTTGAACGCCTGTCCCGTGATGACGGAGGCTTCCCGGCTGGCGAGATACACGACGAGCGGCGTAATCTCGTCCGGTTCAAGACGGCGACCGATCGGCGTTAAGCCCGCCTCGTAGGCCGCGACCGATTTGCCGACACGCTTCGCATTATACTCTACGCGCATATTGTTCATCAGGGTGCGTACGGGCCCGGGGCAGATGGCATTGACAGTGATGCCCTGCTTCGCCGTCTCGATCGCCAACGTGCGCATCAGCCCCAGCAGCCCATGCTTGCTTGCCGGATATGCTCCACCGTAAAACAACCCTATTTTACCGTTGACAGAAGAGGTCATAATGATGCGCCCGTATTTGCGGTCGATCATGGAAGGCAACGCTTTCTTCGAAAACAGATAGGGTACCGTTAGGTTGAGGTAAAGGATGTTTTCCCAAAGAAGGTCATCGTGATCGACGATGGGCCTGAAATCCGGTCCACTGCCGATCCCGGCGTTGTTTACAAGGATGTCAATGTGACCGAGGGCTTGTGTCGCTTGCATCCAGACTTGCTCGACGGCGCCCTTCTTCAGGAGATCGGCGACAATGCGCTCGCATCGCACGCCCATGCCGTTAAACTCTTTTTGTAGTCTTTCGAGATCCTGTGCCGAGCGTCCCGTGATAACGATCTGTGCACCTTCGGCCGCAAAGGCGCGGGCGATGGCTTCGCCGATGCCCCGGCTTGAGCCGGTGATAAGCGCCGTTTGATCTTTGAGTTTCATACGTCTCCTTCTTAAAAAAGATATCGAAGAGAGATGAGGTATGATTCAATGGTCCCAAAAGAGTTTTAGGCCGGGACGAAATCCGCAGCTCGGACCTCTTTGAGCCGGAGCGCCTCTGTGGGGCAGGAGACGGCGCAAACGCCGCAGCCCATGCATTTTCCCGGATCCACTGCAGCCAGATCGTTCTTCACCGCAATGGCGTCGAAGAAGCAACGCTCAAGGCAGGTCTCACAGCCCGTGCACAAATCGGGATCCACGACAGCCTCGAAACGGCTGGGGGCGACCCATTTTTTCGGCGCCGCCATGAGGGTCCAGTTGAGGCAACAGTCCTTGCAGCAGTTGCAGATGACATGGCCTACGACCTGGCGATTATCAACGACATGAACGAGCCCTTCCTTCTCGGACATCTTCACTATTTCAACGGCCTCCCTTTTGGACAAAGCTCTCCCCGTGCCTCTCTCCAGGTTGTATTCGGCCGCGCGATCCACCTGTATGCAGACTTCCAGCGGTTTCCCGCAGGCGCCGTCGATCACGCGACACGAGCATCTCGTGACGGAAAGGGTTTTGGCGCTCTCGATGATCTTGACCACATCCTCATAGGCGAGGATCCGCGATTCCGGCGTGATGTTTTCGTTTACGGGAATCACGCGCACGAAGGGGCCGGGAAGGACGTCCACAATTTTTTGGCCGTATTCCCGCCATTCCGTCTCCATATAGGCTTTCCACAGGTCTAGGATCTCCCTCGATATCCCGGGGGTCAAGACGGTGGAATCGTGCATTTGAGGAATGCTTTTCACGCGATAGTACTTCATCTGCTCGCCCTTTTTCGATTTGAAAATAAGCCCCCTGTTAAAAAGGGATTCCATCATGGTCTTGATCGTTTCCGTAGGGAATCCCGTTTTCTGGCCGAGTTCCTCTGCTGTCGCCGACGGTGCCGCCGCGAGCAAAACCTTCGCCTCATCATCTTTGACAAGGGCCTCAAAAATCTTCTGAATCAAGGGAGATTCCAATGCGCCAACCGCCTCCGCCAACTGCCGACAAAGTGTCTTATCCGTCATTTCTTATGTGTTCCTCCTTCCGCTCTGTTTTCGCTAAGTATCAAAAATAAAAGTCTGTGTGTCAAGGGCAGGCCGAGGCTTGTACGCAATGCCTCACTCTGCCGTGAAAAATCGCCGAGATCGGCCCTCGCGCCACGCGGTGTCAAAGAAAATCTTATAGCGGATACCTCAGCTTGTCCCTTAACTACGGGAATGTCTTGAAGGTTGAAAGGACGGTACTATCACGAAGAGAAGTTGCCTTTGCCCATTAGAACTTCGGATCATCCGCTCGATAAGATTTTTAGAGACCCCGCGTGGCGCGGGGCTCGATCAGAAGATCTGATCCACGCTTCAGTGAGGCATTACTGCTCATGATATGGCGAGGCTTTGAAATATCCTCGTAATGGTATTAAGATGGCATTAGACAGCCGAATCGATTTGAGGGGACAGAGGCATGCACGAACTTCCCATCACCGAGAGTATTCTGAAGATTGTACTGAAACATGCCGAAGGGAATAGAGTCCAGAAGGTGATAGCCATTCATCTGCAGGTCGGCAAGCTCAGCGACCTCGAAGACGATTGGATTCAACGCTATTTCGATTACCTTAGCAAGGGCACGATAGCGGAGGGGGCGAAGCTCAAAATCGAAAGGACGCCTGTCATGATGCGGTGTAACGGCTGTTCCGCATCCTATGAAACCGATATCGTAAGAATGGACGATCTTGTCTGTCCTGCCTGCGGTGAAAGGGGGGGCACGATCCTTTCCGGAAGAGAGTATACTGTCAAAGAGATGGAGGTGCTGTAGTGGAGGAGATCAGACTCATAGAAGTGAAAGAGGAGATCCTTTCCGACAATATCAAGCAGGCCGGAGAGGTCCGGAAACGTCTCCGGAAGACAAAGACGATGCTTTTGAATCTCATGTCCTCGCCGGGTTCAGGCAAGACCAGCCTCATTCTCCAAACGATCGAAGGCCTGAGAGGTGACTTACGGCTTGGCGTGATCGAAGCGGATATTGATTCAACCGTTGATGCGGAAAGGGTTGCTGCCCGGGGAATACGGGCCATCCAACTCAGAACGGGAGGATTCTGCCATCTCGACGCAGCGATGGTCACCCAGGGCATTGACGCCATGGACGTGAGCGAGTTTGATATGGTCATCATCGAAAATGTGGGGAACCTGGTCTGCCCTGCCGAGTTCGACACGGGAGCCCACAAAAACGTGATGATCCTGAGCGTTCCCGAGGGGGACGACAAGCCCCTTAAGTATCCCCTTATGTTCTCCGTATGCGATCTTCTGCTGGTCAATAAAATCGATTATCTGTCCCTCAGCGACTTTGATATGGCGGCATTGCGGAAGCGGGTCCTGGCGCTTAATCCCCGAATCCTCATCCTGGAGGTGTCCTGCAAGACCGGTGCAGGAATCAAGAGCTGGATCGACTGGCTCAAGGCGGAAGTAGCGGCCTTCAAGCGTCACGAATAGTCTCCGCAGGAGGATCGGGTTCTCTTCTCGAACACTTCTTCCATTATCAAATCCAAAAGCAACCTTAACCCACTATTTCTCGGAAGGAAGTCGCCTTTGTGTTACAGGCAACTGCTGGAGCCTCTTCTTTCAATAGGTTCATAGAGAAGGGACAATTTTGGTACATCATCAGATCCCATCGCGAAGAAACAATCTTAAAAAGTGCTGAGGTTTTAAATGGTTATATATTTTTAGGGGAACTGGCATCGTCTTTGCTTTAACACAAGAAGAATCACAGGAGACGAGGCGGGCTGGTCTGATTCAGATACCAACCCGGTTTCGAATATGTAAAACGGCGAAGATTTATGCGTCGAGGCTCGGGCGGTTTGGGTCTCCGGTCAAGTCGCACGGGTCGGGTGTATTCGCAGGCGTTGGCTTTGGTGGTGAACGTGGCGTGGACATAGGAAAGGGGAGAAACTAATGGAACAATTCAAACAATTCATTCTGCGACATTTTGAAAAGATTTTGGTTGCCGTGATTCTTATCGCTGCCTTGATCGGCACCTACGCCGTTGAAGAAAAGTTTATCATCCTGAACTTTTATTATCTTCCCGTGCTTACGGCAGGGTATTTTCTTGGGCGCCGGATGGGCGTCCTCGCTTCGGTCTTCTCCATTCTTGCCGTGCTGATCTGCGTTTTGGCCTTTCCGAGGCGTTTTCTCGGTGACAAGGAAATTGTGACAGGCGTGGCGCAACTTTCCTCCTGGGGCGGGTTTCTCATTTTGGTGAGTTTCACCGTTGGGACTCTGTACGAAAAAAATGAGCAACGGGTCAAAGAATTGAAAAGTGCGTATATCGGTGTCTTGGAAATCCTCTCGAAGTATCTCGAATCGACGGATCGCTACACAAAGGGTCATTCCGTCCGGGTCTCGGAATTGGCAACAGAGATTGCGATCGCCATGGAGCTGCCCCGGGGGGAGGTTGAGAACATTCGGGTGTCGGGTTTACTGCATGACATTGGAAAGATCGAAATCAGCAGCGAGATCTTAAGCAAGGCTGCCGAACTGAGCACGGAGGAAAAGGAGCTGATGGATTTGCATACCGTCAAGGGCGCCTATATCCTCACTGCGGTAGGATCAGTCCTTAAAGAGGTCGTGCCCATTGTGGTCGCTCACCACAAGTACTTTACGGAAACGCTTGAGAATAATAACGGAGTCACCCCGAAGATACCGTTGGGAGCGCGTGTGGTGGCGGTAGCAGATGCCTATGATGCGATGACAACGGACCGGCCTTACCGCAAAGGCATGCCCCCCTGGGAGGCTTTTCAGGAGATCGTAGCCAAAACAGGCAAACAATTCGACCCCGGAGTGGTGGATGCGTTTAAGCGGGTCGTCAGCGAAAAGTTAGAGAGGGGATAAGGCCGTGTTGGGATAAAGAAAAGGGACACGGAGTTCGTCAAGACGGATCCTGCGGAGACAGGAAGGTTAAGCAAACTGTTTCGAGGTGAATGGTGGAGAAGGCAAGATTTCAGGCCCATGTGGCGAACTTAGGGCAAATTGTGAAGAGTACTCATTTTGATCTTAGGGAAACGATGGATCTATTTCAGGAGATGTGTTTAAGGGTGTCCTCGGAGAGGATTGTTCCAACGGAGATGGTTACCGATATTCGCCAAACCTATAAGGAGATTCAAGATCACCTTGCAAAAATCAGGGGTATCGATCAACTCCTTCAAGGCAAATACAAGGGATATTATCGAAGGGATTCTGGGCGCGAAAGAGAACTCATGGAATTTGCATTCTTGGCCAAGAGCCTGTACTCGAAATTCGAGTACACACTGCAGGAGATAGATGCGAAGAGGAAGCTGAGAGCTGGCGGAGAACATATTGTGGCGCACCGTCCGCGTTTGCCCTTTCCGTGGTTCCATTCAGAGGAGAATCAGATGATTCTCGTAAGAAATCTGCAGAATCTGCAAGAGTTGGATTATAAGGCTTGGTCTGACTCGGAGTCCGCGCAGAGGCGGAGGATAATATGGGATGGGTTGCGAAGTGTTTCTCTCTTCGCCCTGTCAGGCGAGGGACCATTGATTGACAACCTCCAGTCCCGGATGCACTTGCGAGAATATGATATCAAAGAGCGGTTGACAAAGGAGGAACTCCGGGGGGCTTTAACCCACTTAAGGGAAATATCTCTGTCGGAAGTGGAGACGATCCTTAGACGCTTCACAGACACCAGCGAATTTTTAAAACTGAAATGCCTCCTCTTTACGATTCAATCTCGACAGGATCTCGAGAAAGAAATATTGGGTTCGGCAGGAAATAGACCGCACAGGCGCCCCGAAAAGTTTCCTCGTTCCTCCTGTTGACAATCTTCTCTCCTTCTTTTTAATATAAAGCGATGCCCTTTTTCCTTCTCTTCCTGATTCTTCTTATTTCGACCCCCTCCTTCAGCCAGTCGCTCGACGGCCGGCACGTGCCTGGGAACTCCCGTCCTGCGGGCGAGGAGTTTCAACCCTCTGATCAGGTCTGGGAAGTCGGCGACCGGAGGTGGACGGTTGAAGAAGAGCATCGGTTTGAAAAATGGGTGGATGAGACGATTACGGAAGATTTTTTCATTCGTTACAGGATCCCCGCGGATTGTGCGGATGCGGTCTATGCAATCCGATGGATCTATGCCCGGATCGCCCATCTCCCCGCTGCGGCTACCACAACGGACGGGAAACTCATCGGCCACTGGTCCACGGAGTGGAAGCATCTTCCGACCGACCCGGAGTGGCACCGGGACGAGCGTTTTCGCGCTTGCCTACTCTACGTCCTTCAGAAGACGTGGACGGGGACCCTCCCCCTCGATACCTACCCTGTCCGCATTTCTGCCGATTCAATCAGACCGGGAACGCTATTTTTGGTAAGAGAATCCCATGCCGGGATGATCGGCCATGTCTTCCTCGACGGGAGCCAAGCCCATCCGCTTCAGACCTGGGAGTCGGCGTTTCCCGTGAAGGTTCAAAAACTGAGCCCGGGGTATTTTTTTTCAGCGAGGCCCGAATCCAAAGCCCGCTCCGGTCTCGTGAAGTTCCGATGGCCTTCCACTGAAAACGGGGAATGGAAATATCTTCCTGTCGAAGAGCACCCCTTCTATTCCGAAGAGCAATATGCCCCTGGTTTTTGCGATGGCTATGCCGACTTTGTCGAGGCCGTGGCCAAAAGGATCGACCCCACCCGCTATGCCCCCGCGGAGAAGATGGCAAAAGTTATGGAAACGGTCACTCGTTTTCTCAGGGAGAGGGTTCCCATTGTTCTGGCAGGAAACCAGCAGTGTCGCAATGGAGGCTGTCCAGAGGCCTCGGAATTGTGGGAGATCTACAGCACCCCGGGCCGTGACGGAATGATCATCTCCTTGATGGATCATCTTTCTCAGATCATCGAATCGAACCATTTGGACCGTGAGATGGTGAAAGGGATGATGGAGGCTATTCCGATTGCTATCGCAGAGAACCGCTCGGTCTCACTCTATCACGTTTATCAGAACCATCTCTGGTTTTCTTCTCATCCAGAGGACTCGATCGAAGCCCGTTGGGGATTGAAGAAGTGCGAGATGATCCACGCACAGACCCGCACAGCCCAAAATTCCATTGCCTTCGTTGAAAGGACTTACCGAAAGAAGGATCCCAGATATGCCGACTTCTCGGTTCAACAACAAGAGTTGCTCTTGGGAAGGCTGACCGAGGAGTGGACCAGGTCCGGATGCCGAGAGTCTCTTCTCACACCAGTGAAAAAAGTCTGGCCGCCCCCCCATCCTGCTGATTCGATCAAGCCCCAGAGAGGATTGAGAACGTGTGAAATGATCCGCGCACAGATCCGGGCCACGGACAACTCCATCGCCTTCATTGAGACGACCTATCGGAAGAAGGACCCTGAATATGCCGACTTCTCAATTCTGCAACAGCAGCAGGATCTGCGGCGGCTGACCGAGGAGTGGGCCGGGTCCGGATGCGCCGAGCCGCCTCCGGCACCGGAGAAAAAAGTCGGGAAATAAAAGAAAGAGACAGGGATAATGCATTTTTTGCAAGACGCTTTTGTAATGAATCGGGCTGGTTGCTGGTCCAACGGCGTTTCTGCCCGGGATGAACCTCGGGGGGGGACGACTACCGGCAGGGACAGGCATCATCCTGAGCCTTCGGCACTAACCCCTTTTTTTAATACAATGGATTTGACCAACGCATAAATCTCGTCGTCGATAATGGCATCCTTAGAAAAGAAATAATCGGCCTTGAATCGAATGGCCGCCTCCCGATACTCCGGCGATTCATAGCTTGTCAGAATAATGACGATGACGTCAGGATGGTCCGCTTTGATCCTCCTGGTCAGTTCCAAGCCGTTTTCCCCGGGTAGTCTGATATCCATGAAGATTAAATCCGGAGGATGAAGACCGATTTTCTCGAGCGCTTCTACTCCGTCCTCCGCTTCAATAATCTCTATTGAAGGAAACAGATCTTGTAAGTTGTCTTTGAGGATCCTTCTGAAGGAGGGGTTATCTTCGACGAGCATCGTTCTAAACATGGTCGTTCCTCTTCTTGAAGATTGAATTGTGATCACACTCCGAATCGTCTCCCGCCATCGTTACCGAGAGAGTCCTGAAAAATAACGATTCCTTCCTCCGGAAGGCGGGCCAGTCTTTTCTACAGGAACCCCAAAGGAGAGGCAGGCCTGAACCGGGATGGAGCGGAATTGAAGTTAATCGAAATGACCGAAGATAAAACCTAAAGCGCCAAACGTCAATAATAATAAAAGGAAGAGTAGAGCAGCGGTCATCGTACCTCCCATCTAAATGGTGCTGGATGTTTTGGTTCCTTCGGGGTCTAACAAATCAGAATGCATCAGTGTTTCAATCCTTATGCCAAAACTTCGCCAACGTTATAAGTTGCTGTAACAATGTTGATTCCCGCCAGCATCCGTATCCTGATGAGAACCAGAAGTGGAAACGTTTTTCACAAAAATCCTGAATCGACTCCCTGAAGATGCGTAAAATGTTTTCCACATCTTGTCGATCCAGATGAAAGTTTTTGCGTTGACGAAGAAACAGACACGTCGGATGAACTATGGTAGAGCTATTGAAGTTTGAAAAGGAATGTGATAACTCTACCGTAGGTTTTTCCACAGAAATCGGGTTTGGGAATAACGGAAATCGCGGTCTCATCATCTCTGACCCTGAAAACGGAGATAAATAATGATTAGAACCAAATTCCACGACATCTTTCAAACAAAGCTTCCCATTATCCAGGCGGGAATGGGGCCTTACGATACCACGAAGCTCGCCGGTGCGGCTGCCAAGGCAGGGGGATTAGGGATCATCTCGACAGTCGGCATGGGCACCTTTGCAATACCCGGTCTCGGCCCGTCGCGCTATTCATGGATTTTTGACGACGCCTCCCCCGAGGAGCTTTTGACTCGCTCCATTAACCATGTGCTGGTTGAGATCGAAGATGCCCCACAGGCCCGGTTTGGCGTCAATATTCCTCTTTCGGAAGAATTCATCCCCACGGCGGCCAGGTTGATCCGCTGTGTGATCAGCAGGGTTAAGAACGACGCTGCCGTCAGAAAAAAATTGAAGGTGATTGTGACCTCGGCGGGAGATCCCTTGCCGTGGTCCAAAACCCCTGGGGCCAAGAAACTCACGGAATCCATTGCGATCAAGGATGAGATTCCTGAAATCGTGTGGGTCCATGTCGTTCCATCCGTTCGGGCAGCATTGCGGGGCGTCAAAGCGGGTGCCGATGTGATTGTCGCATCGGGCCGTGAAGGAGGAGCCCATTGTAGCTGGCGAGATACGAGCACCATGGTTCTTCTCCCGGAAGTCGTTAGACGTGTTGCCCCAACGCCGGTCGTTGCAGCGGGCGGGTTTGCCGATGGGGTTTCCTTGGTCGCCGGCCTTGCGATGGGAGCGATCGGCGTCCAGATGGGGACCCGGTTTATCGCGACCCAAGAAAGCGATTTTGAGCAAGGGTGGAAAGAATTGATTGTAAAAAGCACGGAAGAGGACGCCTTGGTGGCCCGTGGATTTTTTGGACCGATGCGGTTTTTGCGGAACCGTCGTGCGTTAGAGCTCGTCGACGCCACGATACGGGGTAGCTCAGACCTTTTTAAAGGCAACCCTTGCGGCTCGACCCAGGAAATCCTCGACTTGGAGATTGGGGGATTGGCCAATTTATTTCAGGGCAAGATGGAAGAGGCAGCGGTTTTGGGGGGGACCGTGGCCGGCCGTGTTCATGACATCCCTACGGTCCTGGAGCTCTGCGACCGTATCATGAAAGAAGCCGAAGCCACGATCAAAAACCTCGAGTCGTTGATCGCTAAAAAATGACGAAGGACGTCCGGGCGCAAGACAGGGTCATGCAAATTCTTGAGGGGATCAAGGTCATCGATGTCACACAGTTCATTTCAGGGTCGCGCTGCACCCAGATGCTCGCGGATATGGGCGCCGAGGTCGTGAAGGTCGAGCCACCTCAGGGTGATACGATGCGGATGATGTTCAATTTGACTCCCGGCGCCGAACGAAATTACTCCGTACTGAATCGCAACAAGTACGGCATAGCCGTTGACATGCGCAAGCCTGAAGGACAGGAGATCCTTCGGAAGCTTGCAGCCATGTCCGACATTTTCGTGCATAATCTGATCCCAGGCTCCCTTGAGAAACAGGGCCTGGGCTACGAGGATATCCGATCCCTGCGGAGCGATATCATTTACGCCTCCATCTCAGGATTCGGCGCCGTCGGCGTGGCGCCCGAGCGGGCCGCCTTCGACATCATCGCTCAGGCGACCGGCGGTCAGTTCTGGAATGACCAGGACACACTCCTCGTGCCGGACAATTACTGGGCCGACCTGATGACCGGCGCGTACGCCGCCGTGTCAGTGCTGCTCGCCTTGATCCACCGTATGAAGAGCGGGAAGGGCCAATACATCGACATCTCCATGCAGGATGTCATGTACTACAACAATTACCGCGCCATGATGAATAAGGCGCTCGAGCCAATCGTGGCCGATGTCGAGAAACGATTGGGCAGAAAGCCAGAAGACGTCCTGAACTCCTCGGATCGGATGCCGTTCTACGGGTTCTTCAAGGCAAAGGACGGCAAGGTGGCCATCGTGGCTCTTACCGCCCGACAGTGGAAAGACCTGACGGAGATCATCGGACGGCCTGAAATGGCTCAGGATCCGAAATTCTCCGACGTGATCGCCCAGATTCACAACCATGAAGAGGCGGTGCGCCTTATCGAAGAATGGACCACGGTACGCACGTCGCAGGAGATCATATCCGTTCTGGAAGGCAAGAAGATACCCTGCGGCATCGCTTACACCAACGCACAGGTCAATGACGATGAGAACTTGAGACGGCGCGGGATGTACCAGAGGGTCCATCACGAAAAATATGGCGACATCGATATTCCCGGATTTCCCTTCAAGTTTTCGGACGCCTCCGGGAGCATTCGCATGCCTGCGCCGGGCCTGGGTGAGCACAGCAGGTTCATCCTGGAGCGGTGGCTTGGGTATCCGTCTGATAAGGTGCAGGAACTTTGCGATAAGAGAGTTATATTATAAAAGATTAGCGCAAGGTGAAGGATGAAGAAGGTGGTGCCTCTTAGACAGACTCGTAACTGAATTCGTCAGCAGAGATTTCCCGATCTTTCCCTATCCCCACCCGATCCATTAAGCCTATTGGTGGTCTTCACAGTCAAGCTCCTACAATTAGGAGAACAGTCTCCTAACGGAAAGGGAGCGCGAAGGGACGTTTCATTGTTGTCGCGGAGAAAAAGATCGTTACGTTCCAAAAAAGTTCTTGAATAGAGAACCGACGCTGCCTATATTGTTACTGGGGTGAAATTATGCGTCGATCGCAGGAATTGTAAAGGAGGGAGAGGGGCATGAGCTTGAAAGGGAGCAGAACAGAGAAAAATTTGGAGGGCGCTTTTGCGGATGAGTCCCGGGCTCAGAATACGTACAGGTACTATGCCGACGGCGCGAGGGAAGAAGGCCACGATCATATTGCCGATTTCTTCCTGGAGATCGCCAAGAATGAAGGGGAACATGCGAGGACGCAGTTTGAACTCCTCGGCCGAGTTAAGGATACGAGGGCGAACCTGCAAGCCGGCGTCCGACAAGAGAAATACGAGGGCACGGTCATGTATCCTGAATTCGCCAAGACGGCAAGAGAAGAAGGTTTCGAGGAGATCGCCCGATGTTTCGAGGGCATGAGTAAGGTGGAGGCGAAGCACGAAGAGATTTGTCTTAACCTGTTAAAACAGTTTGATGAACAGATCACTCCGAAAGAAAGGACCGTCGGGCATTCTTCCGTTATCATGGCCCAACTCATGTTGCCCCACCAGGCCAACCTGGCAGGCTACGTCCATGGTGGAGAGATTATGAAGATCATGGACAATGCCGCCGGAGTGGTAGCGGCCCGCCATGCCCATACGAACGTAGTAACCGTGAGAGCGGATAATATATTTTTTTTGAAACCTGTGAGGGTGGGGGATGTCTTGCTGGTCCATGCCTCGCTGACCTTCGTCGGCCATTCCTCCATGGACATTCGCGTCGAAGTCGAAACCGAAAGCCTCGCTCAAGAGAAGAAACAAAAGGCGTTGACCGCTAATTTCATTTATGTCGCCCTGGACAAAGCGGGTAAACCCACGAAAGTGCCTCCTCTTCTGATCACGACGGAAGAGGGTGAAAGACTTTTTACTGAGGGGCGCGAAAGATACGAAGCACGTAGGGGAGAAAAGGTAAACGAGTAAGCCGCCTCTCTACCGCCGAGCAGAACCCCAATGATTATTCCTTTGAACACCACATGATGCCCGTGAGCACGTTTCTTCAAACGAAACTCCCCCGCGGCGCTTTCCGATGATGGATGAGTCTGCCTTAAGGAATTGTCAGTGGGCAAAGAATCGTGTTAAGATGCAGAACGTGAGGGCTGCAGGAGTTTACTGCCATGAGGATTCTATCGTGAAGGAGACAAAAGTGATGAAGGCCTTGAGGAATGTGATGGTAGCCGTTTTGATCTTGCTTTTTCCGTATTTGATTGGGTGTGCAGGCCCCCATAGGGCAGCTTCCGAGGGGACCGAACTCGATTGTCGTGTCATGGATGATATCAGTAACGCAGTGTATGAGGTCGTAGTGCCGAAGCCGACGACCGATTCCCTGCAATACGAGAAACCGTTGCCGATGGATCTTCTTCCCTATTCCACACGAACGGATAAGTACTATCCGCTCGGTACGGCGTTCGCCATCAGCCCTTCCGAGTTTGTTTCGGCAGCCCATGTCATGAACCTCGGAAGCAGGAGCCAATTTAAGGAAATTTTTCTCCGAGATAAGGAAGGGAAAGTTTACTCCATCGAAAAGGTCCTCAAGTACTCAAAGAACAGGGATTTCATCGTCTTCTCCCTGCATCATGCCAAAGCAAGAGGGTTTTTGCCGACAAACAAGAGCCCCCGGCTCAATCAAAGGGTGTATGCCGTAGGTAATGCCCTCGGCGAGGGAATTGTCATCAGGGATGGTCTCTATACGTCTGACACACCTGAAGAAGAAGCGGGGGAGTGGAAGTGGATACGTTTCTCCGCCGCGGCCTCTCCCGGCAATAGCGGCGGTCCGCTCCTCGACCACGATGGAAGAGTGATCGGCATCGTCCTGAGAAAGTCCCCCAGTGAGAACCTCAATTATGCTGTCCCAATCCTTGAAGTCATCAACGCAAACAAAAACGTGGCCGTCGTTCAAACGAGGATGCGCTACATCCTGGATAATATGGATATGACCAAAAGGGAAACCCTGAGAAGGGAGATCACCCTGCCCAAGACCTACCAGGAATTGGACAGCGAGCTGAATGCGATGATGGACCAGTTTTCCAACAAGCTCCTCAAGGATCTGCTGGCAGAAAATGGGGGCACCATATTCCCTCATGGCCCAGGATCAACCCGGCTGTTCTACAAGAGTTATAATGCGGTCTTCCCGCGTCTCATCGTGAAGGGTAAGGACGGAAACTGGGATGCCTTTTATCCCAACAGGTCGAGAGAAGCCGACTTGGGAAACAATGGCCATCTCACCTGCGGAACGCTGGGTAGCACGACATTCCTTTATATCCATAAGCCGGAAGGCATTCCTCTGGGAACGTTCTATGGCGACTCGAAGCTGTTTATGGATATGATCCTCAAGGGAGGTGACCGTTACAGGGAGGTCGGGCCGGAGAACATCAAAATCACGTCGATGGGCCGTGCCTTTGAAGACGACCGGTTCACGGATTCCTACGGAAGGATCTGGGTGGTGCGTACATGGCTCATCGAATATGACGACAGGAAGGTGGTGACCTTTTCTCTCCCGGTTCCAGGGGGCTGCATCGTCATGATGAGAACAGGCCGGACGGGCGACGTTGACCGGGAAGACATCCCTGAGCTGAAGGCGCTCTCGGATTTTATTTATGTTTCTTATTACGGCGCCTTCAAAGAGTGGCAGGAATTCCTGGGCATGAAGAACCTCCTTCCGTCCATCTTTTCAACCCTTGACATTCATATTGAGAAGGACAAGAGTTTCCGGTTCAAATCGGCGAGACTCTGTCTGTCCTACGGGCCAGAGGTCATGAAAATCTCTGATAAGAGTGGCTTTCAGCTTGATTTCGGCTACTTTCAGGAGAAGGGCAAGGCGGTATGGGACATCAACGAGATTATAGCCACCGAGGAAAAATACAGTCAGGTTGGCTACGCCGTCTCAAGAATGATGAAGCCTCCGAAGGAGCTCGGCGATCAGTATCAGAGCAACTGGGAGAATATGGTGGAGCGAAAATTTCCGTATGATCACTCTGCTTACTATAAGGATAAGGTTACGATCATCTCTACGACAAACTGCGGGGACGGCCAAGGGGCAAAAAAGGAAGCCTTCTCCAGCTCCGTTCTGTACACCGTCGGTTTCATAAAGGAGGGAAATGTCAGTCAGAAAGAGATGGAGGCGAAATTGGAAATGTTCATGCGTCATCTAACCATCTATGAGAATTCCGGGGAAAACGGGGACAAGACCGAAAATCGGGAGCCGAAAAATTGATCGCATTTCCAGCTTTTAATGATTGTCAGTGTTTGAGCCAAAATACGTCATGAATTTTGCTCGTGTGAAATTCTGTACTTTTTTAGAATGTCTTTAAATATCAGTCTGTTATATGGATTTATCCTTTTTGGCATCGAAATTGCTCCTCTCAGGGTAACAAAAAAATCTTCCATCAAATTTGCCGACAAAGCCAAACCACGAGTAATCGTGGGACGCCTACCCGCCTTATTGGCGGGGGGCCCACTGTTCCAAAGACGGAGCAGGCGGGGAAAGCCGCGGGTCCCAGTGGGATAGCCGGGTTGCCGAAGTGAGATCTCACAGGAACCGGATTGTCGCGGCTTTACGAAAAGGCAATCCGGTTTTTAACTTAAGGGTGATGGTTTCGATGCAATGAGAAGTGCGATAATCAATAAAATCCTTTCATTCCAGTATCGTCTCGGGAGGCTCATCGGGAGAGAAAGGGCAAACCGAATCTGCATCTTTCTCGAGGAGTCTTTCACGAATCTATTTGGGAGGGAGATACGATGATAAGAAATGAAGATCTGATGCAATTACTATTATGTTATGGACGAGGGATGTCACAAGACTTTGTCACGAGGAGCGATAACATAAACGACGTTATCTATTACCTCCGGGCCGAGTGTGAGTTCGAAGTCCTCAAATTGACGTCGTTCGTAACAACAAATCTCATCCACTTTGAAAAAAGAGCGGCTCTTTCTTCTACCTCCGGCCAGGCCCCACTGGACAAAAATAGCGAAGAAGTTTTTGACATCGAGAATCCGGGTTAATTTAAGAATCACGCAAGCTCAGCAAAAGCTCTCCGCCGGGGCGCCCCGTACCCTGCCCCCCGTCTCCGTTCCTTCCGTTCTCCAAGAACAATGACGAATTTTTCTTTCCGATTCATAACTGACGTAATGATTCATACATTACAGGGACGGTCATTCCGGACGTGATAAGCCTGCCCCGTGCCTGACACGGGGGAATCCAATCTTTTCAACTGAATTCCCGCCGGAGTTTACCCCGTACTTGTCGGAGCGACCCTCCGCGGAGACCCGCATCGGGATACTGGGCGGCAGTGACAACCCCCCATTATTATTACAAGAAAGTGTTTTAGATTCCGTGCACTAAGACGAGAATGTGTCTTTCGAATTTCCGCTTCCCAAAAGTCTAAGCCTATTGTAAAATACAATGCGTCATCGATTGTGGGCAATACTATCCATGATGGCAGGATAGTCCTCGCGGAAAGCGCTGGACAGGATGAAGTCGCTTACCATAGTCACCTCTTACAGCCCTGGACCTTCTTTCGATAAGACTCTGCTTCCCCTGACGAAGTCAGACCTGGTCGAAAATGTTATGATCGTCAGTCAGGAGCCGGTTCATTTCGAGCAAGAGAAGTGTCAAGTTCTTGTCGCGGGCCCCCTCACGTCCTACGAGACACTCAACCCGATTCTGACTGGAATGCGAGCGGACTACTTTCTCCTATTATCGGGATCCCGACAGATTTCGATCGAGCCTAAAGCCCTGGAAAAAATTCTGGGGAAGGTAGGGTCCACGAAGGCAGGCGTGGTCTTTACGGATTTCTATGACGAAAACGAACACTGGAAGACCTTTCATCCCCTCATTGATTACCAGCCTGGAAGTGTCCGCGACGATTTTGATTTCGGCAGCATGATGCTGTTTTCAGTCGCTGCCGCCAAGAAGGCCTTGGAAGAATATGGTCCCATTCCCCACGTCGAATTCGCCGGCCTTTACGATCTTCGCCTGAGAGTTTCCATCGAACACCCTGTCTATCATTTTCAGGAACCGCTCTATTCTGTGACGGGTAGCGATGAGCCTTCGGGCGGTGAAGAGATTTTTGCGTATGTCGATCCCCGCAATGAAGTTGCCCAGAAGGAAATGGAGGGAGTTTTTACGGATTACTTGAAAAGAATCGGAGCTTATCTACCATCCCATTTACTCAGGGGGGTCGAGCCGACACCGGAGTTATTTCCAGTGGAGGCCTCTGTGGTCATTCCCGTGCGAAACCGAAAAGAGACGATTGCAGAAGCCGTGGGAAGCGCTTTATCGCAGGAAACAAATTTTCCTTACAACGTCATTGTCGTGGACAACCACTCGACGGACGGGACCTCAGCCGTTCTCGGTGATCTGGCTAGGCAATATTCGAGCCTGAAGCATCACATCCCGAAAAGGACCGATCTCGGCATCGGCGGCTGCTGGAACGAGGCCCTTCAGCACGAAGCCTGCGGGCGCTATGCCGTTCAGCTCGATTCGGACGATCTCTACAGCGACACCCGGGCCTTGCAGAAGATGGTCGATAGGTTCCTTGAAGGCAACTATGCCATGGTCATCGGCTCCTATACCCTCGTCGATTCGAGGTTGGAGGAGATTCCGCCGGGGCTCATCGACCATCACGAATGGACCGATGAGAACGGCCACAACAATGCTTTGCGAATCAATGGCCTGGGTGCGCCGCGGGCTTTCAACACCGGGCTCATGCGAAAAATCGGTTTTCTCAATGTGAGCTATGGTGAGGATTATGCCGCAGCATTGCGGATCTGCCGGGAATACCGTATTGGAAGGGTCTATAAAAGCGTTTACCTCTGCAGACGCTGGCCGGGCAACACCGATGCGGCGCTCAGCATCGAAGAGGTAAACCGGAACAATGCGTTCAAGGACAAGATCCGGACCACTGAAATCCTCGCCCGGAAGAAAATTGTAGGACGCATGCCGCATTAGCATAGCGTGAGTCCGTGACCGTGCCTCGGGGTATTTTCTCATCTCGGTAGTGTATCGAGGAGGATAAGCGATAACCGTGGAAGTCGCGATTCGACCCTGGCAGAAGGATGATGTCGCATCCATCCGAAGAATAATCTGGCAGTCCTGGGTTGCCACCTATTCGAGCTTCATTCCCGAAAGCGACCTGAGGTCGTATTTTGACATTCACTATACGGAAGCGTCCCTCCTCGATATGTTCGACGATCCGTTCACTTATGGTTTTATTGCAGAGAAGGATCATCAAGCAGCGGGTTACATGCGACTCTTGTTCAACCGGGATGAGGGCCGTCTCTACGTCCCTTCGCTCTATTTTCTTCCAGACTATCAGGGGCAAGGCATGGGCAGACGGCTTCTCGGTGCGGCGGAGGGTTTGGCCGGAGAAAAGGGTCTCGATCGATTCTGGATCGGCGTGATGGTAGAAAACAGGCAAGCCCTCGCCTTTTACAGGAAGACGGGCTTCCAATTTGTACGGGAAGAACCTTTCAGCATGGGAAAGACGACGGTAACCCATGTTATCGGCTATAAGAAATTAGGGAGGAGCTCGTTTCTCAGCCAGAAGATTTACGCTGCTTTCGGCGAAGGGGGAGGGGTGAAGGGGCTTCCAAAACTTTGTCTCGAACTCCTCGCGGAGCAGAAAAAGGTGTGGCCCGAGCTCCGGGAAGCCTACAAGTTGCTTAAGGACGTTAGGGAGCGGGATGTCCGTTGCATAGGATTTTCCATCCGCCTCCAGTACAATCCCGGAAGAATCAAGAACAGCCTGGCCGATGTAGGCGAGAAAAATGCAAACGAGCGACAATGTTTCCTCTGCCTTGATCATCTCCCTGCGAGCCAGAGGGGAATTCTCTACCGAAGCGAATACTTGATCCTCTGCAATCCCATGCCTGTTTTTTCTTCTCACCTCATCGTCTCCCATTTAGACCACCGGCGCCAGGCGATTGCCGAGCATACCGATACCCTTCTTCAGCTGATGACGGATTTTGGTCCAGGCTGGACGGTCCTCTATAACGGACCCAAATGCGGCGCTTCGGCGCCGGATCACCTTCATTTTCACGCAGGCCCGTCCGGGCAGATGCCGATCGAGAAGGAGATTCGCGAGGGGAAAAGACTCACTCTGATGAAACGGATCGGCGGTGTTTCCCTGTATCGTCTGAGGGACTTTGGACGGGAAGGCGTCGTCCTTGAGGGAGATGACCGGATGGCCGTGCGGGGCGCCTTCAAGAGCTATCTGAATGGACTGAAAGAGGTTCTCCTCGTTGATGAGGAGCCCATGATCAATATCGTCGGTTTCCGGAAGGGAGAGCAATGGCATCTGGTGATCTTTCCGCGTCGAAAACACCGCCCCGATATCTTTTTCAAGGAAGGGGATGCACGGGTTGTGGTCAGCCCGGGGGTGATCGATATGGCTGGACTGCTCATCACTCCTGTGGAAAGAGATTTCTACCGGCTGGATGCAGGTGCTGTGGAAGGCATTTTCGGGGAAGTATCCCTGGAAGCAGAGACTGTCAAAAGGGCCGTTGACGCAATGAAGTGAGCTCGCGAGGAGCTGAAGGTTTGAGAATTTGATTTCTTCGGTATCTTATCTTACCGTTAAGCAAATTGACAAGATCATCGGTAACCACAGCGAGAAAGGACTCTCATGAAAACGGAAAAGGGTTTTAGACGCATATTGATCTGTCTTCTCATTCTGGCCTTAGCGGCGCCGCTTTCAGGGTTGGCCCAAGACCAGCCGACAGTGAGGCAATTCAGCCAGGAAGAGCTGGATCAAATGCTGGCACCCATTGCCCTTTATCCTGACTCGCTCCTGGCCCAGATTCTGATGGCAGCTACCTATCCCCTTGAGGTTGTGCAGGCAGACCGGTGGGCAAAGGTGAATAGAAATCTCACGGGTGATCAGCTCAACAACGCCCTGGACCAGCAAGACTGGGACCCCAGTGTAAAGGCGCTGGTGCCTTTTCAACAGGTCTTGTCGATGATGGACGAAAGGTTGGAGTGGATGCAGAGCCTAGGGGATGCCTTTCTGGATCAACAAGGCGAGGTGATGGATACAGTTCAGCGACTGAGGGCTAAGGCGCAGGCAGCAGGCAACCTGAAGGATACCGAAGAGGAGAGTGTGACTGCCGAGGACGGGGACATCGAGATCGAGCCCGCACAGCCTGACGTGGTCTATGTGCCGGTCTATGATCCGACCGAGATCTATGGCCCTTGGTGGTACCCGGCTTTCCCTCCCTTTTTCTTCCTGCCTTCTTCCGGGATGGTTATCGGTTTTCACGGTCGAATGGGTTTTGGGAGGGGCATCGGCGTGGGGAGATCCTGGGGCCATGCGTGGGGGCACTGGGATTGGAGGAATCATCACCTTAATGTAAACACCGACCGCCACATAAATATTAATCGCAACATAGACATCGCCGCTACAAATATACAAACCACTCGGTGGCAGCATGACGCGAGCCATCGGAAGGGCATTTCCTACAGGAACGAGGCGACCCGGCAACGTTACGGCCAGTTGGCAAAGGGAGCGGAGACCCGCCGAGACTTCCGGGGCTTTGAACCGCAGACAAGATATCAGCAGGCTCCGGTAACCACTCGCCAAAGCTTCGAACAGCCAAGAGGGACTGCTGGCTCAGTTCAAAAGAGCCTGGATCTTAGTAAGAATAAGAGTGCCTTTGGGGGTGTGGGGCGGGGAAGCGATGCACGAATGCAGAGCAACCGCGGCTTCCAAAGCCGACAGAGCATGCCTTCAAGAGGAACGAGCGGTGTGAGCAGGGGCAATGTTGGCCGTCGCCGTTAGATCTCGAGCAGACGATTTGAACATCATCAATAGTTCGACGGAGGAAAAAGCGATGTTTATCAATGCAGGGAATCAAAAAAAGCATTCGATGCGCCTCTCTGTTTTTGCAATCATAGCGGGAGTGGTGATGTTAGCTGGTGTTTGTCAGAGTGCGTTTTCAGCAGAAGGGGGCCAAAGAACGTTCAAGTCTCCCGGAGAGGCTGTGGAGGCTCTGGCCAAAGCGGTCAAGGAAAATGATACAAAGGAATTGTTGGCGATCTTCGGTTCTTCAGGGAAGGAATTAATTTTTTCCGGAGATGAGGTTGCCGACAAGACCGGAAGAGAACATTTCATCAAGGCCTTTGAGGAAATGAACAAACTGGTGAATGAGAATGACGCGAAGGTCATCCTCCATGTAGGAAATGGAGACTGGCCATTTCCAATTCCTGTTGTCAAGAAGGGTGATTCTTGGCTATTCGATACGACGGCGGGGAAGGAAGAGGTCCTCAACCGCAGAGTCGGCCGTAACGAACTTAATGCGATTCAAGTGTGCCTAGCCTACGTGGACGCCCAGCGGGAATATGCGCTGAAGGACAAGGCCAGCGGCAGGTTATTGGAATATGCCCAGAGATTGATCAGCAGGAAAGGGATGAAGGATGGCCTTTACTGGGAGGCGAAAGAGGGCGAGCCCCAGAGCCCTCTTGGCCCCTTAATGGCCAAGGCTGCCACGGAGGGGTACTCTGGTGAGAGGCCCGTTGGAAAACGAAGCCCTTACCATGGGTATTACTACAGGATTTTAAAATCCCAGGGTAAGCACGCATCAGGGGGAGAATACGATTACGTGGTCAAAGGAAAGATGATCGGCGGATTTGCCCTGGTTGCCTATCCAGCGGAATATGGCAACTCCGGGGTCATGACCCTTATCGTGAACCAGGATGGCGTCGTGTACGAGAAGAATTTGGGTAAAGATACTGAGAAGATTGCCGCAGCCATGAAGAAATTCGATCCCGACAAGACCTGGAAGAAGGCAGAATAAATTTTTCGAGTGACATTCTATTTCAACTCTGACCCGCTCCAATCAACGTCTGTTCTCTGATAACTCAGGCACCTCTACAAGGTTTATTAAAACCGCACCTGAAAGCGCCGCCACGCCTGCCCTGTACCCTGGCCTGTCCGATTTCGCCGGGATAGACAGGAACTTTGCCGTTCCTTGATTCTTGGGACCAGTTTTAGTATAGTCTTGAGAAAATCGAGTTGGAAGCTGTAGGTTAAACGTTTTCAATGAAAGGAAGAAATAAAGGTTTTAAGAAGACGGAATTGACTGAAAAGGTAATTCAGAAGTTTTCCTATCGTTGTCCCTATTGCGATCAACCCGTCTCCTACGACGAATTCGATTTGAAGGTGGGCGAGAATAAGATCCAATGTCTCTCCTGTAAAAAGATTTACATCAAAATAGTAGCGGCCCCATTCACCGGCGGCAGACACAAATCCCGTCCGGGCAAGGCCGGAACACCCCGTTAGTACGAATTATAGATGAATCGTTCCCAGCCCGGGCATTTTCGGAATCGTCTCCTCACCCCCATTCAGTATGTAAAGGGGGTTGGGCCCAGGCTCGCCAAGCTCTTTGAGAAAAAAGGGATTCTGACGGTTGAGGACGCCCTCTACTTTCTGCCGCGGTGCTACGAAGACCGAAGCAACCTGAAAAAGATCTCCGAGCTCAAAGCAGGAAGAAAGGAGACAGGCCTCGGTGAGGTGCTGCTGTCGGGGGTGGCCTTTTATCAGGGCAGGAAGAGGAGAGTCTTTGAGGCCGTGGTGGGGGACGGGAGCGGTACGATCACATTGAAGTGGTTTCATGGCAACGAGAGATATCTCAGGGAGCGGTTCAAAAAGGGCCGCCAATTGATCTTCTCGGGTGAGGTGAGGTGGTTCAATTATCAGAGAGAGATTCATCATCCCGACGTTGAGATTGTGGATGGCGATGTTGAGAAGGATTATCTCAACTTCAAACGGATCGTTCCCATCTATTCCGAGACAGAAGGACTTTATCAGAGAACTTTGAGAAGGTTGATGAAGACCATCTTGGACGGGTATGGGGATGAGCTTTCAAGCCCCATCCCGCCAGAGATTGTGGAGCGACAAGACCTGATTGATTTTTCGGAAGCTTTCCGAAAGGTCCATTTCCCTCCCGAGGGCGAGCCCGTTGAAGCCCTCAATCTCCAGCGCTCAGACGCCCACCGACGGATCGTCTTCGATGAATTTTTTTTCCTGGAGCTCGGCATGGCATTGAAGAAGAGAGGGGTGGCGTTGGAGACAGGGCTCTCTTTCAAAACCGACGGCGTCTTGGTCCAGAATTTATTAAATCTTCTTTCTTTCAAGTTAACCAGCGCTCAGGAGAGGGCTTTGGCCGAGATCAAGGAAGACCTGGAAAGACCGCACCCCATGAACCGACTGATCCAGGGAGACGTGGGGAGCGGAAAGACAGTGGTCGCGCTCTTAACCTGTCTGGAGGTCATACAATGTGGTTATCAAGCTGCCATCATGGCCCCCACCGAGGTTTTAGCCGAACAACACTTTCTCAACCTCCACCGTTGGGTGGAGCCCTTAGGGGTGAAAGTGGCTTTGCTCACCAGCAGCGTCAAAGGTTCGGAGAGAGAAGAGCTATATCGCAGCATTGGAAACGGAGATATCCACTTGGTGATCGGAACGCATGCGGTGATCCAGGAGGCGGTCGAGTTCCGCCGGCTGGGCCTGGCCATCATTGATGAGCAGCACAAATTCGGCGTGGTTCAAAGAGGGCTTCTGAAAAAAAAGGGGGGAAACCCTGACGTTCTCGTCATGACGGCGACTCCGATCCCGAGGACTCTCGCCATGACCATTTACGGGGACCTTGATGTTTCACTCATCGACGAGATGCCGCCCGGAAGGGTGCCTGTTGAGACCAAGGTCTTTCCCGAACCCGCGAGGGCCAAGGTTTATCGTATCGTCGAGGAGGAGGTGCAGAAAGGTCGCCAGGCTTTCATCGTCTATCCATTGGTAGAGGAGTCTGAGAAATTGGACCTCAGGGATGCGACAAGAATGGCCGAACACCTTCAGAAAGAAGTCTTCCCCGAGTTCCGGATCGGCCTGCTCCACGGCAGGATGAAGAGCGACGAGAAAGAGGCCATCATGATGGAGGTTAAGGAAGGAAGGATTCAGATCCTCGTGGCCACGACCGTGATCGAGGTGGGAATCGATATTCCCAACGCCTCTGTGATGGTGGTAGAGCATGCAGAACGTTTCGGCCTCTCTCAACTCCATCAGTTGCGGGGGAGAATTGGCCGGGGACGTTATCCCTCCAAGTGCATTTTACTGGCCCAATACCGGTCTTCCGAGGAAGCAAGAGTTCGCCTCCGAGCCATGGAGAAAACGACCGATGGATTTAAGATTGCCGAGGAAGATTTGACTCTCAGGGGGCCAGGAGAATTCTTTGGCATACGGCAATCGGGATTGCCGGATTTCAGGGTGGCCCATATCATCCGGGATACCCCCATTTTGATCGAGGCAAGGAAGGAGGCCTTTCGGCTCATTCAAGAGGACCCAGAGCTGGTTCTGCCTTCACATGCAGGCGTGAGGAACATTCTGACCAGGCGATGGAAGGGAAGAATGGAACTGGCCGCCATCGGCTGAAATCCATTGAAAACAAAGGGAAAGTATGTTAATCGTGGATGAGGAATTCCCTCTTCTCCCGGCTTTGCGGGGGATTGGGGGGTGGACACGCAGGTTGCATTGAGAGGAAATCACTATGTCACTGTTTCATCCAGAGGGGTCGGGATTTCATCGAATGGAAAGGCTCCCCCCTTATATCTTCGGGATTGTCAATCAATTGAAGATGGAGGCGAGACGAAGGGGAGAAGATATCATTGACCTGGGCATGGGAAACCCGGACCTACCCACGCCCAGCCACATCGTTAATAAGCTGGTCGACGCCGTAAAAAATCCGAGGAACCATCGGTACTCTGCATCGAAAGGGATTTACAAATTAAGGTGTGCCATCACCGATTGGTACCGAAGACGTTACGATGTCGATCTCGACGCAGAGACTGAGAGTGTGGTCACCATCGGCGCCAAAGAAGGGCTCGGACATCTGGCTTTGGCGACCCTGGGTCCCGGAGATGTTGTCCTCGTTCCGGACCCAACCTATCCCATCCATGCCTATTCGGTCGTGATTGCAGGAGGGGATCTGCGTTCCGTCCCCTTGATCGGGGGAGGGGATTTTTTTCAAAGGTTATTGGCGGCAACCAAACAGTCGTGGCCCCATCCCAAGATGATCATTGTGAGTTTCCCCCATAATCCGACCACCGCTGTGGTGGACCTCAATTTCTTCGAGGACCTCGTGGCTTTTGCGAAAGAGCATCAACTGATGATCGTTCACGATTTAGCCTATGGGGATATCGTCTTCGATGGATACAAGGCGCCGAGCCTGCTTCAGGTTAAAGGAGCAAAGGATGTGGGGGTAGAGTTCTTTTCTCTTTCCAAAAGTTACAATATGCCCGGCTGGCGCTTGGGTTTTGCAGTAGGAAATGCGGAGATGCTGGCTGCCTTAGCAAGGCTGAAGAGCTATTTGGATTACGGAGTCTTTCAACCCATTCAAATTGCCGGCATCATTGCCCTCAATGAAGATCAGGATTGTGTTCGTAAGACCGTTGAGGAGTATCGGAAGAGGAGGGATACGCTCATCAATGGACTGAAACGAGTGGGCTGGGAGATTGAAAAGCCGAAGGGAACGATGTTTGTTTGGGCAGAGATTCCAAAACCTCTGAAAAAGATGGGATCGATTGACTTTTCCAAGCTCTTATTAAGAGAAGGAAAAGTGGCTGTTTCCCCGGGAATCGGTTTCGGTGAATATGGAGAGGGTTTTGTGAGGTTTGCATTAGTAGAAAATGAGGCCCGCATCAAACAGGCGGTCAAGGGGATTCAAAAAGTTCTGAAAGAAGGCGTATAAGAATAAATTTCAAATGACAAAGTTCAAAGTTCAAATGAAATCCGAATAACCCCATCTCCCCCCCGAGAGGAGGGGCCGAGGGGGAGGGGGGTTTGGAATTTTGAATCTTGGCTATTGGAATTTGTTTGGGATTTGATGTTTGGAAATTGGTGCTTGTTACCACCCATTTTGCGGTGCGGGCATCGGTTGATTCTTAGGTTGATCAAGGGAAGGGGATCATGAAAGAGATCAAGGTGGGTCTGATCGGCTTCGGGACAGTGGGCACTGGCGTTGTAACCATTCTGCAGAAGAATTCAAAGCTGATCGAGAGGCGTATGGGCGCCAGGCTCATTTTAAAGCGAATTGCCGACATCGATTTAAAGACGGATCGCGGAGTAAAGTTAAAGTCGGGTGTCCTCACTCGGAGAGCCGAGGATGTGATCAGGGATCCTGAAATCGATATTATCATGGAATTAATCGGAGGCGCTGAGCCAGCGAAAACTTTTATTCTACAAGCCATTCGGAACAAGAAACATATCGTCACCGCCAACAAAGCGCTTCTTGCTCTTCACGGAGACGAGATCTTCAGGGAGGCCCATCGTTACGGCGTGGATGTCAACTTTGAAGCCTCAGTCGGTGGAGGCATCCCCCTCATTCGGTCGATCAAGGAAGGTTTGGTTGCCAATCGAATCCGCTCGATCTTCGGAATTCTTAATGGGACTTCCAACTATATCCTTTCCAAGATGACGGATGAGGGAGGAAATTTCAAGGAAGTCCTAAGGGAAGCCCAGGAGAAGGGATATGCGGAGGCGGATCCAACCTATGATGTTGAGGGGGTTGATGCGGCTCACAAGCTGGCCATTCTGATCCGCCTTGCCTTTGGAACCCCTCTCCGATTTAAGGAGGTATTCATCGGAGGGATATCGGAGATCACGCCTCTGGATATTCAATTCAGTCGGGAATTTGGATATCGTATTAAGCTCCTGGCCATCGCTAAAATGGAGAAGGGCAAGATAGAAGCTCGTGTCCATCCCACGATGATTCCTGAAGGACACTTGCTTTCAACGGTGGACGGGGTTTTCAATGCGATTTATATTAAAGGGGATGCCGTTGGCCCGGCGCTCTTCTACGGCCAGGGGGCAGGACAGATGCCCACTGGCAGTGCCGTGGTAAGCGATCTGGTCGAATTAGGGAGGAATGTCCTGACCCAAGCCTCCGGACAGCGGGTGCCACTGCTCTCTTTTCAGGAATGGGCCATAGAAGAAATTCCTCTGAAGAAGATGGATGATGTTGTGATGCCTTTCTACATGAGGTTTTCGGCATTGGACCGGCCCAGAGTGCTTTCTAAGATTTCTGGGATCTTGGGAAAGAACGATATCAGCATCTCTGCCGTGATTCAGAAGGGAAGGCAGGTCAATGGTGCGGTGCCCGTTGTCATGATGACCCATGAAGCCAAAGAGAAGAATGTTCATCGGGCCCTGGGGGAGATTAACCGGTTGGGTGTGATTTTGGGAAAAACGGTGTATATTCGAGTCGAGAATGAATTAGAATGATGACATTGCAGATTTCAAATCGCAGATTTCAGGTTGGAGAGTTCAATTTGAAATATGAAATCTGAAATTTGAAATTGGGGTCAACTATGTGGCGAGGGGTGATTCGAGAGTACTGGGACTTTTTACCTGTTACGAAAGAGGAATCCATCATCACCTTGCTCGAAGGAGACACCCCGCTCATCCCTTCCTCTCGGATCCAGAAGGAGGTGATTTCTGGGGTTGACCTCTATTTTAAGTATGAAGGTCTCAATCCCACAGGTTCTTTCAAGGATCGAGGGATGACCGTGGCTGTTTCCATGGCAAAAGAAGCGGCTTCCAAAGCGGTCATCTGTGCCTCCACGGGAAACACCTCCGCCTCGGCAGCCGCTTATGCTGCGAAGGCGGGGATGAAAGCCTATGTTCTCATTCCCGCAGGAAAGATCGCCCTCGGCAAGTTGTCTCAAGCGATGGCCCACGGGGCCCAGGTCATCCAGATCGAAGGGAACTTTGACGAGGCCCTGCACATCGTCAGAGAAATTTCCGAGACAGAACCCGTCACCCTGGTCAACTCCCTCAATCCCTATCGGATTGAAGGCCAGAAGACAGCTTCTTTTGAGATCATTGACCACCTTGGATTTGTTCCGACTTACCATTGCCTCCCTGTCGGCAACGCGGGCAACATCACCGCTTATTGGAAAGGTTACAAAGAATACTGGGAAAAGGGGAGAATAGATGGGCTTCCAAAGATGTTGGGATTTCAGGCGGAGGGAGCGGCACCCATTGTCAGAGGAAAAGTTATTGAAAAGCCTGAAACCATTGCCACGGCTATCCGAATCGGGAACCCGGCCAGTTGGAAGCAAGCCGTGGCAGCCCGGGATGAATCCGGAGGCCTAATCGACATCGTGACCGATGATGAGATTCTCGAGGCTTATCGGATGATGGCAAGCCTGGAGGGGATCTTCTGCGAACCCGCTTCGGCAGCCTCCTTGGCCGGCGTGATCAAGCTTCATCGGAAAGGTTTTTTTAAGAAAGGAGATGTGGCGGTGTTGACGATTACGGGGCATGGTCTGAAGGATCCGGACATCGCCATCCGAGTCTCCCAGAAACCCGTTTCCCTTCCTCCCAGGAAAGAAGAAGTCCTGAAATACCTCGATCTCTCATAACCTTCCTCAGTCTTCCCCGAAAACTACACTTATGAAGTGAACTCGACCCGTGCAAGAGGGGGTATAGCTGAGATCCTCCACAGAATGGTCCCTATCCTTGAGGAACTTGGCGTCGATGCGGAGTGGAAGGTTATCCAGAGGGAATTAAGATTTTTGGACGTCACAGGAAAGATCCATGGCGTCCTTCAGGGCTATGCGGAGGCGATTACTAAGGAAATCCGGCAATACCATTTTGAGATGAGTAGGAAAAATGCCGAAGGATGCGAACTCGATACCAATGCCGTTCTCATCCATCACCCGTAGTCAGCCCCTCTTATTCAATTCGGGAAAAAAAGGCAGGGGCACTCACTCAATAATCCCCATCTGGCAAAGCGAAGGGGTGAGAAGGCAAGAGAGTATGTCCGAACCAATTTCCTGATCACGAGGCAAATCATAGACTATCTCTCTCTGCAACTTCTTGGACAACAAACGAAGGAACATTGTAGAATTGTCGCCTGAAGAGAGCTTCTTCAGCTATCTCTCGAGAAAATCCTAAGGGAGTCTCCTCACAACCAGTACTGCAACAGTCGTGCTAACCATTCCTTCACCCGTTCACCAGCGGATCTTTTTTTCCACTGATCTAAACGGATTTGATGAGAGTCCTCGATGTCTTTTTCAAATAGGGCCTCCATCTGGGCTGCGAATTCGCGACCGAGGATGACTGCGTTCACCTCGTCGTTTCTTAAAAAACTCCATAAATCCATGTTGGTCGACCCGATCGTAGACCAGACCCCGTCAATGACGGCCGTCTTTGCGTGGAGCATCGCGTCCTTGCGTTCATACAGCTTGACCCCTGATTTCAGAAGGTGCGTGTAATGGGATCGGCCCGCGTAAAAAGCCGTCATCTCATCGCTGATACTCGGAAGGGTAATCTTCACGTCCACGCCGCGCTTGGCCGCCCCCGTTAGAGCTTCTAATGTCTGCTTATCGGGCACAAAATAGGGCGTCGTTAGATGGATGAAATTCTGCGCGTAAGTGAAGGCGGCGACGTACATGATATAGGTGATCCGGTTTTCCTGACCAGGGCTGCTGCCCACCACCTCGATGAGATCGCTCCCTTCCCGTTTGAGGGCCGGAAAGTAATCTTTTTGGGGGAGCTCAGGTCCTTTCTGCCTTGCCCAGGTCTCTAAGAAGAGCTTCTGGAACTCAGCGACTGCGGGCCCCTCGATTTGGACATGAGTATCGCGCCAGGCCCCTTCAATTTTCTTTTCGTGTTCTCCAGCCGAAAGGCTGCTGCTGGAATAAACCCGGCTGATATTGACGCCGCCGGTAAAAGCCACGGAACCATCGACGATCAGAATCTTTCTGTGGTCTCGATGCGTAAGCAGCCACTTTTTTCGAGCTTTCGCAGGATTAATAGGATTGTATTCGAGTGCCAGAATTCCGCCGTCTCTTAAACGCTGAAAGAAAGCAGCAGGAGTATTCAAGCATCCAAGGCTATCATAGATTAAATTCACCTGGACTCCCTCTGATCGCTTTTGTAAGAGCAGATCTGCAAACCTGCGGCCTACTTCGTCATCTTCAAAAATGAATGTTTCCAGGTTGATATGATCTTTGGCATTCGCAATGGCCTTAAACATTGCCGCGTAGGTCGCCGGTCCATCGATGAGCACGGTCACCTTGTTTCCTGCCACCAGAGGGCTTCCGCTGATGGATTCGATCAGGGCAACCTGGCGCTCCAGAATGTCTGTCGGCCCCTCTTGCCTTTTCAACCGTTCCATGACCGCCTTGCTAAGCGTAGGAGAGAGCTGCCCATGGGGGCCGACGATCTCGGGCGTGCTCTCTTTCTCGACGTCTAATCGTCGATAGACCTCTTCGAACCGTGGCAAGCTAGCGCAACCTGCGAAGGTGAGTAAAGAGGAGAGACAGAGGAGTGAGAAGAGGGATCGGAACAGTGGGCTACGATCAGGATTTTTCATGATGGCTATCCCTGGCGAAAGCTGTCTGTCCGATGCCAATAGTTTCCTATGGCCTCTTGACACCGATAATGACCAAGACGATTCCAACCGTAAGGATCGGTCCTCCCAAAACAGGTGGCAAGGGAATCGTTTTCCTCACCTCTTGGGTGGCCTCGAGTGGGCCGATAACGATACGCTCCTCACGGATCGTATAGGGAATCCCGTGGTAGGCGAGCGACAGAACCCCGATAAGGATAAGAGCGATTCCCAGAAAAATAATGATCCATTTCATGGCAAGCCTCAATACCCCCCAACCGTCCTTTACTAAAGGGAAGGTGTGAAAAAATCGTTCCCAAGTGCAAAGGGCGGGCAGGGATGTCGAAAAAGTTTTACAGCGGTACCCCTTTACGCTAACTACTCACGACGAACAACCTTAACGCATGGTGAATACTTACAGACTTTTGTTAGTTTTACCCTCTCAAATGATCGCATTTGTAAAACTTTGGAGATATCATTGCCCGACCTCATCCCCGAACTTTTTCGAAGCTTCAAAGGGTGAGGAGGATTTCTAAGATTTTGGAGTCCCGCCTTTTATATACACGGTTCGAGTGGCAAAGGGTATTTCGATTCCCTCAAGTCGGTACCGTTGATGAAGCCGTTTCATGAACTCATGAACGATCAGGTATTGGGCCGCATACTCCTTCGCTCGGAGAATGACCGTGAAATTGATGCTGGACTCAGCGAAGGTGTTGTAACGAATGAAGGGTTGGAATTCGCTGACCGCCCCTTCTGTCGCCTGAAGAACTTCTTCGGCCACTTCGATGGTCACCTTTTCCACCTTCTCAAGGTCGCTCAGATAAGCAACGCCCACGTTGACGAGGACCGCTAATTCCGACTCAGGGAGATGGAAGTTGGTCACGAGGCTGCTCACCAGTTTATTGTTGGGGACGATCAAGGTATTATTGGAGAGCATTCTGATCCGCACGTTCCTCCACCCGATTCGTTCGACGTAACCCTCTTTCCCCGCCTCGAGTTGAATATAGTCTCCGATCCGCACCGGCTTATTTGAAACGATATATGCCCAAGAGAAAAAATTTGAGAGGGTGTCCTGCATGGCAAGTCCGATCACCACTCCTCCGATTCCCAAAGACGCGATAAAGGGAGTAATCGTGATCTTGAGACTGTCGAGGATAATGAGGAGGATAAAGATGAGAAGGATGCTTCGGTAGATCGCCTTGACCAATCCTTCTGAGGAAGCGATCATCTCCAACTTCTTGCCGTATCGCCGTAGAACTTGTATCATCAACTTGTCTACGAAGACATAAACGGCCAGGGCGAAGAGGATGAGCACAACGGCATCCGTGTATTTCTCCCATTTGGCAGGAACGGGAGGAATGGCATCGAGGAAGAGTTTCAAGCCGAGGACGAGGATAAATAGGATGAGCGGCGTTCCCAAAACGGATGAAAGGATTTTATTAAAAAGCCGCTGGTCTTGATCCCCCTTTTTACCCAAATAGCATACGAAGGCCCGGACAATGATAAAAGTCAGCACAATCCAAATGAAAAAGCCCGCTGACGGAATTCCCCATTCATAAAGAAGTTTCATATCCCCTCCAACACGGCCACTGGAAAATTCGCAAATATCTGACCGAGGATTAATCGGTTCTTCCCATCCCGCTCTGAGGCATCGACCCTTTCACCAGTAAAGATATTTCTGAATCTTTCCGCAACGATTTCGCTCGGTATACCAACCGATGAATCTCCCCATACTTCCGTCCCCAGCGGCACTTCGTGCATCTGCGTCAGGCGCGCTACGAATCTGGGAACGATGGCCAATACCACTTCCCCTTGCCCCTGCCTTGCGAAAGCACAGATGTCCTCCTTCAGGTCTCCGTCGCTCGCCAATGGAATATAGCTCCTCGAAGCGGTTGCTCCCAGCTCTAACGTCCACGGTTTCTTGGGCTTCTTGGATATCACGTCGAATATGTCTCTGGTTTTGCACCAATATTTTAGAGACAGAAGAGCCGATTTTAACGACGCATCAGGCCTAAGAGGCCGACAACGGTCAGGTACACCGCAACAATGAGGTTTAATAATCCGGGCATGATGAGAATCAGTATCCCGGCGATTAAGGAAAGTAGTGGTTGATGAATGGGGGGTAATTTCACGTCACGCCTCCTTTCTTGGGTATGAAATGAGAACGGAAATTCCTCTTCGCTCTCTCCCGCGTCCTGCGACCTCGGATAAGCAATCCGCCAGCGCTAACGAAGCAAACCTACAATGCCTGCGATAATTAAATAGATCGCCACAATAAAGTTCAGGAGCCTTGGGAAAATCAGGATGAGTATCCCGGCGATGAGGGAGAGAATCGGCTGGTGCATCGTCATGACCGTTGTCATTATGAACTCCTTCCATGAAGATGGTTTTTTAGAAATGAGGCAGCTATTCATTAGGCTACTAAAGCCGACCGGAGAAGCCTATGGGGTTAACAGTGTATTTTGTGTCGCGGAACTTTGCATTTTAAGAGGAAGTTTTAGGATACTGCCCATGAGAAAGAAAGGCTCTTTGGGCATTCGTGCGAGTGTCTGAGAATTTCAAGCTTTTTCGGAGACCGTGCTGGGAAGGGAGTTTATTCGCGGCTTCTTAAGTGATAAAACAATAAATTTGGCGGCACCAATTTTCATTCATAAACAATTGCTCGAGGCACAAGATAGTTTGCATGGAGACAGAGATGTGATTGCGAACGAAACGCAGCCAGCCCTGAGATGGCCCGTCGTCCGGCCATAGTGGGTTCCTCACAATGACTGCCATTGGTCTTTCAAAGTGGACTGCTTTATGCGCCCCCTTTAATAATTGCAGGTCGGAACTTACGTTTTCCGACCAACTATTTCTTGGGTCCATCTTGAAAAACGGTTGATATCAAGGTAAATTTGAGTGGCTATTTTAGAAGGAGTTGCGTTGACTCTTCCATGAAGAGAAGTTAATCCGTTCAGATGACGACAGCCTTTATCTATACTGACGCCTATCTTGATTATGATTATGGGCCCACTCATCCTCTTCAAGTCATCCGGCTTAAGTTGACCCACGATCTTGTCAAGGCCTACGGACTCCTCGACCTCCCTTCCGTTCAATTTATTTCCACCATCAAAGCTGAAGAAAAAGATCTAACCGTTTTTCACAGCGAGGACTATTTGAATATACTGAGACAGGCGAATGAAGGACACCTTTTGGAGACCGCCTACTCCTACGGACTGGGACCGGGAGATAACCCCGTCTTCCAGGGGCTTTATAACTGGTCACTTCTGGTAACAGGGGCCACACTTCAGGCAGTGGATTTTGTTGCAGAGGGAAAGGGCGAGGTCGCTTTTAACATCGCGGGAGGGCTTCACCATGCCATGGGGGGGCGTGCTTCTGGATTCTGCTATATCAACGATCCAGTTATTGGGATTATGAAACTTCTGAGGCTGGGGAAGAGAGTGGTCTATATTGATATCGATGCGCATCATGGGGATGGCGTTCAGGAAGCGTTCTATGAAACCAACCGGGTTTTGACGATTTCACTCCACGAGACCGGATACACGCTCTTTCCAGGAACCGGTTTTGAGCACGAGATTGGAAAAGGGGAGGGAGAGGGATATTCCGTCAATCTTCCTTTCCCTCCCGGTACCGATGATGAAGTCTACTCTTGGGCCTTTGAGGAGGTTGTCCCTGGACTTGTCCAGGCCTTCAAACCTGACGTAGTGGTGACCCAATTGGGGGTCGATACGTTTTATAACGACCCTTTAACAAATCTTCACCTCTCCCTATCCGGGTATGAAAGAGTTCTCAGGAAAATCAAAGATCTGGCTCCGAGATGGGTGGCTTTAGGGGGAGGAGGGTATAACATTTCTAATGTGGCACGAGCGTGGACTTTGGCATGGGCGGTCATGAACGGAGTGGAGTTGAATGAGGAGCTTCCAGAATCCTTCCTGAAGGAGGCAGTGAAAATCGGATTTGAGGGAAAAGATCTCAAAGGGCATCTGAGACTCCCTGTGCGCAACCAGAATAAGGAGAGTCAAATGGAGATGGAAAGAGTGGTCCGATATATAAAAGAGACGGTCCTTCCCAAGGTTAAAGGTTAATCTTGCAGCCCTCCCTAAAATTTGGCATGCCTTTTGCTAATGTTTTTCGCTTTTGATTTGACATTTGTAAGTTTTTGGTATATTTAGAGGTTTTGAGGATGTTGGGAAATGCCGGAGAAGGTGAAGTATGTTATTATCGTTGGAGATGGGATGGCAGACTACCCGGTTGAGAGCCTGGGAGGGAGGACTCCATTGATGGTCGCCGGGACCCCCCACATGGATTGGATGGCGAGCCAAGGGGAGATCGGTTTGGTCAGGACCATTCCGGAAGGTTTTACCCCGGGGAGCGAGATCGCCAACCTCTCCATCTTCGGATACGACCCCGTCCGTTATTATACCGGAAGAGGTCCTTTGGAAGCCGCGAGCCTGAAGGTCAAACTTGCGGCGGATGATATCGCCTTCCGATGTAATCTGGTCACCCTGAAATTCCAGGGGAACAAGATCTTCATGGAAGATTTCTCTGCCGGCCACATCACGAATGAGGAAGCGAGGAAGATCATCCTCGATATCGACAAACAGATGGGAACGGACGAGATTCGGTTCTATGCGGGAGTGAGCTATCGGCATCTCATGGTTTTGAAGAACGGAGCGGCGAAATTCTCAAACCTGGCAAAGCTGAGCGTTCCCCCTCCGCATGACCTCACCGGTAAGGAAATATCTTCCTGCCTTCCTCAGATGGCAGACCCCGTCCTTTCCTTGATGAAGGAATCTCGGCGGCTTCTCAAAAATCATCCTGTTAATCAAGCCCGTGAGGCAAGCGGGCTTCCTCCTGCCAACTCTATCTGGCTTTGGGGGCAAGGGCGTTCGCCGCAGATGATCCCGCTGAAGGAACGGTTCGGAATTGATGGCTACGTGATCTCAGCGGTCCATCTGATCAAGGGGATTGGAATCTTAGCAGGATTGGAAGTGATGGAGGTTCCGGGGATTACGGGATTCGTTGACACGAATTACGACGGGAAAGCCCAGTATACCCTGAAGGGCTTGAGGAAAAAAGATTTTGTGTATGTTCATGTGGAGGCCCCCGATGAAGCGAGTCACATGGGGAATCTTCGGCTGAAGGTTGAAGCCATCGAGGCTTTTGACCAAAAGATTGTGGGGACGATTTTAGAGGGGATGAAGGAATTCAAACGGTACAAGATTATGGTCATCCCCGATCATCCGACGCCGCTCTCTGTTAGGACGCATACGGCTGATCCGGTTCCTTTCGCCATCTATTCCAACGAGGGCGGGGACACCTCCGGCCATCGGAAGGCGTTTGACGAAGTTTCAGCGGCTCAATCCGGAATCTTTATTGAGAAGGGGTTTGAGTTGATCGAAAGATTTTTGAGTCCCCGTTCTTCGTGTTGAGGGGAAGGGAGGATGTCTTGGCGAATTCGAGGACCAAATATATTTTCATGACCGGAGGCGTGGTTTCCTCTCTGGGAAAGGGACTGGCGTCGTCATCGATCGGGTCCCTCCTGGAGTTGAGGGGCTTGAAAGTCAATTTCCTCAAGTTCGATCCCTACATCAATGTAGACCCGGGAACCATGAATCCTTTCCAGCACGGAGAGGTCTACGTGACCGACGATGGCGCAGAGGCGGACCTCGATTTAGGCCACTACGAGCGCTACACCAACGTCAAGACGTCGAAGAAGAATAATTTCACCACCGGACAGATCTACGATTCGGTCATCTCCAAAGAGAGAAGAGGGGACTACCTGGGCAGCACGGTCCAGGTGATTCCGCATATCACCGATGAGATCAAGTCTAAGATTCTCGACTTGGCGCAGGATGTAGACATTGTCATCATCGAGGTGGGTGGAACCGTCGGCGACATCGAGAGCCTTCCTTTTTTGGAGGCGATCCGGCAGATTCGAGGAGATGTGGGCAGGGAGAATACGCTTTACATCCACCTCACCTTGGTGCCCTACATCCAAACCGCCGGGGAGTTAAAGACGAAGCCGACCCAGCATAGCGTCAAGGAGCTTCGAGAAATTGGTATCCAGCCAGACATTCTTCTTTGCCGGACCGATCGATTGCTTTCTCCCGATGTGAAAGCCAAAATCGCCCTCTTTTGCAATGTGGACAAAGATGCGGTGATCACGGCCAGGAATGTGGAGACGGTTTATGAAGTTCCCCTTGTCTTTCATCAGGAGGGGCTGGACGAAAAGATTGTCGAAAAACTCAACATCTGGACCGGGCGGCCAAACCTGCGGGGGTGGGAGCGTATCGTCAAAAGGGCCAAACATCCCCGTTTCGAGACGACCATCGCCGTAGTGGGGAAATATGTCGGCTTGGTCGAATCCTACAAAAGTTTAACGGAGGCGTTGATCCACGGAGGCATTGCCAACGATGCCCGCGTGAACCTGAAATATATCGATTCAGAGCAGGTTGACAAAGAGGGGCCGGAGCATTTTCTCAAGGAGGCCAATGGCATTCTCGTGCCAGGAGGGTTCGGCACAAGGGGAATTGAAGGAAAGATCAAAGCGATTCAATATGCCAGGGAGAAACGAATCCCTTATTTCGGAATCTGCCTGGGGATGCAGTGCGCGGTGATTGAAATAGCCAGACACTGCGCCGGCCTGAAAGGGGCGAACAGCGAAGAATTCGACTCCCACACGCCACACCCTGTGATCTATCTTATCGAGGAGTGGGTGGATCGCAATCAGGTCGTTCAGAAACGAACATGTGATTCGGAAAAGGGCGGTTCCATGAGACTGGGGTCTTATCCCTGCCGGCTCGAAGAAGGAAGTCTGGCTCTTGAGGCGTATAACAAAAAATTGATAAACGAGCGGCACCGCCATCGTTACGAATTTAACAATGCCTATATGGATATTTTAGGGAAAGCAGGAATGGTATTCAGTGGCGTCTCTCCTGACAGGGAGCTTGTCGAAATTATCGAACTGAAAGGCCACCCCTGGTTTCTCGGATGCCAGTTCCACCCGGAATTCAAATCGAAGCCGGTGGATCCGCATCCTCTTTTCAGGGAGTTTATCAGGGCCTCGATTCGGCGGGGGAAGAAAACAAAAGTTAAGGGAAAAGGGAGAGGTTTGAAGGCATACACGGATCGTAAAGCGCATAGCGCCTAGTGTTCACCCCCTCTTAACCCTCCCCCCTCGAGGGGGAGGGAGAGGGTGGGGGGGAAAAGGAGACCTGCATCATTGGATATCGTTAAAGAGGCAAAGCGGGTATTGAGGGTAGAGGCGCAGTCCATTCTCGATTTAGTGGAACGAGTGGATGAGGATTTCTCACGGGCGGTGGAGTTGCTTTATCATTGTAAAGGGAAAGTCGTGCTCATGGGCATGGGAAAATCGGGACTAATAGGCCGAAAAATCTCCTCCACCTTTGCCAGCACGGGGACCCCCTCTTTTTTTCTTCACCCCGCAGAAGGGCTCAACGGAGATTTTGGGATGTTGGCCAAGGAGGATGTGATCATCGCCATCTCCAATAGCGGAGAGACTCGAGAGCTTTTGGAAGCCCTGCCTCTCATCAAACGATACGGAAACCGCTTGATCACCTTCACCGGAAACACAAGCTCCACGCTGGCAAAGGCCGGGGATGTGAACCTCAATGTCCATGTGAAAGAGGAAGCTTGTCCATTTGGTTTGGCGCCCACCGCCAGCACTACAGTGACCCTCGCTCTGGGAGATGCCTTGGCCATCGCCCTCATGGGGAAGAGGGATTTCAAAAAAGAGGATTTTGCCATCCTCCACCCTGGCGGTGCGCTGGGGAAGAGGCTTCTCCTGAAGGTGGAGGACCTGATGCATGTTGGAAAGGCATTTCCGGTGGTTTCAGAGAAGACGTTGATGAAGGACGCGATTTTCGAGATTACCTCAAAACGATTGGGGGTGACCGGGGTCTGTAACGCCGATGGGCATCTGGTCGGCGTGATTACCGACGGAGATTTGAGGCGGGCTTTGGAAAAGTTCAGCGATCTTTTCAATCGGGAGGCCTCTGAGGTGATGACGAAGAACCCAAAGTGGATTGAAAAGGATGCCTTGGCGGCGAAGGCCGTGCAGAAGATGGAGGAGCATTCGATCACCTCTCTTTTTGTTTTCGAGAAAACAGGTGACAAAGTCCCTGCGGGGATCATTCATCTTCACGACCTGCTGAAGGCGGGCGTGGTGTAAAGAGTCCAGAGTGATTAGTTCGGAGTTCGGAGATAGTGAAACCCCTAACCCAGGGCTCAAATATGAAAAGACTTAAGTTTGCTCTGTTAATTGCGATTCTGTTGATCGGTGGCATTGTCCTCGTCCGTCTTTGGGCGAACCTTCGGGAGAGAAGGGCGTCGGAAGCCGCGGAGAAGGTTCCGAAGGTTTCTGCCGGCGACGCTACCCAGGTAATGCGGACAGTTCATCTTGCAGAGGACAAGCACGGCCAAAAGACTTGGGAGCTGGAGGCGAAATCTGTTCGTCAATACGAAGGACAAAACATCATGGTTTTGGAAGATGTGAAAGTGACTTTTTATGCGAAAGAAGGGCGGATCTTCTATCTCACCAGCAAGGAGGGGAAGATTTATCAGGACTCGAAAAATGTGGACTTGACGGGGGATGTTGTGCTTACCTCGAACGATGGGTATCAGTTGAAGACCCGATCCGCCTCCTATCATCATTCGGAGCAGATCGTGAGCACTTCCGATCCCGTGGAGATCGAAGGGGAACAGATTCGCATGACGGGCAAGGGGATGCTGGTCAATGTGGAAGCCAAGACGTTTAGAATTCTCAGCCAGGTAAAGACTCACCTGAAAGGAAAAAACAAGGTATGAAGGCAAACCGGGCGATCCGTCTCCTTGTCATTCTATCTTGCCTTCTTCTCTTTTTCGTCTCAGGGGAGACGCAGGAGAAGAAGGGGAGCGGAAAAGGCGGGGAGAGAACCATCAAAACCGATAAGGGTTTTGGATTTACTACCAGTCGCGCCCCCATCGATATCGCCTCCGACACGGTGGAGGCGGATCAGAAGCAGAACAAGGTTACTTTTAAGGGAAATGTAGTAGCGAAACAGGAGGACGTCACACTGTATGCCAATACGCTGGTCGTGATTTATGATCCCGACACGAAAAAGATGAAGGAGGTCATTGCGATCGGCAACGTGAAGGTCGTCCAATTGGATCGCCGGGCTACCGGCCAGAAGGCTACTTTTGATCAGGACAAGAATAAGGTGATCCTGGACGGAGACGCGGTGGTTCGTGAAGGGACGAATGTGGTCCGGGGGGAGCGGATCACCTTCTACGTCGAGGAGGAGAGGAGCGTGGTCGAACCGGCGAAGGGAGGGCGCGTCAACACCAGCATTACCCCACCTCCCAAAGAGGAAGGGGAAGAGAAAAAGCCCAAATCGGAAAAGAAAAAGTAACAGTTTTATGTTATGAGTTCGGAATTCGGAGTTTTTAAATCTCCGAACTAAATTACACCGAACTAAGAACCGGGAGTAAGATGTCGCGTATCTTATGTGAGGGGTTGATCAAGTCATTTCGTCATAAAAAGGTTGTGGACTCGGTAAGTATCGAGATCCAAGGGGGAGAAGTGGTGGGACTGCTGGGACCTAACGGTGCCGGGAAGACGACCATTTTTTACATGATCGTCGGATTGTATCAACCCAACGGGGGGAAGATCTATCTCAACGATGAGGAGATTAGTCATCTTCCCATGTACTTGAGAGCGAGAAAAGGAATCGGGTACCTTCCTCAGGAGCCATCGGTTTTTAGAAAACTGACGACCGAAGAGAATCTGATGGCGATTTTGGAGACCCTTCCGCTCTCCAAAGAGGAGAGGAAAGATAGACTGGAGAAACTCTTAAACGAATTGGGACTCTCCGCGCTACGTAAACAGAAAGCCTATGTTCTCTCGGGAGGCGAGCGCAGGCGGGTGGAGATTACACGAGCCTTAGTGCTCTCACCTTCTTTCATCCTTTTAGATGAACCCTTTTCAGGAATTGACCCCATCGCCGTTTTGGATATCCAGGCCATCATCCGTCAATTGAAATCAAGGGGGATTGGCATTATAATTACAGATCATAATGTCCGGGAAACACTGGGAGTTTGCGACCGGGCGTATATCCTGAACGAGGGACGTATCCTGGAGGAAGGAAGCCCCGAAAAGATCGCTCAAAGTGAGAAGGCGAAGAAGATCTATTTGGGAGATGGGTTCGAGTTAGGGGGCAGACGCCTCAGTCAAAAGGAAGAGAAAAAGAGTATAGACTCCCCGGCACAGGGGAGATTATGGAAGTAAAATGGCTTTAGAGATCAAACAAACGGCTAAGCTCGTTCAACAGCTGGTGATCACGCCTCAACTCCAGCAGGCGATCCGGCTTCTCCAATTGACCCGCCTTGAACTGGTAGACATGATCAGCCAGGAGATGAAGGAAAACCCACTCCTGGAAGAGGCGGAAGAGGAGAAGGAACTGGCAGAAGGCGAGGCCCCGGCGGCTGACGAGGAGGAAACAGAAGCTGCTCCCGAACCCGAGGTGACCCCAGAGGTAAAAGGAAACGGAGAGGGGGGGGACGAGTTTGATTGGGAGAACTATTTGGAGAATTCGAACCTCACGCCATTTGAGAAGAGTTCTCGGGTGTCCCAAGACGGGGAAGAAAGGCCCTCCTTTGAGAATTTTCTCACGAAGAGAACAACCCTTACAGATCACCTTCAGTGGCAACTTCAACTCTCGCGTTTCACAGACGAAGAGCGGGAAGCCGGGACGTGGATCATCGGAAATCTGGATGAAGACGGATATCTGAGGATTTCCTTGGAAGACATCTGCTCAGAAACCAGCCTTCCGATGGAGGTCGTGGAGAGAGTCCTGCGAAAGGTTCAGCAATTCGATCCGGTGGGAGTGGCGGCGAGAGATTTTAAAGAATGCCTCCTCATCCAACTGGAGCAGATCAGCCCCCGAGATCTCCTTGCGGAGAAAATTGTTTCCGAACATCTCTCTCTTTTGAAAAATCGGAATTACCCGGCCATTGCCAAACGCTTAGGGGTGTCTTTAGATCGAGTGAATCGCGCTGCCTCTCTCATTTCCAAATTGGATCCCAAACCGGGAAAGGCCTTTGGAGGCGAGGTGATCCAAGAGATCATTCCCGACGTCTATATTTATAAGGTGGAGGGAGATTATGTCATCTATCTGAACGATGACGGGATCCCGAGACTCAGGATCAATTCTTTTTACCGGAACATCCTCAACGGCAGCCGTGTTGCTTTAGAAGGGGACCGAAAATATGTTCAGGACAAACTTCGATCCGCCCTCTGGCTGATCCGCAGCATTCACCAACGGCAAAGGACAATTTACAAGGTCGCCAAAAGCATCGTGAAATTCCAGAGGGAATTTTTGGACAAAGGGATCCAATCTCTCAAGCCGCTCGTGCTTCGGGATGTCGCGGAAGATATCCAAATGCATGAATCCACGATCAGCCGCGTCACCCACAACAAATATGCACACACCCCCCAAGGAATTTATGAATTAAAATTCTTCTTCAATGCTGGAATCACCTCCACCCAGGGGGAGACGATGGCTTCGGAAAGCGTCAAGAATCTGGTTCGGGAGATCATCGCGAAAGAAGATCCAAGAAAACCCTACAGCGATGAGAAATTGGTTCAGATTCTCCAGGGGATGAACATCCATATCGCCCGGAGGACCGTATCGAAATATCGAGAGATGATGAAGATCCTTTCCTCCAACGAACGGAGGAAGATTTTTTGAGAGAATGATCGGATCGTTGTCGTGCCATGATTTCTCGTGAACTTCACACACTTTGGTAAAGAGGCAGGGGGACCCATGCAGGTTGCAGTGACATTTCGGCATATGGAAGCAGACGAAGGGATCAAGGCCTATGTGAGGGACAAGGTTCAGAAGCTTCAAAAATATATCGAAAATCCAAGAGAGGTTCATGTCGTCCTGGCGGTAGAAAAATTTCGGCATATTGCCGAAATCACTGTTGTCGGAAACAGAGGGGCTTTCAATAGCCAAGGAAGGGACAACGACCTTTATGCCGCCATCGATCAGATGGTGGATAAGATGGAGCGACAGATTCGTGAACGGAGGGGGAAGGTAATACGGAAAAGAGCGGTTCCGTCTTCTTTCAAGACCCCTTTTCCAAGGAGTGGGAAGGCGGGAGAAGGAAAAGAAGAGGGAGAGCCCCCTCGACTCATCCAGAGGAAACGCACGATTGCAAAGCCCATGTCGGTTGAAGAAGCCCTTTCTCAATTGTCCCTTTCGAAAAAGGATTTTCTGGCGTTTATCAATTCGGATTCTGGACAAATGAATGTCGTGTATCGCTCAAAAAACGGAGGTTACGGGTGGGTGGAACCTCATCCCAAATAACGGGGCGTTCAAGAGGGAACGATGAAGATCATGGATTATCTAAACGAAGAGTGGGTGCTCTCGGACCTGAAGGGAACGGACAAGCCATCCATTCTGAAGGAGTTATCGAATGTTTTGGTAAAACCCTGTCAAGTGACCTCTGTGGAAGAACTGCTTCAAGTGCTCCTCGACCGGGAAAAACTGGGATCGACGGGAATTGGAGAAGGGATTGCCATCCCCCATGGTCGATTAAAAAAACTGAAGAATTTCTTCGTCTCTTTTGGCCGGTCTCTCAAGGGCGTGGATTTTGATTCCATCGATCAAAAACCCAGCCATCTCTTCTTTCTGGTGATCGCCCCGGAGAATTCGGCGGTGGATAATTTAAAACTTCTGGGTCGCATCGTCACCCTGCTCAAAGAGCCTTCCTTCAAGAAGAGATTGATGGAGGCTCCTTCCCAGAGGGAGCTTTTCCAAGTCATCTCCGAAGAGGATGAGAAATATTAGTCGATGGACAGTATCGCTGTACAAGAGCTGGAGCAGGCTCGGGAACACCATTTGGAACTCACCCTGATGGCCGGGCGAAAAGGGCTCCGTAAGAAGATTACCCATTCGCAAGTCCAGAAGATGGGGTTGGCCCTAGCGGGTTTTATCCCGTTCATCAACCCGGAGCGCCTCCAGATCATTGGAAATACAGAAATGGCTTATTTCAACACGCTGACTCCCGAGATGCAGGAGAACGTAATCCATAAGATTTGCAGCCTTCCGTTGTCCTGTTTGGTCATCACGCGGGGTCTGGAGATTCCTGAACTTCTGCTCCGGGAAGCCGATGAGAAAGACATCCCTGTTTTTCGGACCGATATGCGTTCTTTCGATTTCATTGAGCAGATCACCCGGTTCTTAGAAGAAAAGCTTTCCGCCACAAGCAGCCTCCACGGGGTCCTCATGGATGTCTTCGGGGTGGGCGTGCTCATCCTGGGCAAAAGCGGGATCGGGAAGAGTGAATGTGCCTTGGATCTGATCCTCCGAGGACACCGACTGGTGGCGGACGATATGGTTCATATTCAGAAGCGATCTCCTACGTCTGTTGTCGGAAGTGGCTTTGAAGTGATCCAACACCACATGGAGATCCGGGGTTTGGGAATCATCAACATCCGGAGCCTTTTTGGGGTCGAGGCCATCCGCGATAAGAAGAAAATTGAGCTCGTCCTGGAGCTGACGGAATGGGATGCCCAGAGGGAGTACGACCGGTTGGGGTTTGAAGAAGAAAAATTTTCCATCTTGGACGTTGAGCTTCCGATGTTTAGAATCCCTGTCACACCCGCTCGGAATTTAACGACCATCATCGAAGTCGCTGTCCGCAATCACCTTTTGAAGGTGATGGGATACGATTCGGCGCTGGAGTTTGAGAAAAAACTCCTCCGCAAGATGGAAGAAACAGGGGGAGATCGATTTGAGGTCGAGGGTGAAGTGGAGTGAAGAGTCTGCGAGTGATTCTCATCAGCGGCCTTTCCGGGTCGGGCAAGACTACGGCGATTAAAGCCTTAGAGGACGTTGGCTTTTATTGTGTGGATAACCTACCCATCCTCCTTTTACCTAAATTCATAGAACTGTGCGATCAGTCGGACGGAAAGATCTCCAAGGTGGCTGTGGTGGAGGACATTCGGGGAGAAGCCTCCTACCCCGTCGGCCAGCAGGCCCTGAACCCCGCCAGCGGCGGGATTGGCTCGGGGCAGGCAGCAGGGATGGGAGGAGAAGTCGATTTCTTGTCCGATTCGAGAAGAATCCTCCAGGACTTGAAGAGGGAAGGGTGCCCCATCGAGATTCTCTTTTTGGAGTCTTCCGACCCGGTTCTGATGAGGCGATTCAGCGAAACCCGTCGTCAGCATCCTTTGGCGGTAGGCGGATCGATCCGAGAAGGGCTCCAGCTGGAACGAAAAAGACTTCAAGCTATCAGAGATATGGCCAATCAGGTGATTGATACATCGCAATTAAATGTCCATCAACTGAAAGAAAAGGTCCAGCAGTACGCCGAGGAGGGAAGAAGTTCAGGCCGGATGACGGTTACCCTCCTTTCGTTTGGATATAGCTACGGGATACCTTTTGAAACGGACCTTTTGATGGACGTTCGTTTTTTGCCCAATCCTTATTTCGTTGAGGAGCTGAAACGATTGAAGGGGGATCATCCAAAGGTATCCGAATATGTCCTCCAGTGGGAAGAGACAAAAGAATTTTTGCGGCGCCTTCAAGATTTAATCCGGTTTCTTCTCCCCCTGTATGAAAAGGAGATGAAGACCCATTTGACCATTGCCGTGGGATGTACCGGAGGGAGACATCGGTCTATCGTGATCGTCAACCGGCTGGCAGAGATGCTCCGGGAGGAGTTGGTGGAGCGGGGAGTGTTTTTGTCCGTACAACACCGCGATGCGGAGAAGGGATGAGAAGAGAGATGGTCGGGGTGATTGTGGTGACCCATTGTCGTCTGGCTGAGGAGATGATCTGCGCTGCTCGGTTGGTGGTGGGAGAAGAATTGAGACAATTTCAACCCGTCTCGATTGATCCGAAGGAGGGATCAGAGGAGATCCGGGAAAAGATCATTTCTGCCCTCCGAAAAGTGGATGCCGGGCAAGGGGTGCTGATCTTGACCGACATGTACGGAGGAACCCCTTCCAATATCAGCCTCTCTTTCCTAGAAGAGAAGAAGATAGAAGTGATCACAGGAGTCAACCTTCCGATGTTGCTAAAGCTGGCGACTTATCAGGACAATATGGACCTTGAAACCCTGGCCACTTTTATCACCGATTACGGTCAAAGAAATATCAATCTGGCCAGCCAGGTGCTCAAGAAAAGGGTGGATAAGAAGAAGAGTTAAGATTTGAGAGTTGAGAATTAAGAAAGACCAAATTGGAAGAAGAGTATAGAGCGAGTCGGGTGGGGAGAAGTTCTCCTGATCGCCTCATCTGATTTTTTTGAAGAAGGGGATGGAAGTTCAGACCTTTACGATTCGGAATCGCTTAGGGCTTCATGCGCGGGTCGCTGCTCTTTTGGTTAAGACAGCGAATCACTTCGTTTCAGAGATTACCCTCGAGAAGGATGGCCTGGAGGTCAATGGGAAGTCGATCATGGGCATCCTGATGTTGGCCGCTTCGAAGGGCTCGAAGATTACGCTGAAGGCAGAAGGAAAAGATGCAGTTCAAGCGATCAAAACCCTGGGTGAGTTAATCGAGAATAGATTCGGTGAGGAATAGGAATGGCCGTTCAGCAACAGATCAATAAATTCGTCCAAGGAATCGGAGCTTCTCCTGGGATCATCGATGGGAAAGCTTATTTGGTTGAGCGACTGAAGGTTCGTCTTCCTCAGAAGCAAATCGATCCGGCTCAGGTGGAGAAGGAAGTCAAGCGGTTCCTCAATGCGATTCAAGAATCACAGAATGAGTTAACGGAGATTAAAGAAAAGATTCTGGACCCGGAAGTGCGCAAGCATTCCTTTATCCTGGATGTCCATGTGATGATCTTGAAGGATGAGATGCTGCTTCAGGATACCGTGGAAACGATCCGAAAGAAAAAAGTGAATGCCGAATGGGCTCTGGATCTCACCCTGGAGAAGCTGGACACGGCCTTCAAAGCCATCGAAGACGAATATTTGAGGGAACGGCGCAGCGACCTTCATTATGTGGCGGCGAGGATCTTTCGAAACCTATTGGGGAGGAAGCACGATGATATCACCAGAATCAAAGGGAAAGTGATTGTCGTCGCCCATGACCTCTCTCCCGCGGATACCCTTCAGATGAACCTGGAACATGTGGCAGGGTTCATCACGGATATTGGTGGCAAGGTTTCCCACACAGCCATCCTCTCCCGATCTCTGGGCATCCCGGCAGTGGCAGGGCTCCAGGTAGCGACTTCCCTCATCAATGGAGGAGACCTCTTAATCATCGATGGAGAGACAGGAGAGGTGGTCATCAACCCCACGGAGGAAGTCTCAAAGTCCTTTCTCGAACGAAAACGCCGGACCAGATTGATCGAGCGTGATATTCTTAAGTATGCCTCTCTGCCGGCAGAGACCCGCGATGGAGTTCGTGTCCGCCTCCAGGCCAACATTGAAATGGTAGAGGAGATTTCGTCTGCCAAGATGCATGGTGCGGAAGGAATCGGGCTTTATCGTACTGAAATCCTTTATCTGAATCGGAAAGACCTCCCGACAGAGGAAGAGCATTTCCAAACCTATCGGCGTCTGGTAGAAAATGTTTACCCTGCCGCAGCCACCATCCGCACGTTGGACATCGGTGGCGATAAATTTCTTCCTAATTATTCGAAGAACAATGAGTTGAACCCGGCCCTGGGGTTAAGGGCGATCCGGTTCAGCCTTAGGGAGACCGAAATCTTTAGGACCCAGCTGAGGGGGATTTTGCGAGCCAGTGTCCATGGAAAGCTAAGAATCCTTTTTCCCATGATCTCGGGGATTGAAGAGATCCGACAGGCGAAAGCCATTTTAGAAGAGGTGAAGAAAGGCCTAGCGGGGGCCAAAATTCCCTTTGATGAAAAAATCGAGATCGGGGCCATGATCGAGATTCCCTCTGCCTCGGACATCGCTGATATTTTAGCGAGAGAGGTGGATTTCTTCAGCATCGGAACAAACGACCTGATCCAGTATGCGTTGGCCGTCGATCGGATCAATGAGCACGTCTCCTATCTCTATGAACCCCTGCATCCGGCCGTTCTGAGAATCATCCGGTGGGTGGTTCAGTCAGGTCATCAGGCCGGAATTCCGGTAGCCATTTGCGGAGAGATGGCGGCAGAGCCAGCTTATGCCGTCGTCCTTTTAGGATTGGGCCTGGATGAATTCAGTATGAATCCAATTTCCATTCCAAAAGTGAAGAAGGTACTCCGGATGTCGAGATTTGAGGAAACCCGGTCTTTGGTCGAACAATTGTTCCAATTCTCGACGGCCTCGGAGATTGAGGGCTTTGTACGAAAATGGGCGGCCACACGATTTCCTGAAGATGTTATTGAATGCAATCCAGAGGAGATAGAAGCCTAACACGGTACGAAAAGGAGGAAATATTCCATGGCAATGACAGACTTTTTGTTCACCTCAGAATCGGTCACCGAGGGTCACCCGGATAAGGTGGCTGATCAGATTTCGGATTCCATCCTGGATGCGATCATTGCTCAGGATACTCGGGCGCGGGTGGCCTGCGAGACGATGGTCACCACGGGAATGGCCATTATCGCGGGAGAGATTACCACTTCCTGCTATGTCCATATGCCGTCCATCGTCCGTGAGACGATAAAAGATATCGGGTACAACAACTCAGGAATGGGCTTCGATTGGGAGACCTGCGCGGTAATTGCCTCCATTGATGAGCAGTCGTCCGACATCAAGCAAGGGGTGGATGAATCCGGAGATCACGAACAGGGGGCTGGGGATCAAGGGTTGATGTTCGGCTATGCCTGCGATGAAACCCCTGAGTTGATGCCCATGCCCATCATCTTCGCCCATCGCTTGACTCGACGATTGGCCGAGGTGAGGAAGAAGAAAATCCTCGATTTTCTGAGACCGGATGGAAAATCTCAGGTGACCATCCAATATATCAAGGGGAAGCCAACCCGTGTCGATTCGGTCGTCATTGCTGCTCAACACTCCGAAAGCGTTGCCTATGAGAGGCTCAGGGAAGGGATCATCGAAGAGGTCATTTTGAAAATCATTCCTGAGAACCTGCGCGATAAGAACACCAAATATTATGTCAATACCACAGGACGCTTTGTGGTGGGAGGACCGAAAGCCGATTGCGGCCTGACGGGAAGAAAAATCATTGTCGATACCTACGGGGGAGTAGGGAGTCACGGGGGAGGCTGTTTCTCAGGGAAAGACCCATCGAAGATGGACCGAACCGCATCTTATATGGCCAGGCATATTGCCAAGAATGTAGTAGCAGGTGGCCTGGCAGAGAAATGCGAAGTTCAAATTGCCTACACCATCGGGAAAGCAGAACCTGTCTCCTTGATGATCGATACGTCAAGAACCTCAAAGATATCTCCCGACAAGATTGCAAAGATCATTCGTGAGCATTTTGACATGAGGCCGAAGGCGATCATCAAGTATCTCGACCTTCTCAAGCCGATCTACAAAAGGACGGCCTGCTACGGCCACTTTGGTCGAAATGAACCTGGGTTTCCATGGGAGAAGACCGATCGAGCAGAAGAGCTGAGAAAGGCCGCGGGGCTTTAAAAGAAGTTCAGAGTTCAGAGTTATTAGTTCGGAGTATAAACTTAAAGAATCTCCGAACTCCGAACTATTACGGAGGGATCATGGATTACGACATTAAAGATATTTCATTGGCCAAGAAGGGGCGGCTTCGGATGGAATGGGCAGAGATGGCCATGCCAGTCTCGAAACTGATCCGGGGCCGTTTTGAGAAGGAGAGGCCTTTGAAGGGGCTGCGTCTTTCTGCTTGCCTCCATGTGACCACTGAGACGGCGGTATTGATGAGGACGCTCGTGGCCGGAGGAGCCAACTTGGCGCTTTGCGCCTCCAACCCGTTGAGCACCCAGGATGACGTGGCAGCTTACCTGGTTAAGGAACTGAATATTCCGGTCTTTGCCATCAAGGGAGAGGATAGCAAAACCTATTATAACCACATCCAGATGGCCTTGGCCCATTTTCCCAATCTGACGATGGATGACGGAGCGGACTTGGTCTCCTCTCTCCATTTCATCGCTTTGAGAAAATGGAAAGAGCTATCGCCTTCGGTTCGAAAGTGGGCAGAGAGTCTCTCCCCGTCAAAAAGGGAAAGAATGATTGAAGGGGTGATCGGCGGAACGGAAGAGACAACGACCGGTGTGATCCGGCTCCGCTCCATGGAGAAGACAGGAGTGCTGCATTTCCCAATCATCGCGGTCAACGATGCCGAGACGAAGCATTTTTTTGACAATCGATATGGCACGGGCCAGTCCACGATCGACGGGATCATCCGGGCTACCAATCGTTTGATGGCCGGCGCCGCGTTTGTCGTCTCGGGATACGGATGGTGCGGGAAGGGACTGGCGATGAGGGCAAAGGGAATGGGGGCCAACGTGATTGTCACCGAGGTGAGTCCCCTGAGAGCCCTGGAAGCCGTCATGGATGGATATCGGGTCATGCCCATTGCAGAGGCGGCTGAGGTAGGCGATATCTTTTGCACGGTCTCCGGAGACGTCAACGTGATCCGGAAGGAGCATTTTTTGAAGATGAAAGACGGGGCCATTGTCGCCAATTCAGGCCACTTTAACGTGGAACTCGACTTGGAAGGCCTGCGCGAGGTGACCGTTTCCAGGAGAAAAATTCGTGATTTCGTGGAGGAATATCGACTGAAACAAGGGCGAAGGGTCTATTTGCTCGGAGAGGGGAGATTGATCAACCTCGCTTCTGCGGAGGGTCATCCTTCCAGCGTCATGGATATGAGCTTTGCGAACCAGGCCCTTGCTACAGAATACTTGGCAAAACGTCATCGAAAATTAGAGAAAAAAGTCTATCCGGTTCCTTCTGAGATTGATCAAGAAATCGCCCGGATCAAACTTCGTTCGATGGGTATCCGGATCGATCGACTGACCGAGGAACAAGTGCACTATCTATCCTCCTGGGAACAAGGGACATGATCTTCCCATGAAATTGGAAAAACAAACTCCGAACTCCGGATTCCGAACTCCGCATTAATCCATGGTCATTCCTCGCAGAGAAACACGCCAGATTTTTATCGGCCCGGTCAAGGTGGGAGGGGATGCACCCATCTCCGTCCAGTCAATGACGAAAACCGATACCAGGGATATTCGAAAGACAGTCGCTCAGATAAGACGTCTCGAAGGGGCAGGCTGCGAGATCATTCGGGTGGCTGTGGTGGATGAAGCAGCAGCCCGTGCGATCACTGAAATTAAGAAAAGGATTCGAATTCCCCTCATTGCCGATATCCACTTTCACCCTCACCTGGCCCTGATGGCCATGGCGTCAGGAGCGGATGCTCTCCGCATCAACCCCGGAAACATCGGAGGAAGGGATCGTCTGAAGCCCGTTGTGATAGAGGCGAGAGAACGTTCCGTCCCGATCCGCATCGGAGTGAATTCCGGCTCCCTAGAGAAAGACCTCCTAAAGCGATTTGGTGGGGTGACTCTGGAGACGATGGTTTCAAGCGCCCTGCGCACGATCGAATGGATGGAGGATCTCGGTTTTCATCTGATCAAGATCTCTTTGAAGGCCTCGGACGCCCTGAGGACAGTGAACGCCTACCGTCTGTTTTCAAAGCAATCGGATTATCCACTCCATCTGGGTGTGACAGAAGCCGGAAAGGGCTCAGGGGCCGTCGTCAAATCGTCCATCGGCATCGGACTCCTGCTGAGTGAGGGCATTGGAGATACGCTCAGGGTTTCGTTGACCGGAGACCCTGTCGAAGAGGTCCGGGTTGGCTATGCGATATTGAGAGCACTGAATATTCGCAAGCGGGGCGTCGAGATCATTTCCTGTCCCACCTGTGGCCGTTGCCAGGTCGATCTCACCCGACTTGTGGAAATGGTGGAAAGGGGTGTTGAAAAGATCTCTACCCCACTGACGGTGGCGATCATGGGATGTGTCGTCAATGGCCCCGGAGAAGCAAAAGAAGCGGACATCGGGATCGCCGGCGGGAAAGGGGTAGGCGTCCTGTTCAAAAGCGGGGAGATTATTAGGAAGGTTAAAGAGAAAGATTTCGCTTCGGTTTTGTTAAAAGAAATTCAGGCAATGACCTCGTCAAGATAAAACCCAAACTTCAAAGCCCAAGAACTGCAGATCAGCCCGCCGTTCCTCAGGTGACATAAAATCCGACCAGGTTCAAGCTCCTTCCTCAAATTTACCACCCTTGGGCAGGAGATTTGACGATTTCTCAGTCAATTAGGGAGAATATTCTACATCACCCACCCTCTGGTTTACTGAAGCGATAGGCTGAAGTTGTAATAGGCCTTCCCGGGAGTTGTTAAGGGAGTTGCTTGTGTTCCCGTAACCTGAATCGAATAAACACCTGGCGGTAGATTGGACCAACTCAGATGAGCTCTTGTAGCTGTATTCGGCGGAATATTTGGCCCGACTTTGGCCCAAAGCTTTCCTGTTGGATTACCGCTCGAATCAATGGATACGCTATATAGGGAAATATATGGATCAATCATTTTAGGTCTGGAGAACGGTGAAGTAACCGTGACCGAAAGATTCATGACTTTCCCGGGATTGGCATTTTCCACTACATATTCATGTACGTCCGTACTGTGAAGGAGATTAGCCGTTGTATTAACCGATGTTGTGGGTGGAAAAAGCCATACAGGGCCAACGTACGTATCCGAGCCGGCAGCGCCAGTATTGAAATAGTTGGACGATTGATACGGAGTCTTCAGGAGTCCGACGAATCCCCGGCTCACCTGGGATCCATAAACTTTTATTGTTGAAGGAATTTTTCCATTGGTTAAATCAAAATCAGCCTTATACTGGGCATCAATGGCGTCGGCAAAATCAGGGAGGGCATCCATCAATCCTCCAGTGGGGTCAAAATAGTAAAAAGATTGAAAGACATATTTCAGTGCACCACTTTGAAGGATTTTGTAAACGTCATAGAGGTATCCGCCCCATATTTCTCCAGTGTAGTGTTCTTCCGGCAATCCTAAGCCCGGATCATCCACATCACCGGGATACTCCTGGAAGTTGTCCAAATTCCTCAGATAGCCGTCGGTACTCCAAGCCCAGGCCACGTTACCGATCTTTGTTGCCCAAGAATCTTTAGGGGTGGTACCGAGAAATGCAAAAAAGTCTGCATTTCCCTCTCCCATGGCCCGACCGTAAAAGTCAACATCGCCGCCAAATTGGCCAGTATCACCGCTAAAACCACACCAATCCATCATGAAGTGGGTAAACTCATGGCGGACAACACTTTCGTCAATGACAAGGTCCTCTGAAGTGGGATCGCAGGCGCCTTCATCTCCAAAAACAAACCCCGGATAACCAGTACTATCCCCATAAATATCAGGATCGTAATAGGCATTGCAAAGGCCAGCCACATTGACGATAGCGGGAATCGGGTAATTCTCCGAAAACCAAGGAACATAGTGTGGATAGCTGGTATTACCCGAATTATTCACGTATCTGTTCACGACATAACTATTCCACCAGCTTCGTATCGTATTCAGCCTGTAATATGCAGTAGTGGCATCAAAATAAGGCTTCCAGGTGATGAGGTGATTCTTAAAATCATAAAAAATAAACTTGTAAGTAGGCCCATAAGGGTTCAAAGATTTGGTAGGATCATTAGGATCAGGAGAAAACCAGGGGTCTGCGGGGGGGTTAATGCCAAGGGTTAAGTCAAATGGTCCAGCATTGCTGTCGCCCGAATTGTAGTTATATGTCGCTGCATGAGCTCCATAAAGAAATCCCCAGTCATTCGTTATATCCGGCGTAAACATATTACTAAGAGAGACATTGCTGACAATGCCCTTGCGCCAGTTGGCATTGGTTGTGTAAACGCTTCCCGTACCGGACCTCAAGGAATGGATTTCATTTCCCTTGTAAAGAATCTGTCCGGTGGCTGCATCGACATGATAGACCCAAAACCCAATTGGGCGTCGGCTGGAAATGACAATTTTCCAAATGTAATAGTATTTTTTATTGTGGGGAGTGATGAGTTTTTCAGCCTTGGCATTGGAGAGCACAGCCCCGCTTCCAAGGCTGGTCTGAAGATCGCTCCGGGCGATATCCTTTCCCGATTCCTCGGAGAGGGATTCCTCATTGGCTACTTGGAACTCGGGCATATAACTGTTCTGGACCATGGTTACCTGGTTTCTCTTATCCGAGTGCACCAGGACAAATACTCCGACGATTGGAATTCCGTTATAGGTCTGCTGAAGCCTGACATGATCCCGGATATCTGTCTTATCCACCCTCGCGATCCTGAGATCGGAGAGGTCCGGCTTCAGACCGAATATGGCGTGTGAGTCTCTCAGAAATCCCTTGGCAACATTGTCAGGTTCTCCTTCATACGGATTCGAAGAGAAGCCATAAAGTGTTTTTACCTTGCCTGTCTTGTTACTGAAGGACGCGTTCCAATGATTCTGGTATTGGGCATTAAAGGCATCGAAACCACTGGCCTTGCGAAAAGAAGCAGCCGCATGACTTGCCGAACTGATTCCGCCCATGGCGGCAACCGGCAAAGCCCTTTCATCCAAGGTCTCTATCACCTCTTCCGGCTCTCCCGGAACGCCTTCGGCGATCGTGTCGTCTCCACTGGGGATTACTTCCGCAGACTGCCGGGGGGCGGACGACGGCCTCGCTCCAAGGGATTCTGGACCTCCATAGGCGAAGGGGGAATACAGGATACCGGACAGAAGAAAGATGAGGAAAGCAAACATCAGGCTGAATTTCAAGGATCGTTTTACCCCTTTGTCCATTTTCTTAAACCCTCCTTCCAAATCAAAAGTGACCGGAACGTGCCGTGCAAGCCCGCCTATCCCGCTGTGGCGGGAAAGGGACGCATGCCTGTCAAAATTACTTGAAATTGAAGGCATTTTGTTGATTCTTAAGGGAAGAATTTAAGCAAGTATTATGCCAAAAATTGTAATTGGGCCAATTCTATACATAACTTTTTGAAAAGTCAAGGCAATTATAATAACCCAAAAGGTGGACTTTCTTGCAAAAAAGCCAAAGTTGTATCAATTCTTGCCATCATAATCAAAAAATTGTTCATAGCGCTGGAGCTTCCAACAGTCGGTACAGATTTGACAGAAGGAATGAGGATTAAAATTCGTCATGCCCGGGGCATACGTAGCTTTTTCCAGACATAATAGATCCGCTGGAAGACGGTAAAGTGGGTGAGGATAGCAAGAACCCAGAGGATGGGTTCCATACAATTCAAAAGAGCGCCGATGACGAGGAGAATGATTCGTTCTGCTCTTTCCATGAGCCCGATGTTGCACGGAACTTGCAATGCCTCTGCCTTGGCTCTAATATATGGGATCAAGATGGTGCCCATGCTGACAAAAGAAGTGAGGACGACGATATCAGATTCTCCCCTTTTCAAGTAGTATACAAGGATGGCAAGAAGAAGAAGGAGGTCCGAATATCGGTCCAAAACCGAATCCAAGAAGCTCCCCAGGGCTGTCACCTTTCCTAATTTCCTGGCGGCTACACCATCAAAGAGGTCGAAAAGTCCAGAAAGGATAATCGCCAGTCCTGCGAGGAGCCAATATCCATTAAGGATAAGCAGGGAGGCGAAAAGCGTTGCAAAAAAACCCAGCAAAGTGAAGAAATTGGGGTTGCAACGTTTCGGCGAGATTTTTTTGAGAACATAGTAGAGATAAGGATCGAGTCGATGTCCGATTTTGTTGCCGATCATCTTTTGAAAAGTAGCATCCTCCTGTTCTTCCCTCTTGAGTACCTGCTCCGTACCATGCGAGGTTCATGGCCTACGGCAAGATAGAGAGAGAAGTAAGGCGGGGAGCATTTTTGGGAGAGAACATAACATTTCTATTGCAAAAGTCAATTATTCGACTTAAATTTGATCCTTAAGTTCGAGATGAAAGGGGAGCAAGGACTTATGCCGCTTCATGTGACGACCGCGACAGATTTCAAAGCCTTGACATTGAAAGGAAGGGGGAAGGTAAGGGATATTTATGACCTTGGCGACCAACTTCTCATCGTTGCCACGGATCGGATATCGGCTTTTGACGTGGTGATGCCTAATCCGATTCCGGATAAAGGGAGGATACTGACCCAGCTGTCGAAATTCTGGTTCGATCTGACAAAGGAGATTGTCCCCAATCATGTCCTCTCAACGGAAGTAGAGGATTATCCCAAAGAGTGCAAACCCTATGGGGAGACGTTGAAGGATCGCTCTATGCTGGTGAGAAAGGCTGAAGTCCTTCCGATTGAGTGCGTGGTCAGAGGTTATCTCTCCGGCTCGGGGTGGGTAGAATATCAGAAGACGGGGAACGTTTGTGAGATTCCGCTTCCCAAGGGACTGCTGGAGTCTTCGAAGTTAGAGGAGCCCATCTTCACCCCCGCCACGAAAGCCGAAATGGGACTCCATGACGAAAATATTACTTTTGAGAAGGTGGAAAAGATTGTTGGAAAAGATCGCGCGAAGAAACTGCGATCCCTCTCATTGGCCATCTACAAAAAGGCGCGAGATTTTGCCGAGGGCAGGGGAATCATCATCGCCGATACCAAGATGGAGTTTGGGATCGAAGGTAAAAAGCTTCTCTTGATTGACGAACTCCTCACACCGGACTCCTCAAGATTCTGGCCAAAAGAAGGTTACCGACCCGGGGGGCCGCAGAAGAGCTTTGACAAGCAGTTCTTGAGAGATTACCTCCTTTCGCTCAAGTGGGATAAGAGCCCACCTGCTCCTCCATTGCCGGAAGAAATCGTCCAGAAAACAAGAGAGAAATATCTTGAGGCCTATGAGAGGCTGGTGGGAAGACCCCTCCAAGAACATTAAACCTCAAAGTTCAAAGTCCGAATGCCAAATGAATTTTGTATGACGGGTTCGTCACACGCGAACCATAAAGACCATAAATCCCACCCTGCCCCCCTTTAGTAAAAGGGGGTTGCCTGCCTGCCGGTAAGCAGGAGGGAATTTTCAAATCTGGGTAAGTAAGAGAGGACGATTTTGACATCCCTATCTCATGAGGTTCTCCAAGATAAATTCCGAGGGGCCATCCTCGGCTGTTTTTTGGGAGATGCCTTTGGATCAGGCTTCGAAGGGATGGACCCGGACCGGGCGATGTTTCATATGAGTATTCTTGCAAAAAAAGTTACGAGAAAGTATACCGATGACACAGACATGACACTTGCGTTGGCCGAATCCATCATTCAATGCGGTAAAGTCGATCCAGAGGATATTGCGAAGCAGTTCAGCCTCCATTGTGATCTCAGCCGTGGTTATGCCATTGGAACGATCAAAGCGGTCCAGGCACTCCGGGCCGGATTGAAGTGGGGCGAGGTTGCGCGGGTCGTTTTTGAAAATGGGTCATTCGGGAATGGTGCGGCCATGCGGGTCTCTCCTGTTGGGCTCGTCTATCATCACGATCTGGATGGCCTGAAAGAGTCAGTTATTAAACAAGCAAGCATCACCCATGTCCATCCCCTTGGTCAATGGGGGGCTGTGATGCAAGCCTGCTCAGTAGCATTGGCAGTGATCCAGGATCCCAAGGAACGGTTCAAGAAAGAGCGAACGATCATTGGTCTGAGAGAAATCCTTTGGGGTGGACCGATCGAATATATAAGAGCCTTAAACAAGATCGAGGAGATGTTGTCCCAGGGGAGGAGACTCCAGGCCTGTGAGGTCGCCCGGTCCCTTGGAAACGGAGTCGAGGCTCATCTCTCTGTTCCGAGCGCCTGCTACATTGCGATCACTTATGGCCCGGATTTCTGCGATGCCATTCGGGCGGCCATTTCCCTCGGAGGCGACACGGATACGATTGCAGGGATGGCGGGTGCCATCGTGGGCGCCCATGTTGGGGAAAAAGGACTTCCAGTGGAGTGGGTAGAACAGTTGGAAGACGGGCCGCGGGGTCGCTCTTTTGCCGAGAATCTAGCAGACAGACTATTTGAAAGCTGGCGGGAAATTCATCAAACCTCTTCAGGATAAATCAGAAACTGTCAAAGCAACGCCTCCTTCGCCCCGGCGCGACTGCCCCGGGAGTGGGATATAAGGCGACCAGAAACTTATGTGTCTCTGGGCATCGGCGAGCCTTCAAAATCCCAATAGACGTTGCATGCTATGATATCCAAAATCTGAACAGCCGGGGCCGGTTTCTCTGCTACCGCGGCTGGCCTCTGCGGGACCACGCCCTTTCTTTGGCCCTGGCGGTTTTCATAAGTCCTCCTCCTTTCGGAATGAAGCGAAACGCGATATTATGCCTTCAGCGGCACTCCGAGATCAGAGTTTTCGACGCTATCTTGCCAAAGACTTGCGAAGCTTTTCGAGAAAGTCAGACGGAATCTGGTAGCCCAGATCTTGTGCCTTCTTCATGTCCTTCCATGATTTGTCGTATTCTTTCTTATAGTAATAGGTCAGCGCACGATGATAATAGGTGCCGGCAGCCTTTGGGTCTATCTCAAGGATCTTAGTGAAATCCTCGATGGCCCAATCAAACTGACCTTTCTCTCGATAGGCAATCCCCCGATAATAGCGGGCGCTCACGGCTTTCGGTTCTATCTCAAGGGCCTTGGTGAAATCGTCGATCGCCTGGTCATATTGATTTCTTTCCCCATAGGCAATCCCCCGATAATAGTAAGCATAAGTATCCTTTGGGTTTATCTTAAGAGCGTCGGTGAAATCAGAAATAGCTTGATCGTACTGATGTTTCTCCGAGTAGGCAAGTCCCCGATTCTTGTAGAAGTCAGCGTCCTTTGGTTCCGTCTGTTTCGGTTGAGCAAAGGCATAGGAGAATAAGGAGAAGAGAACGATTGGCAGGGTTATCCAAATGGATTTATTCACTCGATTTTTCATACGCTCCCCCAAAAAAGACGCACTTACTATAGGGCTGACCTTCGATATGAAATGCACTGTAACTCATTTACCGAGAGATGTCACCTCTGTCAATCGATCGAGCCATCGGTTAGCATAATGCTTTTAGGGCGATGTAAGTTATCTCAACCGGGGTACTCTATTCTTGTAGAAGCACACAAGGAAGGGCCACCCCGGGTGAGGAATTCGGGATGGTTGTCCTATTTTTCTTCGGGCGGCTTGATCGCCTTGAAGCTGCGATAGAGCAACAGGTCGTATATGATCTTAAGGCCACCCGACAAAAAGAAGGGTACGTTCATCAGGGCTGCATTAGCCAGTAAAGGTCCAGTGAAGACTGGTGAAAGCGAGGCGCCCGTCGTCCTGGCAATGCCAGTGATGCCAGAGGCGGCGGAACGTTCGTCCGGTGCCACCACCGCCATGGTGTAAGATTGACGGGTTGGCACATCCATCTGCGAGATGCTAAAACGCAGCAGCAAGACAGCGATGGCCAACGGCAGGTTCGGCATGAGCGGCACCAGTATGAGTAAGATGTTTGATGGGATATGCGTGAATACCATGGTTCTAATTAGGCCGATCTTCGAGGCCACCCATGCTGCGCTCAGTGCTGAGAGACCGGCAAGAATATTTGCCCCGAAAAAAATTTTGCCCAGAACGGCGGGCTGTACGTTAAATCGTACATGGAACCAATAGGCTAGGATGCTTTGTAAGACAAAACCACCCGCAAAGGCATCGATGGAGAACAAAGCAGACAGTTTGAGCACCACCCTCCTTGAGCGATGCAGCCCAAAAAGAGTTTTGAAGGCAGAAGGGGATTGAGACGGGTTGGCGACTGTCCGGATTTCGACTGCGGGAGAAAGGCGGGTGAATAATCCTCCGAGGACCGCACCTATGACTGCATAGCCGATCACAATCACGCGATAGCTTCCGAGGGATGACACACCAGAGTCCATAAGGAGTTGAACCAATGAACCACCGGCTAAGGCACCTAGTGCCGTGGCAAATGAACCCACAAGGTTATACCAGGCAAAGATATTGGTCCGTTTTTCGTCCAGGACAATCTGCGATAGAGCCGCTTGCTCAATGGACAGAAATGGGCCGACTTCATAGCCACTCGGGCTGATGACCCCGATAGTGGCCGCGATCAAAAGAAATATAAAATTGCGTGTCACGGCGAATAAAACGCCGGCGAAAACCATGAGGAGGGCCCCGGCGATCAGCATACGCCGCCTGCCAATACGATCCGCATTTGTGGTAATCCATAAGGAGATGATCGTATCCCCGATTAAGGTCAAGGTCATGAGAAGGCCGATTTGGACTAGGTTCAGTCCTACTTGTTCCAGATAAAGCGCGAGCACAACGGAGAGAAATCCATAACCGAACATACGAGCGATGCGCGTGATAAACAGGAAATAGCCGTCGGCCATCAGTCTACGAGTCATTTGAGGTCCTTCCTCTCCTTCCCGATGGTCTCAAAACCCTATTTACCTTCTCATAAGGAGACATATTTCCGGCCCGAAGGTCTGATGAAAAAAACATGTTCCAGTTTACTCATTGTGGGGCGGAAAATCAATTCTTTTCCCTGGACCCTTGATCATAAGGGAGCGCCTGACAATTGACCTTCCGTCACATATCGGTTAAAAAGGAATTGTAGGAGGTCAGGGGTGGAGAATGGATTCTCAAACGGGTCGAACTAAAATGGCAAGACGCATTATCAAAATGTCGCCCATTCTCTTCCTCCTCCTCTTTGCCTGCGGGATTATCTTCGTAAGATCCTACGATGAAACGGTTTCACGATGGAAATCGTATAAGGATGTCGAGGTATGGATGGAAAAGGATTTTTCTCTCGATGCGGAGAGGTTTAAAAGATTCGAAGGGACATTGCCTCCTCCGAGAACTCCGGAAGAGACTTTCAAGCTCAAATCTGGAATCTACATCGATGCCGCGATTTTCGCCAAGGAGACTCTCAACCGGATTGATCCCTCCTATAGCGCCAAGATCGTGGTTCTTTTGATTGGAGGGGGCGCGAATCATTACGTCTGTTCATTTGTGAGGGAGGGTAAGCTTTTCATCATGGATTATGGGACACCTTATAAAACGATTGTCGGGGTCCACGGCCCATTCCGTTCTCTCGAGGAATATAAAGTATTCTTCGAGAAGAATCATCCAACCGCCAAAAACGTTCAAGCCATTACCTATTTACGCTAAAGGACACCTCATCGTAGCGGTCGGTTTCCAAAGCTTGGACTTCTGAGACTAAATTTTGCAGGATTCTCCCGGAAAATATCAGAGGTGGGGCCGTAAAGAACAAGAATTTCCTTCCCGAATGTTCCATATTCTTTTATAATGTACCCTGAGGATGATCAGTATCGGAGGGATGGAAGGTGAGAATTGGCGCTTTTGACGTAGAGGAACCCATACCGGAATTGAACGACCCATATGCGTTCGCCATCCTTCGTCCCTGGATAGACGTCAATAATGTTGGGACGTTGGTCCTGAACGAATTGGAGACTCAGTTTGGGGCTGTGGAGTTGGCCAGGCTCGCCAAACCCGGCCACTTTTTTGACTTCACCCGCTACCGCCCAACCCTGTATCTTGAAGAAGGGATTCGTAAAGTTTCCATTCCCAATGTGACGCTTCACTACGCCAAAAGAGAAGGTGGAAATGACTTTCTCTTTTTTCATCTTCTTGAGCCTCATGCCCTTTCCGAGGTTTATGTTGATTCTGTCTTAAGACTTCTCAAGACTTTCAAAGTGAAGAAATACATTCTTTTGGGAAGCATGTATGATGTGGTTCCCCATACCAGACCCTTAATTGTTAATGGGGGGGCGGTCGGGAGAGAGGCAGAGCAGGAGTTAAGGAAATCGGGTGCCCTGTCGAGTCATTATCAGGGCCCGACAACAATTACCATTTTGATTACACAAAAAGCACAAGAGCTTGACATCGAAACGAGCTGGTTTATCGTTTCTCTCCCCCAATATGTTGTGTTGGGGGAGGATTATGTGGGAAAACTGCGGCTGATGGAGATTTTGAATTTGCTCTATCACATCCCTATTGGCAAGAGGGACTTTGAGATGGCTCTCGAGCAGCGCAGTTTAATCAGTCAGAAAGTAGAAAGGACGCCAGAACTGAAGAATCTTCTTCCTCAACTTGAGACCATGTATGAGATTCGGGTCAAGACGAAGGAAGGGGAGAAAATGCCCAAGTTGTCCTCTGAGATGGAGGAAATTCTCTGGAGAATCATAGGAAAAGATTCAGGGAAAGCATAGCCAGAAAGACAAGGGGAGGCTTATCCTGCCTTCGGTGATCTCCCATGCAACGGCTTCGATTGCCGCTGGAATCGCCTTTGGCCTTGGGATGTTCCGGATCAAACGAATCAAGTCTAAATACCGGCACAAATTGTCAATTCATGCCAATTTCGGTCAATTCTAAGCCATATCCATAAGCCCTTACTTAAGAAATGCTTTTAAAATTAATAGATTAGAAGATCTTTCGATGGCACAAAAAATGCAAGATGCCTTTGATACGTCGCGTTTTACGGGGGGTTCACGTGGTTCGAAAGATCTCTGTGATAGGGTTCCTATTGTTTCTTTCCTCAGTGTGCTTTTCCAACGTTTCCGCCCAAACCCATCTCCGCTCTTATTTAACAATGGAGGAACAGCTTTCCAATCAACAGGAAGTGGAGTTTTTTCATCTTCAAGAAGAGGAAGACTTTAACCTCGAGGCCATTCTCGAGGATGGCCGTAAAAAAGAGCCCGATTTCGACATCCCCATCGTCATCAATGCCAGGGTGGAACAGTTCATTCAAATTTTCCAGACGACTTTGCGGGAAAGATTTGTGACGTGGCTCGCCCGGTCAGGCAGATATATCCCTTTTATGAAAAAACTCCTGAAGGAACAGGGGCTTCCCGAAGATCTGGTCTACATTGCGCTCATCGAGAGCGGGTTCAATCCTTATGCCTACTCGAGGAGCAAGGCTGTGGGCCCGTGGCAATTTATTTATCTAACAGGTAAAAGGTATGGTCTAAAGGTGAATTGGTGGGTCGATGAACGGAGGGATCCGGAAAAGTCCACGATTGCCGCAGCCAAATATTTGAAGGACCTCTACGAGACCTTCGCCTGCTGGTATCTTGCTGCGGCGGGTTACAACGCGGGGGAATACAAGATCGTCAAAGCGATAAAACGCTACCGGACGGAGGACTTCTGGACACTGACGAAAGTACGTTATCTGAAACGGGAGACCAAAGATTACGTCCCGCTCATGATTGCAGCAGCCCTTGTTGCCAAAGATCCGGAGAAATACGGATTCACCGACGTCGAATATCAGAAACCCCTTCGGTATGAAAAGGTGAGGGTCCCTGAATTAACAGGGCTCTCCGTTGTTGCCAATGCCTGCGAAGTCTCGCTTGAGGAAATCAAGGATCTTAACCCCGGACTTCGAAGAGGGGTGACGCCCCCCAATGAAAACGATTATGAGATCAAAATTCCTTTCGGGAGAAAGGATCTCTTTGAAATTACCTTCCAAATCCTTCAGGCCTATGAGAAGTTTGAGTTTAAGACCCACCTCGTCAAGAAAGGAGAAACGCTGAAAGGGATTGCTAAATTATACCGGGTGGACCTCGAGCCATTGCACGAACTCAACCATCTCACCAAGACGACGCCGATTTCAAAAGGCACGATCCTCTCCATTCCCATTTCAAAAGACGAAGAAATAAAGCCTATCACAACGGCCCGGAAAAAGAGTGGGAAGGACCGAGACGGCAGCCGTCGCGGTAAGTAATGTCCCATCACGCAATCTTCAGACTCCGGCAATACGTTTCACCGTGAATGTTTACACACCTCTGGCCTTATATCGAAGCATTACTTCCGGTCAGCTCTTGCTATTAGAATCGAACCTGAATCTTGCCTGAAAACGTCATTCCCGTGAAAACGGGAATCCAGAACAGCCCAAAATGCCGGATTCCTGCTTCCGCAATCCTTCTCTTCTCATCAAGGCTTCTCCATAGCCCAAGATTGAAACCCTTCTCATTTTGTTGCGCCGGTTTGGCCTTCGGCAAAAGAATAGGGTACGATGTAAGAAAGCTTTATCCGGGAGTAAGTTTATCAACTCTATGGAAATTACACTCAGAGAAGACCTCAGCCCAGACCCTGATTTTTACTACCGTCAGCAATTCAAGATTTACCATGAACCTTATTTAATCTGGGACAAGGAGACCTGGGAAGCAGTCATTGCCGCGTGTGATGTCTATCGCATCGAAATAGACGGGAGATATGGTGGAGATGTCTTATTGGAAGACAGGGGAAAAGGCATGAAGTACATCGTCGATTTTAGCATTTTACCGGAATATCAGGGGAAAGGAATTGGGAAGGCGGTTCTTGAACAAATCAAAGCCATGTCCGAAAAACTAACAGCTGTCACACGAAGAGCGACCCTCGATTTTTTCCTGAAGTCCGGGTTTGTCTTAAAAAGGACGGTAAAGAACTATTACCACGCCGGCGTGGCGGGATATGATATGACTTTCGAAAAAAGACCCAGCCAAGGCAGTCCGGCGGAGGGCAAAGGACAGAGCCCGGCCCAGCGGGAAATGATGACTTTGAGGAAGAGGATGGCGAAAGCCTTGGAAAAGGAAGGCCTTGATTTGCGGGAGATTTCGAAATTGTTCGGGGTGAGAGAGGGAGAAGCCCTTGAGCATCTCAAGCATATTGCGAGGTCTGCCCATCCCAAACGGCTTACCGTGGAGCCTGCATCTTGTAAACACTGCGGCTTCTCTTTCAAGAAACGAACTCGTCTGAACAGCCCGGGCCGCTGTCCTGTTTGCAAGGGCGAGCACATTTCCCCACCCCGATTCAAGATTGATAATTCCTGAGAGCCGAGAAGATAGGGAGAAAGCGCATGGACCGGTTGAATCTTCAGGGTAATAGGATTTGGATCAGGGTCACGATGATCCAGCCGAAGAGTCTGATCAGCGGATCCAAAATGCCCAGATAAAGCAAGCCGATGATGATAAAGAACCCGTAGGGTTCGAGGCGGGTGAGAAAAGAGGGAGTCCTTTTCCATGTGATTCCCATCAGTATCTTTGAGCCGTCGAGGGGCGGAATGGGAATCAAGTTAAGGGCGGCCAGCGTGATATTGATGTGGGCCACGTACGTGCACGCTTTGGAGACGACGGCCATTTCCGAGGAGGATGCGGAGAAAAGGCGAAGGAACAACACAGCTAAAAAGGCGAGCAGGATATTTGCGACGACCCCGGCAGAAGAGACGAAGATGAGACCCTTCCGCTTGTCCGTGAGGTTGTTGAAGTTGACCGGAACTGGTTTTGCCCACCCAAAGCCCGCCAGAAAGAGCATAAGGGTCCCGATGGGATCGAGATGGCTCAGGGGGTTGAGGGTTAACCGGCCCGACCATTTGGCCGTGGGATCTCCCATCCTGTAAGCGACCCACCCGTGAGCCACCTCATGGATGATGACGGAAAAAAGAAGAGGGATAGCGATAAGAGCGAAAGTCAGCGGATCCGCGGTCAGCAGTTTTAGAAGTCCCATTTATCCTACCCCTTCCGTGAGCGTTTCGGTTTTCAGATTCTTCGTCAAGCGCTTTTCCGTTCCTTCAAACCGTGCAAGAGCAAAAGGTCTCTTTATTAAGATTAACATTTTCAATTCTACGATATACGGAGACATAAAGAAAGACGCCCCTTATAATCCTCGTCCCCTGCCTACTGCGGCTCCTGAAGACAGATAGTGCGTCAAAAATTCGTCGACTCTGTTCGTCATTCCGGGGTTGACCCGGAATTGAGTGGCGTTTCGAGATAGGGTAAAGAAGCGTTAGACGCACCACACTAACATGAAAGGAAGTCTCACTCGATTTGCTTTTAAAAGGATTTTGAGTTGTAATAGGGAAAATGAACCAAGACCCGGGGTTTGGTCATTCTTAGAAAGGGGGAAGGGTGATGGCCTTCATTCGCAAACGACGAATTTGGTGGGAATCCGTTCCAGAAGCGGCCAGCTATGTGGTGTACGTGAGTCGGGACCCTGTACACTTTGAGCCGAATCACTTCTCGTGGGAGGCGACTCCTGGAATCATCTCAAAACCGGTCAGTGGGAGGACCGAGTTGGTCATTCCGGATGAATGGCCGGAGTTTCCTACGGAACCGGGAACCTACTATATTGGGATTACTTCCAGAGACGACGTGGGGAACCAAAGCGACCCTTTCGTATTCTCCGGCCAGTTGAAGTTCCTTGCCCCGTCGCCTCCATCGCGGGGAGGGATCGAGAGTCCTTAGACGAAGAGGTCTTATTGGCCGGGTGGATTCCTTACGTGAAAAGCAGGCTGGAATCTATTCAGAAGCTGACACAGCTTTGCCGGGGCAGATTGAGCGACAAGGAGCTTGCTGAATTTCTCCACCGAAGGATTACTGAGCATATCCGGGAAAGCGGTCTGCTGTTAGATAGCCTTCTCAATTATTTCCAGGTTATAACCCCGATCAAAAAAAAGGATACCGTAAACATTCTTATCGAGGAGGTGTTAAAGAACAACCAGGCCCAACTAAAAGAGAGGGAGGTGAAGTTATTCAAGAAACTTGAAAAGGATCTTCCGGAAATCATCATTCCCGAGGAGCCCTTGAGGTTTGTCTTAAAATCGATCCTTCAATATGGAGTGACCTCGACGCCTCCCCATGAAGCCCTTGGACTCTTAACCCGATCCTTCTTTCTTCAGGAGCCACCTCCAGAACAAGCCTTGCACGGCAAAGGAGGGCAGTATGTGGAGATCACCCTGCTTTTTACAGGTGGCAAAAAACCCGTGGGACCTCTGAAGGCAGGAACGGGAAGCAATGGTTTGGATCTCCTATTAAGAATGGTCAACGAAATAGTCCGAAGAAATCGAGGAGTGATGAAACTCCAAGGAGATGAGAAGGAGGCAAAGCTTTCCATTTCCCTGCAATTCCCTGTTGAGAGAAGAAGGGCATTCTCTCATCCAAACGATAACTGAATCTTTCCTGGGGAAAGGCCCGCCTTTTTCGCCAGGAAGACGAAAGGAGAAAGCCATGGCCGAGCCGGTGATTCTTGAAGTCTTCTCCGATTATGTTTGACCCTGGTGCTATTTCAGTACGGTGCGTATTGATCAATTAAAAAAAAGTTACGACATTGAAGTGCACTGGACGGCTTTTCCTCTTCATCCCGAAACACCGGAAGAAGGGTTTACCCTTGAAGAGCTCTTCTCCGGACGGCCTATCGACATTAAGAAGATCCTGTCTCGACTGAGGCAGGTGGCGGATGAATTAGGCCTGCCGCTTGCCGAAAGGAAGAAGACGTATAACAGTCGCCTGGCGCAGGAGCTGGGGAAGTGGGCAGAATCGAAGGGAAAGGGCGATTCGTGCCACGAAGCCATTTTTCGGGCATATTTTGTCGAAGGGAAGAACATCGGCAACGTGGAGGAGCTGGCGACTCTCGCGAAATCCATAGGTCTTCCGGAAAAGGAGACAAGGTCCGTTCTTGAATTGAGAACCTTCAAGACAGCCGTTGATTCCGACTGGTCGCGTTCTCGCAGCCTGGGAATTACGGCCGTCCCTACGTTTGTGGCCGACCACCAGGAGGTTGTCGGATTTCAATCCTATGAAGTCCTCGAGCAATTCCTGAAGGCCTGCGGCGCCAGGAAACGCACGAGTCCAGAGTGATCGTACATCACCAGAAGTGTCGGAGGCGCGAGCCTTGTCATCACCCATAGGGAATAAGATGTTGCAGGATCAGTCCACCATCGACGGAAAGACCGGCTATTCTGTATGGTTTGTATTCGTTGTCGCCATTTTCATCACCTGCTTGATAACGGCCAACATCGCAGCGGTAAAATTGGTACAGCTATTCGGGTTTGTGTTGCCTGCGGGGACCATTATCTTTCCCATTAGTTATCTTTTCGGTGACATCCTGACCGAGGTTTATGGTTACCGTCAGGCAAGAAGAGTGATCTGGCTGGGTTTCTTCTGCAACTTTATCGTGGTCGTTACGATATGGATCGGACAAGTACTTCCCCCTGCTCCATTTTGGGATGGACAGAAAGCGTATGAGCGCATCCTAGGTTACACCCCCAGGCTACTCGTAGCTTCTTTCCTCGCCTATCTGGTCGGAGAATTTGCCAACTCATTTGTTTTGGCGAAAATGAAAATTGCCACGAAGGGGCGCTGGTTGTGGACCCGTACCATTGGCTCCACTCTGGTAGGACAGGGATTGGACTCTTCCGTCTTCATGACTCTTGCCTTTGTGGGGACGATACCCACTGAAGCCCTCGGATTGGCCGTTTTAACCCAGTGGCTTGTGAAATCAGCGTATGAAGCGGTGGCGACTCCCTTCACGTACATCGTGGTGAATTTCCTCAAAAGGAAAGAGGGATTGGACGTATTTGATTATGGCACAAGGTTTAATCCTCTCTTATTAGGCGAGTAATCCTTCAAGCAAACCGATTCGATGAGCGGAATGATCCGTTCTCAAAAAATGGGCGGCAGGAAGACGATGAGGAAAAAGGCCGTTGTGCTTTCGAGTGGCGGGCTTGATTCGACTACCGCCATGGCCGTTGCTAAAGCTGAGGGTTACGAGATTTATAGTTTGACGTTCAATTATGGTCAGCGCCATGCAATGGAATTGAAAGCGGCCAAGAGAGTTGCTGAGGCCTTTGCCGTAAAAGAACATTTGATTCTGGATCTCGATCTGGGAAAGATAGGCAGGTCAGCGCTTACAACAGACGATATCGAAGTGCCCAAGGCAAGAAGCGAGAAGAAAATGAAGGAAGAGATACCGGTCACCTATGTCCCGGCGCGGAATACCATCTTTCTTTCTTATGCCTTAGCATGGGCCGAGGTGTTGGGAGCTTCGGATATTTTCGTTGGCGTCAACGCGATCGACTACTCGGGTTATCCTGATTGCCGACCTGAATATATTAGAGCCTTTGAAAACATGGCGCATTTAGCCCTCAAGGCAACAGTGGAAGGTAAAATGAGAGTTCGTATTCAGACTCCTCTTATCCATATGACCAAGGCTGAAATTATTCGCAAGGGTGTTGAGCTCGGCGTTGATTACCGCCTCACGCATAGTTGTTACGATCCATCACCCGAAGGAAAAGCCTGCGGGCAATGCGATAGCTGTTTCCTTAGAAAAAAGGGTTTCAGGAAAGCAGGAATTCCTGATCCGACGGTTTATGCTGATCTTGGAGGGGCATGACGGTGCCGCTCAAACAGGATGGGTGGGGTCTCCGGCTACGGCAGGCCCCGGACCTGGCGTGGTACAGGCGGACGACAATATTTCCTTTTCAATTTCTTGAAGAGATAGTCCTGCCCGGCCCGTCATCAAGCATCTGGTCGACAAGTGAAAAGACCTCCGGACTGCTCCAATTCCTAGGGCCAATGACTCTTCCTATCGTCTTTCCTTTCCTATCAATGATGAGTGTCGCAGGAATTTTACTTATTTCAAAAAGATCGAGTGTTTTACCTTTTGGGTCGAGTAAGACGGGGAATCGGTAGCGATGTTTTTCGATGAACTTCCTGACTGGCTCCGCGCCTTCATAATCGACCGAGATGGTTAGAAAGACAAAATCCCGTTGTTTGTAGCGCTGGTACAGGGTTTCTATGGAGGGCATTTCTTCCTTACAGGGGCCGCACCAACTCGCCCAGAAATTGAGAAAAATGATTTTATCCTTCAGGTCCGACAACTGAACCTTTTCGCCACTCAGTGACTCCAGACAACAATGAGGGGCTTTCTTCTTATCCCTGACCGGTTGAATTCCAATTCTTGCGAAGAGACTGCCTTCTTCGCCATGCGCGGGAAGGGTGAAGACGAGGAGGAGAAGAAGAGCCGCTATTAGAAGGAATAACTTTTTTCCCATGACAACAGAAATATTAAGCAATTTCAGTGCCATAGAATCACAATGGTTCTAAGCCACTAAAAATTATAGTGATTTATGAGGACGAGGACTTTTGCCGAAGGAAAAACGGGAGAATTTTTGACTTTGAATTTACTTTTTTTCTTACCGGTAAAGACATTCCCCCTCGGCGAAGAAACACGGATGCGGCTCACACGTTCCACTGGATGTCATCTCTTGATTCCGGATTTTCTTCTATGTTGATCAACCTTATGTTCTCCACACGGTCAGCCATGCGGAAGATAACGAGGATCACTTCAAGAAGGACCCTGCTGGACATGACTGTGAGAAGGAATGTCAAGGGCGCGACGATAAGGAGTGCAAGAATTCCGAGCAGGGTTGAAGCGTTGAACCCCGCTACGATCAACGAGAGGGCTAACAATACGGCGAATAAAAGAGATAGGCCGTAAAGAAACTTCACTATTTTTGGGCCGACAAATTGACTGAATGAGAAATCGAAGAAAGTCCGGAGAAAATCCACCTTTTTAAAGTAGGATGCTTTTTTTAACCCCCCCGCCCGTGGAAGTCTTTCCGCTACCTGGACCTCACCGAGCGATTCTGCGCAGTTGACGCAGAATTTGGAATCTCTCTTATTGGATGCGCCACAATTTGTGCAAAACATGCCCGGCCCTCTGTGACACTTCGGGATCTTAACTTACGGGTTTGATCTCCGCGATCTTCCAATGACCGTCTTCTCTCTTCAAGGTAACGTCGAGAACGGTTTTGCCGTCTTGTGTTTTCCCGCTTGACTTCTGGGAGGTCTTGGCAAGCCACTCCAACCTGACATCGGCGCTATCGCCCGTTACCGTCTGTCTCTTCAAATCATAAGAAAGATCGAGGTAGCTGTAGTTTTCCCACATCTTCAGCGTGTCCCGCCGTTTTCCTTCCGTTCCGTTAAAGTCGCGGGAGAAACAGGACATAAAGAGATCAATATTCTTCTCGAGATTTGCCTGTCTAATATTTTCAAAGAGGGAGGTTATCTTTTCGACTCTCTGGTCTTTTAACGGAGGAGGTGGATCTTGTGGTGGGAGGGGCGTGGAAAGGGGGGTAACGATCTCCACCGGGGCCGGTCCGCTAGACTGAGAGTGATGCGGCCAGAGGAAGTACCCTCCTGCGATGATCAGGAGAATGAGAATCCCAGCTGTTAGCAATGCCGGGGGTCGAAGGAGGCCTCCCGTGAATCCGGCGGACGTCGCTTTTCCTCCCATCTTCTGGGGCAGGAGTGAAAGGATTTGGTGGTATTTTTTCAAGCTTTTTTCTCTCGATTTGACTTCCCTCTTTAATTCTTTCCTCTCCCTGACGAAATCCGGCTTCGTGAGCGCGCCCGACTTGAAAAGCGATTGAAATTCCCCAAGCCTTTTTTGAACGGGTTCCAACTCATTTTTCAGGGAATCGATCTGTTCCAACGCCTTCTTCTTGATCGATTCAAGCTCCGTTTCAATTTCTTGATGCAGGGGGGACAGGGATTTCATCCGGTCCTTGTAACGGGCGAACAGAAGATCGAGGACTTCCCCGGACACTTTTTCCCGCTGCGTTTCCAGCTTACTGATGCAGGATTCCAACTCCTTTTCTTCTTTCAATAGCGTGAACCATTCCCTGGACCATCGTTTAGCCGATTTCTTCTCCAAAGGCTGAAGGCCATTTTCCTGTGACGGATCTTTCTGCATCAATAGAGAGCCGCATTTTCTGCAATAGTTGCCTTTTTTATATAGGAGCTGGCATTTCGGACAAAAGAGTTTCACGTTTTTCCTCTCCTCTCCGGGAGCGGGATCCTCTACGTCTAAAAGATACTTCCCGCACCTTCTGCAAAATTCCTCCCCGGGATTGTGCTCGATGCTGCATTGCGGGCAAATGACCATTTTCCGCTCCCAATGTTTCGCGTTTTCCTAAGTATAACGAAGGGTTCGGATGCATTTTATGTGCCATGAGACAAAAAATTATTGTCTTCAGATTTCACGGGCTTCTCTCGTCATTGGCAGAAGTGATTGAACGAAATTCAAGAATGTGGACAAAAATTGTCCATCTCATCTTGCCCCCTTCCCAAGTTGGCATAGGTGGTATAGAATTTGAGCTTAGGTCGAACGGCTATGGAAAACGGATTTATCATTCCATCCATTGAAAGAATCTTCAAACAGAAATTCTCCTTTGCCACGAGTGTCGAACTGCTGTGGAAGGGAGGGGATTCCTTCCGGACGATCTTCGATGCGATCAACAGGGCAGAAAGATTCGTCTGCCTTCAATTTTATATATTCAAGAATGACGACACCGGGATTGGTTTATCCGAGCTGTTGAGAGAGAAGAGCCGTGAAGGAGTAAAGGTCTACGTCCTGTACGACCACTTCGGATCTTTGGGAACTCCAAGAAGTTTTTGGAGGAAGATGCGCGTGGAGGGTATTAAGATCAGAGCCTCGCATCCGTTAAAGTGGACAGCCCCGTTTTCCTACGTCCATCGGGATCACAGAAAGCTCATCGTGATCGATTCGAAAAGGGCTTTTACGGGCGGGCTTAACATCGCGAATGAATACAGCGGGTTTCACCTCCGGAGGCGAAGCAGGGGTTGGCGCGATACAGGAATTCTTTTGGGAGGACCGATCGTCTACGAACTTTTCGAGGCGTTCAAGAAAAGCTGGACCACCTGGGGTGGAGAGGAGATTTCTTTCCACACGAAGAATAAAGGGTCTCATGACTCTCCTGCATCCTCTCCTTCTCCCCGCGGGGGAAAAGGGAGGGGCGAGGGGGAAGACGGCATTCCTGTACTCCCCATTTTTTCTTATTCAAGGGAGGGCAGAAAAAGAATGAGGGACCTTCTTCGCTATAGCATTGACCACGCCCAAACCCGCATCCTACTGACCACCGCTTATTTCATTCCGAGCCGTAGGCTGATCGAAAAACTCGAAACGGCAGTGAGGCGTGGAGTGAGGGTGAGGCTCCTCGTACCGGGCAAAAGCGATATCCCCGCGGCGTCCTACGCAGGAAGAGCTTTTTTTCCAAGGCTTCTGAAGGGTGGGATTGAAATCTATACGTACCTGGGAGAAATGCTTCATGCAAAAACCTATCTTTTCGACGAATGCTGGAGCATCATCGGTTCCACCAACCTCGACTATCAATCTCTTGTGTATAACGATGAGGGAAACGTTGGAATCCTGGATTCCGCTTTTGCCTTAAAGATGACCGGGATCTTTGAAGAGGATCTGAGTAACTCTACCAAAATAGATGAAGGCGCTTGGCGGAACAGACCGATTCTGGAAAGGATGAAAGAACACTTTTTCGCGCTTTTCAGAAAAAGGCTTTAGGATTCCCGTCTCCCGCCTATCTGCCGTGGGTCCGTTGAAGTGTGGACGTGTGAGAGCTATGAGGAAACATCCATATTACGCAGAGCAGTATTTGCCGTGTATCACAACGCCCTCAACTCCTTTTTGAGCACCTTGCCGACAAGGTTTTTGGGCAGGGCTTTCAAAAAAACCACTTCCTTGGGGAGCAAAAAGTTCGTCAGTTTTTTCCGGCAATGGTCGATGATCTCCTCGACCGTGGCCTCCTCTCCGGGTCTCAAGACGACGAAGGCCTTGATATTCTCGCCATAGAGATCGTCCTTCATCCCGATGACGGCCGCCTCAGACACCTTGGGGCATCCGAAGAGAACCTCCTCAACCGTCCGCGGTGAGATATTTTCGCCCGCCTTGATGATCAGGTCCTTTTTCCGTTCCGTGATCCAGAAGTAACCATCCTCGTCCACGTAGCCTACGTCTCCTGTATGGAGCCAGCCGCCTCGGAGCACCTCCGCCGTCTCTTCCGGCCTGTTCCAGTAGCCTTTCATGAGCATGGGGCCCCGGATCACGATCTCCCCCTCCTGGCGGGCGGGGAGCGGGTTCCCCGCATTGTCCACGACCCTCATCTCTGTTCCTATATGGGGAACGCCGATGGAGCCGACCTTTTTCATACCTTCCAGGGGATTGGTCGTGTTGTTCGCCCCAGCCTCTGTCAGGCCCCAGCCTTCGATAATCTCGAAGCCGAAGGTTTCCTTAAAACGCTTGAAGGTCTCGAGGGCCAACGGCGCGGATCCACAGAACCAGTATTTCATCGAGCTCAGGTCGTACTTCTTCGCTTCGGGGAAAAGCAGCATGAACACATACATGGTGGGAACTCCGGCCAGGGTATCGGCCCGGTACTTCTCGATGGCAGAAAAGATGGCCTCGACGTTGAAGGAGTTGAGTAGAACCGCTTTTCCCCTCCGTCGGAAAAGGCCTTGGTTGATGCTGGCGATGCCATAGGAATGGCAGAGGGGGAGGACGAAGACTGCCAAGAGGCCCTCGGGCAGGGCCAGGGATTCATATTGCATTCGGGCGTTCTCGTAAAGGCTGAGATGGGTGTGCATGACGCCCTTGGGCCGACCCGTCGTGCCCGCTGTGTAGATTAGAGCGGCCAACTCCTCAGCATCCGTGTTCGCCACCCCTGTTTCCTCAGACTTTTTTTCCAGGAGATGCGGGTAGGAAAGGAACCCTTGAGGAACCTCCGGGTCGACAAGGATGACCGTTTCCAGGTTGGGGGCCTTTGCCTTGCCTGCCTGGATCTTGGGAAGGAATACCGAACTGCTGATCACCACCTTCGCGCCCGAGTCCTGGTAAATGTAAGCGGTCTCTTCTTCGCCGACCAGGTAATTAATCGGCACGACCACGGCGCCGATCCTCCAGATGGCTCCGAAACCCTGGAGCACCTCCGGACAGTTGGGCATCTGCAGGATGATTCGGTCGCCCCGCTTCACGCCCAGGTCCTTAAGGGACCGGGCCAGCCTCCGGGATGCCCGGTTCATCTCCACGTTCGTAATCTCTCTCCCCTCGTAAATGAGGGTGAGCCGCTCCCCCTCTTCCTTTATTTTTTGTTCGGCGATTCCGGCCAGGTTCATCTCTTCCTCCTTTTTTCCCAAAAATTATCTTACGGGCGCAAGAGAGAAAGCCTCCGGCAGACTGTAATCCACTGGAGGCTTTACAGAGGTGTCTTCCGAAAATTTCTTCTCATCAAACAGTCCAAGAGAGCGAAGGTTTAATCTAAGACCTTATACATGATTTTGAATGAAAGTGTCAACAATGATGACGGGCTTGCCCGCCCCGGTCTTGGGTTCTGAGATCTTCTTATCTGTGGAAGAAAAAATCGGGATGAACAGGGCAGGTTATTGGCCTCCGCCTGAAGAGTTGGATTATTTTTTCTACAAAGAAAATTTGGGAGGTCCTTGAACTCCGAAAGGTCCCCCCGAATTCTAATTGCCTCTGAGATCATCCATGACGTTTCGTACGATCAGACTCTAACGTCTTTCATGCTCCTCGTGTCTGCCTCTTTCGTGGACGGTGCCGCCGCGTACACCGCGCTCTCTTTCTCTAAACGAGGGGGCCACCCCGTAGTGTCTTTCATGTTCCGGGCTTCCCCAGTCATGGTGTTCCCAGTACCTATCTCTCTCCCAGGCTCGCCAATTCCTGTGCAGCTCGCCAAACGGGATACGCCTTTCCCCCCTCACGATGATCCTGAAATCAGCACGCAGATTTAGAAAAACGACTGGGGGACTTGCGACAAAGACCCATGGTCCGTCGTAAGCGGTGGCCAAGTACCAGCGCCCTTCAAAAGAGCGGTACCAGTTTCCACCGTAGAAAAAGACATCGAAACCTACATCAGGACAATAGTAGACGTCCGTGCCCGGTATCACAGCCACCGAAGGAGGTGCAGGAAATACAAATGGTGGCGGAAGAGGGAACCCGATGTTGATACTCACTCCCGCGATACCCTTACTCGAGAAGCCTAACAACAACAGTAAAGTAGCTGCTAAGATTGTTAACTTCTTGTTCATCTTTAGTCACCTCTTTCCTTTCAGATAATTCCAATTAAAATGGAGGTAGCGGTTCGTAATATGTCAAGTTGCCCTTCACCCCCACCCATTCTTCCCCTCAAGTGGGGAGGGTAAGGGCAGGGGTGATGTCAATTGATTTAATGCGTTTCTATTAGTAGTAAGGGTAGTAATATCGGTATGGGTATGGGTAATAATACGGGTAGTATGGGTATGTGCGATAATACCGCCTTGGCAGAGGGCGACATTGGGTAGCTACTACTCTGTCTTCAGAGAAAGTGACAAGACAAAGGGAATCGGTGTTTGAAAAATGATATTCCCACGTTTCAAGAGTCTTCCCATTAACAGTCTTATAAGTGATCAGGTCCGTTTTCCCCCACAAAGTGACCACTTCCTCTTTGGTCATGTTAGCCTTGACATCCGAAACATGACGAGGGTGGCATGAAGAAAAAATGAGCATAAGCCCAACGAAAAGGAGTAACCCGACAATCCTCTTTCTCACCATCTCTTCTCATCTCCTTCTTTGTTTTTACTTAGGTGGTTCTCCTTAAGATAGTCACCTTATAAGCCACATCAACCCCTCGGATTGGTAAGTACTCCACCTTCACCTTCTCCCCGGGAAAGGGATACCTATGGGGAGCATAGACCGTATCTCTCCCGATCCTGAAATTGATAATCATTCCGTCCTTATTATTTTTCACATCCAACCACTGTCTAAACACTCCTTGAATTCCCACGGTGGTGCCTATAAATGTGGAGAAATGTTCCTGTGAGACCAATGCATTTGCCTCGAAGATGAGCAATAGAGCGACGAATGTGAAAATCAGAGTTCTCTTAACCATCTTCATTTCGACAGACCCCCTTTCTTAGTCTAAAAATAGTCATAGGATCTAAAGAAATCAAGTGAATGCCCAGGTGTTGCTTTATCGCTTCATGGGGGATCTGCATGCGAAAGCTTTTTATCAATTCTTCAAGTCGTTCTAGTGCAGCGATTCAGAAATTACTTTACAGAGACCGTCATTCCGGACTTGATCCGGAATCCAGTCTTTTCAACTGGATTCCCGCTTTCGCGGGAATGACAATCCTAATTATCCTTGTAAAGAAGTTCTAGATTCACCACACTTACATGGCACTCTCATCCATGCAGCAAGTTTCTCTAAGCGGAATTTAATTGAGGAGTTTTTCGGTAAAAAAGCGTGTTGTTGCGGGCGTACGACGGCCTGTGGGAAATCCGTCTCTTTTGTGATTATTCCTCAGGTCTCTTCAGAGCAACGACGTAATAAGTTACGGTATTTGTCCGGCGTGTTTCCCCATCTCGTACGTACTCAGCGTAACAGTCTATCTTCTTTGAATCCACCGGGACATGAATCGATACCCGGAAGTATGGATGCGACCCGTAGGTCACATCTTTCGCCTGAACATCCACGCAGGATTGGCTGCCACCCGAGAAGTTGAAACAAACTCTGCGAATCTCTGGTTTAGCTTCTGTCTCAAAATGAATAGTCGTCCAATATTCTACGTTCGCTGAGAGAGATCCGGTTTGGGGAATATCCATACTCAATAATTTGATTTCACCTCCCCTGGAGGGCGCTTTCGTTCCAAGAGAGAGAGAGGCATCCGGCCCAATATTCATGGTGGTACAGGAAGAAATTGCCAGCAAAACAGCACCACTGATGAAAACAATGCTTAAAATAGACTTGATATCCATTACCTCCTTGATCGTTTCTTTTCTACTTCACATTAACGAATTTCTTTAGAGGTGTCAACAGAATTGACGAGACGGTAATGTATGATCTTTGTGTCAGGAGGATACCGAGATATGGACATGGCAGAGAAAATAGATTGTAGGGGGGATGGTGAGGTCATTTTTCGAGCCATGGGCATGTTAGATGAAAAAGAAATGGGGTACACTATCAAATCATTTTGCGAAAAACAATCGATAGGAGGTACCCCATG
>Ga0208821_1000070_pt1 | contig 85221 bp, 86 predicted proteins | sample June2015DPH_20_5_FD_184720 | JGI IMG/M metagenome (GOLD analysis project Ga0208821, IMG submission 184720) | Peatland microbial communities from SPRUCE experiment site at the Marcell Experimental Forest, Minnesota, USA - June2015DPH_20_40... | ecosystem: Environmental > Terrestrial > Soil >...
TGCTCAAAGAGGCTGGTTTCGATCTGAAGGAAGGGGATACCCCGATCGTGCCGGTCATGTTCTACGACGCCAAACTGGCACAAGACTTTGCCCGCGATCTCTTTGACGAGGGCGTTTACGCAATTGGATTCTTCTTCCCGGTCGTGCCCAAGGGGCAAGCCCGCATTCGGACGCAACTCTCCGCGGCTCACGAGAAACATCATTTGGACGCCGCCATCGAAGCGTTCAAGAAAGTAGGAAAGAAACACGGCATTTTAGGCTTGGGAAGAAAGGAACTCATGGCGAGAGCCGTTGCGTAATCGGCCGATCATCTCTTGATCAGAGCAGCCGAGTGCCTTGCCAAGTCTATTTGGTAGTCAGCTTCTTGACGGATTCAGGAGGAAACGGAGGTCGCATGCTTTGTGCAGAGCTTGAGGAACTGGAAGCGGAATTCGATGACATTCTTACCGCGCTCGAGAATCCGGACCTCACCGAGCAGGAAAGATGCTCCCTGCAGGTCGCGTGTTCCCATCTGAGTCGCACAATCAAAGATCACCAGAAGCATGGTCACGATGGCGGCCCCTGCTTTGAAGAATAGAGCCCCTCATGCGAGTGAGAAGTCCTCTATCACGGGCCAGCATTCCTGAACAATGAGAAGAAGCTCCGCGTAGCCTCAAAGGGTGTAGTGCGACTCAACGGGCCGACGTTTACCGGCCCTCGTGGGAGCCTTGGGCCACAGTGCTGAATGGAACGCGCAGCCATCGCATAAGAAAAGCCTTTTCGAAGGCCGCAAAACGAAGGACACCCCTCAGCGTGGAAGCGTGCCTGCCACTCGGCCGTCCAATCCTGCCCTGCGGTACAGCACGGCCATTGGATCGGCAGGCCCGTAACCCTTCCCAATCGCGAGGCCGGCACGGATTGCCGCTGTGATGAAATCCTTAGCGGCGGTTACGCTTTCTCGAACTGTTTTCTTGCGGGCCAGATTGGCCGCAATCGCCGAAGCGAAGATGCAACCGGTACCGTGCGTGTTCTTGGTGTCGATACGTTCAGCGCGAAACTCAGTGAATTCACGGCCGTCATAGAGAAGGTCGGCGGCTATGTTTTCCAGATGGCCAGCCTTGATGACGACATTTTCTGGTCCAAGGTCGCGGATTGCCCGCGCGGCTTCTTTCATTTGTGCAAGAGTTTTGATTTCGCGTCCTGTGAGTGCCCCGGCTTCATGCAGGTTGGGTGTGACCACGGCGGCCAGTGGCAGCAATTTGTTCTTGAGAGCCGCGATGGCGTCGGGCTTCAGCAGCGGGGCGCCACTCTTGGCGATCATCACCGGGTCCACGACCAGCGGTCCTAACTTGTAGCTGGAAATTGTGGCTGCAACCGCGTCGATGATTGCGGTGCTCGCGAGCATTCCCGTCTTTATCGCATCGCAGCCGATGTCGCTTACGCAGACTTCGATCTGCTTCACCACGAACTTCGGCTCGATCTCCAATACCCCGTAGACTCCGGTCGTATTTTGTGCCGTGAGAGCGGTAATTGCGGTCATGCCAAAGGCGCCTAAGGCCGAGACCGTTTTCAAGTCGGCCTGAATACCGGCCCCACCGCCGGAATCGGATCCTGCGATGATCAGAACGCGAGGAATCTTCATGCGTGACCTGCCTTCCCGTTGCGAAACCGAGCCCGTCATATCGGCCACCGTTCCATCTTCCAAGCCATCTCCCAGAACTGCCACTCATAGCGACTGCTGGTGAGAAACGCGGCCTCCAGCTTCCGCAAGTCGCGCTCCGGCAGTCCTGCAGCAAGACTATCGAGCAGATCGCAGCACCATTCGGCCAGTTCGGCAAATTCTCTGGAGCTGTACATCGCGATCCACTTGGCATAACGTTTTCCGCTGGGGGCGGGCTGCGCCGCCAGGCGCTGGCCGATTTCGCTGAAAGCCCACATGCACGGTAACAACGCTGCCGCCAACTCGGCGAAATCGCCCGTCGCTGCTACTCGCAACAAGAAATCGCTGTAGCCCCGAGTGGTGGGCGCAGGCGGTTCTCGCTCCAGTTTTTCGCGGCTGATCCCGAACTCGGCGGCGTAGGCTCGGTGGAGGTTCATCTCGGTTTCCACGGTTTCCTTGAGCAGAGTGGCGAAGCGGGTCATCGTCTCCAGGTCCGGACTGCGCGCGGCGGCCAGAGCCAGAAGGCGTGCGTACTCGATGAGAAACACATAATCCTGTCGCAGCCAGAACTTGAATCTCTCCAGACTTAGCGTTCCATCGCCAATGCCCCGTACAAACGGGTGTTGGTGTTGTGCCTCCCAAATTCCAGCCGCTTTTTGGCGCAGGAGCTCGGTGAATCGCTCTGCCATAGGTTCTCGCAGCTCTCATCTTACTCGCGTGCTCCAAGCGCAGCAGGACTTCCAAGCGGCTGGAGTTCGGCTCGTCCTGACTGCCATCACAGGCCCTCGTGTGCATGGTCACAGTGCCAGGTATTCGATCGCGTGTATCGTTTGAGTAGGAAATGGCGGCGGTTTGCGGAGGCGCTTTCAAGCGATAGCACCTAGATTCCTTGCAGAGAACGCGGGGCTTTCCATCACTCCCCGGCTGCCGCCAGTTGTGCGGCCCGTGTGGGGCGAACAACATGCCGATTATCGCGAGTTGGGACAAACTGACGTCCAAGGCGAAGGAGGCGGTGCAAGCCGCCAACTATCTGGCTTCCAAGCGCGGCAACCCCGAACTAATGCCCCTTCATCTGCTCGCCAGCCTCCTGGCGGACCGCGAAGGCATGGTGGTACCGGTACTGAGCAAGATTGGCGTTGACAGCCAGGCAGCGCTGGCAGAGGCACGGCGCCAGATCGACGGCCTGCCAGCGCTTTGGGCCGGCGGCGTCTTGAAGGCTGAGCCCTCCTCGGCCGCCAGCGCAGTGCTCGAGCAAGCTTTTCAGGAGGCAGCCGACCTCGACGATGAGCACGTCTCCACCGAACACCTGCTCTTGGCCATCATGGATCTGGAAAGCGATCCCGCCCAAGCCCTGCTGGCGCGACATGGCGCCGATCGCAATGCCATCTTAATAGCGCTAACCACCGTTCGCAGCCACCACCAGGCCGCCGGCCCAACCTCGGAAACCAAATCTGGAACGCTTGAGCTTTATGCCCGCGATCTTACCGACTTGGCGCGCCGCGGCAAGCTCGACCCGGTGATCGGTCGCGATGACGAAATCCGGCGCGTGATTCAAGTGCTATTGCGCCGCACCAAGAACAATCCCGTGCTGATTGGCGAGCCCGGCGTGGGCAAGACTGCCATCGTCGAAGGTCTGACGCAGCGCATCGTCTGCGCCGATGTCCCGGAACCGCTCAAGACCAAGCGTCTGGTAGCCCTGGATCTGGGTGCGATGGTGGCCGGCACCAAGTACCGCGGCGAGTTTGAAGATCGCTTAAAGGCGCTGCTGCGGGAGATCGAGGACTCGCAGGGGCAGATCATCACGTTCATCGACGAGATGCACACGCTGGTTGGGGCGGGAGCGGCGGAAGGCGCGATCGACGCCTCCAATATGTTGAAGCCGGCGCTGGCGCGCGGGGAGTTGCGAGCCATAGGCGCCACCACCCTGAGCGAGTACCGCAAGCACATCGAGAAAGACCCGGCGCTCGAACGTCGCTTCCAGACTGTCTTCGTGGCCGAGCCCAGTGTGGCGGACACCATCGCCATTCTGCGCGGCCTGCAAGAACGTTATGAACTGCACCATGGCGTTCGCATCAAGGACTCAGCCCTCGTAGCCGCAGCCATGCTCTCGCACCGCTACATCGCTGATCGCTTCTTGCCGGACAAGGCCATCGACTTAGTGGACGAGGCCGCCGCCGCCCTGCGCATGCAGATCGATTCCGTGCCGGTGGACATCGACCAGCTCGAGCGGCGCGCCACGCAATTGTTGATCGAGAAGCACGCACTCGAAAGAGAAGAGAATGCCAACTCGCGGGGTAGGTTGCGCAACCTGGAAAATGACCTGGCCGCAGTCCAGAGACAAATCAATGCCCTGAAGGCCCGCTGGACGAAAGAGAAGGAAGCGATCAGACGGGTGCACGAACTCCGGCAGACGATCCAGCAACTGAAGTTGCAGGAGCGGGCAGAGCCGCACGATGCCGGCTCGCCGAAGGCGGGCAGTAGCGGTCATGGCGCGATTCGTCAGGCTGAGCAGGACCTCCACAAGCTTCAGTCCAAACTCGACCGGCGGCGCAGCTCGCGCATGCTCAAGGAAGAAGTGGATGAAGACGAAATCGCGGACATCGTCTCTAAGTGGACCGGCATTCCTGTGTCCAGGATGCTGGAAGGCGAGGTGAAGAAATTGGTCGAAATGGAAGACCGGCTGCGCCGCCGCGTGATCGGCCAGGATCCGGCCTTGGAGCGGATTGCCGACGCCATCCGCCGTGCCCGTACCGGGCTCTCCGATCCCAAGCGTCCCATCGGCTCTTTCATCTTCCTGGGGCCGACGGGAGTGGGCAAGACCGAACTAGCGCGCGCCCTGGCCGAGTTTCTCTTTGACGATGAGCGCGCCCTGGTACGCATCGACATGTCGGAATACATGGAGAAGTATGCGGTATCGCGGCTGATCGGCGCACCGCCGGGATACGTAGGCTACGAGGAAGGCGGCCAACTCACCGAGGCGGTGCGCCGCCGTCCTTACGCCGTCGTGCTTTTCGACGAGATCGAGAAAGCCCATCCGGATGTATTCAACATCCTGCTGCAGATCATGGATGACGGCCGCCTCACCGATGGGAAGGGCCGTACCGTGGACTTCCGCAATACCGTTCTCATCATGACCTCCAACATCAACTCGGCGCAGCTCACTGCCGAGTGGTTGCGCACGCAAGAGGATTCCGAGCAAGCGCGCAAGCAAGTGATGAATGCGCTGCGGGTACACTTCAAGCCTGAATTCCTCAACCGCGTGGACGACTTCATCATCTTCAACCCGCTGGGCACAGAGGAGCTGACCAAGATTATCGACCTGCGGCTGGAGGAGGTCCGGTGCCTATTGGCCGAGCGCCAAGTCACCTTGGAACTGACGGATTCCGCCAAGCAACTGCTGCTGCGTGATGGGTACGATCCCAATTTTGGCGCGCGGCCCTTGAAGCGCTCTATCCAACGGCTCGTGCAGGACCCGCTGGCCGTGAGAATTCTGCATGACGAAGTGCGCCACGGCGATCACGTAGTGGTAGACGTCGAGGACGGCAAGATGAAGTTTGTGGCCAGCCGTCGGTTCAGTGACGGGCGTTACCGTTCACAGTGAGGTAGGTGCTCGAGCCTGAAAACCATCCCCGGAATGGTAGCTATGCTGTGATCCGGGCAACCGGCTGCGCAGAGTTACAGCGGTGACTGCCAGTCCGGGTGAAGGCGTGTACCAGCGCTAGAAACGAGGTAGTCGAATATCACTGCAACATCGCATCGAAAGGCTTAATATGTAGGTAACGAATTGTAAGTGAGAGATTGAAAACCGGTCTGCTGCCTGATCATAGTAGGAGGTTGATCATGAAGACCGTGATGCATTTTAGCAGGTCCGGCGATAGCTATTCCCGCGCTCATCCACACCACACCCTATTTTCGCTGGTCGTAAGCTTCGTCTTGGCAGTCTTGGCTGTGTTGATTTTTACAGTGTCGGCGAAGTAGAGAGATGAGAATGAAGCGAGAAGTATGTTTGTGCTGGTTTAAGCGCGAGAAGTCTCTAAGGGCTCGCCCTAGCCTGTACCGGGTCACGACCAAAGACCAAGAAATGCTCTTTCACTGCAATATCTGAAGGAGGGTATATGAATTCTCAAAGGGCATCGAAACCCAAGTCTGATCCACCCGCCGTGCGGTTGAGCCCATCAAATCCTGCGGATCTCCAACTGAAGATGCAGAAGGTGCAGCTTGCTATTGCGCGCCGTGCACATGAGTTGTTTGAAGCTCGAGGCCGGGAGCATGGACACGACTTGGAAGACTGGCTCCGGGCAGAATGCGAACTGCTATGTCCGGTTTCGGTTTCCATGTCGGAATCCGGAGACAAGATTAGTGTTCGCGCTAACGTCGTTGGCTTTGATGAGACTGAACTTGAAGTCAGTATCGAGCCGCACCGCATCACGATCTCAGGTAAGAAAGAGACAACTGGGATGAAAGCCGCGGGCAAAACAATCGAGCAGACCGGCTCGTATCCCCACCAAATCCTGGAAGTCGTCGACCTTGCGACAGAGGTGATGCCGGAGCGCGCAGTCGTCGAATTAGAAGCGGGAGTGCTGAAATTTGAGCTGTCCACAGCTGCTACGAACGAGTTTGAAACTGCTCCTGCGGCTTGAGTGGGAGGGACCCAGCGCTCCTTTACGCTGGCTTTCATAGCGGGTAGAGAATTGCAAGATCGCTTGGTGGTGCGCATGGCAGCATTGGCAAAGTCTGGTTCTCACTCTCATCGGAGCAGTCATTGTTGTTGCTTGCCACAACGAGGAAATCCGTCCTCGCAAGCCGGCGGTAGCCAGCGTAATAGAGCTGCTGGCTAATCAGCGGCGCTGACCTGTACGGGAATGAACACGCGGCCCGAGGGCCGGGCGTCTGAAAAGAGAGGAAGGAGGGTTACCATGCAAAGGACTGCGAAGAAGCGCACCCAAGGCGCTAGAACGAAACGAAACCACACGATTGCCCAAACCAGAGCCGTCGATGCGGCTGGCATGATCCGCCAGATCGGCAATGATTGGGCCCGCCATTGGAATGCAGGGGAGTTGGACGAAGTAGTTGCTGCCTATGCCGCCGACGCCGTTTACCTTCCTCCACACCACCCAGCAGTTCACGGACGCGATTCGATTCGAGAGTATCTGAAGGGGCCGCTCGGCCATGGTGTGTCCGACCTTGCCTTTGACGTCACTTATATCAAGCAACAGGGGCCCGTTGCCTGGGACGTGGGCACGTATCGCATGAACCTGCCAGTGAATGACGGAACGAGAAAAGAAGATCACGGCAAGTATCTTACTGTGTGGAGCCGCGTAGGAAAGAAATGGCTGATTGCTGCGGACGCATGGTCCAGCGATCTGCCACCGTCGCGCTAACACCATAGGAGGGATTATGGAACTTACGTTAACCACAGAGGAGTGGGAGCTTTTGTTGGAGATTCTTGGTGAAAGGCATGGTGCACTGCTGAGAGAGATTTCACATACGGACCATCGCGAATTCAAGCTTGCACTGCTTAAGAGGGAGAAGCTTCTCGAGTCTGTTGTGAACCGTCTCAGAGTCATGCAACCAGCGTTGGAACGGGTGCCGGAGCTTCGCCGTTGACACTCCTCGAGGTCAGTTCTCGAGGTCGCGATGAGCTTTGAGGAAATCGAGCACACCGCCGATCGTGCTTTCCGCGTGCAAGGCCGGAATTTTGCGGAATTGCTGGAAAATGCCGCTTGAGCCATGAGTTCCTTGGACCCGTTGGCCAAGCGGGGAACCGTCGCGGTCCGTCGTCCTCGGGAGCACGCTCCCCCGCCATCAAATCACAAGCGGAAGTGATTGCAATCACATCCTCGATTTCCCTAACCAAGGTATCTTGACTCATTGTTTTCGAACGATCGTTCGAATTTTGGGTGAGGAGGCCTCTGATGACGACAGCGCCCGCGCAAAGCGGTTGCCCCGCCCACGTTACGAGCAAGGGCCTGAGGTTGGTTGCCAGCGGCCAGTTCGAGTGGGCCGAAACGGCTCTGGGAGAACTCTCCCCTGACGAAGTGATCATCGAGGTAGCAGGCTGCGGCGTTTGCCACACTGACATTGGATTTGCTTACGATGGCATTCGCACCCGCCACGCGCTACCGTTGATCCTAGGACATGAAATCGCCGGCCGTGTCGCGCTCGCCGGAGAGCACGCTGGAAACTGGATCGGGCGCTCGGTCATTGTGCCGGCCGTAATTCCGTGCGGCGATTGCGATGCGTGCCGCAGCGGTCATCCGACCATCTGCCGCAAACAGTTCATGCCGGGCAACGATGCCGATGGGGGGTTTGCGACCTACGTGCGAGTGCCGGCACGTGGCCTGTGTCCGGTACCGGAAGAACTTCCCAAGGGACTCACCCTGGCGATGCTGTCGGTCGTCGCCGACGCAGTTACGACTCCGTATGAGGCAATTCGCCGTTCCGGTCTTGGCGCCAACGATGTCGCGGTGTTTGTCGGAGCCGGTGGCATCGGGGGGTTCGGAGTGCAGATTGCCGCTGCGCTTGGTGCAGCAGTCGTGGCCATCGATGTTGACGCGGACCGGTTGGAACTGGCCTCGGCGCACGGTGCCGCACTGGCACTGAACGCCCGCGAGTGCGCGGATGTGAAGTCGGCTGTGCGGTCTTTCGCCAGGCAGAGCGGGCGGCACGGGATCGGCCTCAAGATCTTCGAAACCAGCGGGACGGTCGCTGGCCAGCAGACCGCATTCAGCCTTCTTGACCCGGGCGCTCACCTGGCGATCGTCGGGTACACCGCGCAGAAAGTTGAAGTGCGCCTGTCCAATTTGATGGCCTTCGATGCCACGGCTCGCGGAAATTGGGGATGCCCTCCCGATCAGTATCCGGACGCGCTGGCCATGGTGCTCGAAGGAAGAATTCAACTTCAGCCTTTTGTCGAGATGTACCCACTCGAGGAGGCCCAGCAAGTTATCGAGGCAGTCCATCATCACCAACTCCGTCGGCGAGCGGTGTTGGTACCGCAGTCGCGAGGCATACAACAAGGAACAAAGCTATGAAAGATCAAAACCTGGCCATGAAAGATCACAACCTGGTCGAACAGTTTTCTCCCAGCGAAATCCTGTTGGAACGCAGGCCCGCGCGCGATCGCGACGGCACGAGCGTGAAGGGGCTGCACAATGTGTGGATCACTCTAAACAATCCGCGCGAGCTGAACAGCTACACCACGACGTCAATCAAGGAAGTGATCCTCGCGTTACGCGAAGCCAGCAACGATCGCGCCGCGGTGGCTGTCGTACTCACGGGCGCGGGCACGCAGGCCTTCTGCACCGGCGGCAACACGCGCGAGTATGCCGAGATTTATGCCGGGGCCCCGGGCGAGTACCGGCAATACATGCGCTTGTTCAATGATATGGTCAGCGCCGTCCTCGGTTGCGACAAGCCGGTGATCTGCCGCGTGAACGGCATGCGCGTCGGCGGTGGGCAAGAGATTGGAATGGCCTGCGACTTTTCCGTAGCCAGCGATCTTGCCGTATTCGGCCAGGCCGGACCGAGGCACGGTTCAGCGCCCGATGGCGGCAGCACCGACTTTCTGCCGCTGTTCGTGGGCATAGAGCACGCCATGCTCAGCGCTACGCTCTGCGAGCCGTGGAGCGCGCACCGCTTCTATCGTCTGGGGGGACTCACGCAGATCGTTCCGGCGCTCAAAGTTGACGGAAAATATGTGTCCAACCCGCTGGTCGTGACCGATCGGGAGTACGACGAGTTTGGCCGCATGGTTTTCGGAGACTGGAAGACGGGAGAAGCCCGAGAGGCGGGGAAGGCTCTCATGTCCAGAGGCACCATTGATCTTTCATTGCTGGATGAAGCGGTCGAGGGACTCTGCACGAAGCTGCTGCATACCATGCCCGATTGCCTGACCAAGACGGTCGAGAGCGTGAGGAAACACAAGCTGGAACATTGGGACCGCAACCGCGAAACCAACCGCGCCTGGTTGGCGCTGAACATGATGACGGAGGCCAATGCCGGTTTTCGCGCTTTCCACCACGGCACCCGGCAGCAACGTGAGGTGGACTTCGTTAAGTTGCGTCAGCGTCTGGCGGAAGGCGCGCGCTGGAGCGAAGCGTTGATCGCAGAAATTGCACCCTGGGCAGTTCCGGAAACGACAAAGGCAAAATAATAATGACGAGCAACGTGAAACTCTCTGTTGAACACGATGGCCAAGTCGCCCGCGTCGCATTGGCTGCGCCCAAGGCCAACATCGTCGACCAGGCAATGATGGCGGCTTTGGCCGCAGCCGTCGACGACCTGCGGAATCGACCACAGCTCAAGGTGATAATTCTCACCGCGGAAGGCCCGCATTTCAGTTTTGGTGCCAGCGTGCAGGAGCACCTGCCCGAGCATGTCAGGACCATGTTGCCACAGTTCAGCCGACTGCTTGGGCAAATGCTCGAACTGCCGGCGGTCACGGTTGCGGCCGTGCGCGGGCAGTGCCTGGGCGGAGGGTTTGAGCTGGCCCTGGCTTGCGACTTCATCGTCGCGGAGGAAGGCGCCGCGTTCGCTTGTCCCGAAATCAAGCTGGCAGTTTTCCCGCCCGCGGCGGCTGTGCTATTACCGGCCCGGATTGGCGCAAGCCGCGCCGCGGAACTCGTGTTGACCGGAGCGGCATGGAACGTGGCCCAAGCTGTGGAGGCAGGATTGATCGTGCGAACCGCTCCGCAAGGACAGCTGGAAGCGACGGTTGAAACTTGGATCCGCGACAACTTTCTGTCCCGTTCGCAGGTCGCACTGCGTTACGGCATACGCGCTGCCCGCCTCCCGCTGCGGCGGGCGCTGCAGGAGGATCTGCCGCAACTTGAGCGCATGTACCTTGACGAACTCATGGCCGAGTTCGACGCGGTGGAAGGACTCCGCGCCTTTATGGAAAAACGCGAGCCGGTTTGGGAGAAGAGCCGGGAGAAAAGCCGGGAGAAGAGAGGAGAGCTCGCGTGAATCCTGAGCTTGAACAGATTCTCAGCCGCGCCCAGACCTTGTACGAAGACGTTGACTACAAGGCAGTCGCAGAATGGAAATCCTGCGCGCCCGGGCGCAGAGCGATCGGGTATCTGCCAATCTATGTGCCACGCGAACTGATTCATGCGGCTGGAATGTTGCCGGTCGGCATCTTCGGCGGTGGCGACCGGCTGGAAATCATCCGTGGCGATGCCTACTTCCAGAGCTACATCTGCCACATCCCTCGCAGCACGATCGAACTGGCATTATCGGGACGGCTCGATTTGCTGGACGGCATGTTGTTCCCTTCGATCTGCGATGTCATCCGCAACCTGAGCGGCATGTGGACGATGCTCTTTCCCGACCGTTACGTGCGCTATGTCGATCTGCCCCAGAACTACGACGCCCGCGTGGGAGGTGAATTCTGGCGGCGGGAATTGACGGCAATCCGCGAGGACATGGCGCGGCTGGCGGGCGGACAGATCACCGATCAGAATCTCCGGAACAGTATCCGGATTTACAACCAGAACCGGCGGGCTATCCGGGAACTCTACCAGGCACGCAGTGAATCGCCGTGGCTCTATCCCATCTCGCAGGTCTATGGCGTACTGCGCTCAGGCAGTGTGTTGCCGCCGGAGGAACATACCACGATGGTGCATCGCTACCTCGAGATGGCTTCGCAGGGATCGGCTGTTCCCGAAGATCGCAGTCGAGTTGTACTGACGGGCATGTTTTGTGAACAGCCTCCGCTGGCGTTGCTCATCACACTCGAACGCGCGGGCTGTTGGATCGTGGACGACGACCTGCTGCTGGGTTTGCGCTGGTTCACAGGCGAGGTGCCCGAGGAGGGTGACGCGATCGGAAACCTGGCGCAGGCTTACCTGACGCAAAGCGTGGCCACGGCCTCCTGCTATGCGCCCGATGGGCAACGCGGCCGGTGGCTGGTCGATACCGTGCGACAGAATCATGCGGATGGCGTCATTTTTTGCGCTCCCAGTTTTTGCGATCCAGCACTGCTCGAGCAACCTATGCTGGTCGCCGCCCTGGAGCGCGAACACATTCCCCACACCCAGTTCAAGTATTCCGAGGATACGGGGCAATTTGCCGTCATCCGGGAACAGGCGGGCACCTTCTCAGATTCCATACGACTGTGGAGCGAGGCATGAGCGCAGACGCTGTCAAGGCATCGACCGTGCAGACCGTGCAAAAAGAGCGGAGCATGGTCATGCAGAAGCAACTCATCGGCGACTACTACGAGTGTCTGGGACGGGCGCGTGAAGAGGGAAAGCGAGTCGTCTCCACGTTTGTTCCCGGTAATTTGACCGAACTGCTGCGGTCCTTCGATCTGCTCCCGATCCTTCCGGAGATCAACGCGCTGCAGTCCGGCATGCGCAAGCTTTCCGCCAACTACATTGCGGAAGCGGAGAAGCAAGGCCACAGCGAGGATGTCTGCACCTATGTGAAATGCGACATCGGCATGTTGAAGTCGGGCAACGTGGGGCCGACCGGCGTGAAACTCCCCAATCCCGACCTGCTGCTGCTCTCCTACACGGGATGCTTCACGTTTCTCAAGTGGTTCGAACTCCTGCGCCAGGAGTATCAATGCCCGGTGGCCATGCTGCACGTGCCGTACCTGGCCAACGGACGCATTGAACCACACCATGTCGATTACGTCGTGCAGCAGTTGCGCACCGAGGTGATCCCGAAACTGGAGCAAGTCAGCGGCCGGCGCTACGATGAGGCTCGACTTTCCCAGATGCTGGCTCTTTCCGCCAAGGCAGAAGACGATTTCGTGTGGGTGCTGGAGAGCGCGAAAAACGAGCCCTCGCCGATTGACGCGTACTTCGGCGGCGTGTATTACATCGGCCCGATCTTCACCGCCTTTCGAGGCACGAGCGAGGGCGTCGAGTATTACCGGGTGCTGCGCGAAGAGATTGCGGACCGGATCAGGTTGGGACTTGGCCCCGTCACGCCCGAGGGCACGATGGAGCGCCAGCGCTACCGCCTAGTGGTGGAAGGCCCGCCCAACTGGACGAGCTTCCGCGAGTTCTGGAAGATGTTCTACGACGAAGGCGCTGTCATCGTTGCCAGCAGCTATACCAAAGTGGGTGGACTCTACGATCGCGGTTTCCGCCACGACCCCAACCGTCCGCTCGAAAGTCTGGCGGAATATTGCCTAGGTTGCTACACCAACCTCGGGCTGCCGGCGCGCGTCGATCTGCTGGAGCGCTACATCCGCGAATACCGCGCCGACGGCTTCATGATCAACAGCGTCAAGAGTTGCAACTCGTTCAGTGTCGGCCAGCTGCTGATGCTGCGGCAACTTGAGCAGCGGACGGGTGTGCCCGGCGGATTCATCGAGAGCGATCTCGTGGATCCGCGATATTTTTCGCCGGCAAATATCAAGAATCGCATTGAGAGCTACCTGCAGATGCTCGAACAAAGGCGAACTGCTGTGGTGATGGCATGAGCGTAGTGGAGGTTCTGCTCGGTATCGATCTGGGCTCGACCACGACCAAGGCCATCGCGCTTGATCGAACCGGCCGAGTCCTGGGCCGCGGCATCACCAACACCCGCAGCAACTATGAAGTCGCTTCCCAGATCGTTCGCGACGAAGCGCTCGTGCAATCAAGATTTGAACTGGTGCGGCATGCCATGGCAGCCGACGCAGAACTCTCAGGAATTGAAAAAAAGTTTATTGGATCTCTGGTGCGCAATTTCCGACGGCAGCAACACCTGGAACAGTTGGAGTGGCTGGAGTCGGCGCTCGACTGTTGTGCCGATGCGCCCCGATACGCGCCCAACCGGGAAGCAGTCAAGGAAATGCTCCATCGTATCTGCCAGGCGATGCGGTCGCGCGTTCCCGGCCATTTCAGCGAATTGGCGGTGCGGAAAAGCGATTTCTTCCGCGATCTGGCCGCAGCCGACTACATGCAGTTCGCGGAACAGTTCAGCGATTCGAAACACGCTTCTTTCGACGTCCTGTGTGGTCTGTTCGACGCCGCCATCCTGGTGGTCGAGAATGCGGCAGGTGAGGGGGCATTTGAACGGCACGCCGGGCCGGCGCTCGAGCAAACGCTGGCGACGGCACCGGCGGACATCCACGAGCGGGAAGCAAGACTGCGTGCTGCCGTTGAGTCGGTGAGATCGCTTGAGTTCCGGGTGCTTGGAATGGTTGGTACTGGCTATGGCCGGCAACGGCTTCCGTTCCCGAAAGAACAGATCCGCAGCGAGATCCTCTGCCACGGCTTGGGCGCCCATGCCATGTTCGCCGGCACGCGCACGGTGCTCGACATTGGTGGCCAAGACACCAAGGCGATTCAGGTGGATGGCGCCGGCATCGTCACGAGTTTCCAGATGAATGACCGGTGTGCGGCGGGATGTGGCCGCTACCTGGGATATATCGCCGACGAAATGAACCTTGGCCTGCATGAACTCGGCAGGCTGGCACAGGAGAGCACTTGCAACGTAAAGATCAACAGCACGTGCACGGTCTTTGCCGGAGCCGAACTGCGGGATCGCTTGTCTCTGGGGCAGAAGGTGCCGGACATCCTGGCGGGTCTGCACCGGGCGATCATGTTGCGGGCGATGTCGCTGCTGGCGCGTTCCGGAGGAATTTCCGACGAATTCACGTTTACTGGGGGAGTCGCCCGCAACCCCGCTGCGGTTTCTGCCCTGCAAAGCCTGGTCCAACAAAACTATGGCGTGCGAACGCTTAATATCTCTCCGGAGTCCATCTACACTGGGGCCCTGGGGGCGGCCTTATTCGCGCAGCGCGCTACCGAAGGAAGGAATGCGGCATGAAGGCTAAGTCCGAAGAGAGTATCCTCGCCGCGGGCGTCGACGTGGGCTCGAGTGCCGTGAAGTTTGCGCTGGTGCGGGATGGTGGAGACGGGGACGTGAGCGTGCTCGCTCTGCACAACGAGCGCATTCGCCGGCGCGAACTGCGGAAGGTGATTCGCGAAGGCTATGAGGTGTCTCTGGAAGCGGCGGGAGTGCGCCAGAAGGAGATCGCTTATACCGCGAGCACCGGGGAAGGCGAACTGGTGGATTTCCGCCGTGGTCACTTTTACGGAATGACGACGCACGCGCGAGGAGCGGTCTTTCTAATGCCCGGCACAGTCGCCGTAATCGACATTGGGGCCTTGCACGCGCGTGCCATGCGGATTGACGAGCGCAGCCGCGTATTGGCGTATCGCATGACCAGCCAGTGCGCCTCCGGTTCCGGACAGTTTCTCGAAAACGTTGCCCGCTACCTGGGCATCATGCTGGAGGACGTCGGACCTTTGTCTTGTGAAGCAAAGAATCCGGAATCGGTCAGCAGCATTTGCGCGGTGCTGGCGGAGACCGACGTGATCAACATGGTGAGCCGTGGCATTTCGCGCAGCGACATTCTGAAAGGAATTCACCTGTCGATGGCGGGGCGTTACACGAAGCTTCTGCGCTCGATCGGGGCGTGCGGCGACGTGGCGATCACCGGCGGCCTGGCCGCCGATATTGGGCTGTGCCGGGCGTTGGAAGACAGAATCGCCGAAGAAAAGCTTGCCATGCGCGTGCGCATTCACCCAGACTCGGTCTATGCTGGAGCGATCGGGGCCGCGCTTTGGGGTGCGTACCGCCATCGTGTACTAGCGCGGCGCACCGCGGTAGTGGCGTGAAGCGCACTATCGAAGACGAGATTTGAGAGGGGAGCTCCATATGAGTATCAAACCTCTGGAAGAACCGGGAATCCTGGACACGGACAGCACCCTGGTGCGCCTTATGAACGAGCGCGACCTGGAGGCGGTGGTTGCGATTGACGCAGCCGCGAGCGGCCGACGGCGTCCCCGCTATTTCGAACTGATGTTGGAACGGGCGGTGAAACAAGCGGCGCTGCAAGTCTCGCTGACTGCGGAAGTGGATGGGCGCGTCGTCGGATTCGTCATCGCCTCGCTATACTATGGCGAGTACGGGGTCAGCGAGCCCACGGCTTCGCTGGATGCCATTGGCGTGGACCCGGCAAACCGCGGCCAGCGTGTAGGCAAAGCCTTACTGCGGCAGTTGCGGCTGAATCTATCCGCGCTCCGGGTCACGACGCTGCGCACCGAAGTATCGTGGGATGATTTTGATCTTCTCGCTTTCTTCAAGAAAGAAGGATTTTCCCCGGCGCACCGTCTCTGCCTGGATTGTGCGCTCGACCCCACACGCTTCGAGTGACGAGTGACGCGTAAGTCGCGTAAGTAGGAGGATCGTATGTCAGAAGCGACTCATGACTCTGTACGTTGTCCCCGCTGCGGTCACCTGGGTGGCGCGGCGGACAAGTTCTGCGCCGAGTGCGGACGTTTTCTCCGCGACGCTGCGATTGACCAGCGGCTTCTTCTGGCCCTGGCGCATGAGCGCGACGGACGGGGGCGGGAGGCGCGGCAGGAGCTCCAGCACTTGCTCGATTCCGAGCCCGATAATGTCCTCGGCAACCACCAGCTTGGAAACCTCCTGTTCCACGAAGGTCTGCTGGACCTGGCCATCGAACACTACCGCCGGGCAGTGACGGCATCGGCGACATTTGTGTTGGCCTATTACGACCTCGGGGTCGCCTACTATCACCGCGGCAACATGCCCGAGGCGGCTGCCGCCTTCCGCCGCTGTCTCGACATTAATCCCAACTACAACGCCGCCCACTACCGGCTTGCCCTGGCGCTGTTTCACCAGGGAGAGCTCGCCGAGGCCCGCGAGCACTTTGAGCTTTCGGCGACCCTCACACCCGAATACGTAATGGCCCACTATCACCTGGGGGTAATTCACGAGCGCGAAGGCGCGACCGAGATCGCTCGCCGGGAATTCGAACGGAGCTTGGACGAGGGGGTTCACGAACTCAGCAGTTTGTACCACCTTGCGATGATCCGTCGTGCGCAGGGTGATAAGGCCGGAGCAGAAGAACTTTTGCGGCAAGCGGGTGAGTTTGGCAAGTTGCGCCCGGCGGCATCCGAAGCTCGCAGGTAAAACGAGAGAATACGGCATGGGAATCTCGGAGGGAAACGGCCTCATCTTCGACTGGGCAAGCGCGGGCCCGCGGACTGCTTCCTGGCCGGCACACGTCATGCTCGACGATGAGACGCTGCGAGACGGTCTGCAAAGTCCCTCCGTCACCGATCCGCCGGCGGCGGCGAAAGTCGAGATCCTCCATCTCATGGAGAATCTCGGAATTGAAACCCTTGATGTCGGGCTGCCCGGAGCGGGCGCACGACAGCGCGAAGCTGTACTCGCACTCTGCCGCGAGATCTCCGGTCAGCGGATGCGCATCCGCCCCAACTGTGCCGCCCGCACCATGATGGTGGACATTCGTCCCATCGCGGAGGCCGCGCAAGTAACGGGCATGCCGATTGAGGCTTGTTTGTTTATCGGCAGCAGTCCCATCCGCCAGTACGCGGAAGAATGGACCCTCGAGCAAATCCTGCGCCACACTCGGGAAGCGATCCGCTTTGCCGTAAGGGAAGGCCTCGACGTGATGTACGTGACGGAGGACACCGTACGATCTTCGCCAGAGCACCTGCGTATCTTGTTTGCCGAAGCGATCGAGGCTGGGGCCAAGCGGCTGTGTCTCTGCGACACGTGTGGGGCTGCGACTCCGGAGGCGGTCTGGAACCTGGTGTCCTGGGTGAAGAAGTTCCTGGCGGAGACTGGGGCCGGCGTCGGCATTGGCATCGACTGGCACGGTCACCGCGATCGCGGCCTCGATTTGGCAAACACGCTGGCCGCCATTGAGGCGGGGGCATCCCGCGTGCACGGCACCGCGCTCGGAATCGGCGAGCGCGTGGGAAACACGCCGATGGAACAGTTGCTCGTTAATCTCAACCTGCTTGGCATGAGGCACGACAACCTCAGTTCTCTGCAGGGGTATGTGGACTCGGTTTCGGCCGCGACCTCGGTTCCAGTTCCAGCGAATACTCCGGTGATTGGACGCGATGCCTTCCGCACCGCCACCGGCGTCCACGCGGCGGCCATCATCAAAGCCCAGAAGAAGGGCGATCGCTGGCTGACCGACTACGTCTATTCCGGAGTCCCGGCAAGCCTGATCGGACGCAATCAGGAAATTGAGATCGGGCCCATGTCGGGCAGTTCGAACGTTGTCTACTATCTATCGCAGCGGGGAATCGTGGCCAGCCATGAACTCATACAGACCGTCCTGCTGGCTGCCAAAGAATCCAACCGCATTCTGCAGGAACCGGAAATCCTGGCCATAGTGCGGCGCTTTGAAAATGTGACTTCGTAGCTTCAGCCCGTCGCAGGTGCTTGCGGAGGACAGCAGTAGCCGGTAAAGCCGGTTTCATAAATCGGTTCTGGGTAGGGCACGGCTTCAGCCGTGCCGTTCAGGGCCCGGAAGAATGCGGGCTTTAGCCCCTGAGGGACGTGCCTTCCGAGCAGAGAGGCGTTTACGAAACACCCTCTAGTCAGGTTTCAATAGCAAGCGAAAGAATCGCGCGTTTCGTGAACACACGGATCATCTCGCGACGATACTCAGCGGTCAGGGCCGAGGTGGTCAACGGTTTCGCGGTCTGGGCCGCGAGAACACCGGCGGCTTCAGCCCACTCTTCCGTCATGCGCCTCCCTGCCAGGAGTTCGGTGATGCCTTTCACCAGCACGGGCGCTGGATTCACGGCGGTCAGTCCAACGCGCACGTCATCAATGCGTCTGTTGGACCGCTTCAGAACTACGGCGACTCCGGCAAGCGGGTAGTCAATCGAGCCGCGGATGCGCAGCTTGCGGTAAGCGCCGCGATAATTGGCCGAAGATGCGGGGAGGAAAACGCGAGTGAGCAGTTCGTTGGCCTCTAGCTTCCGGTAGTTGTCGCCGAGGCCGGTGTAGAAGTCCGCGAGTCTCATGCGGCGCAAGCCGGAGGTGCTGGCAATCTCGATTTCCGCGTCAAGGCAGAGCAGCGCCGCCGGAGTGTCGCCCGAAAAAACCGCCCAGCACTTTGTGCCGCCCGGTGCGACGTGGCAAAGATCGCCATCTTTCTTAATGCAGAAGCCGCAGGATTTGCGCCACTGCAACGACTGGTTGTACCAGAGGCAGCGCGTGTCAAGACAGATGTTCCCTCCGATGGTTCCCATGTTGCGCAACACGGGGGAAGCGACTGTTTTTGCGGCCTCGGGAAGCACGGGAAAATGCTGACGCAAAAGACCGGAGTGCTCGATGTCGGTGAGTGCCGTGAGGGCGCCGATCTCAACCGCGCCGTCGGGTTGCTGGCGAATGCCTTTCAGTTCCGCGATGCGGCGGATGTCGAGAAGGAATTGCGGCTCGAACAGCTTTTGCTGCATCGAGGGCAGCAGGTCGGTGCCGCCGGCCAGGATGCGGATGTTCCCGCCATGCTGGGCCAGCAGTGCGATCGCTTCCGCAGTAGTGCGCGGGCGCAGGAGTTTGAACTCGGGGAGGCTCAATCCACACCTCCCGGCTGCGCCGGTCGACGCGCGGGATCGAATTCATGCCGGAATTCATGCCGCTTTGGACCTTTGCCCTTAAAACATAACTCTCCCCCATGTTCACGAAATTTTGTCGGGGCGGTGGGGTCCACGCCTTCCGTCAGGTTCAGCGGCTTGGCGTTCCTCTTCGCGCGCAGCGCGGCCAGCACGCGCTCCGGAGTGAATGGAGACTCGTGGAGACGGATGCCGACCGCATCGTAGATCGCATTCGCAATTGCGGGGATGGTGGCCGCGAGCGAGCCTTCGCTGGCCTCCTTCGCGCCGAACGGACCTTCGGGATCGATGCTTTCGACGATGATCGCCTCGACTTCCGGCGACTCGACCGATGACGGGCTGCGGTATTCGAGCAGACCGGGGTTCATAAGCAGCCCGTCTTTCCAGATCATCTCTTCGGTAAGTGCCTGCCCCATCCCCATCCACACCGAGCCGATCACCTGGCCTTCGACCGAGACCGGGTTGAGGGCGCGCCCGCAATCGTGCGCCGCCCAGACTTTGTGGACGGTGACCTCGCCAGTGTCTTCGTCCACGCTGACCTCCGCGACTTGTACCGAGTAGGAGTAGGCCGGCGAGGGCCCAACTCCCGCGCCCTTGTGCTTGCCGCCGCGCGCTTCCGGTGGAGGCGCATACGAACCGGTGCCGCTGAGAGCACCGTGGAAGTCGATGGCAGCGACCACCGCTTCCTCGAACGTCATCGAGTCTTTTGGGCCTTCGTCCTTACGTTTTTGCTGGAGTGAACCACGGAGGATCTGGCCTTCGACGCGGCCGGAAACGGTGGGCTGGACAGCCGTAGCGTCCGGGACAGAATCGGAAAGACTTGTGTGGGGACGGGCGCCTCGCCCGTCCAGGCGGAGCGAAGCTCCGCGACGCTCCACCCGGTTGTTTTTGAAGACGATGTCCTCAGGAGCGCAGTTCATCTTCTTCGCGGCGGCGGCGGCGATCTGCTTCTTGACTTCTTGCGCAGCACGCAAGGTTGCATTGCCATTCATGAAAGTGACCCGGCTGGAGTAGGAGCCGATGTCAATCGGCGTGAGGTCGGTGTCGGCGGCGATTACCCTCACGCGTGCGAGCGTGCAGCCTAGCGTTTCCGCGGCGACTTGCGCGACCATCGTGTCGGACCCCTGGCCGATATCGGATGCGCCGGTATAGATGACCACACCGCCGTCGCGGTCAATTTTGATGTTCACCGTGGAGTGCGGCATGTCGGAGCGAATAATCGAGTTGGCCGCGCCGCTCACGTAGTGGCTGCAAGCAATGCCAAGGCCGCGGCCGCGGGGCAGCTTCCCCTTGCGATCGTTCCAGCGCGAGCGCGTCACGATCTGGTCAATGCATTCCGGGAGACCGTAACTCTGCACGCGCAGGCCGTTGATCGTGATGCAGGGAGGTTTGAGCAAATTGCGGCGGCGGATCTCGGCGGGATCCATCTTGAGCTTGGCCGCAATTTCGTCGAGTTGCGATTCGAAGGCGAACCGGACGTTGACTGTGCCGTGTCCGCGCATGGCGCCGCAGGCGGGCTTGTTGGTGAGCACGCGATAGCCGTCGTACTGGATGTTGGGAATATCGTAGAGCGCCCCGAGCAGTGCGCCGGAATAAAGAATCGTGACCACGCCGTAAGAGCAGTAGGCGCCGCCATCCTGCACCACGCGCGCCTTAACGGCGGTGATGCTGCCGTCGTTTTTCACGGCGGTCTTGAGGTCCACGATGGTACGCGGGCGCCCGCGGTGAGCCCAGAAAACTTCTTCTCGGGTGTAGGTGATCTTCACCGGTCTCTGCGCCGCGCGAGCGGCGATGCCGGCAATAATTTCGATTGGGATCACTTCACTCTTTCCGCCAAAACCGCCGCCCACCAGAGGCTTGATCACGCGGATCTGTGACATTGGCATCTCGAGCACCAGCGACAGCTTGTGCTGCAGGTAATAGGGAACCTGGGTGGACGACCAGACCGTCAGGCGGCCGAGTGTGCCGGTGTGCGGATCAAGCTCGAACGACGCCAGCGTGCAGTGCGGCTCCATGGCGGCGTGGGTAACTTCGTTCGCGAGAAAGCGGCCTTCGGCGATGTAGTCGGCTTCAGCAAAAGCTTTGTCGGGATCGCCGAAGACGTGGTGGTAGTCCTTCTCGAGGTTGTTCGGCTTGTTGTCGTGGATGAGATTGGTCTCGGCCTTCATTGACTCTTCGGGATCGAAGTAGGCGGGCAAAAGCTCGTAATCCACCGCAATCAATTCGAGCGCCTCTTCGGCAATGGCTTCGGAGACGGCCGCTACGCAGGCGACGTTGTCGCCGACGTAGCGAACCTTATCGAGCGCCAGCGCATGCTCGTCGTGGCCGACGGGAAGGATGCCGAAGGGGTTGGGAGCGTCCTTGCCCGTGACCACCGCAATCACACCGTCGAGTCGCTCGGCCCGGCTGGTGTCAATGCTCTTGATGCGAGCATGGGGATGCGGCGAATGCAGAATCTTTCCATAGAGCATGCCGGGGAGCGCGAGGTCGTCCGTGTATTTGCCCGAGCCGGTGGTCTTCCCTGCGGCGTCAACCATGGCGATGGATTTGCCAATGATGGAGTAGTCGTTGGTCATGAGTTCTGAGTAACCATCATTTCACCGCCGCCATTCCCTTCTTCTCCGCTTCAATCGCCGCCTTGATCGCCGTATACATCTGCGTGTACCCGGTGCAGCGGCAAAGATTACTGCTCAGCGCGCTGCGGATCTCTTCGTCCGTGGGATCCGGATTCACCGAGAGCAGATGCTTCACCGTGATCATGAAACCCGGTGTGCAGTATCCGCATTGCGCGCCGCCCCAATCTCCGTAAGCCTTCTGAATGGCAGCCAGGCTGCCGTGCTCACTGATGCCTTCGACGGTAGTGATCTCCTGCCCCTCGCAACTGAAGGCGAGCAGCGTACAGGCGAGCATGGGCGTGCCGCCCACGAGCACCGTGCAGGCCCCGCAGGAGGAGTCGTCGCAGCCGCGCTTCGAGCCGGTGAGGCCGAGATCGCGGCGCAACACGTCGAGCAGCAGCGCGCTCGGCTCGATGGCGAGCTCGTGGGTAAGACCGTTGACGCGCAGTTCTATGAGTTCTTTCTTCACCGTGATTCGGCTTCCGGCTGCTGCCGTCTAGTATATGGAAAGGCCGCGCCGGATCACGACAGCAGGCCGTGCTCGCGCAGTTTCCGGTACAAATTCCGCTCGCTGATCCCGAGAATCCTGGCCGCGTTTCCGCGGTGACCCTTGCTGGCCTCGATCGCCAATCGGATGTGCTTGAGCTCCGCTTCTTCGAGCGTCGGCAGCGCGGCGTCCTGCGCTAAGGGACCGGCCGGCGGAGCAGGCTTCGAATTCCGCAAGGAGGTGGGAAGGTGCTCTGGCAGAACCTGCGATCCTTCACAGAGCACCAGGGCCGCTTCCACCACGTGCAGCAGCTCGCGCACGTTCCCCGGCCAGTTGTGCTTTCGCAGGAGTTGCAGGGCCGCTTCGCCAATCTGTTTGCTGGAGCCAAAGCGCGCATTGAGCATGGTCGCGAAGTGTTGTGCCAGCAGGTCCACGTCGGCCCCTCGGGCACGCAGCGGTGGCACCTCCACCGTGATCGTGCTCAGGCGGTAAAACAAGTCCTCGCGGAAAAGGCCCTGCCGAACCATGGAGGGCACATCGCGATTGGTCGCGGTCAGAATCCGGACATCCACTCGAATTTCCCGGGTGCTGCCGACATGGCGGAAGGTGGAGGTGTCGAGGACGCGCAGCAGCTTGGTCTGGGTCGCTGGGCTCACCTCCCCGATCTCGTCGAGGAAAATCGTTCCGCCGTTGGCGACTTCGAACAATCCGGGCTTGGCGCGGTCCGCTCCGGTGAATGCGCCACGTTCGTGGCCGAACAGTTCGCTCTGGAGCAGGCTTTCCTGCAGCGCGGCGCACTCGACCACCACGAACGGCCGCGACCGGCGGGAACTGCGCGCGTGAATCAGTTTGGCCACCCATTCCTTTCCCGCGCCCGTTTCGCCGGTTATGAGCACGGTCGAATCGCTGGGCGCCACCCGATCGATCAGATTGAGCAAACGGCGGAATTCCGGGCTGTCACCGATGAAAGAACTGCCGGGATCCGGGGGAGTCAGAACCCGATCGAGAAGATTCGCTCGCTGGCGTAGGGATCGCCGTTCGATCGCCCTTTGAAGGCGGATGTGAAGTTCGTCCAGCGGGCAAGGTTTCACCACGTAATCGAAGGCACCGATACGGATCGATTCGATTGCGGTGTCGATGGAACCGTGCCCGGTCAACATGATGACCTCGGTTGCCGGGGTGGCGGCTTGGATGGCCTTCAGCGTCTCGAGCCCACCCATGCCGGGCAAATGCAGGTCGAGCAAGACGAGTTCCGGTTCCGCCGCTGCGACTCGCCGGATTGCCTCCTCACCCGTGCCCACCGCGTCCACTTCGTAGCCGAGGCGACTCAGTTCGCCCGCCATCACCTGGCGGAATGCGGTATCGTCATCGACCAGAAGGAGGGAGGGGGACTTCATAATTCGTCCTTCGGGTGCGGACCGGGATCGATTGCCGGGATCACGACTTCGAATATAGACCCCTTTCCAAGGGTGCTCTCGACCAGGATGTTGCCTCCCCAGCTCCGCACAGCGTTCAGTGACAGGAACAGACCGAGGCCAGTGCCGCCCTGGCGGAGGCTGAAAAAGGGCTCAAAGATCTTTTGACGGTATTCCGGGGCAATCCCGCATCCTTCATCGGTGACGCGAATGTGCACCGCATCACCGCCTTCGGTGGCAACGATGACCTTGCCGCCCGGCTTCGATGCCTGAATTGCGTTGAGCAGAAGATTGACCAGCAGATTTTGCAATTCGGCCTCGTCGGCCCGGACGTGCAGGGTGGTTGCGAACGGCCGCACCACAACGTCCACGGAGTTGGCGCGGGCCGTCGGATCGACCAGCCTCTGGGCGCCCGCGATGGCCGCATCCAGGTCCACGATGTCTCCGGCATGCCGTTGTCCGCGCGACAGGCGCAAGAAGTGCTGGGTGATGCCGCGGCAGCGCAGGATCTGTTCGCGCGCGATCGTCGCATTCTCATGGATTCTGGCCTGATCCATTTGCCCGTCCTGCCCGGCGGGAGTCTCGCGGAGGATTCCCTCCACGCACATCAGGACCGTTCCGAGAGGGGTGTTCATCTCGTGTGAAAACCCAGAGGCCAGTACTCCGACCGACGCCAGGCGATAAGACTCGGCCAGCTTCGCTTCGGCCGCTCGCCGCTCAGAGATGTCGCGCCAGACCTCCACCACTTGAGTCAGCCGCCCCGAGGCGTCCAGAATCGGTGAAGCATGAATTTCTTCCCAAGCCACTGTGTCTTCGCCTGTTTTGCGCTCGCAAATCCGGACCTGGCGCGCCCCCGACCGCAGGCAGGCGAGAGTGGGGCAGTCGGACAGGTTGCACGGCCGCGGTCCGAGTTCGTAGCAGCAGCAACCCAGAACCTGCTCGCGGGAGTTGGCGGCTCGCTGCAAAAAGGCGTCGTTGGCCGCCATAATCTTTCGCTCCGCGTCGAGGACTACGATCCCGTCATCAATACTGTTGATCACCGTTTCCAGCCGCTCCCGCTGGGTGCGGACTTCCCCGACCAGGCCTGACACCGAGTCGGCCATGGCATTGAACTCCGTTGCCAGCCACGCGAGCGTGTCCGAGCCTTCCGCGGGCACACGCCGTTCGAGATCGCCCTGGGAAATCAGGCGCGCCGTGGTTTCAAAACGCTGCAAGCGGCGCAAGACCGACACCCGGATCACCAGGGCGATGGCCCCCACGATGGCAAAGGTCAAGGCCCCGGTGCCGGCGACCATCCAGCGCAGGTCCCGCGTCATCGCGGCACGGACCTCTCCGGCGTCGTAGTCCAGAATCAGGATGCCATTGATTTTCTGGCGAGGATCGTGGCACCGGTAGCACTCCTCGCGGTTACGAATCGGCACGACGGTTCTCAGAATCGTTCCACCTCGGGTCTCGATCACGCGGCTGGATCCCCGGCGTTCCGGCGGATCCTTATGGCAGGCCTGGCAGGTGGGAGATTCGATCCGAAAATCATTCCCCGTGGTCCCCGGCTTACTCGAGTAGCGCTCCACGCCACTGCGATCGAGCAATACGAGTTGTTCGACGCGCGCCTGTTTACCGAAGCTCTCGATCATTTGCGCTATCAGGGTGCGATCATTTTCTATCATCTGATGCTCGAGCGCGGTTCGGATCAATTCGCCTTCGGCGAGCGCGCTGGTGCGTGCGTTTTCGAGAAGACTTTGAAAGTGATGGACCGAAAAGACGTAGGCGGCGACCGCGCAGGCCACAACCACCGCCGCGGTGACACCGAGCGCGAGGCCAACCGTCATGCTGGCAAAACGCAACTTCATCATGATGGCACAGAGATGGCGGGATGATGGCATACATGCTGACAGGCGTCAACGACTGACAAATCGTCAGGCTCAACATGACATTCTGGCAGTCCGGTTGTTCGGCACATTCCCATCTGACCTGAAGAAAAAGGAGTTAGGCCTCGGCCAACGCTGGCATACCACGTGCGATAAGAAAGTGTCGGAGGAGGGTTTCTGCCATGGAAATGCTTTTGATGGGTTTGTGCATGAGCGTATTTGGATTGGGAATCGCGGTTCTTGCGTTTGGAGCAGCGACGCGTTCGGAGTCATCCGATTCAGCGGTGCAGCCGCAGCTTCCGTTGGTCAAGGCAGTTGCCCCGGCCCGCTTTTTCTCGAACCGTGTCGCCGTACCGCCAACTATGCCGCCAGTTGTCCGGCCCCAGCAGGTGCCCATTGAGGTCCTGTTGCTGCAAATTGAAAACCACGTCCGCCTGGAGCAGGCTGCCGCGGAATCGTTCATAGCATTTCCCACGCACGCCCAGTTGCACAGCAAGACAACTTCGCCGTTTGTGAACTGAGAGAGTGTGACTCATGGCGTATGAACTGCTGAACGGTCTCTCGTCTGCCGAAGTCGAGCAGGTTCTGGGGCTCGGCACCAGGCTGATCGTTCCCAGCGGAACCTCCTTGTTCCGGCTCGGAGACCCAGCCGATCGCCTGTTCCTGACCGAACGCGGCCGAATCAGGCTTACCCTGCCGATGCAGGTCCGGGGCCGGGAAGAGGATATTTTCGTGGAAGAAAGCTCTCCCGGTCAGACCGTGGGCTGGTCGGCCCTAATTCCGCCCTACCGGTTCACCCTCACCGCCACCGTGCCGCTGCTTGATGCGGAAGTGATCGCGCTTCCGCGGGAAGCGTTGCGCGCGTATTTTGCCGCTAATCCGGCGGCTGGGTATAAAATCGCTCTGAATCTGGCAGTCGTCATTGGACATCGCCTGCAACTGTTCCAGACGATGTGGCTGCGCGAGATGCAGCGTACCGTGGAAGTGCGTTCTGTTTGACCCGGGGGAATCGGCCCCATGAGACTGCCGATCCGGATCCTGAGTGGTTTCTGCGGCAGGGGGCGCAGTGAATGACCGCTGACCAACTTTCTCAACCCGAACCGACGCGCCGCCGCGTGATCGGAATGTTTCTCGGTGGCGGCCTACTTGCCTCTTTTGCTTCTTTCATCTATCCCGTGCTGCGCTATCTTGTCCCGCCGGCGGTGGTAGATCTCGGCGGGGACGAGATCGTCGCCGCCAAGCTCACCGAACTGAAGCCGAATTCCGGCAAGATTTTCCGTTTCGGCAGCCGTCCCGGCCTGTTGATCATGACGAGCGATGGCACTTATCGCGCCCTCTCCGCCACTTGTACCCACCTCGGCTGCACGGTGCAGTATCGCAGCGATCTGCGCGAGATCTGGTGCGCCTGCCATAACGGAATCTACGATCTCAATGGCCGCAACGTTTCCGGTCCTCCGCCCAGGCCGCTCGATGTGTTTGATGTCCACTTGCGCGGCGATGAGATTGTCGTCAGCCGGAAGCGGGAGGCGTGAGCTTGTCCGCCGTCGGCCGCTGGTTTGATGAACGACTGGATTGGGACGACCTCATCGCCCCGCTCCGCCACAAGACCGTCCCCACTCATCGCCTGTCCTATTGGTATTTCCTCGGAGGCATCACCCTTTTTCTGTTTGTCATCCAGGTGCTGACCGGGATCTTGCTACTCCTGTATTACCGTCCGGGTGCCAACGAGGCCTTCGAAAGCGTCCAGTACATCATGACCCGGGTGCGGTTTGGCTGGCTGATTCGTTCCATCCACTCCTGGTCAGCCAATCTCATGATTTTTACTGCCTTTGCGCACATGTTCAGCGTGCTGTTTCTCAAGGCCTACCGCAAACCCAGGGAGCTGACATGGATCAGCGGTGTGTTTCTTCTATTTCTTGTCATGGGATTTGGCTTCAGCGGGTATCTGCTGCCCTGGAACACACTGGCCTTCTTCGCCACCAAGGTCGGCACCGCGATTGCCGGGCAGGTTCCGATCATCGGTAAGCCCCTGATGATTTTTCTCCGAGGTGGTGAAGAGGTGACTGGAGCCACGCTGACCAGGTTCTTTGGATTCCATGTCGCCGTGCTACCCGGAATTGCAACCTTGTTGCTCCTGCTGCACGTGCTGCTGGTGCAACGCCTTGGCATGAGCATTCCTCCCAAACTGGAAGTGCAGTGGACCGCGAATCCGTCTGCGAAACGGGAAATGAAATTCTTTCCTAACTTCTTGCTGCGGGAATTGATGGCTTGGTACGTGGCCCTGGGAGTGTTGGGCGCGTTGGCCGCACTTTTCCCCTGGAACCTCGGGGTCAAGGCAGATCCTTTTGGGCCTGCCCCAGCGGGAATCAAGCCCGAGTGGTACTTCCTCTTCATGTTCCAGACGCTCAAGCTCATCCCGGCCAAAGTGTGGTTCATCGACGGGGAGGTTCTGGGTGTACTCGCTTTCGGTCTAGTCGGCTTGTTGTGGCTTCTACTGCCTTTTTTTGAGAGTGATCAACCTTCTCACACGAAAGGGTGGATCACCGGGCTTGGAGTTTTTGCTCTTGCCTACATGGCAGGTATGAGTGTTTATGGCCTTCTTGCGAAATAAGCTCCGACCGTTCAGCGCGGCCCATGTGGCGCTGGCCGGCTTCGTCGTGCTCGCGGCGTGCCTGGGTTATGGGCAAACCACGAACTCCTGCCTGGATTGTCACTCTGCCTTGCCTGATCCTCTGGGAGTGAGCCAGGAGAAGTTCAGCCAGGACATACACGCACAAAAGGATTTGACTTGCGCCAGTTGCCACGGGGGCGACCCAACCAGCGACGATCCAGACAAAGCCATGAGCCGAAAGGCCGGTTGGAAAGGCAAGATTGATCGCAAGCAGATCCCGCAGTTGTGCGGAAGTTGCCATTCGGATCCGTCCTATATTCGGCAGTTCAACCCCAGCTTGCGCACGGACCAGTTGGGCCAGTACCGCACCAGTGTGCACGGCAAGCGCTTCGCGGCCGGAGACACGAAAGTAGCTGTGTGCACGGATTGTCATAGTGTCCACGATCTAAGGGCGCCCAGCGATCCCCGTTCCACGGTTAACCCAGTCAACGTGGCGAACACGTGCGCTCGCTGCCATGCTGACGCGGATTACATGAAGGGATATTCCATTCCCACGGATCAGTTCGCAAAGTACAGCACGAGCGTGCACCACCAGGCACTAGCGGTGCGAGGCGATCTGAGCGCGCCAACCTGTTCAACGTGTCATGGAAACCATGGCGCGGCGCCCCCAGGAGTGGACAAGGTTGAGAACGTGTGCTCGAACTGTCACGCATTCCAGGCCCAGATGTACGAAAAAAGTTCGCACAAAAAAGCCTTTGAAGCGGCTTCTCTTCCAGGATGCGTCGTGTGTCATAGCAATCATGGCATCAGACATCCAACGGACGCGATGCTTGGCACCGGTCCTGACGCCGTCTGCATGAGGTGTCATACCCCAGGTGACCGCTGTGATCAAGCAAGGGAAGGACTACTGAGTAGCTTGAGTCAATTGGACGAGGCGGTCAAAAGCGCAGACCAAGTTCTCCGTGTCGCCGAGTCTTCTGGCATGGAGGTGAGCGAGGCTCGGCTGGGACAGGATCAGGCACGGGATTCGCTGACCAAGGCTCGAGTCACGATCCATAGCTTCCGCACGGACTTGGTGGATCAGGATATTCAAGCCGGCCTGAAAATCGCCGCCAACAACCTGCAAGTTGGGAAGGACGCCATGGTTGAGCGCAACCATCGCCGTGTCGGGCTGGGGATATCCATCATCGCGATCGGGATGGTGTTGGCTGGGCTTCGGCTGTACATCAAGAAGATAGAGAGTTAGACGCGCGGATGCATTCTTTCTTGCAAGGATAGGCGATGACGGGGAACTGCTGATGGAGCGCCGGGCGTCCCCGCCCGGCAGACGGGCGAGACGCCCGTCACTCCACCTAAACCGTCAAAAAAGCGCAGCCGCCGCACGCGAACCCCGCAATCGAACCGCGGCAACTGATCCGGGGAACTATTTGTAAGTTCCGTTTGTGCTGGACAGATAATCGCGGTGCGGTGTGAAGTCCACCATCGAGCCGATCGCCGCGCCGCCCAAGGGGTTCGTCTTATTCGCCTCCCGCAGCGCAGCATTGAATTTGTCCAGGCCTTCCGCGTTGGGCGCGACGAAGATGACCCAGAACGTTCCGGGATCTTCGGTGTGGATCGCTTCGGTGTCGATTTCATACTCGAGAATCGCGCCGTCGGCCAGTAACTTCTCCATCAGCGGCACGAACAGATGCTTGCTGAGCGTATCGACCGCGTGATCGGGCGCATCGGGCTTTAGTTTGTATGCCGCCACGCGCGTGTAGGCGCCCTTAAATGAGCCCGAATGCCAGTTGTAATGCCGGCTGACGAATATGTTGTCCCAGTGCTTGGTGGCGCTGGCCAGCACGGGTGAAGTTGACGAGCCGGACTTGTAGAACTTGTCCAGCACGTTCAGTATCCCGGCCATGGACATCGCCGACCACCAGTCGTCGTGCGTGTCCCCGTCCGGTGTATGCACCAGGTTTATGTCGTTGCCGTAGCCCACAATCGTTCCATCGGCCATCGCCTTGTCGAGAATCTTCTGATCGGCGGCGTCGGACTTTGCCATATCCGCCCATTGCGCGCGGGGAATGCTCCAATTCCCGACGTAGCTGTACATCGGCGGTTTTTCCTTCGGTTCGTCCTGCGCGCTCGCTGGTGCGGTCCAGGCGGCCATCATCGCGAGCGTGCACACGACTGCAAAAATCCCACACAATTTCCTGTTCATTTCTTGTTTCCCCCACGTGGAGTCACCGGCTCGTGCGAGAACGCCGGTGCTATGCCAACTGCTGTTCCTGCGGCGTCGAAACGTTAACCCTGCAAGACAGCAAATGTCAATAAAGTCAGTCCAGATCGTTCGCGCTCCACAGGTTGGGCGTGATCTGGCGGAATTTCAGTTTCCATTGGCCGCCGATTTTTGCCCAGGTGTCGGCCATGTGGCGATAGCGTGGCTGTCCTCCGGGGACGATCAGGTTGTAGGCGACGACAGCGGAGTCATCGTTCAGTTTGATGACGTGGAAATCGTAGGCGCGCGTGCCCTGGGGCATTCCCGCCTGCGCGGATTCGACGAGGTCACCTTTGTCGTAGAAGTCGCCGTTGGTTCCGATGCCCTGAAAATCGTCCGCGATGGCGCGGTCGACCATGCTTGAATCTTTGCTCTGCGTAGCCTGCAGGAACTGCTTCTGCTGATCGATGAGTTGCTGCTCGAAGGCGGAGACCGGCTTGGAAGTCTGCGCAGAGGCCAGAGTGATAGTGAGAATAGCTGCACACAGCAGGGGAATGGTTCGCATCGTTTGTCTCCTGAGGCTACTTCCGCAAAATCCGTTGCGCCAGTTCCGCGCGTGGAACTGTGACTTGTTCGCCGGAGGCCAGATGTTTGAGCGCGAATGCATCGGCCGCCACTTCGTTCTCGCCGACGATGAGGATGTATCGCGCTCCCATCTTGTCGGCGGCCTCGAATGATTTTTTTAAGCGAAACGATTGGTCGCCGAGATCGACAACCAGATCGTACCGACGCAATTCGCGAGCCACGCGAGCCGCTTCGCGATTCATCCCGGCGCCGAGCGGAGCAATGTAAACGTCGGGCTTGCGCACAACCGACTCCGCCGACGCGGTCAGCGAAAGCACCAGCCGATCTTCTCCGATCGCGAAGCCAATTCCCGGAGCTGCCGGTCCGCCGAGTGCTTCTGATAAACCATCGTATCTTCCGCCGCCAAGAATCGCATTCTGCGCCCCGAGCGCCCCATGCGTAAATTCAAACGCAGTGCGGGTGTAGTAATCCAGACCCCGCACCAGGCGGGGATTTTCGACATAGGGAATCTGGACGGCGTTCAAGATGTTCTTTACTTCTTCGTAGTGGGCGCGGCAATCCTCGTCGAGGAATTGGCTGATGGTGGGAAGAGTTTCGATGATGGGCTGGTCTTCGGGAACTTTGCAGTCGAAGACGCGCAGCGGATTGGTGACGTAGCGGCGCTGGCAGTCAGCGCACATTTTTTCTACTACGGGCGCGAGCGCCCGGCGGAGAGCCTGGTTGAATTTTGCGCGGTCGGCGGGGCAGCCTACGGAGTTCAGTTCGAGCGTCCAGTTGGCGATGCCTACGCGGTCGAGCAGCGTGGCTACTAATTCGAGAATCTCCGCGTCTCTCGCAGGAGACTCGCTGCCGGAGGCGGGGGGGCCGATGACTTCGGCATCAATCTGGTAGAACTGGCGGTAGCGTCCTTTTTGCGGGCGCTCGCGGCGAAACATGGGGCCAATGGAGAAGAATTTGTTCAGGCCGCGCTCCCAGAGTTTGTGCTCGATGTAGGCGCGGACGATCCCGGCGGTGTTCTCGGGGCGCAGGGTTAGGGATTGTCCTTTGTCGCTGGCAGCGCGGCCGCGATCTTCCCAGGTGAACATTTCTTTTTTAACGATGTCGGTCTCTTCGCCTACACCTCGGGCGAACAGTTCGGTGGACTCGAAGATGGGGGTGCGGATTTCGTGGAAGTTGTAGGCGCGGAAGACGTCGCGGACGGTGGCTTCGACGAAGTTCCAGAGCGCCGTGTCGGGCGGGAGAAGATCGCGGGTTCCTCGGGGAGATTTGATCATTTCGTCGTTGGTCGCCGGTCGTTCGTCTTTCGCTGTTCGTCGTTCGCTTATCGCCTAGCCCTCGGCCTGAAGCTTGTCTGCCTGACGTTGCTGCGGGACTTGATTAGTGTAACGTCGAATTGGCATTTTGCGGCTCGCTGCACAACGGATTCGGCAAATGGACTGGAATGTTCACACAGTTGATACTACTGACCAGGCTGAGTTGCCATGCGTCGCATACAGTTCATCGAACTCCATGAACAATCGTGGTTCCCATCGTCTCTTCGAGATTTGGTTACGGATGCGCTTCAGTTTGGGTTCAATCTCTTAAAGCTCTACGCGCCCATCGCTCCGCTGCTGCAAAGCGTACTGGACTCCACGGGGAGCCGGATGGCTGCCGGCCAATCGATCGTTGATATGTGTTCAGGAGGCGGCGGACCCTGGTTGGACCTTTGCCGAAAGCTCCACGGAAACCCACCGGGCCTTCACATTTGGCTCACTGATAAATACCCGAACCTCGGGGCATTCCAAAAGGTTAGAGCGGCTTCTGAGAATCAGATTACTTTCTATCCGGACTCGGTTGAAGCGATGAACGTTCCTCGTGAATTGAAGGGGCTGCGAACGATGTTCACGTCGTTCCATCATTTTGCGCCAGATGAGGCCCGCGCCATACTCCAGAATGCTGTCGATGCTGGCGAAGCCGTCGGCATATTTGAAATAGCGAGACGCGCTTGGTCAACTATCGGCCTTACGTTTGCCTTTGTTCTCATGCTCTTCGTCTGCACTCCGTTGATCCGTCCGTTCCGCTGGTCCCGGTTGCTCTGGACATATTTGGTTCCGATCATTCCCGTGGTCTTGCTGTTCGATGGAGTGGTGTCTTGCCTTCGGACGTATCGGCCACATGAACTGCGTGAGATGGTCGAAAAACTGAGCGCAAGCAAGTATCGGTGGGAGATCGGCGAGCATTCGAGATCTCTTGGCGAGGCGCCAATTACTTACTTGATTGGTTATCCGAAAGCGGGCGGGTCAATGACCGACGAAAGCTCGCGCCCAAGCAGACCTTGAACGGGGTGCCTTCGATCTGCAATGGCGCTAATTAGTTTAACTTCGATTGGGTATTTTGCGGCTTTGGGCGGGTGGTGAAGCAAGAGTTGAACAATGAAAGTTGGACAATGAACCAGGCAGTCGCGGCGAAAGACCCCACTTTTTTCGAAAAAAAAGCGCGAGAGGTGGAGCAGCAGCCGCAACTCCTCAAGGCTCCAAACGTGATCCGTCAGCCCGCTCCCTATCGGGCTTTTCGTGTCTTGCCTTCTGCTCTGACTTTCGCTTCTGCCGCCAACTCATAGCCTACGGCGGCTGAGTAAATTGCCAACTCAAAGAACTGGTCGAGCAACTGCAACAATTCCTGCTTGCCGAAGACCTCTATCGGGCGATCCGGATAGGAGTCATCCAGGATGAACTCCCAGAGATTGTCTTTGGTCAACATGATTGCCCAAATCAGCTGGCTCAGCGGCACACCCTGTTGGGCGCGGCGAGTCCCAATTTGTGTATAGAGCTCTTCGATATCGGCTTCGCTCTTGTCAAGGAGCCACTCACCCAGGTGGCGATAGATTTCGGATACCCGATCGGTAAGTTCGTCTGGCGGAACTTTGCGGAAGGCCTCAGTACGGGCCGACCGCTGAATCTTGTGCAGGAGGCTGATGGCCAGAGCATCAGAGCGCTCCTCGATGTGACGGACGAACCTGTGGCTGAGCATCATTACTGCATCTCTTCCCAACGTTTCTGTCTTCATACTCTCCTCCCTTCCCCAGGGATTGAGGACGAGTCCAATCAAATTATGATCCTATTTTCCAGCGAGATTATGTGATGCTGGTCACCTCACGTCACGCTGCGGCAAGCTGCGGTTCGATGCCTGGCGGAAGGAGGGAGCATTACTCCGAAGTCTGCAATCGAGTCAGTGAGGGGCGGCGAATCCCCGCCCAAGCAGGAGCTTGGACGGGGCATTCGCCAGATAGTCGGGAAAGCTACGCTTTCGCGTAATAGGCAGCGTTTTTTTCCAAAAACTCTTTCTTGTCCTCCGGCAGTTCCTCGGCCACGAAGATCGAATCCGAGGTGCACACCGGAATGCAGGCGCCGCAATCGATGCAACCCTCGGGGTCTACATAAACCTGTGTCGCCGCCTCAAACTGCGGCTCGTCTTTCTTGGGATGGATGCAGTCGGTCGGGCAGACGTCCACGCAAAGCTCGTCCTTGATGCAAGTGTCGGTGATTACATACGCCATGATTGCTTCTCCTGAGATGTTTTGTTTAGCAGTTTCACTTTTACCTTAGCGAGTGAAGTCCTTCTTGGCGGTGACCTTCATCACGGCGCTAGGTGATTTAGTCACGCAGAATGGTGATCGCCGTCACAGGCGGAGAAAGGCCTTATGCGGTATAAAGGCAACAATTGCAATCCTGAGTGGAAGCAAAGAATTGCCCGGCCCTCACCCCACGACCCCACACAGCCGCCACCCAAGCGGCGGGCCGGGCATTCTCCTTACTGATTCGGAAACTGCTCCAAGCCAAATCCTCGGGCCGACACGAGCAGGGAGCGGATCGGTCTGTTGCCGTTCGTTGCCATTCAATGATCGCTAGAAGTGTTTTCTGAGGTCGATGAAACGGTCTACCACGAGCAGCCTCTGGGATGCTGGAGCGGTCGTGACTTCCTCGTGCTCGAGAATCCAGGTGTTGTCGTGGGGTATGAAGACGGCGTGCAGGCCTGCGGCGAGAGCGGGGTTGATATCAGACTTGGGGCTGTTGCCGACCATCCAGGTGGTGTCCGCAGGCAGGGCGTACTTGGCAATAGCGGAGCGGTAGGTCGATTCGTCCTTCTCGGCCACGATCTCGACGGCGGAGAAATATTCTTTCAATCCCGAGCGCTCGACTTTTCCGGATTGCTCAGCGGGGTTTCCCTTGGTCATCAGGATGAGGTGGTGTCGCTCGCCGAGATACTGCAAGGTCTCGGGCACGCCGGGGAGAACTTCGATGGGATGATCGGCGATCTGGTGGGCGAAGCTGCGAATGCGTTCATGTAAGTCGGGTGTGACCGGGTCAACGGAAAGCTTCTCGAAGGTCTCAACCAGCGAATGCGCGAAGCTGTGCAGGCCGTAGCCGTGTTTGACGATGGAATCTCGCTCCACGTCGTTCAGCACCAGCCGGACCATTTCCGGCGAATGCTCGCGATGGTCGAGAAACGAAATGAACTTCGCGATCGCCCGTTCAAAATAAATATTGTTTTCCCAGAGCGTGTCGTCGGCATCGATGAGCAGAGTCTGGGCGCCGTTCTCTCCCCGCATGGATTCATGATAACGGCTCCGGGCGCATTCACGACTTTGATAGACTTGTCTTCTTATGAAGAATGGTCATATTGAAAGCTTTTTAGCGTGGTGTGGACCTATTTTACTTTTCATGCTCCTCATGTCAACTTTCGGCGAGGCACAGCAGAAAAAAGCGCGGGGGATGACGGGTTCGGCGGCGAAGGGCGGCGCCCCAGCGAATTTGAAGGTCGCGGCTGACCTGGAGCAGCGATTGGCCAGGTTCCGACGCGTCCAAATGCCGTTCCGGACCGCGGGTCTGAGCGCTCGCGAGCAGCAACTTGTTCACAAACTGGTGGAGGCCTGCGGCTACCTCGAAAGTATCTACTGGCGGCAGAGCGATCCCGAAGCGCTGACGCTGTACCAGTCTCTGGCCTCGAGCCGAAACCGGCGCGACGTGCAACTGCGACGCTACTTGTGGATTAACGCTTCGCGCTTCGATCTGATCGACGACAATAAACCGTTTGTCGGGACGGAGGCCATGCCGCCGGGGCAAGGGTTCTATCCTGCAAACCTGACGCTCGAGCAGGTGGAGCAATACGTCAAGCAGCATCCGGAGCAGAAGGCGGCGATCTACGATCAGTTCACGATCGTGCGCTGGCATCACGAAAAACTGGAGGCCGTTCCCTACCGGATTGCATTTCGCACTTTTCTGGAGCCGGCGGCAAAAGCCCTGCGGGCCGCGGCCAAGCTCAGTGATAACGCTGCCTTCGCAAAATTTCTTCGACTGCGGGCCGATGCGCTGCTCAGCGATGATTACTTCCCGAGCGACCTGGCATGGCTGGAGTTGAAGAATCCGAAATTCGACATTATTTTTGCGCCGGATGAAACCTACATGGACGGATTGCTGGGCGTGAAAGGTTCGTACGGCGCGGCGGTGATGGTGCGCAACGAGCGCGAGAGCAAAAAGCTGGAGCTGTTTCAGAAATATGTACCAGAAATCCAGGACGCGCTGCCGCTGGCGGCGGAAGATCGGCCGTCGAAACAGGGCTTGGAGACGCCAATGGAAGTGATGGACGCTCCGTTTCGAGCGGGAGACATGACTCATGGGTACCAGGCGGTGGCCGACAATCTGCCAAACGATCCGCGGGTGCATGAGCAGAAAGGAAGCAAGAAACTTTTCTTCAAGAATTTTATGGACGCGCGGGTGAACTACGTCATAGTGCCGGTTGCGCGCAAACTGATGGTGCCGGACCAGGCCGCTAAAGTTTCGGGCGAAGGTTATCTGCTGACTACAATCATGCACGAGATCTGTCACGGACTGGGTCCGGCGTTTGCGCGCACTTTGCCCGACAAATCGGCGGGTAAAGTCAGTATTCGGGAAGCGATCGGTCCGGGCTATAGCGGCCTGGAAGAAGCGAAGGCCGATGTCACCGGAATGTTCGCTTTGAAATGGCTGGTGGATCACGACGCGCTTCCCAAAGAAAAGCTGGAAGAGTATTACGCGTCGTATGTGGGCGACCTGTTTCGCACGGTACGCTTCGGAACCGCTGAGGCACACGGTCAAGCGGAGATGATGGAGTTCAACTATCTCTCCGAGCGCGGTGCGATTGGCCGCAACGCCAGCGGCAAATACGCGATTAACTACGAGAAGATGCCCGGCGCGCTGGCTGATCTAGCCAAGGAACTGCTGGAGATCGAGGCCACGGGGGACCGCTCGCGCGCGGAAAACTGGTTCAAGAAATACGGCACGATGCCCGAGGAATTGAAGGCGTCGCTGAAAGCGGCCTCGGATGTTCCGGTGGATCTTGATCCGGTATTTTCGTTTGCGGAGAGAGTGAGGTAAGAGAGCGTTTAGCCTCTAGCACGGCCAATGGGAGGCTCGTCAATCGGCGAGCGAGAACGTGCAAGCGTCCACGCTAGGGACATTCCGGTCACGATCATGAACCAGCCCAAGAATCCATTGTGAGAATCGATCACGGGCGAAACGAGCGTTATGAAGACGAAAAATCCAAAGGTGAGGAGCGTGATTCCATGCTTGAAGGCGACTCCCGCTATACCGGGAGCGTAGCTGAGATCAAACGCGGCAAATGCAATGAGAATCGCCAACTTTTGATACCGGCGGCCGCCGCGCCCGCCTGATGCGTAATACACGCACTGTCCCACTGCGATACCCGCGGGAATGCCAATCAAAGACGCCTCGGCGTGTGTAAGCGCCGAAAATGCCCAATAGATAATGGCCCCAACCACGGCGCCTAGAACACTCCAACCAAGGACGCGGTAGACAGACCGCTTGGACGATGGCGCTTGCTGCGTTGGCTCGGAGTTCATGTACCTTGAATCAGCTACACACCCAAATCAGAGAAAAAGAGTTTCTCGCGCGCAAGGATTCAGCAGCCCGTAGCCTTCACTACACCCACTCCACTCGCGGCGTCTGCGGAATAATCCCCGCCTTGTGCCCCATGTCGAGCAGCCGCTTCACGGCTTCGCGGCCGTCGTCGCCGTAGTCCAGGGTACGCTCGTTGACGTACATGCCGACGAACTTATCGGCGAGTTGGGTATCGAGATCGCGGGCAAACTGCATGGCGTAGGCGAGCGCTTCTTCGCGATGATCGATGGCGTACTGGATGCTCTCGCGTATCGCCTGGGTGACGCTGGTCATCGTTTCCCGGCCGAGCGAGCGCCGGATGGCGTTTCCGCCGAGCGGGAGCGGCAGTCCGGTGACTTTCTGCCACCACCTGCCAAGATCGACGACGCGGTGCAGTCCCGACTTGTCGTAGGTAAGCTGGCCTTCGTGAATGATGAGGCCGGCTTCGTGTTTCCCCTCGAGAATCTGCGGGATGATTTGATCGAAGGGAACGACCTCCACTTCAATGCCGGGCGCGAACAGTTCGAGCGCCAGGTAGGCGGTGGTGAGCTTGCCGGGCACCGCGATCTTCCTGCGCTTGATTTCGTCATGCGTGAAGGGTCGTGTGGAAACGAGCATGGGACCATAACCGTCGCCCACGCTGCCGCCGCACGACATCAGCGCGTAGTCTTCCTGAATGTAGGGAAAGGCGTGGAATGAAATCGCGGTTACGTCGTAGACGCCTTCTTGCGCCTGGCGGTTCAGCGTTTCGATATCGCAAAGGGTATGGCTGAATTTCAGTCCCGGCACGCGAACTTTGTTCGTGGCCAAGCCGTAAAACATGAATGCGTCGTCGGAGTCTGGGCTGTGCGCCACGGAGATTTCGCGAACTGGAGAAGATACTGTACTCATATGATTCCGTAATCCTGTTCTATAAACTTACCTACAACTGGTCTCATGAGTGAGACGTGGCATGACATCTCGCCGTCAGGGGCTAAAGCCCGAATTGTGCGTGGCTACGAGTGGCACGGCCGAAGCCGTGCCCTTCCCAAAACCTACGGTTGCGAAGAAAGGCGTTGGTGCCAGCGAACGGCGACGGCAGCGGCCATCAGCACCTTGATGACTTCCGCAAAAACGAACCAGTAGAGGCCAAACCTGATCGCCAGAGAAACCGAGTGCGTGATCACGGCAAGCCAACTGAGTCCGCCAGCGAAGAGCACTACTTCCGCAGCCAGGGCTGACAGCGCGGCCCAGCTGAAACGGTGGGAACTATGGTGTGAACTATGCTCGTAAATGTAGCCAGCGACGAATGCCACGAGGGGATAGGCCATGAGGAATCCACCGGTCGGGCCGAGGATATGACCAATTCCGCCGCCTAGGCTGAATACGGGTAGCCCGAACGCGCCTTCGACGAGGTAGAGGGAGAGTGCGGCGAAACCGCGACGCGAACCGAGGAGCAAGCCCACGGCCAGAACTCCGAAGTTTTGCAGCGTCAGCGGAACTGGCGTGAAGGGTAGCGGCACAGTCACGCGCGCGCACAAGGCAACGAAGAGGCTGGCGGTGATCACGATGGCTGCCTGTTTCGCCCATTCCCTGCGCCAATCCTCTACCTGATCTTTTCCCCGAACCAGGGACCGAGTCTGCTGACTAAGAATTTGCGTGGACATGGCGTTCCTTTCGCCTTCGCGGGCTAAACTTGCAGATCGAATTCTTGTGGCGGATCAGGCCTCAGGCGGCGAGTGGTCGAGGCCGTCGATTTCCGCTCTGTGGGCCGCCGTGCGCTTCATTTGCCGCCGGACCCGCATATAGATCGTAAGCGCAACCGACACGACCACCGCAGTACTGACTCCCAGTATGAGAAACCACCAGAGCATCCGCACAACCCATTTAGGATAGCAGATGGGCGGCGACGAAAATGTGCACAGAACGAAAAACGCCCCGCTGCCGTCAGCGCTTTTTCGCCGGCTTAGCCAGCGCCTTGCGCCGATTCTCTACATTCTTCGAAACGCGTTCCAGACGCTTGCGGGCCAGTTTCGATCCCGTGGCAACCTTCTCAACATTCGCGAACGCCTCAGGATTGTTCATCTTTTCCCGCATTTCCTTCAGGAAGGGATGAATCTTGGCGAAAATAAAAAACATCTCGCCGCTAATGCCGGGCTGAAGGAAGAGCTCTTCGTTGAGGGCGCCGTGCAATACCAGCGATGCGGCCATATCCCAGTAGCCGCCGACCTGGCGCATCCAGGCATTTTCCTGGCTGGGAAACGCATTGACGACTTTCAGGACGTCGGCGGCGCTCTGCGGCCAGAATTCCGCCCCAAACCAGCTTCTTGCCTTGCGCATCTCCGCTTCGCGGCGGAGGTCGTAGAGTTTTAGAACCAGATTCGCATCGTGCGGTGTCGCTTTATTTGCCATATTTTCGCCTCGTCAGGTATTTCTGAATTTAGTTATGTTTCTGAAATTTCGTTCTAACAACCGTGTCTTGGTCAGACTTTTGAAACGTCCGCGGTTGCGCCTTCAACGGCGCGTTCGTAATCGCATTCCTTATTCGGGCACGCGATTACCATTCCGTCCTTGCGCAGTCGCTCGACCAGGTACTCATGTCCGCAATCCGGACATTTCTCGGGGACGGGCTTCGCCGCCGAGGTGAACTTGCACTTCGGATAATTTCCGCAGCCGTAAAAAGTGTTGCCCTTGCGCGCGCGTTTTTCGACGAGTTCGCCTTCTTTGCATTCGGGGCACTTCACGCCGATGAAGTTCTGCTTCACATATTTGCAGTCGGGGTACCCGCTGCACGAAGTGAACTCGCCGTAACGGCCGTGCCGCAGGATCAAGTTGCGTTTGCACAGCGGGCAGGTTTCATCGAGCGGAATGTCGGGCACCCTCTTGCCCTGATCGAGCCGCCGCGTCGTCTTGCAATCGGGATAGCCGGTGCAGGCCATGAACTGGCCGAAGCGCCCGCGCTTGAGGACCATGACGCGGCCACAGTTTTCGCAGTATTCCTCTTGCGCGATCTCCTGCGTTTCGGCCGTGTCCAGGTCGGGCAGATTGATGGGATTCTCTTTGGTGAACTTGCAGCTGTCAGGATTTTCCTTGTCGTACGTGCTGCAGGCGTAGAACGAACCGTGCTTGCCCCACTTGATGACCAGCGGCGCACCGCAGAGTTCACACTTTTCGTCGGTCGGTTTCTCCATACGCTTGATGTTTTCCATGTGCTTCTCGGCGTATCGGAGATCCTTGGAAAACTTCTGGTAAAACTCGGTGAGCGCGTCGTTGCCCGTCTGCTTGCCTTCTTCAATCTCGTCGAGTTCTTCTTCCAGGCGCGCGGTGTATTGGAAGTCGAAAATGTCTTTGAAGTTTTCGACCAGCAGATCGGTGACGACAAGGCCAATTTCGGTGGGCACAAACTTGCCACCGACTTTCTGCGCATACTGCCGCTCCTGGATGGTGCTGAGAATGGTGGCATAGGTGGAAGGCCGGCCGATGCCGCGCTCCTCGAGTTCTTTCACCAGAGAAGCTTCGTTGAAGCGCGGAGGCGGCTCGGTGAAATGCTGCTCTGGGCGAAGCGACTTCAGCGTCAGCTTCTGCCCCGCTTCGAGTGGCGGGAGTTTGTGCTTCAGTTCCTCGTCTTCTTCGTCCTTGCTGTCTTTGGACTCTTCATAGACCTTGAGGAAGCCGTCGAACTTCATGACCGATCCGGTAACGCGGAACCAGAACACGTCGCTGCCAGACTTGGCGTCGATGTCGACCGAGGTCTGGTCGAACACGGCGGGATTCATCTGCGAGGCTACGAAGCGCTGCCAGATCAGTTTGTAAACCTTGAATTCGTCTTCATGCAGATATTTCTTGATCTGGTCGGGATGGCGCATTGCCGAAGTTGGCCGAATAGCTTCGTGCGCCGCTTGCGCTTCTTTCTTCTCCTTATATGTGTTGGGAGCTTCGGGTAGATAGTTGGCGCCGTACTGGCTACCAATGTACTCGCGAACTTCAGTGATCGCCTCGGCCGAAACGCGGGTCGAATCGGTGCGCATGTAGGTGATCAGGCCGACCAGCCCCTCGTCGCCGAGTTCGACACCTTCGTAGAGGCGCTGCGCGATCATCATGGTGCGCTTCACGCTGAAGCGCAGCTTGCGCGAGGAATCCTGTTGCAGCTTGCTGGTAGTGAACGGCGGAGTGGCATTGCGCCGGCGCTCTTTCTTTTCCGCTGAACGAACTACCCACTCGGCGTTTTCGAGCGCCAGGCGGATTTTCTCCGCTTCCTCGCCGTTCGTGATTTCGATTTTCTCTTCGCCTTTGCCCAGGAAACGGGCGTCGAATGCCGGAGGCTTAGCGGCAGCGAGATGGGCATCGATCGTCCAGTACTCCTTTTTCTCAAAGGCTTTGATTTCGCGTTCGCGATCAACGATCAAGCGGAGGGCGACGGTCTGCACCCGTCCGGCGGAAAGGCCGCGGCGCACTTTGTCCCATAAAAGAGGAGAGACCTGGTATCCCACGAGGCGATCGAGCACGCGGCGGGTTTGCTGGGCGTCCACCAGATTACGATCGATGTCGCGAGGATGCTCGAAAGCGGCCTTGACGGCGCGTTGCGTGATTTCGTTGAAGGTCACGCGCCGGATACGTGCGTCTTCCCCAACGTCGTCCGGTTTCGCCTTGGCGCTGCCCTTAGTTGTCTTTGTCCCTGCCTTCGTCTTCTTCTTTTTCTTGCCGGACTCGTCGCCGAGTTCGTCGACGAGATGGGCGGCGATGGCTTCGCCTTCGCGATCCGGATCAGGCGCGAGGTAGATGTGGTCGGCCGAGAGGGCCAGCTTCTTCAGCCTGGCCAGCACCTTTTCTTTGCCGGGAATGACGACGTATTCCGTATCGAAATGGTTTTCGACGTCGACACCCAGGCTGCTTTTGGGCAGGTCTTTCACGTGGCCGAAAGAAGCATCGACCGTGAATCCCTTGCCCAGATACTTCTGGATAGTTTTCGCCTTAGCCGGCGATTCGACAATGACTAGACCTTTGGACAATGGTTCCTCAGTATGGCGGTATCGGAATTGAACCTAGCACGAATTGGCGCGTTGCAACAACTGTGCGGCTCTTGGCTGTTAGCTTTTGGCTCTTAGCTCTTCGTTAAAGGGTGGAACCCTTTTGGTCCGCTGAGTGACCTCTGATTTTGTGCGAAAGTGATGACATCATGCGCATGATTCCTCCCAAATCAGAGTCCAGACCTTCATAAATCTTGGATTCGAGGAGACCCAAGTCTCGCGCCAGCAGCAGGTGATAGGACAACTCAGCCCCCGAACCCATCGCGATCTGGATGAATCTGCCCATGTCTCCGTCAGATCTTCGACCGCAGCCTTCAGCAAGATTCGCGGCAATCGATGCCGACGCACGGCGCATTTGACTGGTCAGCCCGAATCTTTCTTCGTTGGGGAACGGCCTCGTATTCTTGTAGACTGCGAGCGTAAGCAGGTGCGCTTTTTCCCAAACAACCAAGTCTTTGTAATTTCTCATTAGTACCTCACGGCAATTTAGCTAAAAGCCAACAGCTAACAGCTAAAAGCTCTTTACAAAATTCTTCCCGGGCAACTGCCGTATCTTGCCATTCAGCTCCAACTCGAACAGCGCGGCGAAGATTTCCGAGGACGACATTTCGTTTTCCAGCAATTCGACCAGTTGATCGATGTGCGTGGATTCATCGGCCTTGAGCAACTTGAGGACCTTTTTTTCGTGGGGCGAGGTCACCTCGTCCGGGAATAGAGATGCGGTTTCCGGCTCGGGAGATTCATTCTGCATGGAACTGAGCGCGACCTGCACGTCGGTTGGAAGCTCTTCCCACACGTCTTCCCAGGTGGCAACGAGCTTCGCGCCTTGCTTGATCAGCGTGTTCGGGCCCCAGGAATTCTTGTTGGTCACGTTGCCCGGGACGGCGTAGACATCGCGATTTTGTTCAAGGGCACAGCGGGAAGTGATGCGCGTGCCGCTGTATTCCGCGGCTTCGACGACCAGTACGCCGGCGGACATCCCGCTGATGATCCGGTTGCGGATGGGAAAGTTTTGCGGGGCCGGCGAGGTCCCGACTGGGAATTCGGTGATCAGCGCGCCACCGAGGGCCACAATCTATTCGGTGAGCCGCGTGTTTTCCCTGGGGTACATGACGTCAATTCCGGTGCCGAGGACGGCGACGGTTTTTCCCTTGGCGGCGATCGCGCCGCGATGCGACGCGGTATCGATGCCCCGCGCTAATCCACTGATGATCACCAGGCCGCGAGCGGCGAGGTCGGTGGAGAGACGTTCGGCCATGCCGCTGCCATAGGGCGTAGGATGGCGCGTTCCCACCATCGCGATGCCGGGCTGAGCCAGCACCTCGACGCATCCTTTAATAAATAAGATTACCGGTGGGTCGTAAATTTCCTTCAGCCGTGACGGATATTCGGGGTCGCTGAGTGAAATAATTCTCGCGCCCGCCTCGGCCGCCTTCGCGCATTCCTGCTGCGCCAGTTCGAGCGACTTTCCCGTGGCCACCGATTGCGCGGAAACCGCGCGCATCCCCGTAGCTTCGAGTTCGGTCAGGCTGGCATGGAAGACGCACTCGGCCGTGCCATAGCGCTCGATCAGTTTCTTGATGCGCGTGGGGCCCAATCCCGGAGTCAGTGCGAGGGCAAGCCAGTAGGTGGCCTGGTAAGAAGCCGGGTTGCGGGCAGCAACGGCCACCTCGGACATATCAATATCATTATTATTGGACATATTGCGTGACCCTAGCCTGCGGCGGAAAATGCTGTCAAGGATGGCGCGCACATCACTTTTGGTAGAATTCGTAAAGTGATGAGCCGGTTAAAGATCTCGGCCATTTCCTACCTGAACACCGCGCCGCTCATGTGGGATTTTGAGCATGACCAGGCGGGCGCGGGCCTTAGTTTTGATATTTCCTACACCATCCCCTCAGCCTGCGCCGCGGCTTTGCGTGCGGGAACGGCCGATATTGGCATCATTCCGGCCGCCGCTTATACCACGGTTCCGGATCTTGTCATCATTCCGGACGTGGCGATTGCGTCACGGCGGGCAGTGCGGTCGATCCTGCTGGTAAGCAAAAAGTCCGTCGATCCGATGTGGAAGCAGGTGCGCACGGTTGCGCTCGATACTTCTTCGATGACGTCGGTGGCGCTGGCCAAGATTTTGTTCGCGAAATGGCTGGGAGGAGCGCGCAGTTATAAGGCGATGGCTCCGGACCTCGATGCGATGCTCCGCGCTTGCGATGCGGCGTTGCTCATCGGAGACCCGGCATTGCAGGTCGACCGCACGCGCTACTTTACGCTCGATTTGGCGGAGGAGTGGGTGGCGCGCACGGGAAAGTCATTCGTTTTCGCTTTCTGGGCCATTCGCAAGCAGGCGCTTGCCGGACGCAATGCCGCGGCGATCGCTGAGGTTTTCAGGAAGTCACGGGATCATGGGCTGTCGCCGAAAAAACTTGAAGCCATCGCTCAGGAGTGGGCGCCGCGCCTCGGCCTCACGGTCGAAATGGTTCGCGTCTACCTGACGCACAACATCCATTATTATCTCGACCCTCCGTGCCTGGAAGGGCTTGCGCTTTATTACCGCCTGGCCGCGGAAATCGGTGCCCTTCCGCAAGCGCCGGAACTTCATTTTGTTTAGAACTCAGCGTTCCCCTTTTGCCATTTCCTTTAGCTGGACGGCATAGGCTGCTTTTTAACGTTGCATCTTGCCAGCCGCTCCTGCTCCAATAAAGAAGATGGATTTGCTTGCGATCGTCCTGCTCGTGTCGAAAAAGAGTGCCTTGCGATGGCTGATCCATCTCGGGGGCCCCAGCCTGATTTTGCTGGGCCTCATCGACAACTCGGTCATCCCTCTGCCGGGTAGCACGGACATCGTCACCATCCTGCTGGCCGCTCACCATCCCAACCTGTGGATCTACTACGCGATCATGGCGACGGCGGGAGCGCTCATCGGCGGCTATCTTACTTACCGCATGGCTCGCAAAGGTGGCAAAGAAACTCTGGAAAAAAGATTTTCGAAGAAGACGACCAAGAAGGTGTACGCGATTTTTTCACGCTGGGGATTCGCGGCGGTCGTGATCCCCGCCATACTACCGCCGCCCTTTCCCATCGTGCCCATGCTTCTGGCAGCCGGCGCCATGCAGTACCCGACCAGGAAGTTCCTGACCGCTCTGGCCGTGGGGCGCGGCCTTCGGTTCACTATCCTCGCTTATCTCGGGTTTCACTACGGCCGGCACATCGTGAGGCTTTTTGCCCAGTACTACTGGCCCGTGCTTATCGCCCTGATCGCGTTCTCAGCGGTGGGCGCACTCTACGGCCTGTACGAGTACAAACGCAGACAGAAAAGCAGTGGTCAGGAAACTCCCCGCCAGCAATCGCAGGTTCGCCGCCGGACGGCCTAGGAGCCTTCGGTCAACTTCAGCAAACTCGCCTCCACCGCCTCTCACCAGCTAAAATAGCCATTACCGTGGGGTGAAGAGGATGTCCCTGACCAAGCAGCAAGCTCTGGAAATGTTTCGGTCCGATGATCTGATCGGGATTGGCATGGAGGCGGACGCGGTCCGCCGCAAGATGCACCCCGAAGGCGTCGTAACCTACATCATCGACCGCAACATTAATTACACCAACTTCTGCACGGAGTATTGCACCTTCTGCGCGTTCTATCGTCCGTTGAAGGGACCGGCGTCCAAGGAAGGTTACATCCTCGACCTCGATACCATCTACGAAAAAATTCGCGAAACCGTGGAACTCGGCGGCACCGGCGTGCTGATGCAGGGCGGCCTGCATCCCGATCTCAAGATCGACTGGCACGAGCGGATGCTCAGCGGTATCAAGCAGCGCTTCCCGAAAATCCATCTGCACTGCTACTCCGCTTCTGAAATTCTCGCGATTGCCGAGTACAGCAATCTCAGCGTGCGCGATACGATTGCGCGCCTGCGCGACTCGGGCCTTGATTCGATCCCGGGCGGCGGCGCCGAGATTCTTGACGACGAGGTCCGCTACAAAATTGCGCGCCTGAAATGCCTGACCGCGGATTGGCTGCTGGTGCATCGCACTGCGCACCAGCTCGGCATGCGCACTACCGCGACCATGATGTTTGGCGTCGGCGAGTCCATCGAACACCGCATCAACCACTTCCAATGTCTTTACGATTTGCAGCAGGAGACGGGCGGGTTCACGGCGTTCATCCCGTGGAGCTTCCAGCCCGCCAACACCGCGCTGGGCGGGCGCCGCTGGGATGAGGCCACGGCGGTTGAGTACTTGAAAGTGCTGGCGATTTCGCGACTCTATCTTTCGAATTTTTTGAATGTGCAGTCCAGTTGGGTCACGCAGGGATTGAAAGTCTGCCAGATGGGCTTGCGTTTCGGCGGCAACGACGTAGGCTCGGTGATGCTGGAGGAGAACGTCGTTCGCGCCGCGGGCGTGACCAACTGCACAACCGAGGAAGAATTGCGGCGCATCATACGCGATGCAGGCTTCCGGCCGGCGCAACGGGATACTTTGTACCGGCAATATTTTCTCAACTGATCGGCAAAGCTCACGTAGGGACGGCCGCCCTCGGCCGTCCAGCGGGGCGAAGCCCCGCCATTGTCGAGTGCAAGAATGGATCAATGAAGACCTGGGCGAGCTTTGCTCGCCTGGACGGCCGGGGGCGGCCGTCCCCACGTAGTTTCTCTATGACGCGCTCACTCGCCATCACCTTCTTGCTTCTCAGTGCCTGGTTGCTGGCGAGCGCGCAAGACTCCCCACCCATGGCAAAGGCCTCTTCCATTGCAGGCACGGTGATGAAGGAACCGGGCAGCCAGCCGCTCAAAAAAGTGCTGGTACAGGTCGTGGCGGAAGATCAGAAGCAGGGCGGAAACTACACCGCCTCGACCGATGCCGACGGCCATTTCCACATTGAGAACGTCCTGCCGGGGCGTTACCGACTCTACCTCGAGAAAACCGGGTTGGTCGGGGTGAATGGGCGCGGGCTTAAGTCTGACGTCAACGTTTTAACGGTTCAGGCCGGGCAATCGGTGGAAGACCTTCTCTTTCGCATGTTGCCCACGGCCATCATCAGCGGCCGCATCACGGACGAAGATGGCGACCCGATGTCCGGGGTCAGAGTGATCGCACTAAGAAAAAAGCCAGGGAAGGCAACGAGGGAAACCGCCGGGAGCGAGGCGACGAACGATCTTGGCGAATACCGGCTCGCCGGTTTGTTTCCCGGGCAGTATTGGATTGCGGCCATGCCGCCTCCCGACTTCCGCGATTACGAACGGCAGCAAGAGAAATCGCCGCAGGGCGATAACAAGGGCGACATGCAGCCCGATAACCGTTATGTCACCACTTACTATCCGGGCACCTACGATGGCACGCAGGCCTCGGCTGTAACGCTTAAGGCGGGCGATGAAATGCCGGTCAACCTCACGTTGGCGCCGGCGAGAACGTATCGGGTTCGCGGAATCGTTACTGGCATTATGGTCGCCCAGAAGCCAACCGTGGAGTTGATTCCCAAGGCGGGCGACTCTGTCCGGTCGAGTGAAGTTGGGCCGGATGGTCAGTTCGAAGTCCTCGGGGTCGCCCCGGGGTCTTACTTGGTCAGGGCATCGGCCGGGATGGATTCACAGCCGCTAACTGCGCACCAGGATATCAACGTCGTAGCCGCCGACGTCGAAGGCTTGAAGCTCAGTCCCCTGCCTTCTTTCCGGCTCTCCGGCCGTCTCCAAATCGAGGGCAGCGCGTCCGGAGAGCTTAGCCAGTACTCGGTAAACCTGCGCGTGCCCGATGATCCAGGGTTCTTCCTGTCCCAGAACTTCTTTGGGACGAGCGCGCCGGTGGACCGGCTCGGTAATTTTGAGTGGAAAGACGTGATCCCCGGCAACTACATCGTGCAACTATTCGGGGCCGACGTTCAGAGCAACTTCTACCTGAAATCCGTAACCCTCGGCGGACGAGATGTAGCAACCGGATTCACGGCAAACGGGCCCGCGACGCTTGATCTGCTGGTTAGTTCCAAGGGAGGCACGATTGAGGGAGCGGTCGTTGAAAAGGAAAAAGATGTGAATATTGATCATGTAGACAACGATCACCCCGCACCCAATGCCACGGTGGTGGCCGTGCCGGAAGAAAAATACCGCAAGCTTCCCGATCACTTCGGGCTCGGATCGACCGATCAGCATGGACGCTTTACGATTCGCGGCGTAGCTCCGGGCAGCTACACCCTATTCGCCTGGCAGGATCTGGAAGAGGGCGTGTACCGCGACCCCGACTTTCTGAAGTCTCAGGAAGCGAATGGTACGGCGGTGAAAGTAGAGGAAGGTTCTCATCAGAAGCTCGAGCTGAGGCTTAGTCCAGCGGGCGAGGAGTGGCGATAAACAGGTACAATGCTTGTGCTGCCTTCTTTCTTTTTGATTCACGGTGCGGTTGAGTTCATGGATTTGAGACTTACTTCCTCCCCGCCGGCCTTGGCCGTCATGCTTGCCTCCAAGGGCTTGGTGCCCTATCTTCGCCACCATTTTCTGGACAAGACTTTCCAGGGGCTTTACCAGGTCAATGCGTTTGACCTGGCGCTGCTGATTCCGTACTTTGTCGTGCTGATCGTCCTGGCGGCGTACGGCGCGCACCGCTACTGGCTGGTCTATCTTTATTATAAGAACCAGAAGAACAAGACGACGGAACCAGCGGCTCATTTCCATTTCGATGACCTGCCGCGCGTCACCGTCCAGTTGCCCATCTTTAACGAGCAATACGTGGTGGAGCGGCTGCTCGACGCCGTCTGCCGGCTCGACTATCCACAAGAAAAACTCGACATCCAACTGCTCGACGACTCGACCGACGAAACCGTAGAGGTCGCACGCCTTTTGGTCGATCGCTACGCCGCCTTGGGATATCCGGTCACGTACCTGCATCGCGACAATCGTGAAGGCTACAAGGCTGGCGCTTTGGCGGAAGGATTGAAAACCGCGAAGGGCGAATTCATCGCCATCTTTGACGCTGATTTTGTTCCACCACCCGACTTTCTGCTGAAGTGCATCCATCACTTCACCGATCCCAAGGTCGGCATGGTGCAAACGCGCTGGACGCACATCAATCGCAACTATTCCTTGCTGACCCAGGTCGAAGCCATTCTGCTCGACGGTCATTTCGTGCTGGAGCACTCGGGACGCGCGCGCAGCGGCGTTTTCTTTAACTTCAACGGCACGGCCGGCATGTGGCGGCGCTGCGCCATTGACGAAGCCGGCGGCTGGGAGCATGACACGCTCACCGAAGATACCGATCTTTCCTATCGCGCCCAGCTCAAAGGATGGAAGTTTCTTTATCTGCAGGACGTCGAATGTCCAGCCGAGTTGCCGGTAGAGATGACCGCATTCAAAACGCAGCAGGCGCGCTGGGCTAAAGGGCTGATCCAGGTCTCGAAGAAAATACTTCCGCAGGTGTTAAGGAGCGATGTATCGCGGCACCAGAAAATCGAAGCTGTGTATCACCTGACGGCTAACATCAGCTATCCACTGATGATCGTGCTCTCGGTTCTGCTGATGCCCGCCATGATTATTCGCTTCTACCAGGGATGGTTCCAGATGCTCTACATCGACCTGCCCCTGTTCATGGCTTCGACGTTCTCCATTTCCAGCTTCTATCTGGTCTCGCAGAAGGAACTGTTTCCGAAAAGCTGGCTGCGATCGCTGCTCTACCTGCCACTCTTGATGTCTCTCGGAATCGGGCTGACGATCACCAATACGATTGCCGTGCTCGAAGCGCTGGTTGGCAGGCAGACCGCCTTCGCCCGTACTCCCAAGTATCGCGTCGAATCAAAGAAGGACAGAGTCGGCGCGAAAAAATACCGCAAGCGTCTGGGATGGGTTCCGTGGATTGAACTCCTCATCGGAGCTTATTTCGCGCTGGCGGTCTTTTACGCCATCGACAACGAGAACTACTTCACGGTTCCCTTCCTGCTGTTGTTCGTGATCGGTTACTGGGTCACGGGGCTGATGTCACTGCTGCAGGGGCGGTTCGCCGGACTCTCGATGGGTTCGGAAACCCACACCAAGCCATTCCCGGTCGGCGTGTAGTCAGCGCACGGGAGCGTCGGAGGGAAGGTTGAAGTCAATGGTAATCCTGGTCTCGGTCTTCAGCGGTTTTCCATCGAGCTCATAAGGCTCGTACCGCCAGTACTTCACCGCGTCCGCGGCGGATTGGGCAAGCTCGGGCGGGCCTTCGATAACCTTCACATCGCGCACCGTTCCATCCTCCATGACCGTCGCGGCCAGAATGACCGTGCCTTCCAAGCGCGAAAGAAGAGCCTGCGCGGGATAAACAGGCTCGACGCGGTGCACCAGTTGGCCGCCCGAAATCCCTTGCGTCACCGGCGCAGAGGGCCCGGGCAACGAGACTTTCGTGGAGAGAACTCCGTTGAGAGGGGACTGATTCGTGGAGCCGGCGGAGATCCACGGCGGCTCGGTCGAGGCGGTCTCATCCAACCGCGAATCGATGGAGCCCGAGGCATTGTGCGATCCAATCTGCGAGCCGGGAACCTCGCGCGTGATGGTGAAATCGGCAGCAACATCCTTTGGAGTCTTCTTTCCCGAGACTACGTCCACTTTTGAGGCGAACTTCACGGGAGTTCCGGCTGAAGTCTTTCCGCTGGATGGGAACGGGGATTCGTCACCAGGATTCGCCTTCCAGACTGGGTCATTATCGGGAGGATGTTTATCGGGAAAATGTTTGTCGGGAGAATGTGCGGCTACGGCGTTGACGGTTGTGGTGCCCACAGAAGACGGCTTCGCCGAATCCGCCTTGCCATCCGCGTCATCCGAACCGCGCCACCCAAGCCAGATCGCCAGGGCAAGCAGCGAGATCGCTACGAGGCCGATGGCGCCCAAAGCAAACGGTCGCGATCGAGTTCCCAGGAAAGCGAGAGCCACGTCCTCGACACGATCCGACGCCGGTAGCAGGCCGGAGGGTTGCGGCCTCTCCACCGGAAGCTTCGGCGCGGCGGACGATGCGCCATGCGGTTGCGATGCGCGTGTGCGTTCCGCGAGCTCCGCCAGTTGCTGAAGAAGAGCAAGATGCTGTTCGCTGAAGGCTGCGGGCTTGGTGGAAAGAACCTCGAGAATTCCGTTGACCCCGCGCCGGCCCTGAATCGGCAAGATGGCAATCGAGCGCAAACCGAGGCTGCGGCAGACTTCCACATCGACGAGCGGATCATTCTCGGTATCTGCGCAATGATGAATTTTACCGGTGCGCAAACACCTTCCCGAGATTCCTCCAGTCTCCCCACCCAACTGCGCACCGAGAGCCGGTGCTGTGTCGCCACTGCGCGCGCGGCACACCATCGTCCCTTCCTTCCACATCGCTAGTGCGGCTCCGGAGGCGCCCGTCAGTTGTCGGGCAGCGTCTGTGATGGTCGCCAGTATCGGGTCCAGGCATTGGTCCCCGGCTGCGATCAGCTCTTTCAGGGAGGACAGGGCCGCGCTCTCTATTTCCCCGGAGCGGGGCGGCTCTGATTGAGGCACAACCACAGATCTCTCTCGGTCGGTAAATTGCCGGACAAAACCAGCAGAACAGAAGCGGCACGCGCGATTTGGCCGAAGTATGAGCCAACTCCGCGCGCCTGTCAAGACAAGTGACGCGGCGTGGTCATCGGGTGATCGGAAGTTCGGCAGGGAAAGATGATCCGCTCACCCGATGCTCTGGCGCTTGCACCAAACTAACTAACAATCGAGTCGCGGGGCGGTGCTACCCTGATAGCGCTCTGGTTTCTCGCATGCACCTCCGCAATAGGAATTGCAGGGAACCAATCTCAAGAAGCTTTTACGAACAGTCGAAGCGCTGGCGGATTTGGGGCCCGAACTTACGGCGGACCGCGACTTCCGCCAAACCGCTCGCACCATGCTGACCGCCGTGATGGAAGCGGCTGGCGCGCGCGAGGCTGTCCTATTTTCGTTCGGCGAACGGCCTTCCTTGCTGACCTCGGTCGATGCCCAAGGATTCGCGCTGCTGCCCGAACCGTCGCTGATTCCCCTGCTTCCCCGCCACGTGCACACTCTGACCGCGGCCGTCGGCCCTGTAGTGCTCAACAGTTCCACCTACGATGTCTTTCTGAGTTCGAACGGCAATGTCGCGCCCGAACTGTTCAAGTGCGTTTGCCCGCTGAAAGTTCGAGGAAAGCTCGCCGGAGTGATCGCCCTGGGACGCCGGCCCGGCGATGCAGTCTACGAAGAAGACGCGCTCGACGCTTTTGAAATGCTGAGCCACTACGTGGCGCTGGCCATTCAGAATCACACTCTCGGCCAGACGCTGGCCCAGCGGGTTTCTGAAAACCTGCGGCTGCTGGCCTCGCTGCACGGGTTCTACGACAACGCGCTTGAAGCTTTCGCCACCGCCATCGACGTTAAACACGTCAACATTCATGGACACTCGCTGCGGGTGGGCCGCTACTCACAGGCAATCGGCGAGGCGCTGGGGATGGACTCGAACGACGTTGCGTCACTCCGGTCGGCGGCCTATCTGCACGACATCGGCATGGTTGCCGTCGATAAGCGGCTAATCGGAAAAGCTTCGGCGCTCGACGCGGAAGAATCCCGCGAGATGCGCGATCACACAGTCGTTGGACATCAGATCGTAAGCCACGTGCAGTTTCCCTGGCCGCAGATTCCGGAAATCGTGCGCTGGCACCATGAACGTGCAGACGGGTCGGGCTACCCGGACGGCTTGCATGGCGACGAATTGCCGCAAGCGGTGCGCATCGTGGCCCTGGCCGAGACCTTCGATGCCATGACCAGTGAACGTCCCTACCGCGAACGCATGACGGTTGGAGTCGCGCTTCAGGAATTGATCCGCATGACCCCGCAAAAATACGATCCCCACGCGCTCCAAGCTTTGCTGATCCAGGTGCGGCGGGACGCGATCGGAACGAACCGCATCCCGATCCTTGACCCCGACATGATGAATCTTGCGGCCACAGACGTGGACCAGTTGGCGTCCACCCTGCAACACAGAATCAGCCAGGCTAAGATTTTTCTTACCTGAAATCGGCAGTTCGCGTTGCACCAGTCAGCGCGACCCATCCGGCGCCAGCGAGCCAAATTCTTCTCGGTGTAAAATCGGAACCTAGTCCTCTCGTGCCTCGTCTTGTTTCGCGATCACGATGTGAACTAGGATAGTTGGCGCAGTTGTATCTATTTGGCGCTGATTTCATCTAATTTCGTAAGTACGGCAACGCAAGCCGACTTGCGTGGAGAGCATTGATGGCTGTCAGTGATCAGTCTGTCGCCACCGGTACCGAGCTCGATCAGTTATCTATCAACACGATTCGCACGCTTTCGATGGACGCGGTGCAGAAGGCGAACTCGGGTCATCCGGGGGCGCCAATGGCGCTGGCTCCGGTCGCTTACTGTCTGTGGCAGCAGTTTCTGCGCTATGACCCGGAAGATCCGATCTGGCCGAACCGCGACCGCTTCGTGCTCTCCAATGGGCACGCCTCCATGCTGCTGTATTCCCTGCTCCATCTGGCGGGCGTGCGAGAAGTCAGTCCCGCGGGCGAAATTCTTTCGACCCCTGCCGTCTCGCTCGACGAGATCAAGAATTTCCGGCAACTGGGCAGCAAAACTCCGGGGCATCCCGAATACGGTTTGACCTCGGGCGTCGAGACGACCACTGGCCCGCTCGGTCAGGGCGTCGGCAACAGCGTGGGCATGGCGATCGCCGAGCGCTGGCTGGCGGAGTATTTCAATCGTCCGGGATTCGAGTTGTTCAACTACAACATCTGGGCGATTTGCGGCGATGGCGACATGATGGAAGGAATTTCCTCGGAAGCCGCATCGGTCGCCGGACATCTGAAACTTTCAAACCTGTGCTGGATTTACGACAACAACCACATCACCATCGAAGGCAACACCGATCTCGCCTACGACGAAAATGTGGCCGCCCGGTTCGCAGCCTATGGCTGGGATGTCCAGCACGTCCACGATGCCAACGATCTGGTTGCGCTCGCCAAAGCCTGCACCCACGCGCTCAGCGTGAAGGATCGTCCCAAGCTGATCATTGTAGACAGTCACATCGGCTACGGCTCGCCTCACCGCCAGGACACAAGAGAAGCGCACGGCGAGGCGCTCGGCGAAGAAGAAGTCAAACTGACGAAGCGCTTCTATGGCTGGCCGGAAGATGCCAAGTTCCTGGTACCCGACGGAGTGCGCGAGAACTTTCGCGACGTCATGGGGAAGCGCGGGCGGCAATTGCGCGGCCAGTGGAATGCGCTGTTCAGCAAGTACAGCACGCAGCATCCCGACTTGGCGGCTCAATTCGGACGCATGCAGCGTCGCCAACCTGCTGACGGATGGGACAAGGACCTTCCCACATTTGCGCCTGATGCCAAGGGAATCGCAACCCGCGATTCTTCCTCCAAGGTTCTGAACGCAATTGCCAAGAACGATCCCTGGCTCATGGGCGGCTCGGCCGACTTGTATCCATCAACGAAAACACGGCTCACCTTCGACGGTGCCGGCGATTTCGAGGCGAATCATTACAACGCGCGCAACTTCCACTTCGGCATTCGCGAGCACACCATGGGCGCAATCGTAAATGGCATGGCGCTGTCGAAAATCCGTGCCTACGGTTCGACGTTCCTCATCTTCAGCGACTACATGAAGACGCCGATCCGCCTCTCGGCCCTCATGGAAATTCCCGCAATCTGGATCTTCTCGCACGATTCCATCGGCGTCGGCGAAGACGGACCAACCCACCAGCCGATCGAGCAACTGATCACCCTGCGAGCGATTCCCGGGCTGATGACGCTCCGCCCCGCCGATGCGAACGAAGTGGTCGAGGCGTGGAAAATCATCATGAAGCTGCAGAAAGAGCCGGCGGCGCTGATCCTGACGCGGCAGGCTGTGCCCACATTCGATCGCACGAAATACCGGTCCGCGGCAGGCCTGGCTCGCGGCGCCTACATTCTGGCCGACGCCGGAGGTGGCAAGCCGCAGGTGATCCTGATGGCCACTGGCAGCGAGGTCTATCTCTGCATCGACGCTTACGAAAAACTGAAAGCGGAAGGCATACGGGCACGGGTGGTCAGCATGCCTTCGTGGGACTTGTTCGAACATCAGGACCAGAGTTACCGCGATGAGGTGCTTCCGCCCGACGTCACCGCGCGGGTCGCGGTCGAGCAGGCTTCGACCTTCGGCTGGGCGCAATATACAGGGCCGAAAGGACGCGTCATCGGCATGCACACCTTTGGAGCGTCCGCGCCGCTCAAGGATCTGCAGAAGAAGTTCGGCTTCACGACTGAGGCCGTCATACAAGCAGCACGCGAACTGATCGGAAAGTGAGGCGCTGCTCGGGAGTTGATAAGCCAGCCCCGGAGGGGCGACCGATCGGAAACTGATAAGCCAGCCCCGGAGGGGCGACCGAGCTTAGCCCAGCGCTTCAGCGCTGGGAAACGTGGGGCAAATGATTAAAGTCCCGTAGGGACGACCGAGTTGTTCGAATCGTGATGTAACGGATTGCTAACAAGGCATTGATTCAATGGCTCAATCATTCAATGATTCAATGCCCTCAGTTGCGGATATTGCCGAGATTTGGCGGCGCGGCAGCGTGGTCAGCTCATGGTTGCTTGACCTGACGGCGATGGCGCTGGTCGAGAATCCCACGCTCTCCGAGTACAGCGGGTTCGTGCAGGATTCCGGCGAGGGACGCTGGACGATCCAAGCGGCGCTCGAAGAGGCGGTTCCCGCCGAAGTGCTGACCGCGGCTCTGTACACGCGCTTCCGCTCGCGGCAGGACCATACTTTCGCGGAGAAGATGCTCTCCGCCATGCGGCAGAAATTTGGTGGTCACGTCGAACCGAAGAACCATTGAGTCATTGAATCATTGAGGTATTGAATCATTGAGAAACCTGGCGGTCCACTGAATGGCTAAATGATTCAACGACTAAATGATTCAATGATTCAATCGAGGTACCAATGGCTCCAACAGAAGTTCTGCCAGCAACAATCAAACCGCAGGTGGGGCGCACCGGAGATCCGTGTGTCATGGTGATCTTCGGCTTTACCGGCGACCTGACGCGCCGCAAGCTGATTCCCGCTCTCTACAATCTCGCCAGCCAGCAATTGCTGTCGCGAGAGTTCGCCGTGATCGGCGTGGGCCGCAGCCCCATGAGCGATGACGACGCGCGTAAGAAGGTCACCGCAGACTTCAAACAGTTTGCCACCGGCGCCATCGATGCCGATTTGTGGGAATGGTTTGTCCGTCGCATAAGTTATATAAGTGGAAACTTCGACGATCCCGCTACTTACGACAAGCTGAAAGAAACCCTGGCCAAAGTTGACCAGGAGCATAACTCCCACGGCAACTATTTCTTTTATCTCGCCACCGCGCCCAACTTCTTCGGCGACGTCGTCGAGCGATTGGCGAAAGTCGGACTGATGGCCGAAGACAACAGCCATTGGCGGCGGGTGATTATCGAAAAACCTTTTGGCCACGATCTCGAATCCGCCAAGGCTTTGAATAAACAACTTTTGAGAGTTGCTACGGAATGCCAGATCTACCGCATCGATCACTATCTGGGGAAAGAGACGGTGCAGAACATTTTGGCGCTCCGTTTCGCGAACGGAGTTTTCGAGCCCATCTGGAATCGCCGCTACATTGACCACGTGCAGATTTCGGTTGCCGAAACCGTCGGCGTCGAAAAACGCGGCGGTTACTACGATGGAGCGGGCGCCCTCCGCGACATGGTGCCCAACCACATCATGCAGCTCATCACTCTGACCGCGATGGAACCGCCGATTTCGTTCGAGGCGAACGCGGTGCGCGACGAGCAGGCCAAAATCCTGCATGCCATCCAGCCCTTCAGCAACGAAGACGTGCTCAGCAAAACCATCCGCGGCCAATACGGAGAGGGCATCATGGACGGCATGCACGTGCCCGCTTACCGTTCGGAAGAGGGCGTGCCGCCGGACTCGCGCACCGAAACCTTCGTCGCCATGCGGCTGCTGATCGACAACTGGCGCTGGGCGGGAGTTCCCTTCTATCTGCGTACCGGCAAGCGGCTGCCCGCCCACAATACGCACGTCGTGATTCAGTTCCGGCGCGCGCCCTTCATGCTGTTCCGCGAAACCCAGGTGGAAAACCTGGCGCCCAACCAAATGGTGCTGCACATCCAGCCCGAAGAAGGCATCTCGCTGCGCTTTGCCGCCAAAGTTCCCGGACCCGCCATGCAACTGGGCGAAGTGGATATGGACTTCGCGTATGCCGACTATTTCGGGCTCACTCCTTCGACCGGCTACGAACGCCTGCTGCATGACTGCATGACCGGCGACGCCACGCTGTTCCAGCGCGCTGACATGGTCGAGGCTGGTTGGAGCATTGTCAATCCCGTACTCGATGTGTGGAAGGCGCTGCCTCCGCGTCATTTCCCCAACTATCCCGCCGGAACCTGGGGCCCGAAAGAGTCCGACGAACTGATGGAACGCGATGGCCGGCGTTGGAGAGATTTCGAGAAATGACAGGGATTGTGTAATTTGGTAATCGGATAATTTTGTAATTTGTGTTTGGCTTTGCTGATCGCGGGGGATCAAATTACATAAGTACCAAATTATAAAATTACCAATTTCCTATGCCGTCTACTCGAATCATTGAAGTCGTCGCCACCGCCGCCGATCTTTTTCACGCCGCCGCCGAAGAATTCATTGGCGTGGCCCGCGCCGCCATCGGCGCCCAGGGACGATTCACGGTCGCGCTCTCCGGTGGCTCGACTCCAAAAGCTCTCTATTCCCTGCTCGCCGCCAGTTACGCCGACTTCGCCTGGAACCGCGTCTTCTTATTCTTCGGCGACGAACGTCACGTCCCGCCCACCGACCCCGAAAGCAACTATCGGATGGTCGAGGAATCGTTGCTGACAAAAATAAAGCCTGCGATTCCCGCCGAGAACGTCTTTCGCGTGCCGGCCGAGAATCCCGATGCCGCCGCCGCAGCCTCAGACTATGAGGCTCAGCTCCGCCGATTCTTTGAACTCCAACCCGGCGAATTCCCGCGCTTTGATCTAATTCTGCTCGGCGTGGGGCCCGATGGCCACACGGCATCGCTCTTTCCCGATTCCCCGGCGCTCGACGAACAGTCGCGCCTGGTAGTCGCCAATTGGGTCGCAAAGTTCAACACTCATCGCATCACCTTCACCTTCCCCGTGCTCAATCGCGCCGCCGAAGTGATGTTCATGGCCAGTGGCGCGGAAAAAGCTGACATGCTGCGTCAGGTTCTCGAGGGAAAGAACATTCCTCCATTACCGTCGCAACGAGTGCAACCCTCCGACGGAAAATTGCTGTGGCTGCTCGACGAAGCCGCCGCCGCAAAATTGACTCGGTGAAGGGTGTCACTCATCTGCCGGACGAGTACAATAAAGTAAATTCCAGTAGTTCCCTAAGGCATACTTTCCGCGCTTGAAGCGCTGTCCCAGTCAGTCAGCAAAGGGGGACGCACCGATGTTCAGCAAAGCGTTCGGCAAAGCGTTCAGCAAAACGGCCAGCAAAAAAACGATCGCCGTCCGCCACGCGGTGTTAGCTGTCGTTCTCGCCTCCGCCGCCTTCAGCCAACAGACGCCCAGTCAACCGCCGCTCAATCAACCGGCGCCCGCTGCGCCCAGTTCCTCGGCAGGGCTCGAGTTTCCCGTGATCATGCGGCAAAACGTGGCTGCCGGCACCACCCCGGTCGGAACCGCGGTCCGGGCCAAACTTGCAGTGGCCACCATGGTCAATGGCGTAGTCATTCCGCAGGATGCACTCTTGTCCGGAGAAGTTACTGAGTCCGTGGCGAAATCTGCCAGCGGCCCATCCCGCCTTGCCATTCGCATGGACTCCGCGCAGTGGAAGAATGGCTCAGCACCCATCGCGCTTTCGCTCGCGCCAAAGGTTTACTTGACCGCCTGGTATTACCCCGTGGCACCGCTGGCGACTCCGGATCTCTCGTCTGGCCTGCCGAACGCCGCAAATCACCCGAAAGTTTGGGATGCGTCTGGCGCCTATCCCGGCCAGAGGAATCCGACTGCACCGCCATTTCCAGGCTCTGACACGGGCGCGGACAAGAACGCGCCGCTCGCGCCAGGCATTTCGAAACACCGCGTCTTGATGAAAAATGTAGAGTCCACGCGCAATGGCGACGGAGCCGTCACCCTTACTTCCAAGCGTTCCAATATCAAGCTCGATAAGCAGACCACCTATGTCCTCGCCGCGGGCGATTTGCTGCCTGCAAAGTAAGAACGGCTGCTTACTCTGCCGAGGTTAACTACTGGTGCGCTATCTTGCCAACCAGATGTGGGCCACCCGCCAAGGTGCGCGCGGGGTGGGGCATCCGGCTCTTACCTAACACTTCATCACACTAACCGGTGAGCGATATCACTGAAATGATCCGGTTGCACGTGCTAAAAGAACGCCTCACAGGCATGCGTAGAGTTTGACCTGCACTCAGGCGCATAGCCCCTGCTGGTCGAACGAACCCACGCGCCGACGCCGGTCCAGGGTCTGCTGCGGACCCAGGGCGGAGCCAAGGTATAACAGCAGCGCGTAACTCATTCCTGACTGGGGGCAACTGACCGTATGTACAGAGTCGGATTCCCGTCCGGATTCGGTTCTCCGTACTCGGCGGAACCTCGGCTTTCGCACGACCCAATATCCTCCCCGAAACAAATTTGCGCCATGAGGTGAGTCTTATGTCCAAATATTTTTACTTCGCAGTAACCGCCATCCTTGGGGTAACGATGTTCGCAACCACCACTCAGGCGCAAGCTCCGCCCAGCGGTGATACCTTCGTCAGCAGCGCAACTCCGAAGGCCAACTACGGTATCAGCCCCATTCTTGTCGTGGGACCCGGCTCGACTACGTTTATCCAGTTCAATCTCTCTGAATTGCCCGCCGGATCCAGCGTCAACAAGGCCACGCTGCGCCTGTACGTGGATGGCGTGCTCATAAGCGGCAGCTTCGACGTGTTCCCGGTGGATGGCGCATGGTCCGAGAACAAGCTGACCTACAACACCCCGCCTCCGTCGCTGGGCAGTTCGGCAACCGGAAACAATCCCATCGCCATCACCAGTTCGAGCCTCAACCAGTTCTTTCTCATTGACATCACCCCGCTCGTGCAGGGCTGGGTTAGTGGAACTATCGCCAACAACGGCGTGGCGCTGGTTCTCACCACTACCAGCGGGTTGTTCTCCTTCGATTCGAAGGAGAGCCTGCTGACGGGCAATGGCCCCGAGTTGGAGATCGTGCTGAACGGACCCGCCGGACCGCAAGGAATCCAGGGGATTCAGGGTCCCGCAGGCTCGACCGGTCCCCAAGGACCGCAGGGGCCTACCGGTCCAACGGGACTACAGGGATCCTCAGGTGCGCCCGGACTCAACGGCCAAGGCTTCAATTTCCGCGGTGCCTTCGGTCCCACCGCCACCTACAACGTGTACGATGTGGTCACTTACAACGGCTCCTCGTATGTGGCGATTGCGTCCAGCGCCGGCCCCAGCAATCCGACGCCCGATACCAATCCCACGGATTGGTCGATCATGGCGCAACAAGGATCGAGCGCCAACACGCGCATGATCTTCCCATCATTCTTCCCTGGCAATCTGAGTGGTAGCTGGCTTGGAGGTCAGTTCATCCTCGACCAGGCAATCACCGTATTGCGCATCGCGGCCACCGCTAAAACGCCAACCACGGCGGGCTGTCCGGCTGCGGTGTTTCGCTTTACCGATGGCACCACGGGAGGACAGGATCTGGTGCTCACGCCGGGGCAATACTGGTCTGACAGCGGACCCATCGTGTTGACCTTCGCTGCGGGTGCGACGCTGTCGGCTTCGCTGCGCACTGGTTCCACTTGCGCGTCGACCACCGGGGCGGACGCCAATCTGCTGGTGGAATACAGGATGCAAGCTGCCGGCGACAGCGACACCTGCGCCAGCCCCAACGCGTTGTGCGGCATCTTCTGCACCACCCCTTCGTCCGATCCTTCCAACTGCGGAAGCTGCGGCACGGCATGTTCCAGCGGCGTGCCTTGCACCAATGGGGCCTGTACCTCCACCTGCAATGCAACGGTCTGCGGCAGCACTTGCACCAACACCAGTACGGACCCGTACAATTGCGGTGCGTGCGGGGTCGTCTGCCCTGGCCCGACCTCCGGCATGGGCTCAGCAGTGTGTACCAATGGGGTCTGTGCAGGCTTCACCTGCAGTGCAATTCCTTCATATACGGCCTGCGGCTGCGGTTGCATAAAGACAGGTACGTATTGTCCGCCCAGTTCGGACGGGTGCAGTAGTGCCTGCAATGCTACCTCTTGTCCAACGGGCTGCTGCACCGGCATCAGCTGTATAACCTCGACCTCTGCAGCCCAGTGCGGCACGGGCGGTGCGGCCTGCGTGGCCTGTGCTACAGGTACAGGGGGGTTTTGCAGTAGCGGCATCTGTGGTTACACATCATGCAGTTCCGGACAGACGCTGTGCGGCAGCACTTGCACCAACACCAGTACGGACCCGAGCAATTGCGGTGCGTGCGGGAACAACTGCGAGACCGCGACGGGGGGGTTTTCAATGTGCACCAATGGGACCTGTAGCTGCGACATAGGATATAGCTTTTGCGGCAGCACTTGCATAAAGACAGGTACGTATTGTCAGCAGTGACCTCCCTGGTGCTGCGCTCGCACTCGTACCGTGGCTGCGAAATCGTCGGTCATCGCACCGGCGTTCGGGCCACTGGAGGATGGGTGATGGGTTGTTTAGGACGCCGTGGATCTGTGGCGTGGTGCCCTCCATAGAAGGAGGCCGCATCAATTATGTTCGTGTTCCACCGGGGAGCGGCTGGCGCAACGATACGTCGGCCGCGACTCTTCGCCAGTGTGTCTGCAAGCAACACATTTTATTTATAAACCGGGACCAAAAGGGGAGAGCATGACGGGGTTGAGAGTACGTTTGCTGCCAGTGGTTGTATGTAGCGTGTTGTACGCAGCAGTAACCGTTGCGCAGAGTGCTCCTGCCACGTCCGACGCAGCTCCACCCAAAGCAACGCCCACACCCGCCAGCGTGCCGCCTGCAAAGACAGAGGCAAAGACAGAAAAGACCAGCGCGGCCTCGAAAACGGTGAAGGCCGAGTCGGTCACCATCAACATGCCCGAGGGCATGACGAAAGACCAGGCCGATGCCATCCTCAACGAGCTTCGTCAGATCCGCCAGTTGCTGGAGCGGCAGCAGAACGCGGAGGCGCAACCCGCTCGACCCGCCGCTGCCCCAGCTTCCGACAAGGTGAAGATGAGCGTGGGCACAGGCTGGTATGCCATGGGCCGCGACGATGCGCCCGTGACCGTGGTCGAGTTCACCGACTATCAGTGTCCCTTCTGCCGCCGCTTCCAAAACGATAGCTTTACCCAGTTGAAGAAGGACTACATCGATACGGGGAAGGTGCGCTTTGTAAGTCGCGACCTGCCGCTGGAATTTCATCCCAACGCCCCGGCCGCTGCCATGGCCGCGCGCTGCGCCGGAGAGCAGCACAAGTTCTGGGAAATGCGCGATGCCATGATGCTGGACACCGCAACTGACCTGGGCCCTGACTCCATCCTGAAATACGGCCAGAAGGTCGGCCTCGACATGGCCGCATTCGGCGGATGCCTCAAAGACAAGAAGTACACCACGGCCATTCAGAAGGACACGACCGACGCCGGTGCTCTCGGAATCAGCGGAACTCCCAGCTTTGTCATCGGCAAGACGGCCAAAGATGAAATTGCGGGAGTACGTATCGTTGGCGCAGTCCCGTACACGGTGTTTGATTCCACCATCAAAGATCTGCTTTCGAGCAAGTAGCCGGGGTGCCCCATCCTTTCGCGCCTTTTGGCGGGTGGACCACTTTAGCGGGAAGCGCACCTCGGATTTGTTTTTTAACATTGGACCGCAATAACTGGGGGTGCGCCACTTCTCGCGCTTTTCGAGAAGTGGCTTGCCGAACCGCCGACACCGTGCGGGCTCCGCTTTACGCGGCCGGGGGCCGGATCTTCATTTTAAGTACTTCCCACTCATTTACTCTCACCTGACCTGCTTCGCCCAGGAAGTAGGCCCGGAAGCTGCTCCAGCGCCAGAGTTCCGGGGAAGCCGCCAACCCGCGGTGGACCGGATTGCGATGCAGGTAGCGGAGTTTCTCGATGCGCTTGTCTTCAGTCCATACGTTGAAGTCGTAGAATCGCTTTTGCCAGATGTGCTGCGGGCCACTGCTCGAAAAGCGCGAGAAGTGGCGCACCCGGCAACGACCTACTCTCCCACACTCCGAAATGCAGAGGCGACGGTCTTCCCTCTGACGCGGGAAAGTAAATCGTAAAATTTTCCTGGCTTGCGGCAGCTGCCGAGCTTCGCTCGGCTTGGACGGGCGAGGACGCCCGTCCCTCCACGAGCGGGCTTGTAGCAGCGATGAATCCGCCTGGAACCTCGGGCTTCTGACGCTGGTGGCGAAAGCAGATCCTTCCCCTTCGGCTCCGCTCAGGGTCAGGATGACAATTTGTTGCAAGATATTCTGCGCGAGGCTCACAAAGGGTCGGTGCGGTTGTATCCACAGTCGCTGTCGGGCTTCGCCCGACTGGACAGCCGAGGGCGGCTGTCCCTACGTGATTCTGTTTTGACTGAGAACTGAGAGCTGAGAGCTGACAACTGGGCCTACGCGGCGTGGCCGCGCCAGTCGGCGACCTCTTTCAGACCTTCTCCGCGGGCATGCTCGAACAGTCTGACTTTGTGGCGGGTGTGTTCGAATTCGTGGATGTCGGCCCAGACTTCCGCCTGCCACGCTCTCTCGTGGGTCTCGGCCTCGCCGCAACTGGCACAGCGGGTGTGAAAGATCACGCCCGGCCTCGGAAAAGTCACGTCCTGCAGTTCGAGGAAGACGCAGCGCACTTCTTCGATTTCTTCGTCGGGACCGAGAATGTGCTCGTAGCGCAGCAGGTATCCAAAGCCAAGTTTGCGGGCTTCGACTTCCGCTTCCTCCCGGGTGTGGAACGGCCCGTATTCGGCCCGCAACTGCTCGGTTGAGTCGCAGGCCATCCAGAAAATGTCCTTGTAAGCCATACCTACCTCAGTCTGGGCCGGAATGAAGAAGCTCCGAACTGATGAAGCGGATCGAACGGGTCCACCAGCAAGCGAGCAATTTGATTACCGGGATTGCGGGGCGCGGCGCGCCTTTTCAGGCGGCTGCTTTTGGGAGAAGCTGGCGGGCTATTCCTCTGAAAACATGTTAGTTAGAGTTGGCGGTCCCGCGAACCCAGAGGCTTGCGGGGACCGCCGGTCACAGCGACCAGTGTGAAATCTGTTTCCGTCCGCCCAGCAAAGGTCTCAGGTATCAGGTCTCAGGAAAAGCAAAACCACACCGGGAGCGAATTTCTCCTGAGACCTGACACCCTGAGACCTGACACCTGAGACCTGCCGAATACACCTGGCGGCGATCCGCTTGACCACGATGCGTGCGAGTCGCCGGGACGCGGCAATTTCTAGCGAGTCCCTGCGGAGGCCGCGGCCGTCTTTCTTTCCCCATCCGCGAACGCAGTGGCTTCCGCGCCCCCGGCTGCGCTCCACCCTGCCGCCGGTGACAATAGCCCATTGCCCAATTGCACATGCCAGTTCGCTCCGCCGTGGCTGGCGACGTAGAGCGCGAGTTCGAGCCGGGTCCACACTCCCAGCTTGTCGAAGGCGGTGCGCAAGTAGTTTTTCACTACCTGCTCGCTGGTGATGAGCACCCCAGCAATGTCTTTGTTGGTAAGACCCTGCCAGACCAGGGTCGCGACCTGAATTTCCTTGGCGGTTAGCCGATCACGGGGTTGCATGGTTGCACCTGCTCCTTGATGTACTGTTCTTTGATAAACATAGCGGTGGCGAGTTTCACTCGCTTCCGGCCTTCTCTGATGCCTGCGCGCAGAAACAGTGTGCGCAGATGCTGTTTGACGGTGCGCGGGCTGATGTTCAACTGGCTCGCGATTTCTTTGTTACTGCATCCCTGCACCAGCAGATGCAGCACTTGCCGGTCACGGGGCGTTATCTTGATCTCATTAAGGTTAATCATTGGATGTGGATTTAGCTTTTCGTCTGCTCCTTCAGTTCAGTCTTGGGGTCGCGACCCGCCGTAAATAGAAGCAAGCAGTTCGCCAAATCTTCGCTGCTTAATAATGCCGTTTAAAACCATATAGTTACACTTCCAGGTTCTACTTTCCTTCGCCGTCTCTTAGATGGTTTTCATGATTCGATTCCAGATTGGAAGTCGCAAACGGGAATCCCGTTCCAAAAGCGCTCCCATTTCTTCGTTTCAGATTGCCCAGACTTGCACTACAATGGTGTCAGTTTCGACGATCTTTCTCCCCCGCGATGCCATGCCCGCGAACCGGCCCAGCCTGACACTCGACGAGCAATCCTTTCAGGGCTTGCTGTCCGCTGCCTTCACCATTCAGCAACATAACGACCGGCAGAAACTCGCTCGACAAACACCCGCTCGAGAAACCCAGGCGGAACCGGAAGCCCACTCCGAACCGGAAGCCGACAGAGTTTGCGAGCATTGTGGCGCTCGGATGCCGACAGAGGCATCGCGGTGCGGGAGCTGCGGCCTGGACGAGTTTCGTTCCGGGGAACGCATGCAGCGCAATTGGGCGTCGATGTGGCTGAGGAGCCAGGAGCAGGGCTTGTGGCCCGAGCGCTCTCCCGGGATACGCGAAGGTCCACGGACGGGCGTCCCGCCGGTTGCCGAAGAAGCGGCAGAGGGAACGATCGCGCAGGAAAAGACCGGGACCATTCACGATCGAGCGTTCGACTCATCGGCACTCGACAAAGTTGAAGCGAAAAGCCAATGGATCACGGAAGCGACCGAAGACTGGACACCAGAAGACCTGACTCCGGAAGACCCGACTCCGGAAGACGTGACTCCAGAAGACCTGACTCCGAAGGAGCTGGCATCTGAAGACGCTGAGCTGACCGTCCCGCCATTCCAGTTATCGACGAGCGACGATTCTTTCCTTACCGACGCCGATGCCAGCGCGAGTTCCATGATTCAGCGCTTTTGGGACCTGCGCGTGAAGCTGCGCTTTCAGCGCGCCGACCTCTATCTGGGGGCGGCCATCTGCGTGGCCGCGCTGGCCCTGCTGTGGCCGGCGGCAGGCTCGCCGCGGCGGGCAGCCCTCCACCCGTGGGAAAAAGCGCTCGTCACTCTCGGAATCGCCGAGGCTCCCGCACCCGCGGTCCATTTTCAAGGAGACCCTGGCATCGAGGTCTGGGTCGATCCGCACACCGCTCTCTATTATTGTCCAGGCGAAGAGCAGTACGGAAAGACGGCCGGCGGCCGCTTCAACAGTCAGCGCGAAGCGCAGATGGATCGCTTCGAACCCGCCGGTCGCAGCGCCTGCGAATAAGCTCGCAAAGCCTCGGCAGGGGCATGCCGCCATTCCCATAAAGCAAAGCGCCCCGATCTGTCTGATAGGATCGGGGCGGTTAGTTTCGGCTGTAGGTGACTGGGGCTAGTACATCATTGGTTAGAACATCATTTCCCGCACGGCTACAACCTTGTAATTGGACACGGCAGCCGCCTCCACCTGGCTGACGACGCACGCGTTGTATTGGATCGACGGGTCGGTCGAAGAGGCATTGCCATGGTGATAATTGAATACTGGACCGGTGCCAAGTCCAGGACCCGCAAGCAGTGCGCCAGTAGAAGCGTCGCGGTCCTGCGCCATGAATAGCGCGCCCGTAAAGGTCGTGTCCTTCGAAGAACTCTCAATGAACTGGGCTTGGCCGAGCATAAGGATGACTCCCTGGTAGGAGTTGACGTTGACGTAGTCCAGCGTGCCGGTGACGACCAGAATTCCGTATCCGGTCGTGCCGCTATTCAGCTGGAAGGCAGATCCCCCCGCGTTATTCACGACAGTAATCGTGGGGCTCGCAGATGTCCCAAGGTTCAGCGAGCCACAACTGGTGGTGCAAGTATTGCTACCCGCCAAGCTTGTCATTTGGGACACAAGCGCCTCGACTTCGGCAACAGTATTTAAATTGCTTAACGCGGAGGATGCGTTGCCTACCGAAGGCGACCCGCCTGTGCCAACGATATTGGCCTTGTTGGGGGTGACCCCCGTTGTGATATTGCTATCGCTAGTGGCGTCCGCTGTTGCAATGGCTGGAACGTCGCCTCCGGAGGCGCAGCTTGCAGGCGAGTTGCCAGTGATGTAAGCGCCACTGGCGTTGCACGTGGATCCGCTGGCGCAAATTGTGGCCGCGGCAAGGGATGGCCCGTCCACGGTCAAGGCGCCGGGGAGGACAAGGTTTAGCGTGTTCGCTGTCGCCTCGGACTGGATCATGCGACGGGAACCACTCGGCGTCACTGCCAGCGTGGTCATCACATAGACAGGCTGGTAACCAGAACCAGCCAACGCGCAAGTCGTCTGGGTGGTCGCAATTTCGGTCGAGCCGGTCCAGCAGACACGCTCGTTGTTATCGGTAGTAACTCCGTCTACGGTGCTCGCGGAGGTTGTGCCCGAAGAGGTTTTGTTGGTCTTCAGGGTGATCCGCGTCCACTTCCAGGTCAACACGGGGTTGGCGGCGTAGGCGGTGCTGGCTGTTGTTGTCGTGTACCACGGGGTGCCGGCGGGTACCGGCGGGCTGCCGGCGCAGGCTGAGCCTATATTCGTAACTTCGGTGCAGATCTCGTCATCGGGATAGGCGGTTCCGTTTGTGACCCACGGCGTGTCGGTCTCGCCACCGTTCGGATTGAGAACGTACAAAACTGCGTTCGCTTGACCCAACAGAGCCGCAGGAAGGCTGGCATTGAGGGAGTTGGTTGCGCCAGGCCGAAGGCGATCGCGAATCTCCTCCATTCCGGCTTTGGCGGCAAACAACGCTGTCTGCTCATCTCGAAAATTGGCGCTGGTAAGCGTCTCAGTATTGGTCAGCATAATCATGCCTGCGCCAATCGCCGTGATCAGCAGCAGGGTGAAGAGAACAACCAGCAGTGCAATACCGCTTTCGGAATGTCGGCGCGTTTTGCTTGAGATTCGAGTCATCGGTTCATCCTCATTGGCAGCTCATCGGTGGAACCCCGGTGGCAGCCATCGAGCAGTTGTTCAGCGAAACCTCTCCCTCAAAAGTGGTTTGAATGGGCTGCTGTGTTTGCAGATCGATCACCGCGTTATTCTGGACGACCAGCGCGATATGAATCGTTTTCACCGAAGCCAGAACGGCCCCATTGCTGTTGATATCTGCCGGGAGGGTAGTAATCGCGTTCCCGTTCGAATCGTAGTAAGTGAAGATGGTGGTGGTGGTCAGGTCGTTCACTTCCGTTCCCCAGTCGGGCGCTCCTTGACCGGTCAGGGGATTGCCCGTTACTTTCGCAATTTGGCTGCGCTGCAGACATAGCGGGCAAGTTCCGGAGCCATTGATCATGTACTGAACGCTCTGCACGACTCCGGTGCCGTTGATATCCCCCTCGAACCAGACGGAAGTCGCACTGATCTTCACCAGGCCGACCGCGACCCGGGCATCGGAGATGGTCGGGGCAAACGATACCATTCGCCCGCTGGGATATCCGATCTGGTTGATGTCGCGAAAAAACTGATCCACAAAGTCACGGGCCTCGTCGAAATTATCAACCTTGACCTGCTCAGCGCTGATGCGTTGGATGGCAGTCCCCAACTGCGAAAAAATTGCGCCGGTCACCACAAGCAGAATTGCCACCGCAATCATCATCTCAAGCAGCGTAAAGCCCAGCTCGCGTGTGTCCCGGCGATTGATATGGTGCTTCATTGGCTTATGTTCCCTGTCCCACGATGGTCCGAATAGTAGTCACCGGGGCGAAAACCACTGGGTTTTTCCCGGCGGACTTCAATTGGGCCGCGACGGTGAGGAGTTTGGTGTAGGTGGAGATTGTCTGGATATTCCAGCGCACATCATAGGTCGCTTGATGTCCGTTGCTGTCGCAGTCGGTATAGGGCATGTAGTACCCCGTGACCGTTGCCTGCGTGAAGTCAAGAGTTCCCGACGTTACCGCCGGTCCGCCTGCGCTGGTACTCACGTTGTATGACGTATTGGTGCAGTCGGTGATCGTCAGGGTCGCGTTAGTGCTGGCGGGGACGGCCATGATCCTTTCCGTCACCGTTTGCGCGAGGGCGGTAGCATTACTTGTCTGTTTGCTGGCGAAATCGCCCGCGATCGCCCCGACCACCAGAGCCATCGAGCCGATAATGCCGATCAGGAGGATCGCCATCGCGATCATGAGTTCGAGGAGCGTCAAGCCCCGCTGTTGACGGGACGTGGAATTCTTTTTCCTGCAAGAGATCAATTCCATGCTGTTCCATTCCATACGGCAGTTTTGGTTCTGCCGGTCCTGGTCACAATCACTGCTCCCCAGAGAGGGCCTAGCTGGTCCTCGAAGTAGTAGACAAAATAGCCCCCCGCAGGAGTCGCGCAGACGCCGGCGGTATACGCACAAGGCAAGCCGCGAGGTGAGTAACCCAGAGTTGTCGAATTGTTGTACACAACGCCTGATGTGTCGCCAAGTAGAACATAGGGAGTCGGCGTTCCACCCGTGCCGGTGGGGGGAGTGGAGGCCGGGATAAGGGTCGAATAAAATGCAAGCAGGGGCTCGCCAGCATCCCATTGCCCGTTCAGATTGAGGTCGAGGTAGACCTGTTCCACGCTACCTGACGATCGGTAGCCGATGGTGTATGTTGCATTCTGTTTTGCTGCTTGAAGCCTTGCCCGCTGCATGAATCCGGAAATATCGTCGCACGCAGATTTCAGCCGAAGCTGGTGATAGATACCAATAAAATACGGAATGGAGATTGCCGCCAGGATCATCGAAATGGCGACCACGGCCGTGAGCTCGAGCAAACTGTACCCTCCCGCGCCCAGGGAAGCTCTCCCGGTGCGCCGGGTTGTGCTGGTGGCTGAAATTGCTGTGAGCATGGCTTCGGTAATGGCACAGGGACGAGATTCTCCGTCCCCGCTACCAACAGAATAGGCAGTCGCGGGCAACCCCGATAGATAACGAAAGTTCTGTAATGAGCATGACTTCCGGAGATCTGGAGCGGCTGCCTCGGGCGGGTCCCCTTTGAAAATAAAGGGGATAATACATACTCGAGAGCATCGTTCTTAGTGTTGACAGACTTAGCGTTGACAGGGCAGAAGACAAGGGCACCCACTTTTCGCGCCTTTCGAAAAGTGGGCCGCGCGAAGGCAAGCACCAGACCGTGGTGAAACTCCAATCCCCGGCCTCAGCGCCTGAAGGCGCCCTTATAGCGCAGCACTTACGGCATGCCTGAAGGCATGCCCTGATACGAATCGTACTTGCACCACGGGTTGTTAGGGCCGAGGAGCAAGAAATGGCCCCGACGAAACTCAGGCGTGGTAGATATGCTCGTGCTGCCGCGCTTCATACCACAGCGCCAGCTCGACGCGGTTCCACAATCCCAGCTTGTCGTAGATCAAGCGCAAATAATTTTTTACCACGTGCTCGGTGGTCCCGAGCGAATCGGCGATCTCCCGGTTCTTGCAGCCCTCGGCTACGCGCTGAATGATGAGTTGTTCGCGTTCGCTGGGCCTGCGGGGGTTTGCTGTTTCTCTAGCCATAATTGCCTCCTATAAAGTAAAGTCGCGAGCTTAACCCGCTTGATGCCCCCCTTGATTCCGAAACGCAGAAACAGGCGGTTGAAATGCGCTTTGACGGTGCGCTCGGCAATATTCAGATCCCGAGCGATTTCCGAGTTGTCACATCCCTGGAGAAGCAGATCGATGATCTGCCGCTCCCTGGGGCCTACTTGGCTGAACTTCTCTTCCATAAAAATACACACCTGATCGACCCAAACGCAGGCGCCGAAATCTGGCCCCTCGGCACATCTGGATTCGGGTCTTTGCGTCTCAATTTGCAACCACGCGGCCAAATCGGGCTCCCGGCGTTAACTTCGTGTAAAAACTCTGGTTGCGCGTTTTTTGCTTGGAAAACCACTACTACAGTCGTTGCAGGCAGGTTGCGGGCAGAGACGTATAGCAGTCTTGCTCAGCATCTAGGGTGAATCACTTAGTACAAAGTTCTCATCTACCTGCCTGCCAAAGAGCATGATTTACACAGAAGGACATCCCTCAACCAGTCCTCTTCCCTACCATATAATGAGCTGTGGATTTCAAGCTGGTAAGCAACTACAGGCCCCAAGGCGACCAGGGACAAGCCATCGACACGCTCACCCGCGGCGTCTTCGATCACGAGCAGCATCAGGTGCTGCTCGGGGTCACCGGATCGGGCAAGACCTACACCGCCGCCAAAGTGATCGAGGCCGCCAACCGGCCCGTCCTCGTCATGGCCCACAACAAGACGCTCGCCGCCCAGCTCTACCACGAGTTCAAGAGTTTCTTCCCAAACAACGCCGTAGAATACTTCGTCTCTTACTACGATTTTTATCAGCCGGAGGCTTATGTGCCGGCGGCGGACCTTTACATTGAGAAGGAATCCACCATCAATGACGAGCTTGACAAGCTGCGGCTCTCGGCCACGCGGTCGTTGTTTGAGCGGCGCGACTGTTTGATTGTTGCCTCGGTCAGTTGCATTTATGGCCTGGGTTCGCCGGAGGCCTACTATGGGATGCTGCTGTTCCTTGAAAAAGGACAGAAGATCAAGCGGCAGGACATTACCCGCAAGCTGGTCGAAATTCTCTACGAGCGCACCGAAGGCGATTTCCGCCGCGGGACGTTTCGCGTGCGCGGCGATGTCATTGAAATTTATCCCACCTACGACGACAACGCCTACCGCATCGAAATGTTTGGTGACGAGATTGAATCGCTCTCGCAGATCGATCCGCTATTTGGGACGGTCAAGCAGCGTTATATGCGGCTGCCGATTTATCCGAAGACGCACTATGTGATGAAAGAAGAAACCCGGGCCACGGCCGTCGCTTCCATAAAAACCGAGCTGGCCTGGTGGGAAGCGGAACTTGAAAAGCAGGGACGGCTGGTTGAATCGCAGCGCATCCATCAGCGCGTGATGTATGACCTCGAAATGATCAAGGCCATGGGCTACTGTCACGGTATCGAAAACTACTCGCGTCATTTCACCGGACGCCTTCCGGGCGAGCCGCCGCCGACGCTGCTCGATTATTTTCCGCGCGACTTTCTGATGTTCATCGACGAGTCGCACCAGACCGTACCGCAGCTCCACGCGATGTATCACGGCGATCGCTCGCGCAAGCAGACGCTGGTCGAATACGGATTCCGCATGCCCTCGGCGCTCGACAACCGTCCGCTTACGTTCGAGGAATTCGAGCATCGTACCAACCAGATCATTTATATCTCCGCTACGCCCGGCCCTTACGAGCTTACTAAGTCCGCCGGCGTGGTAGTCGAACAGATCATCCGCCCCACTGGTTTGATCGATCCGCCGGTCGAGATCCGTCCGGTTAAAGGACAGATTGACGACCTGCTGCACATGATCCGCGACCGCGTCGCCCGCAACGAGCGCGTGCTGGTGACCACGCTGACCAAGCGCATGTCTGAAGACCTGGCGGAGTATTACAGCGAAGTCGGCGTGAAGTGCCGTTACATGCACTCCGAAATCGAAACGCTGGAGCGGGTAAAGATCCTGCGCGACCTGCGCAAAGGCGAGTTCGATGTATTGATCGGCATCAATCTTTTGCGGGAAGGGCTCGACCTGCCCGAAGTATCGCTGGTCGCGATTCTCGACGCCGACAAAGAAGGCTTCCTGCGCTCCGCCGGTTCGCTGATCCAGACGATTGGGCGCTGCGCCCGAAATTTGAACGGACGGGCTATTCTCTATGCGGATCGCATGACCGACTCCATGAAAAAGGCGCTCGACGAAACCAACCGGCGACGCGCCATCCAGCAGGCCTACAACGAAGAGAACGGGATTACGCCCGAATCCATCATTCGCCCGCTCGACATGACGCTCGTCGCTATTGTCGGCGCCGACTACACCGACCTGACCGGGCCCGAAGCCGACGGCATTCCGGACCTGAAATCGCAGGAAGAGTTGGACGCTTACATTGGGAAGTTAGAGAGCGATATGCGGGAAGCGGCCAAGCGGTTTGAATTTGAGAAGGCGGCTAAGCTGCGGGATACCATCAAGGAACTTAGGACTAAGGAGTTTTTGTTTGCTTGAGGTCGTCGGGCTGGAACAAAGTTAAAGCCCCCACCCTAACAGCCATTCGCAGAGAAGCGGCAGCACTTGCCACGGAAGCCAACGGATTGCCATCTACGGCTGCGACTATGCGACCCAGATCGCAATGTGTTCCTTTCTGCACAGAAGCACTTTCTCCTGGTGACTACTATTTGGACTAGCATCATCCGTTCAAAGGAGAACCATGAAAAAGCTCAGATTGTCAGTAGCCATGCTTACGCTGCTCGCCGCCGGGATGCTGGCCGGATGCTCGGGACCGACCACGAAGTCACCCGATGTTTCCGACAGTATTCGCAAATCGCTCGATCAAGCAGGCTTGAAAGGCGTCGCCGTCAGTCAGGATCGCGACAAGGGCATCGTGACCCTCAGCGGACAGGTGGCCAGTGAGAACGACAAGGCACAAGCCGAATCCCTGGCAAAATCGCTCGCGGGCGCGCAGGTGGTCGCGGATCAGATTGCCGTGATTCCGGTGGGCGGAGAAGCCGATGCCAGAGCCGTGAACTCCGATCTGGACAAAGGCATCGAGAAGAATCTGGACGCGGCGCTGATCCAGAACAAACTGCACGAGCACGTGAAATATGAAGTGAAGAGCGGCGTCGTCACGCTGACCGGAGAGGTGAACTCGGAAGCCAAGCGCACGCTCGCCGGGCAGGTGGCGACTGGAGTGCCCAACGTTCAGCAAGTGGTGAACGATCTGCAGGTTAAAAATCAGAAAGCCACTTCATCGCAGTAGGAGCGGTGGAGTTGGCTCCCTCGGGGTCTGATTGTGGGTGATGCGCTCTTGGATCCTGGACACGAACTTCGGTGTGAAGCCCTTCACCATCTGCCGGATGCCAGGGCCAAACTCGTGGAGAACGTTGAGCCCAGCGTCGCTGCCAATCGTCGAACCAAAATTGTTGAATGTCTCCGAAGAGGAGCGCGCCCAATATGGACGGTAAGCAGTGGCGCTAGCGACCGAAGTCAGCACCCCGAGGAAATACCGAGTGTTCAGCCTCCCCTTTCCGGAGTCGTCACGCGTGACAAAAATGCGCGAAGCTGCGTAAGTGGCTCGGCCCATGAAGCTGCCGCTGGTCGAAGGGAGATAACGCAGGTTTTGCTTGAGCAACGAGGGATACGGGTCCTTATCAACAAAGTTGCTCGACTCCTTTTGAATAAACGCCGCCTGATAATGCGCAGTTAAACTGGGCTGCGGTCCCCGAGCGACGTGTCCCAGTTCTGTTTCGCGCATTGCGCCCGCGCTGACGCCAACCGCGCCAAGTGTCACCGGCGAGCTTGCTTCATTGACGAACGGGCGAAATCTCTCTGCTTGTGTTGGAGGCTGTACCGACGATGGAGCATCGGGAAGTGATTCCCAAGTACGCATCTCCTGACGCTGCGCTTCGGGTGAGTTTGAGCCGTCAAACTGTAATTCCTGGAGCAAATCAAATGAAGGACGTTTCTGGCACAAGGCCCCGCAAGCAGCCAATAGCATGAAAGAAATGACCCGGATTGGTGCGGTTCGCTTCACCATGGCTCGGTCCTGCAAAGCGGCAAGCGACTTTCGGGCTGCTCGGCGATTCAACTGGAAGAACAGCGCAACGTTAGCACTCCGCGGGGCATTCGTCTGAGCAAGAGTGCTCATCCCCGGGAAGCGGAGAGTTCATTGATGGCGCGGGGGTAATCTGCCTGTAGCAAAAGAGCCCCGTGGCCTCGCCGGCTGTTATCGTTTACCGGGCTTCGTTTCCACGGCCTCGGCTGCGGAAAGTTTCCGGTCTCGATGTGGCTCGGTGCGCAGGGCACCTGTATGCAGTTCGCAAGCTTCCTCGATCGCTGCACCACAAGTAGGACAAGGCACGGATAATATCTGTTTCGGGGTGAGTTCCTTGGTTTTCACCAGCACATAATGCAACTTTCCACAGCTGGAAAATGCTCAATATTGCTCATTTTCAGCACATTAGCCATGCGGCAGGTTTCATTGGATGTGCCAGCGGTTTTTAACAATTCTGAGCAAAAGTGAACATCTTTAGCAATCACCATTCTGACAGAATGCTTGGGAGTGTCGTTCCGCCCAGGAGAAGCCATTGATGGCAGCAACCGTTCCGGCCAAGAAAAAGTATGGTTTCGACCCAAGGAAATTCCTGGCCACTATCGGCGAGGGCAGGAAGGTCGAGGCCTTTTCCCAAAAGCAGACAATCTTCACGCAAGGCGACGCGGCTGACGCAGTCTTCTACATCCAGGAAGGCAAGGTTAGACTCACTGTCGTATCCAAGATCGGCAAGGAAGCATCCTTGGGCATACTGAGCCAGGGAGAGTTTTTCGGAGAAGGTAGTCTAGCTGGACAGCCTTTACGCATGGGATCCGCGATCGCAATGACCGACTGCGAACTTCTGCGAATTGACAAGAAGGCAATGATGCTTGCGCTCCACCGGGAACACACATTCTCGGATCTGTTCGTATCGTATCTGCTGGCACGGAACATCCGGTACGAAGAGGATTTAGTGGACCAGCTCTTCAATTCGAGCGAAAAGAGACTGGCTCGGGTTCTGCTGTTGCTGGCGCGCTTCGGTAAGGAAGGCGTGCCCGAGTCTGTAATCCCCAAGGTCAGTCAGGAGACCCTCGCCGAGATGGTAGGGACAACCCGGTCGCGGGTCAGTTTTTTCATGAACCGGTTCAGGGAGTTGGGCTTCGTTGACTATGGCGGGAGCGGGCTGCAAGTTCATAGTTCACTTCTAAATGTCGTTCTCCACGACTAGCTTCCGCGCCCCAATCCCACAAACAAAGCTCCCACTGCACTCTGCACACACTTTGGGCTAGATGCCCTAGCACTGATTTACAAGACGATCAATTCTGAACAGTTTTCCAAATCCCAAAGTTCGATACTGGCGATTGACGAGGTTCTGACGGCAAAGGGAACTTCGTGACCAAATCTGGTTTTGTGGACATTCTGTGATGTAGGAGGCTTCAATGAATTCAATGAATATGAGTGCGCTGGATCCGAAGCTGATTGTGCTTGCCGCCGTGGTGATTCTGCTCATCGCAGCGCTGGCTTGGCTGTACGTGCGAAGGCGCAGGGGTACGACCGCAGCCCTGCGACAAAAGTTTGGGCCCGAGTACGATCGGGCGGTGCAGACGCATGGGTCAGAACGAAAAGCAGAAGCGAAATTAGCGGATCGCGAGAAGCGGGTTGAAAAGCTCAACCTTCGCGATCTTGATCCGATGGAACGCGAACGCTTTTTGAAACGGTGGGATGCCATACAGTCTCGTTTTGTCGATTCCCCCAAGGGGGCAGTCACGGAAGCCGATGATCTGGTGTCCTCTTTAATGAAAACTCGTGGCTATCCCGTGTCCGATTTCGATCAACGTGCCGCGGACATTTCTGTCGACCATCCCCGAGTGGTGGAGAACTACCGGTCTGCGCATGAGATTGCGCTGCGGGTTGGGAAAGACGCAGCGACAACGGAAGATCTGAGAACGGCGATGATTCACTACCGCTCTCTATTTGAGGAACTGGTGCAGGCGCCAGCGAGTGTTGAAAGAAAAGAGGTGGCGTAAATGGCTGAACCGAAGAGAAAAGAAGAAGAGCTTACGACGGCCGACCTGGCGAGCACCGACATTTCGCCAAAGCAGCCCGAGGGACCCAAGCTGGTGAAAGTTCAAGAGCCGGCAACTCTGGATAAAGTGGCTGCAGTCTCAGAGCCCATGCCCTTGTTTTCTGAATCGGAGCTGGGAGAGTTCCGATCGCAGTGGAGCAAGATACAGACTGGTTTCGTCGACGAGCCGCGCCGGACGGTCGAAGACGCAGACAAGCTGGTAGCTGCGGTGATGCAGCGACTCGCGGAAGGTTTCGCCAACGAGCGATCGGGCTTGGAAAAGCAGTGGGACAGCGGCGATAACGTGTCCACGGAGGACCTGCGGGTTGCCCTACAGCGCTATCGTTCCTTTTTTGACAGATTGCTGAAACTATAAGGACGAACACGCTTTCGGACTGCAAGGAGGAGATCTCAACATGAAGATGCGCGGACTTATGCTTTGGCTATTGGCAATCGCGGGCCTGACCGTCCTGCCACCGTTGGTCATGGCGCAATCACCGGCCGATTCGCGAGACTCCTCCAGCACTGTGGCAAGCACAAGCCCGGCGGAACTAGATCTGACGTACGTGCGTCCGCCGCGGAAAACGAAGCTCCGCAACTACCTCTTCGATGCGTTCGGCCCGTATCCCATCGTCGGCGCAGGCCTCGCGGCTGGTATTCACCAGGCGTACAACGCCCCACCGGAATGGAAACAAGGCGCGGAGGGTTACGGCAAGCGATTCGGGTCTGACTTCGGCATCGCAGCGGTAACTATGACGACGCGCTACACGCTCTCGGCAGCCTTCAAGGAAGACGCGTTGTATTACCGCTGTGAGTGCAAAGGCGTGTTTCCGCGGCTGAAACATGCCATGATTTCTACCCTCACCGCGCGCCGCGGCGACGATGGCCATCGCGTCTTTTCCATCCCCGCTCTGGTCGCTCCGTATGCCGGCACCATGACCGCCATCTATGGGTGGTATCCCGGCCGCTACGGTGCCATGGATGGTTTTCGAATGGGCAATTACAGCCTGCTGTGGTATGCAGGCGGGAATGTCGCCCTTGAATTCCTCTATAGTGGGCCCCATTCATGGCTTTCTCGCATGCATATGAACAATCGGCACGGAGCGCCAAATCCGGGTTCAAATCCGTGATCGGCCTCCTTGAAACCTATTACAAGAAGACAGGAGAAAAATCACATGAAACCAAGCACGAAAGACAAGACCGAGGGCAAGCTCCACGAAGTGAAAGGGAAAATCAAAGAGGAGGCCGGAAAGGTGACCAACGACCCCAATTTGGAAGTCTCAGGGAAAGCGGAAAAGAAAGCTGGCAAAGTTCAAAAATGGATCGGCCGTGCTGAAAAGGCCGTCGGGGAATGAAGGACGTATCAGCACCATCTCGCAAAACACCTAGGAGGGTACAATGTCACAAACCGTAGTGGAAAGAACGGCTGAACACATCGCCGAAACAGCACACCAGGCTTCTCGCGCAACCTGTGCGGTTGCCGATGCAATAGAGGATGGCGTAGGAGTAGTGAGGCGTGCCGCAAAACAGGGCGGCGATGCTGCCGAAGAATTCTTGAATGACACGACTCATCGCATCCAGCGACACCCTGTGCTGACGGTTGCGACCACGTTTGCGATAGGCCTCACCGCAGGAACATTGATCGGCTGGATGATAAAACGAAGGTAGATCAGGCAAATTGAATTGAATTGATCGGCCCTCGATCCAACCGAGAAAAGGGGCGCTGCTCCTCAGCGCCCTGGCAGGCCGCGGGAGAACTCCGATCCAAGCGGGTTTTTGGGAAGGGCACGACTTCAGTCGTGCCGTAAGTGGCCGCTGAATGAAGGGCGGCTTTAGCCGCTGAGGGCAGCTGCGGTGCGCATTACGAGTTTTTCAGCAACCTGCTGGAAGTGCAGATTTCATATTCCTCAGTCCTGTCTTCTTTAGCTTCGGCAACACGTTCTTGTCGGCTTCTTGTCGGCCCGCTTCTGATAAAGTGCTCATGATTGGCACTGCGCTTTTAGGGGTCGAGGTCCTCAGGAATGTTTGTACGCCACAGGGAACGACACCGCACAGAACGCATCGGGTGGCTGCGCGCGGCGGTACTGGGCGCGAACGACGGCATCCTTTCAACCTCGAGTCTGGTGCTCGGTGTCGCCGCTGCGCATGCGACTCACAGCAACGTAATGGTCGCAGGGGTCGCCGGTCTGGTGGCCGGGGCTATGTCGATGGCCGCCGGTGAGTACGTGTCTGTCCACTCGCAGGCAGACACCGAACAGGCCGACCTCGCGCTGGAGCGCGCGGAACTCAAAGCAGACGACAAGGGCGAGCACCAGGAACTGACGGCAATCTACGTCGCTCGCGGGCTCAAACCTGCGCTCGCGAAACAAGTCGCCGAGCAACTGATGGCCCATGACGCGCTCGGCGCGCATGCCCGCGACGAACTTGGCATTTCCAAGACTCTCCGTGCGCGTCCCATTCAAGCTGCGTTGGCATCGGCTGCCAGCTTTGCGGTTGGAGCGGCCATGCCTCTCTTGGTAACTGCCATCGCCCCGGCGGCGGGTTTGATCCCTCTTGTCTCTGGAACTTCACTGGTGTTTCTCGCGCTTTTAGGCGGCTTGGCCGCACGCGCGGGTGGCGCAGGAGTGACGATGGGCGCAATACGCGTCACGTTCTGGGGTGCGCTCGCCATGGCGGTGACCGCAGGCGTCGGGGCGCTGTTCGGAACTGTTGCGTGAGCCGGGCCAACCGAAGGCCGGCGCGGTGATGCTCCACCCAAAGATCTCCGAGACAAGTAGTGGGCTGGCGGGGCGAAAGGCAGCGATTGTGATCGGCTTTCCGCTGCTACCCTTCCCCGGAACCGTTTACGAAAACGGTTCCGCTCAGCAGCCGGCGGCGGCGTGGGTAGCTTTTTTGCCGGACTCGCGAGCGGCGACGGTGAGTTCTTTTTCGATGGAAGAAAAGCGCTGAAAGACTTCGTGCAGCCGCAGCGCCATGTTGCGGATGGTATCGGCTTGCGCCAGCACGGTGGCGGGCAGTCCGGGCTCGAGGACCAGAAGCTCGGCGTTGCCGAGCACGGTGGTGAGAGCGTTGTTGACGTTGGTCCGCATCTCGAGCATGTAGCGTCCGAGAGTGGCCTCGGCTTGGGCGGCGACGCAAATTTTCTCGGCTTCGCGGGCGCGAAACTCGCACTGGCGGCGGCAAAGAATTTCGTGTCCGACCAGACCCGCCATCGCCGGCCAGATTCCGGGCTCGCGACGTAACTCGAGAACGGCTCCGTGGATGTTGTAGAAATCGAGCGAGGAGTCGGAGTGAATCAGGATGGCAGGCTTGCCAGCGGCGGCGAGCGACTGCTTCAGGTCTTTGTTCCTGGTCTTGTTCTTCTCATCGCAAGAAGCGTCGGCAATCGCGAGGTCGTACTGGCTGCCCTCGAGGTCGCGAGAGAAGCCTCCGTCGAGGACAATGAATTCCGGACCATCGGAATGCGCAGCGGGATGCTTGGGCCAATTCGCGGTAATCTCCCGCGAGAAGGCGGGGTCGCTGGCAAGGATCAGGACGGTCGGGCGATTGATGCTCATCGTCGCTTTCTGGCTCTGCAAATTGGCCTCGAAGTGCTTCGCCGTGGTTGGGGAATTATTCTTGTGTTTTACCGCCGGATTTTGCGGCGGCGGCGCTCGCCGCCAGCGGATTCTTGCGCGCGCCGTTCTGGAGCGCGTCGTCGACGGCCGCTCGGAGATCGACCAGCATGCGCAACGGCTGGCCCGAGGAGTATTCGGCGTGGAACATTACTTTCCAGGACTGGCAGATCATGCGCAGACGCCCGGTCGGTTCCGCGGCGGAGAATTGCGCGCGGCGGCAATCGATGGTCGAGACGCCGCGGCGCTCGAGTTCACGCAAGCCGTCGTTTATGGCGTTCAGATCGGCGTGCATGAGACGAAAAAATATCCGCCGGATCATGAAGCTGAAACGGGCAAAGGCCACCATGGCCGAGGGCTCGAAGTAGCGGGCTGCGTTCTGCGTCTTGAGCTTGCGCCCTTGCTCGAGCGCGCCGCTGTGCAGCAGTTCGCTAAGGCGGCGGCAATGCGCCGCCGACTGCATGATGGTGTCGAGGGAACTCAACCATGCGGGGATCTCGGGCTGTTGCGGCCCGAGCACGGGCTCGAGCACCTGGGCGACGTAATCGAGGTCGAGGTCGGTGTCTTCCAGGCCCGAGGGCGCGCACAGCGAAAAATACTGGACGAGCAGGAAATCAATCTTGTCGCGGTCGCTCGCGGACTTCGCGGTCTTGTGCAGGTGATGCAGCAGAAGATGGCGCAGCACGGCTTCGTTGGCTAGAGGCGTGGTCTGCAGAAACTGGCGCAACTGGTGCACCTGGATCTGGGCGTCAACCTGCTGGAACCAGGCTTGGGCGTGCTCGACCGACTCGGCCGATCGCGAGAATTCCTCGGCATTATCTTTATCGATATCGATCGGGCAAGTGGAAACCTCAATCACAAATTCGCGCACCAGCGCAGCATACATGGGCTGCAGGGCGCAAAGCGTGGCCCCCTGCTCTTCAAGTGAAGGTTGGAATGAAGGTTGGGTGGAATCAGTCATGATTTCACAATCCAATTGGGAACATGTTTTAGGAAGCGGACGGCAACCACTGTCCGTTCGGGATGATATTGAACCGCGACCACGGAGGCTTCGGCGCGCAGCGTGCCGTCGTTGCTTTCGAGGAGGACGCGATCGGCGAATTCCAGAGGACGGTTGACCACAAACAAGACTTCGCGGGGCGTGCCGAACTCGATGACGGTGTCTTGAAGAAAAGCGTTCTCGTTTTCGTCGGCGGTCCGATCGCCATCGCCGTTGCTCTTACTCTGAGCGCGGCTGAGCTTGATGGGAATCCGTACCGGAGTGGCTTCGGGAAAGAACCGGGCCAAGCGGCTTACGATGTCTGGTTCAAGAGCGCGAGCAGTTGCCTGGTTGGGCACGGAAACCTCAATCCCGGGGGAGCTGGAGCAGCCGAGTCTCCTCTCTTCCCGGTTTGGAAGAGCCACGAGGAGACTCGTTCTGCTTTATCGGCATTCCGTTGTGCACGAGCGCCACCAAAAACTTGAAGGTCATGCCCCTAAGAACAAGTAAAAGAAAGAGAAGCAGTTAACGGTCTCGCCCGGGGGCGGAACTGGTTCATTCCTTAGGAATGGAGGGAATTGCGTCTCATAGTGACACAACCGTCTCAATTCGCGGTTGGCGAGCACAGGAGTCCGTGAGGCCGAGCTGCGCTCGGCTCGAACGGACGAGGGCGTCCGTCCCTACGCACCCTTGGACGAGGCAGAGCCCCTTAAGCGCTAACTTAAGGCAGAATTCGTTTGGGGTGGGGGCCGTCGACCGGCATGCGCCGGAAATCGGCTAGCTCCGAAAGGAAGTTCCAATTTCCCAGAAGCGGACTTCGGGACAACTTCACGTCTCCCTGGTCGAAAACCACCGGCCAATTCAGTGTCCGCCTTCGGATAACTTCCGCATAGCTCGTAATCCGACCAGAATCGAAGGCAAGTGCGGAGATCACTTCCTACAAGCCGACTTGGGCTAATCCGAACATCTTCTGCTGTCCGTTGCTGGTTCGGTACTCATAAACTTACTCTATCTACTAACGCCTCCCGCGATCAGAAACGCGAAAGCTATCGTGAGGAGCACAACACGCCAGCGGTGAAGCAGGTCCCATCTGTTCCGAAATGTCTTCCAATCGGCAGGTGGGGTGACCTTTTCCCAGGATGCAATACGGTTGTTGATCGGCACCAAAGCAGTGATCGAATACACACTCGCCAACGCCCACAAAACGGCCGACGTAGCAATCCAGATAGGTAAGCGGCTGAATTGGTGCCATTGGAACAAGACCTCGGCTAAAGTAAGCAAGAATACGAGGATGTACCAAAACGGCATGAATCTCCCCAGCACGCGAGCCAGGGCGCTTGCCACCGGCAGATGAACATTATCCGGAAGCCGATCAAGAGTTGGGTGAACAAACGCGGCGATGGCCAGTTCACTCCCAACCATCAATCCAGCAACAATGATCGCAACGACATTCAGGTATTCCATCATGAGTTCCTCCCTAAGCTACACCCAGGCATAAGTCAGGCGGCCTTCCTTCTCAGAAGAAACGCGGCAACGATCATCATGTAAAGCGCTGTTCCCCAGTGAATATAGATGGGCGGCGCAAAGCCAAGATGTCGCAGAATGACCAACCCATCGCAGAACGGGACAAAAATGGAAATGGCGAAGAGTGTTGCGGTTGTCCGCCGGTCTCCCCTCCATAGGAACGGCAGGACTACGAGACCCGCAAAGATGTCGCGAATCCCCTTGATCCACATGAAGGGAAAGGCGGCAGGGTCATGGATTGGGATGCCGTAGCCAGTCGAGGCCCCCACCGGGTTGAGTATGAAGTTGATGCCGATTCCGATGATGGCCACCGGTATCACGAGAGTGAACCAGAAGAGCGGCGAGTTCTTTCTTAACATCGAATTATCTAAGCTTGTTGTCGTGTTCATTTGTTTACTCTGCTTTCTCTCCCCGTCACTTAAGCGGGGAGTTTGTTGAAGGTATGAGGATCGTTGATTCAACGCCAACGATGTCGGAAACATCGAAGTTTCTGATGTCGTCAGCGAATTCTGTGCTTTGCATATACCGCCGAGCGACCTCGCCGGGTTCTTCGCCCGCCGCATAGGAGACCAGCACGAGGAGCCGTGGCTCGACATCGTCCTTGGCAGTCCAGAAGCCGTGGGCCTCAATCCCGAACAGCGGAAAGCTGTTGAGATGACGGGGATAAATCTTCTCCATGTAGAAATCGAGCGCCTCTTTGGTGCGCAGTTTGTACACGCGAAGTTCAAAGGTTCGCATCGTCGCCCCCTCCTGTGTGAATCTTCCTTCGAGGTAGTGCCGAAAGAATGCTTTAACGCCCACCGGGCCCGGCTCTATGTATGCGTTGTGGTTGTTGTACTCCGGGTGGGTGAACTCATCGAATAGTTCAACCCGTTTTTCGTTCAGCGCTTGCACGAAAAGCCGCGGGAGATGCTTGTTGCTGAGAAAAACCTTCATGAGCCTAAGTGTGTGATGTATACTGACAAGTGTCAATGTACTGTCATATTTGTCAGTGTTGGAGGGAAAAATGCCAGTCTCAAAAAAGGAAGTGGGCGAGTGTCCCGTCGACGCGATGATGCGAGTCATGGACGGCCGTTGGAAAGGTACGATTCTGTGGCGTCTGCAGGATGGGCCGAGGCGCACCAGCGAACTCAAGCGTTCCATTCCCGGGATCACAGAGCGCATGCTGATCCGGCATCTTCAGGAACTTGTTGTCGATGGCATCGTCAAAAGAGACGATAAGAAAACGATTCCGCCCTGCGTTTACTATTCACTCTCCTCGTATGGAAGGACGCTCGGCCCAGTGGTCCAAATGATGTGTAGCTGGGGGCGCTCGCACTTGAAGCGTCTGTCGGCAAGACGATAATGAGCGCAGGGGCTCGCGCTCGGTAATCTCAAGAAGAGTGGTTCTATTCATACTTGGCCAAGGCCCCCCCAAGATTTAACTCCCGGTTGGTCGGCTAACCGGAAGCTATCCCGAAACGGGCTCCTGAGGAACTAACTCTTATTCTCCTGTTGGGATAGGAAGGAGTTGAAAGCCGAGTCGAGCTGCCTGTTTACGGAGGCGCATTCCGGCTCGCCGCTGTGCCTGTTCATCACAACGGTGGAAAACGGTTTCTGCGCAGGGTTCTTTCGTCGATAAGACGTGATAGAGAATTCGTGCGATTTTGTGTGCGGTGGCGGTGATCGCTTGGGCAGT